>Ga0310811_10001284_pt1 | contig 32067 bp, 22 predicted proteins | sample YCmetagenome_FD_207642 | JGI IMG/M metagenome (GOLD analysis project Ga0310811, IMG submission 207642) | Soil microbial communities from experimental microcosm in Duke University, North Carolina, United States - YC | ecosystem: Engineered > Artificial ecosystem > Soil microcosm > Unclassified ...
GCAATCCTGTTCGCAAATAATAATCATCGGGAGTTGATGCAGGGCCGCAAAACGGACCCCTTCCAGAAAATCGGCTTCAGCAGTTGCGCTATCATCGCAATACGCGACCGTGACCGCGTCCGTTTTGCGCAATTTGCAGGCGAAAGCAATGCCCGCCGCATGTAGAATTTGCGTCGCCACCGGAGCCGGACCAGTGACCATATTATGTTTATGGTAGCCCCAGTGCAACAAAGGAGGCTGAGAGCCCGAACACGGCTCAGTTGAAGAGAGATGAAGATAGGTACGTAGAACTTCATGAGGAGTCATGCCAATCGTAAGAACGACCCCGAGATCGCGATAATAAGGAAGAGTGAAATCCTTACCAACCGCAATACAAAGAGCGGAGGCCACCTGAGCCGCCTCATGACCACGGCAACTGGCAACAAACTGAATATGCCCTTGCGTGTGAAGATGCCAGGCACACTCATCGACAAGGCGAGTCAGAAGCATACGAGCATAAAGATCCTGTATCAAAGTTGTAGATGAGGTAGTCATCTTCATCGACATACACAATTCATGCACATTGCCTACCCTCTAATTTCAGTACCCACAAACGGGTAGGGAGCCAGATAGTGATTCGTCACGAGTCACGCATCTTCATTCTAGCGTGACCGAAAGACATTATACGTTGCCAGGGAGGATGGATGCAACTACACAAGAGAGAAAATACGTAATTATTGCTTTTCACGAAGCGCAATTTTATAATTGAATAGCGATATTTTAAAAACTGGTCGAAAGAAGCACCAACGATGCCGAGAACGTCAATGTCGACAAAGGGAGGCGAATAGCATGACAGTCAATACACAGGCTACGGAAACAGCCAGTCTGGCAACGTCGCCAGACGTGATAGCGCTCTACCGTACAATGGTCACAGCACGTGTGACGAATGATCTGTTAAAAACGCGAAAAACGCAGGGAAAATATCCTTTCTATATCGGTTGTGCAGGGCATGAAAGTATGGCAGCAGTCGTTGCAGCGCTCAACAATGACGACTGGCTGGCGCTCTATTATCGAGATCTTGGAGCATGGTTGCAGCGAACCGGCGACCTGTACGGTCCATTGCGTGAGGCATATTCGCGTATCACCGGGCCAATGTGTGCAGGGCGTAACATGCCATCCCACTATAGCAGTCGCACCCACCGTATTTTGCCGGGAATGAGCGAGGTGGGCGGACTGGCATCCTTTGCGGGCGGTGTGGGCTTCGCGCTCAAAAGACAGAAAAGTTCAGAACTTATCTTATTTACCGTTGGTGATGGAGGCGCAGCAACCAACGATTTTCATGTGATAGTGCGCCAGGCATCAATACATCAATTGCCAGTATTGATCGTAGTAGAAGACAATGGTTGGGCCATCACCACCCCATCATCAAAACAATGGGCAGGATCGCTGGTAGATATGGCAACGGCCTCGGGCATCTACGCAGAAGAGGTCGACGGCACAGACGTCATGAGCATGTATGAAGTCACCAGTCACATGGCAGAACATATCCGCAGTGGGCAGGGGCCCGCGCTGATGCACCTGCGTCTGGGCCTGCTGGACCCCCATTCCAGCAGTACAGACATCAAATCCTACCGCAGCAAAGAAGAGATTGCCCGGACAGCGGCCACAAAAGATCCGGTCAAGAACTTTGGGCGCTGGCTTATAGAGCACGAATATTTACAAGAAGCAGATATAGATCGTATACGTAGAGAGATACGCACGCATCTTGAGCAAATCGAGCAAGAAGTACTAAAAGAGCCGGAACCAGCGCCAGAGCGGGTTATGCACCATGTCATGTACGTCCCACAATGGAGGGAGAACACCCCGCGAGGAGTAAAGCGGCCAAGCACCATGTTAGGAGCCATCAACGAAGCATTGATGGAGCTTGCCCAGAGAGATCCCGACTTCTTCGTGTATGGACAGGACGTTGGTAGCGCGAAGGGCGGAGTTTTCGGAGCCACCGCAACCCTGGTAAATCAGGCACACGAGCAGGCCATCAATAGTCCGCTCAACGAACATTTAATTGTAGGAACAGTCGTAGGGGCGGGCATGCACGATGGCAAAGCGCGTTGTGCCGAACTGCAATTTGTAGACTATCATCAATCGGCAACGCAGGCAATTCGTCTGGCGGCGAGAGTCTCCTATCAGAGTTACGGAGACTGGACCGCCCCCATGCTCATACGAACCAAGTCAGGGAGTGGAGGAGGCGGGCCGATCTCCAGTAGTACCGCTGGAGGAGGAGCCTATGGGCACTCCAATGCAGGCGAGCAATGGTTTACCAGCGTACCTGGTATGATGACGATCTGTCCGGCAACCCCATTTGACGCCAAAGGATTACTATTGGAAGCTGCACGTGCGCAATCGCCCGTAGCCTTTCTCGAGCGAGGCCGATTATATCGTTCCGAGCCACCAAAGGACGCCGAAGGGAACCAGATCGCCGCCATGGCCGAATACTGGAACGTACCGGAAGGATATTACACCTTACCAATAGGAAAAGCGCGGCGTTTAAAGATCGGCAAGGGAGCGAGTCGAGCGACGATTATCGCCTGGGGAACCATGGTCCTGGAGGCCTGTACCGCAGTGGCGAATACCATCAAAAGAGTGGGAGGAGCGTTAGAAATCGTCGATCTGAGAACACTCATGCCGTTCGACGAAGAGGCAGTCAGAGCAGCAGTCAAAGAAGCAAATCGCGTCATCGTCGTCACAGAAGAGGCCGATTTGAACAGCTTTGGCAGGCACATCCATTCGTGGGTCGTCGAACACTGTTTTTATGACCTGGATAGCACACCGAAGTTTATCGCCGCCGTGCCAGCTCCAGCCGCTCCATACAACGGACCCGAGGAGAGTGCCTTCTTTCCCTCAGCAGCCACCATTGAAGCACAACTGGCGGATCTGCTGGCCGAGTAGAGAGTAGAGAGTAGAAGAAGAGTATATGTCTTTTCGCAAGAATTTACTCGACTCGTTTGAAAAATTATGCTACACTTTCGTTTAATGAGATGAGACAAAAAGTACGTTTTTATGCCCTACGAGGGGAGAATCCATGATAAGCTGTACTTCCTGTGGTGCGGATGTCACCGGAAAAAAGTTTTGTTCAAGCTGTGGTCACACCGTACAAACAGCCAGTCCACGTCAGCGGCAGAGTGCAACCTGCCCACAATGTGAGAATGAAATCAACCCCGGAGCAGCATTTTGTATGCACTGCGGCGCAGCGTTGCAAGCACGAATGGCCCCGGCATCAATACCAGCAACCAGGGCGTGTCCAACCTGCCAGACCCAGGTAGCCATGGCAAGCGATTTTTGCACCAACTGTGGTCATGATATGCATGCGCCAATCGTGGCAACATCTGGCCATTACTGTAATAGCTGTGGACAGCAGAACGCCCCCAACATGAAATTTTGTGGAGGATGTGGAACATCGCTTACCGGAGGTCCTGCCCCGGCATATCAACAGCCGCCAGCTGGACAGCCCTATCAGCAACCATATCAGCAGCAAAATCCTCAAGTCTACGGAGGGCAGCAGCCACAATACCCACCACAACAGCCAATGTATCCCAACCAGGGGGGCTATCAGATGCAACCCATGATGGGACAGGGGCCGATGGTCCTGCGCTGTCCGACCTGTATGGCAATGGCACCTGTAGGGAGCCCAAACTGTCGAAGTTGCCAGACAAGCTTGCTGAACATCGTTCCCACACCAGCCAACATGGCCATGCCGGGGCAGCCGGGGCAGCAAGGAGGCGGATTTTTGCAGGGAAATGCAGGGAAATATGCAATGGGAGCGTTGGGGGGAGCAGCCGCAGTCCTTGGAGGTGAATTTTTACTCAACGGGCTGGAAAATTCGATAGAGGGACGGGTTGAAGACGACATGGGCTATGGAGAGCGCCGCCATCACCGCCACCATCATCGGGAAAACGATGGCATGTTGGGGGGATTGGGAAAGCTCGTCGACGATATTGGCCTGTAAAAAAGCAAAAAGTGAGGGGCGATGAATCTATCGCCCTCAGCTTTTCCACCACGATATCCTCCTCTGCATCACCCAAATTGGCTACGTATAGGGCAGTGGGCGACGATTTTTGTTGCGACTGTGCGTGAAAATGTTTATAATACGGCGAGGTACGCTATAATCTGTATGTAGGAAAAGCAGATTTGACTGTTGGTAGCTGTATACAAAGAACTTTTTATCAGAAATCTACTCAGGAATTTATTAAGGAGAATGGGTGCCCTCTGTCGTTAAAGACAAAACAGATCAGGTGCGCCAACTACTCATATGAACTACGAGCGAACTACGTTGCCCAATGGGTTGCGCCTGCTAACGACTCAGATGCCAGGAGTGCGTTCTGCCAGTATTGCCTTTTTTTTTGCCGTGGGATCGCGCTTTGAGCAGAACCATATTGCTGGCATATCACACTTTATCGAGCATATGCTCTTCAAGGGGTCCAGGCGTTATCCAACAGCGCGCCTAATCTCAGAGGCGATTGAAGGGGTTGGGGGGGTATTTAATGGCAGTACAGGAAAAGAGCTTACCAGTTATACTGCTCGCGTGCCGGGAGATGATCTCCCTATTGTACTGGACGTGCTCACAGATATGATTCGCAACCCGCTTTTTGAGCTGAATGAAATCGAGAAAGAGCGTGGAGTTATCATAGAAGAGTTGAGTGCAACCCAGGATGATCCCCAGGAGTGGGTCAACCTCTTAATAGACGAGGCAATGTGGCCAGGTCTACCTCTAGGAAGAGATGACGCAGGGACGCTCGAAACCGTGTCGCGCATACAACGTCAGGAATTGCTTGCGTATCTGGACACCTACTATCGCCCGAACGCGCTTGTATTAAGCATTGCAGGAAACATTGACCACCAGCAGGTGCGTCAGCTTGTGGAAAAACAGTTTGGGGATTGGGAAGCAGGAGAGATGCCTGCCTGGACAGAGAGTTTACCGCCACGTGTGGCTCCTTCTGTGCGCATGATAAAAAAAGCGACCGAGCAAACGAACATCAGCCTGGCAACATTAGGGACCGCATCAGCCTCAGCAGACTATTATCCTCTCTTGCTAATCAACGCATTACTGGGAGATGGCATGAGTTCGCGTCTCTTTCAGTCCGTGCGAGAGGAGCAGGGTCTGGCCTATGATATAGGCAGTTATTTCAACAGTTATTACGAAACAGGAAGTCTGGTGGTAAGTGCAGGCGTTGATCCAAGCAACACAAGTGGAACCATACGTGCGATCATAAAAGAATTGACACAATTATCTGAAACCCTGGTGCCCATGGACGAATTAGAGCGGACGAAAGCGTACCTGCGAGGAGGATTGGTATTAGGATTGGAAGGGACGCAGCAGGTAGCATCGTGGTTAGGAAGCCAGGAATGTTTACACAAGCATGTGCTCAGCATTGATGAAGTAGTAGCGCATGTCAATGCCGTGACAGCCCAGGATATCCAGCGTGTGGCACAGGCCTGCTTTGCGCCTGAATGGCGGCGTTTAGCGATCATCGGCCCCGATGATCCACGCCGAGCAGGATACTTTGAGCAATTAGTGACAGGAGCATAAAGCGGGAGAGGAGATCAGGTTCTATGACACAAAGTGCACAAAAAACGCTTCGCGACTATCTACAAGAAACGGAAGACGCGATCAGTAAAGGTCGTATGGATAACGCTGAGTCGAATTGTCAACATATCCTAGCTCAGTTTCCCGAGTCGCTAGAGGCACAGCGCCTATTAGGAGAGATTTACCTCGCGAAAGAGGCCATGAAAGAGGCGCAACAGGCATTTGACTGGGTATTGACGAATGACCCGGAAAACGTCATCGCCTACTGTGATCGTGCCCTCATCAGTGAGCGTCAAGGGGATTATGATACTTCGCTAGATTGCTATCAGCAAGCATACGAATTAAGTCGCGGTAACAGTAAAATCCGTCAGGAATTCAACAAACTGAGCCAGAAAACAGGGCAGCAAGGTTTCATGTTGTCGCGTGCAGGACTGGCGAGGCTGTACATGCGAGGTGATCTTCTCACGCAGGCGATCCAGGAATGGGAAGCGGTGCTGGCCAGCACCCCTGAGCGTTTAGATGCGCGTACGGGATTGTTAGAGACCTACTGGCGCGAGGGGCTATACGAACGGGTAGAGCAACTTGCGGCGCAGATCTTGCAAGATGTACCGGGTTGTGAAAAAGCGTTGTTGCTCCTGGCCTATGTGACCTCCTTAAAAAGCAAGACCCAGGCCCAGGATCTTATACGGCGCGTCGAGAGCCTCGATCCAGATCTTTTAATGGCTCATGATCTCTTCTCCGATTTATTTGCCAGCCAGCCAGCAGAGCCATTTCTCGACCTCTTGAAAAAGCCTCCTGTTACACTCACGCCTTTGATAGAGGCGAGCAAGAACGCACTGCCAGCGCCAGGAGAGATCGCGGGGCTGAGTGCGAACATAACGACAAGTGAGTCATCGTCTTCCTCAACCTGGGAAAGCTTGCAGCACTGGCAGGGGAATAGCAGCAACGAAATAAATCGAGCGATGCCAGAAGTGCCACTGGATCCTCCGGCATTACCTATCTGGCCCGAGAACCAAGAGGCAAATGCGTTGCCCTGGTCGGAATTCGTCGCAGGCATGTCCGAAGAACGATCGATCCCTCAATTGGAGGAGAAACCGGCGGCACAGAGTGTGCAGAGAACAGAGATGCAGCCGGAAGGAAACGGCTGGAATAGATCCGATCGGCAGGAGGAAGCGGCCATGGAATATCCCGAAGCTCAATCTGAGCCATGGGAAACATTGCAGGATGTACTGAGCAAAGTCAATGCCGAAGGCGGAAGCATATCATCATTGTCACCAGAGATCTGGGCAACACTGGATCAATATTTACAAACGAGCACTGGTCGCGATGAGACACAGCTGCCGAATAGAGAAGAGAGTGCGGCACCAAAAATTGTGCTGCCAGAGCCGATAAAAGGCGCAGAGCCAGCAGCGCCCTCCTGGATGACAGCCCTCAGTCAGCCAGAACGGAGAAAGAGTGGCGCACTCAACGAGGCCACCCTCAGCCAGTCAGATTGGCAGAACCAGATGGCAGAAGCTATCGTTGATACGCCGAGAGAGGCTTCCCCCGCACAACCGAGCTGGTCCATGCCCTGGCAACAGAACAATCAGCCGCAAACGCCCACAGCATCCGCCGCTTCGCCTGTTGCGCCAGAAATCGACAATCCCCAAGTGACGCCCACCAGGACCGACAGTCCCAAAGTGACGCCCACCAGGAAGGAAGATAGCAAGCCTGCGCCTGAACCGTCCGAAGAGGCGACCGACGATGAAGATTCTTTCTTTGGGCCAGCATGGCTACGTTCGCTGGGGGCCACAGAATTAGAGGGGGAGGAAGAGGAGGCAGAGCATGAGAAAGAGGCTCCAGGTGTGCCAGAAGCCGCAGCACCAGCGCTTTCAACGCCGCCTCAACAAGATTCATGGTCCTCGCAACCTCAGCAGGAAGACTCATGGTCTTCGCAACCTCAGCAGGAGGGTCCATGGTCCTCGTCCACCCCAATCGAGGACGATTCGTCATGGAGAGACATGTTAAATCAGACGCCCGAAATGCAAGCGGAAGAGAATAGCATAGTGCCACCAGACGAAGGGCCTTCCTGGATGAGTGCATTGCAACCGGCTGCGCAAGAACAGCAGGACCCATCCTGGATAGATGCTCTACGGCAATCTTCCGAGCCAGCATGGTTATCCTCTTTACAGCAGGCAGGAGAGCCTTCCTGGATGGACGCCTTGCAGCAAGAAGCTGAGCCAAAACAGAATGGCGCATCAGTCCAGGAAAACGCGCCCCCCGTTGCGGAAGGAAAAGAGTACAACTGGGAAACCCCATTTGGGACGACCGCCGAACCGGATTGGACCAGCAATGTCACGCCCTATGGTAGAGACACTAACTGGATGCAGTCAATGGATGAGGCGGCGTTACCATCGCTTGATCAGTCTGATGATCCATTATTGACCACATTGAGAGAACTGGAACAGGGCCTGATGGCACAGGGATTTGTGCCACTGGAACCAAACAGCCTCTCGTCCCTCGCGCAGGCAACCGAGCAAGCTGGCGTAGCAGAGCAAACAACGCCATTGACGATAGCAGAAGAGAAGAAACAGCAAGGAGAGGCAGAGCCTTCGCTCTCGTCCGCACTGGCGGAGCTGGGAGGCTTTTCCGCCCAGGCGAGAGAGAACCAGCCCGTCAGTATGGCTGAAGAGAGTTGGATGCAAGAAATGCCCACCTGGGCTGCTGCGATGTCAACGGTGCCCACACCCTTGCCAGTAGAAACGGAAGAAACAAAACCGGCAAAACAGGAGCCGCCAGTTATGCCTGCTACGCCAGACACGGTATGGCAGAGAATGCCCGCGCAGCCTGCTTATACGACTACGCCAGCCTCGCAACCTGCGGCTTATAGTAGTACTCCAGTTGTGCAACCCGCTTATACTACAGCGCAGCCGGTACAACCTGCGGCTTATACTACACCTGCCTCGCAACCCGCAGCGTATAATAGTACACCGGCAACGCAGCCTGCTGCCTATAATGCCACGCCATCAGCACAGCCTGCTGCCTATAATCCTACGCCAGCCGTACAGCCGTACAATGCGACACCGGCAACGCAGCCTGCTGCCTATAATGCGACACCAAGCACGCGTTCAGCAAACAATACCAGGCGGCCCTCAGAATCTCCGACGAGAGATGAGTCCGTCGCTGGCTTAAATTTCCGGCCAACCCCGGTACCAGCGGAGGCAACGCGTGCGCCGATGATGCATATCGATCCATTGCTGGATAGCGAATTAGAGACAACCATGAAACGTCCGGCAATTCGCCTCCAGCCGATGCAGCAGCGAGCAGGGAATGCGAGAGATCAGAAAGAGCAGGCAAATGCTCCGTATGTACGAGGGCGTACGGGAGAGCGCAATGTGGCCAGTAGAGGGAGCGAGCAAGGTGCGAGTAACCAGGAACGACTAGTCACAGGATATCAGCATCAGCTCGTAGGAGATTATGATGAAGCGATGCAAGAGTATCGGATCATCATCCGCAACTCACCGGACCTGCTAGGAGAAGTAATCAGCAATGTAAGAGCGCTGTTAAAGCTCGCCCCCAAATACGCCGCGGGCTATCGCGTGCTGGGGGATGCGTACATGCGGCAGGGAGAATACTTGCAGGCGATGGAAGCGTACAACAAAGCGCTGACAATAGCCAAAAAGAAGGCTTGATCGACAATAGAGTAGCACAAAAATGTAACAGATATGGCAGGCATTATGCGCCATATGAGTGAGACACCTGGCGCCAGGGCCTGAGGAATAAAGGAGTTATGGCGTGGAAACTATTCTACAACGATTGACTGATCTGGAAGAAATTTACGATGCAATTCTTGTGGGGAAGGACGGTCTAATCGTCTCTGGAATACTACATACTGAGGATGAGGAAGTGATTGGCGCAATGTCCGCCGCCGCATTTGGCTCAATCAGTAGTTTCACTGCGCAGATTAACAATGGAGAATCCAGCCACGTCATAATCGAGACGAAGAAAGGTACCATCCAGATGGAAGAGGCGGGTGACCTGATCCTGGTGGTATCGACCGTGGGCAAAGGGAACCTCGGACGTGTGCGCCTGGAAATGAAAAAAGCCTGCCGACAGCTCTTGCAACTTGTGGCAAGTTACTAAGCAAACAAACAGCAAAAGGGAGGAAAGACTTCCCCCCCTTTGCTGGCATCCTCTCATGTGTGTTAGATAAAGATTGAAGGCAACAGGCACGTAATTACCACAAAGAATTTGCGCTTTGTGAAAGAAATACATATAATCAGTGGGGTGCAAATGCGATCTGCATTTGCCAGCCGAAGCTGATTATAGACAACACCTCCCTTGAGAAAGGCAGAAATTACATTCTATGGAACGTACACTTGTATTACTGAAACCAGATGCAGTCCAGCGTAACTTGATTGGCGAGATTCTTACTCGTCTGGAGCGCAAAGGGCTCAAAGTAGTCGGTTTAAAATTCATGCGTTTGACCGATGAGCTGTTGAACGAGCATTACAGCCATCTTGTAGGACGCTCATTTTTTGGGGAAGTCAAAACGTTCATGCAGCTCACGCCCGTCGTAGCGATTACGCTGGAGGGTGTAGACGCAGTCAACACCGTGCGCGCACTGGTCGGCATCACCAAGGCACGCGACGCGGCCCCGGGCACCATTCGCGGAGAGTTTGCCATGAGCACGCAGGCCAACCTGATTCACTGCTCGGACTCCCTGGAGACAGCAAAGGCAGAAGTGCCGCGCTTCTTTAAAGAAGAAGAACTCTTCTCGTATGAGGTTGCCCTGGGACAGTATATTTATAATTCCAGCGAGCGTGAGGCCTGAGCGCAACGCTAACACAAAAAAGCAAGCGATCAGAGATATCATGATCGCTTGCTTTTTTGTGTGCTGAAAAGGGACAGATTCCCCCTGGTATAAGCAAGTAGCCATACAGCGAAAACAGTAGAAATGAGGCGTATAAAGGCCGTACCAGGCCAGGAATGAAGAGCTGGGAAGGGTGAGATGAGCTCCTTAGCGGAAAGAAGTTGATGCTTCTTCTGGAGTGGATACAGGCTCAGAAGCGGCTGATTGCTTGCGACCAGCCAGACGCCAGCACTTTGTTTTACTGCGAAAGCACTTTTCTTGTTCTTCTGCCGTCACGGGAGGCGTATTTTTCAAACAAAAAACCTGATACATCGGCTCACCTGAGACATCGTTACAGGGGAACCAGCGCTCCCGATAGAATGGGCAGGCGTTTTTGTGCTTGCGCCAGTTTGAATTTTCAGATGGATCGGTTTCAATAGTGCCTGCCAACAAGGTTTCCTTCCTAATGTAATAATGAACTTGGTTGTCTGAACGTAAAACATTGAAGGTAGTATACCATATCTTCCTGAGAAGAATAGGAGCATCACTACAGACAAAAAGAGGCGGAGCATGGTATACTAGTAGTCGTAAATGCGTAAACTCTTGCATTATCGCATACTATACGCATGCGCCCTTCCTCCAGGCAGAACATAATTGCCTTTCTCTAGAGAACATCCGGGCTCGCCATGCTATTCCCCTCGCTTGTAAAAATATGCTATGATGCGCTATAGACGAGATCAGTTGAGTAGAAATGAGGAAAAGATCCCAAAATGGCAAAACTAGAGAGACCAACGTTGCAGACGTCGGTAGAAGAGGTCCCCTGGACGTTGCAACAGACGTTTCTTGTGATCCTCATTACCTTTATCCTGCGCATCATTTTTTCCCTGGCGCTCTCCGGAGGCAGTAACCCTCAAACGATACCGACGCTCTCACCATCGATGGATGCAGCAAATGCCCTGGTCACGTTTATTCTCACCGTTCTGCTCCAAAGTATCTTTCTGATAGGTCCTCTTTATTTCGCCAGTCGGCCCTTTCGCGAGGTCACGCACCGGGCGAAAGAGACGCTGGGCGTATTAGGCTTTCGTAGATTTGCCGTCTGGACATCGTTAGCCTGGGTAGCGGGCCTGTTTATTGGCATCCTCCTGATCAACTATATCTATCAGAGCTTGATTACAACCTTTCATCTCAATCTTGTCACCAATGATCAGACCTATTATGAGATGAGCAAGCATGCTCCAATTACGGTGTATACGGTGCTTTTCATCAGTATCTTTATTGCCCCGGTGTGCGAAGAGGTCTTCTTTCGCGGCTTTATGTTCATGGGATTGATGAAGGGAATGCCACGAGAGATCGCGATCGTTTTGAGCGCATTGATCTTTGCCGTTGCGCATGGTGATGTGGGTTCATTTATTGTGCTCTTCTTCATCGGACTGGCGCTGGCCTTTTTGCGCTGGCGAACACGCTCCATCTGGCCAGGTATTCTCTTGCATCTGCTCAATAATACACTGGCTTCATTGACGATCATCTTGCCTATGCTGGGACTGATGTCTCGTTAGTTTGCAATGCCCCCCTCGTCCGCAGTATGCGCCGGAAGAGGTGTTGCCAGCTGGCTCAAGCGAGCAGCAAGTGTGATGTTCAACAGATAGGTAATCACGCCTGCAAGGAAAAACAGATACCATGAAAAGGCCTCCTGCCCGGGAGGATTTGCCGTACTGACCGTGTTTGCGGCAAAAAGCGTACAGGCAAGCGTGACCGCAGAGAATAAGAGCAAGAAGATGCGCGCGCTCCAGGGGCTGGCAAGAAACATCCAACCAAGTGAGCAGAATGCCGCAAGCGCGAGGCTGAGTGGTGAGACAAATGAGAGATCCGGGAGCGTATAGCGAAGGGAGAGCACCTGCTGAAGATCTGGAAAGGCCAGGATAAGCGTGCAGGCAGTAGAGATAAGCGTGAACAGGCCCGTGAGCAACAACACGAGCCGCGCCAGGGCCTGCCTGGTCCACAAGCAAGAGACAAAAGAAAGCAGGCTGGCAATACCAGTCAGACAGGCACCAAGCAACCAGGCATAACCATAATAATAGTGGACTGGCGTAGACAACATCTTCATTGCTATCAAGCCCATCACGACCCAGGCCGCGCCAATACTGATAAGCGCCACCAGAAAGAACGTCGTGGTAAAGCGTGCATTCCAGAATGAGGATAGCATGGAAGCCGGTTGAACGGTGGGATCCAGTGCCATTTGTTGTCCCGCCTGATAAGAGGCAAGCTGAGCCGGGGGAGGAACAAGTTGCGGATATGCAGCGGGCACCTGTGGTGGCTGATAGAGCGTAGGGGCACCGGCATCGGCATGGATAGCAATCGTATGATCGGCGGCGCGTTGACCGAGTGATTGCAGGGCTTGCAGAACCTCGTTGGCGTTGGCCGGGCGCTGGTGTATATCCAGAGAGAGCATACGTTGCACCAGACGTTCCATCTCAACGGGAACCTGAGGATTCAGCTGGCGAATAGGAGTAAACGTAAAATGCTCCTGAGAGTAGTAGGGGTCCTTGCCCGTGAGACAATAGTGCAGTGTTGCGCCGAGGCCGTAGATATCGGAGCGAGGGCCGGTCTGGGAAGAGCCGTGTTGCTCTGGGGGAGCGTAGCCGGGAGAGCCAAGCTGGATAGTGTCCTGCTCTTTCCCCTCAGTAAAAATACGAGCGATACCAAAATCGATCAGATAGACATGCCCTTTTTCCGTAACCATCACATTGCTGGGCTTCACATCGCGAAAAATGATCGGTGGACGTTGCTGATGCAGATAGGATAATACATTACAGAGCTGAGAGGCATAGTGAATAACCTGCTCAAGTGGGAGCGGCTTCCCGGGCTGAGCACGCAGCATTTGATGGAGCGTTTTGCCATCAATAAAATCCATGACCAGATAAGAACGGCCACGCTCGTTAAAAGCACCGAGGATATGGGGAAGATTAGGATGTGTAAGAGAGCCAAGCAAGCGTGCCTCCTGTTGAAATTGTGCCGTGGCACTCGCGAGCTCCTGGTTATTCAAATGGCCCTGACTCATCTCTTTAATGGCGACCCGCCGCTGACCAAAATGCGTATCCATGGCTTCATAGACGGCCCCCATGCCGCCTCTGCCAGCCTGGCCAATAATCATATAGCGTTGTTGGAGGAGAACCTGGGGAGCTAACCGGCCTGTCTGACTGTCATATGTTGACATCCTGCACCTCACCTAGTGGCAATTTGCCGTTTTTATTTTTAACCTTCTGTGTCATGAAGATAAACATTTATTCTGGGAGTCTGGAACATCAGAGATTCCCGAAGGATTGAAGCATTGCGTAAATAAATATTTTTAGTCAGTACATACATCTGGCGACTGTTATTCAAAGTATAATGGTGAAAAGTACGCAGGTCAACGTAGTAGCTCACAATTTTTTTGCGAGCTAACAAACAGAGCAGAACTTTCCACAACCGCAGGATTCATTAGCGTGAAGAGCTATGATCATTTTTCAGCGCTTCCCAACGGCGCTCTTTCTGGAGAACGCGGAGGAGTCCCAGGACCATAGAGAGGAAGAGCACCTGCGTATAAAAGAAGTTAGCCTCGCCACTGTGAGGGATAATGAAGAGCAGTTGAATGAGCGGGACGAGTCCAAATAAGAGAGCCGGGAGCGGCTGAGAACGCCAGCATGAGAGACGTAACCACCAGGTCGCAATAGCAAGACAGAGCGCGACACCCACAAAAGTATTTTCGAGGATAATCAGTTGAAAAGAGCTGAACACGTAGGCCGCGAGTAAACTGACGACCAGGATCACTGGCGCAAGGCGGAAGAACCAGCGATCCCAGCGATCGAAATACGCAGAATCGAGGGAGAGGCAGACAAAAGCGCCCAGGAGTGCAGAAGTGGCCGCCGCATTAATATGAGGAGCCACAATCGGACCATTAGGGAGTTGAAATATATTGACCAGCGAGCTACAACTTGTCAATACGATCCAACCACAGCCGAACAGGGCCGCAAGGCGCAACCAGAGGTTTTTCGTGCGTAGAAACAGTGTGAGCAAGAGTCCCAGGATGATCAGAGCATACCCCAACAGGACCGCATCGCCAGGATAGTAGCCATTCAACCAGCCCTGTGTCAGCACACTGGCGAGTGAGAGGCCAAGCGTACAGACAATCCCAAAGAGCACCATAAAACCAGGCGTCCAGATCACAATATATTTCTGCTTGCGCATCTGCCTATTTATCACTGGTAGTTGGCTCGCCCTTTCGTCAGTAGCATTTGATGAAACCTGCTGAAATAGCGTCGTAGCGACCTGGATCTTATGCTCAGCCATACAATGCCTTCCTTCTTACAAATAGTTATGCATCTTGTTTGTTGTAACGAACGATGTCAGCAAATAGGCACAGAAAAGGAAAGATAGTAATAGCAACGCGGGGAGGAAGATATCTATGGAGAGAGCGTCTATATTTGCAATCAGAAATATGTGAAGATCAGCTATTCTTTTGCCAGGCCGCCTGGGAAGCGCAAACTCATGATGCAAAAACGATGGAACATATAGTAATCAAAAAAAAAGCATGATATAGTAGTATATGCGCCTACTTGAGCGCCAGCAATGGAGCGTGGCACTACAGAGTCGTAGGAAAAACAGTTCAAGAAAAAGCGCAACGTAGCTTCTCCTCTCGTGAGGGAGGTCGGCAGGAACAACACTGCGGCTACTCATGAGATGTCTACCAATGCCGGTCAGAGAAAGAGAAGCAGGGAACCCAATTGAGTACTTTTTACAACACAAGAGGAGACCACACATCATGAACGACAGTCATCGTGTCCATGTCGGGGGCTATGAAGCCTGGATGGAAAATGGGATGCTCACATTTCAGTACCACAAAGTGGGACGCCAGAACGGAACCAGCGTTAAGATGAGCCCGGATGAAACGATGGGCTTGCTTGAGCTGCTCTATCAAAATAGAGACAGCGTGTATGGGGCCGTTGGTGGAGAAGAGTATGCCCGTCACCGTCAGGAGGTACAGGCCGCCCTCAGCCAGGATCTTCATCACGTCTAGAAGAGATCTGGTAGCAAACAGTACACAGGAGGCAGAGAAATTGTTTCTCTGCCTCCGATTTTTTTGCGTGCACGATTAGAAGTCATCGGGATCATGTCCGATCAATTGAGCAGCCTGTTTACGCAACGCCTGTAGACCGTCGCTGAAATGCACTGGATAGGGTTGATCGACACTGAGAGAGCGATAACATACTGGCAGATGGCCTAGATTTTGTTGGGCCAGTTCACGGACCTCGGAGAGAGGAGGAAGGCTACCCGGGATCATCTCGCCATTGCGCATAACCGGGCGTAGCACCTTATGATAATTCTGAGGACGAGGTTCGTGTGAAAGCTGAACAATATCTTCCTTCCACTCGGGATGACGATAGATCTCCTTCTTGCCCGGCCAGGTACTTTTAATGCCGGCGACTTTCATCTTCGGAAACTCCGTCCCGGCCTCATCGACATACCAGACCAGCTTATAGACTGCGCCCAGAGCGCCGCCTGGAATATTCAGCTCGGACGAGCCAGCGCCGTAGCCAAGAGCGGTCCCAATGCCGAAAGAATCAATCTGAGCGCCCGCATCCAGCAATTCCATAATCTTCCATTCATCCAGATCGCCGCTGGCCAGAATGCGCACATCATGTAAACCGGCGTTATCAAGCTGTTCGCGGATATAGATACTATCGGCCGCGATATCACCGCTATCCAGACGCACCGCAGCCAGCGTGTGACCCATCGTCTCCTGAGAGCGAAGCGCAGTGGCAATAGCCTTTTCAATGGCGACGCGAGGATCGTATGTATCCAGTAAAAGCGTATAGCGATTGTAGGCAGCAGCGGTCGCCTCAAAGGCTTCCTCCTCGCTCTGGAAAAGCTCAACGAGTGCATGAGGAACGGTACCAGTAGCAGGGAGGCGATATTCATAGGCAGCATTGAGAAGAGAAGTACTGGCACAACCGCCAATGTACGAAGCACGAGCCACCGTCATAGGCTCTTGCGCACGCCGGAACGCAAACTCAGCGACCCGGCGAACGCGTCCCTGTTCGGCAGCATAGACAATACGAGAAGCCTTCGTCGCAATCAGCGTCGAGAGGCCAATCGCCTGCAAGAGTCCCGCCTCCAGCAGAAGCGCCTCACGGAACGGAGCCGTCACGCGCATAATAGGCTCATTCGGGAACGCAATAGAGCCCTCAGGCAGGGCCGAAATTTCGCCGGTAAAGCGCATTTGCGCCAGTTCGTCAAGGAAGGCAGTGTCATAATCACGAATATGGGCCAGGAAGCGGAGATCTTCGCTGGTATAGCGAAAAGATTGCACAAACTCCAGAGCAGATTCCAGGCCAGCCACAAGCAAATAAGCACCACCAAAAGGGGCTTTGCGGGTGTAAAGATCAAAGGTAGCCAGGCCATTGCGACCTGCACGCCAGGAGACATACGCAGCATCTGGATGGTACATATCGGTCATCAACCCCGGGTGAAAGTTGGGTACACGGCGATGCATAACAATTCCTCTTTTCGATTAGTTGCCCATTTGAGTTAGTGTATAGTGTACAATATTTAAAATACACTTGCAACGCCCTTCAAGCAGGTAAGATTGGACAGCAGGGAGGGAAAGTCAGATTTTGGAGAGTTCGTGCTATTCTTAAATCTCGTTTTCAGGTCTGCTCAGCATGCATGAGGCAGGCTAGAAGCGAAACGAAGGCGAGTGTGTCTGCATATTTGCAAAAGTTCGTGGTATACTAATAGATACAGACTCTATTTAAGCTGTGCTGCCGCACAAGAATGCAGTACGTTGTTTGCCTCTGAAGCCTACATATATTGTGCTTATATTTGCTATTGCACGAGGTAAAACAACTCTGATAGTTCTTTTATCTCTGTTCAGGCAAATGAGGCCTTGATTCATCGAGTCAGGAAGATGTGTGCCAAAGTATCAAGGAGGCAGCAATGACCGTGCACCATCGTTGGACCGTCGTAGGTCTGGCTACCAGTGGCGGATTACTCGGATTGACCGTCACCAGTGGTCTGGCCGTATTGGCAAACAGGTTTATAGAAGAGTTCTCCCATCCGCATATCGTTCTGGATAATTCGGTTTTTGTATGGAAAGTGCCTCATCCCCTCAATGAACCTGAGCCAGCTTATCAGCGATCGCTGTTGTTTGCAGCCAGCGATGGAACAATTTTGAGTGGAGAGTTCTGGGCACAGGAAGAACTCGCGCCAACCGTTATTCTCTGCCATGGATATCGCACCTCGCGTACACATCTCCGCTCGGTCGCAACCCTCAATTATGCCTGCGGTTATAACGTCATGCTTTTCGATTTTCGGGGTCATGGGAATAGTGATAGCGTCACCACAAGTGGCGGCAAAGCAGAGGTTCGTGATCTGGAAGCAGCCATAGAAGTAGCGCGTCGTCAACCTGAGGCAAAGGCCGGACAGATCATCCTGCACGGTTTCTCGATGGGGGCGGCAGTGGCCCTGATGATGCCATTGCATCCAGAAGTAGTAGCCATCATCGCTGATAGTCCTTACGCGAGTTCGGAGGATATCCTGCGCCGTCTGCTTGCCTATCGTCTGGAGCAAGAGAGTCTGACCTATCTGCCTGCCTTCCGTCCACATCCCCACGTGTACTCCGTCCTGGCATGGAGTACGCTCGTATTCAGCATGATTTTGTTTCGTATACGATTTGGCTACGGATTTGTAGCCCATCCACCAGAGAATTTCAAGCGCTGGCGAGAGAGAGAAGATCGCCTGAAACGGCGGGTGTTTGTTGCAAGCATAGGGCGTCTGGTGAAAAGATGGACCCACCAGGGAGAGAGCGTTCCGCCATTAGAGCAATGTAACGTGCCAATTTTACTGATTCATGCCAGACAAGACCCACTGATTCCCTTTTCCCATGCACAAACGATAGCGGCGGCAGCGAAAATCAACCATGTTCCATTAGAAACCTACTTTGCGGACTGCAATGTCCATTGTGGAGTTTACGGAACTAACCCTGCTCAATACTATCGTATCTTGCATGATTTTCTGGCGCAAGCACTGGGACCGGCGTTACCTGAAAAACATGGCAAGATACAGACTGAGTATCTGCCAATATTACTTTCCCCAAGCGACATATTATCACAATAGGCACACGATTTATGAAATCCAGAGAAATTACGCTGAAAAGCTCTTGCATCTTTGCGACATTCTGTGCATAATTGCAATAGAGAGAGCAATTGTATGTATTGCATGAAGTACATGTGTAACAAAAACACATCTTCACCCTGTGCATAAAAGTTGAGATACTAGAGGAGCGATGCATGCTATCATCAGATGATACCACGCAGGTGGGACAGACCACAGAAGAATTGAACATCGTATTGGTTGAAACATTGGATACTGGGTCTGGCACAGAAGCTCTAGAGGCATTGAAGCAACCATCGCGCCAGCAAAATGAAACGAATGGGCGACGCCATACCACAATGCAGCATAAACAGACCGGTTCACTCCCCTACGCGACGCCCACTGATACGCCAGGAGCGCGTGTAGCCTGGCGACAAGCCGTTCAGTTGCGCGAAGAGAATCGTCGCCTGCGGCAGGAAGTCGATGAGTTACGTGTTGAGCTGCGCAGCCTGATTACTGAGTATACAGGCCAACAAAACCATTATGAGCAAGAAGTAGCAGTCATTCATAGCGGACATCAGCAAGAAGTTGAGCAGTATGAGCAACACTTACGCGATCTCTCTGAGGAACGTAATCATTTGCAGGAAGAATATCAACAGTTAGAGAAAAAATACCAGGTGCTCTCGCAGACATTCCAGGCAGCGGTCCAGGAAGAGGTCCGTAAGATGGTCCTGGAGGGAGCCAAAACGGTAGAGCTCACGCCGAATATCACGCCTCAGGTGCTGGAAAGCGTAAAGAAGACCATTCAGCTTCAAGTGCTGCAAGAAGAGGATGAACATCTGGTAGAAGCCATGTATCTGAAACGCGAAGTCCAGCAGATGGTCGATACACTTGATCAGGAGAGAAAGCAACTGGAAGAAGAACGGCAGCGTCTGCTGGTCATGCAGAACAGCGTACGCGAGCAAGCTGTCCTGCGTTTGAAGGCCCAGCAATCGCGCCTGAACGTTCGCTGGCGAGCGGCCTTGACCGTCAATACCATCGCGATGTTAGTTGTATTCATCGTTTTACAGTGCATTTTCCTCGCCCTGGGCCATGCCCTCTCACCATTCATAGGTTTTGCCCTGACTGCACCAATCGTTGTTTGCGGGCTCCTGTCCCTCTTTCTGGCCGGGCCGCTCTCTATGATACGAAACATCTACGTAAGCGCTCCCCATAAAAAGAAAGCCAAAGCGACTGCGTAGCAATTTGTCAACACAAAAGAGGGGCGTGCGACTAGTGTCACGCCCCTCTTTTGCGCTTCCAGGTACAAGACCATCAGACCTTATGGGCTTTTGATGGCTTATCCGGATTGAGCGCCTTATCAACCTTTTGTTTCCCTTTGCCCATGGTAGACTGAGCTTTCCCCCCACTCTGCTTCATATCACCTTTGGCCTCCATCTCTTTATCCCCAAGAGCCTGACCAGTCTTCTCCTGCACCTTACCAGCAGCCTGTTTCATTTTCCCTTTGAGCGTATCTTCCTGGCCCTGAGTGCCAAGATCTTTCTTTTTTTCGGTCATGTGATTTGCTCCTCTTCGAATATCTCTTACTACGAGTATCGCCTGACAGCATAGAGCGCTTCGTCTCTCTACAGCAGAAGCGAGAGCGGCAAGAGAACCTGTAAGTTGAGTGCACTCACGTATTGTTCCACCCTACCAGACAAAAAGGATGTGATTCAAACGAATCCCCAACGGCTCCTTTAATGAACACTCCCAGGAGAGACAAAACGGATACAACTTTCGCAGTGAGAGTAGGATACACCTTGAAATATGCAGTATTTGCTAGCTCTGGCTGAAGCAAGTAGATAGACATTTTTGTTTGCATTGAGGGCACGCACGTGCTATACTTTTCAACAGAAGTTTATTGACATCAAATCAGGAGCGCCGGGAAGTCTGGTCGGTTAGAGATATCTTATGTACATTTCGTAAAAGAGAGATGTACAGCAGATACCACGCTACCAGATGGGACCCGGTGTTTTTTTATGTGAAAAAGCTGCCACAGGGATGTGGTAGCAAACAGCAGCAGAAAGCAGGAGTATCATGAGTATTCTTCGATTTCTGGCACCATGTTTCAGTGCCCTTTTCGGTCTTTATTGCATAGTATGGGGACTCGCAGCCGCGTCTCAACCGCTGTTATACCATGCTGACGGTATTTTCATAGGAATTCTTTTCCTGATATTGTCTTTCGTTCACTTTCGGCTGGCGATTTCCGCACAATCGGGAAGCGCGGCGGCTTCAGCTCTGAAGTAGATAGCCTCTTGTGTGAGCAATGGGAGGTGACTTCGGCCTGTTGCTCGCACATCTTCCTGTAGAGACGTACGACCTGGTATATATTTCTGATGCAAGCGAAATGGTGGGAAGAGGTGGCACGCCACGTCTGTGGTGCGAGCGGAATCGAGCGAGTTCGCGGACGCCATTCCGCTGCGGCTTCATGGCGTCCCTACTGGCCTGGGGAGCCTTTTCAAAGCTGGCCTGTGTCGCCAATCAGGTGAAAGGCTGCCCAGAAGTAGGGATGGACGCGATAGGGACGGATGGAAGTGCGAGCGCGAGCGATAAAAGCGCGCTGGGCACTGGCAAGCGCGATCGCTTTGGCCTGGCCGTATAAAAGCGCCTGATAGAACATCTCCATCAGTTCGGCACTGCTGGCATCGTCCACCTTCCAGAGCGTGGGCAGCAGGGACGCAGCACCAGCATACAGGAAACCGCGTCCCAGGCCGATTACCTCATCAACGCCACCGACCACAGCCCGACCAGTTTCGCAGGCACTCAAAGTCACCAGCGAGCAGGATGAGAGATCAAGATTAAACACCTCGATCGCGCTCAACTGACGATCAGCGAGCTTGATATGCGAGAAATTGGGCGCGTCGAGGCGAAAAAGACCATGGGCGGCAATATGCACAATCGGACTGTGCGGTCCCTGCGTCCAGAGAAGAGAAGTCGTGGCCTGCTCATTGAGTAAGCTGGAGGCTCCAAGCAAACGAGCTACGACCTGGGCTTCGTGCACAGCGTACGTTAAGCGTCCGCCATCGGAAAGGCCGAGCACCAGCGATTCAGCCAGACGCGTACCCTTTGCCTGAATACGCTGCCCACGCTGATAACAGATGTCCAGAATAGCCGCTGAGGGGAGATAGGAAATATCAAAACGCTCGACGAGAAACTGGACACCGTCGAACAGGCAGTGAAAAGGCAGATAATGGAGCGATCCATAGGGAACAATCACCATATGCGTGCAATTCGCCAGCGCCTCGGAGACCGGACGAAGCAAGAGGTCATACAGGCGTTGAAGCAGGCCCAGGCAATTTTCCTGCAAACCCGAGAACGCCTGTGCCCGATCAGGAGCACCGGCAACCTGAGCTGCCAGCTCCAGATTGGCACGCCAGAGAGAGAGCAGACGCTCCAGCTTCGGATAGGCATTGGGCACAATCTGGACGGCATTGCCAGCAGAAGTCATTTGAAAGATGCAGATATCCTTATCCGAAAAATAGTATTCGAGCATGAGCGTCGAGGCGGGGAGTTTTCCAGCAAGCGAAGTCACAATGCTATCCGTCCAGGAGGAACGCTGCCTGGAAACCAGATCACCGGCAGAACGCAAATGCATCTGCTCTAATAGCTGCTCGATCAGACGCTCGCGCTGCTGCATTTCGCGACGAGCGCGCACGGGTCCGATCGCGCGCATGCGCATAATCGCCGTATCGCTCAGATTATGCACATCTTCTTCATAGACAATCGCACTGAACCAGGCTTGCTCCTCGCGCAAATGCTCCAGATCTTTGAGAATGGCTTCGCCCGCCCGATCGCCTGCGCGCAAACGAATATCGATATTATTGCGCAGATAATCGCCCAGCACACGCGATTTGGCCTTCTCAACATAAATCAGCGCCTGATCGACCTCATCGCATTTTAAAGCAAGCATAATAGCACGCTGATAGATGCCGCCCTTATTTTCCAGAAAACTGGTACGCTCATCCATCACCAGACGGCTCTGCACATCGTCGATGCCCTGTACCGCCTGATCATAATAGCGAGCGGCCAGCATCAGATCACCCTCGCGTTCAGCGAGTTGACCCAGCAGATCATCGCATAAATACTTCAAATCGGGCAGATCCTGGCCCTGAGCAATATCCAGCACATGCATACAGAGATCGCGAGAGGTGGCATAATCGCCAGTGGCATCAGCCAGGCGAGCGAGCAAGAGGGTAGCGCGGGCAAGATGAGGTAGATCTTCCTGCTCAGCAAAGAGATCAGCAACATGCTGGGCTTCCTGGGCGCTGGCCTCCATCTGTCCATCGGCAAAGTACAGTTCGGCGCGCCGTAAACGAGCCATAGAGGCGAGACGAACCGAGCCATCTTCCTCCAGCAAATCACTGGCCTCGCGCAATTGTGCTTCCGCCTCACGGAAATGGCCTTCCAGCGTGGCTGCTGCGGCCTGATGCATCAGAGAACGCGCGAGATTGTGGCGTTGACCGGGTAAAGCCCGAAAAAAGTTCGCCGTCTCCGCCGCCAGTTCAGAGGCATCGCGCACACGATTCAGATGGATGAGGCAGAGGCACATCAGCTGAGCCACCTCAGCAGCGGCAAAACCTACATCGTGCTTCAAGAAAAGCGCACGGCTCTGGTTATATAACAACAGCGCCTGACTGTAATGACCCTGAGCAGCAAAGATCTCAGCAATATTGAGCTCCTCGCGTGCAACCGATATCTCTTCTTTTTCGCCATACGCCGAGAACGTAGCACGTGCCTGCTCATGTAAAGCGCTTGCCTCGCGAAACTTCCCCTGAGCGGCCAGCGTCAGCGCTTTGTTCCCCCGAGCGCGTGCGATGTTCAGATCCACGCCCTCGCCATGCAACTGATAGGTCTCAATAGCGCGATCGAAGAGGCGTAAAGCGGCATCGTAATGACCAAGCTCATAGTGAATGATAGCCGCATTGACATCGATCTGTCCGGCGCGCAGGAGCTTATTGTGGCGCATAAAAATCTCGTGCGCCGCCGAGGCATCGCGCAGGGCCTCAGTGGTGCGATTCAAGCGCAAGCAGGCGCTCACACGACCGATGCGTGTTCTGGCCCAACCAACCTCATCCGATGACTCCAGAAATTCCTCGCCTGCCGCATCGAAAAAGGGGAGAGCGGCCTGATTCTGATCCATGCGGCGCAGAGCATCGCCACGCGCCATGAGTCCCAGAGCGTGGTAGTACTTGCTATGCGTCATATCGCCGATCGCGAGCAGATAGCCAGAAAGCTGGAAAGAGAGTTGCGCATTGGTATTCCAGCAGCGGTCCGCCTCTTTTTTCAGCAGATAGACCAGGCGATCAAGGGCAACATCACTGAAGAGGGGAAGCTGTGCCTGTAGCACATGGCGTCCCTGCTCTTCTTTCATCGGTATAAGAGCAGCAACAAGGTCTTGTGGAGTCATAAGCCATCGTTTCCAGGAGCGAGGTAGCCAGAACAAAAAAGATACAAGGCCGTTTCTTCGATTACTTGCCATGCGTGCAAAAGAAGAAAAACGACCTGAATAGAGCCCATATTTTTCACCTGCCTCCCCGACAGAGAGACAGGCGGTACAATTTATCCTCTACAAAATGAGACGATTGAGAGGCGAAAAAGCCACAAAGATGAGGTAGATGAATGACGGATGTTTGCCTGAAAACGTTGAGAAAAGACTCAAGCGAGAGCTATTCCTGAAGTTGGACAGGCAAAGATTCAATCACCACCACACTTTCGGGGAATTGCACTTCCAGCGAATAGGTAGCAGGAGTCACAGCAGAAAAGACAAAGTTCCCCAGATCGTCAATATGCTCCGTAGCGACCACCCCGGCCTGAGACATCAGGCGCACAGGCATCCCTTCCAGGGCCTCCAGAGCAGCGCCAGAGCGACGGATGAAGCCGACGATTTGTAGCGTTCCCCGGCGTTGGAGCATCTGCTCCACCTGCACGGAGATGCTGACATCTTCGGCGGCATAGTTACGCGGCCAGTGAGCCACCGGAGCCGATGCATCACGCATGAAGGCCAGACGAGGCTGCGGAGACAACAGAACCGCGACAACGCGACGGGTCTCCTCAACCACATGCTCGCGCCACTGATCGAGCGTGCGCAACGCCTCCTGCACAGGCTGGCGATGATTGGTCGCAGGATTGACGGCTACAGGTTGTGGCACAGGAACAGGCTCAGCCAGTAGCGGATCATTTGCGAGAAACTCCGTCAGAGTTGCCACCTCTGCCGTACAGCGCAGACAGAAGAGAAGATGCGAGCGTACCTCATTGGCCTGAACGGTGCCAAGGAGGCCCAACTGATATTCCCCAAGCTCCTGACTCGGAGGGCAATCCCAGCGATAGAGCTTATTGGTAAGCTGAAGATCCATATGTTGATAGGCTGCTACTTGAGATGAGCAAGATTGACAAAGCGCAAGGTGTTGAGCCACCTCAGGCCGAACCTTGTTTCCGGCCAGATAAGCCGCAAAATCCTCATCGCGAATAGCGCCCGGTTCACTACACTCCATGAGCGTTCCCTCTATATGAAAAAAGATGACAGACTGATCAAGGCTGATAGCGGCTTCACAAGAGCAGCCGATTGAACCATTCTATGCAAATAAACGGGAGGCTGCTGCCTTTTCGCATTTCCTCCCATGATCCAGAAAGTCTTTTTAATAAGAAGAGCGAAACAGCAATTGCAAGCGCTTATTACGGCGGAGGCGTTCCAGCACATTGCGCTTGATCCGGTAGACATCATCGACAGAGGGAAACAGGCGGCGATGGATACTGGTAATTTCGCTCGGCTTCATCCCTTGCACATAGGCGAGATAGACGAGAACGCGCTCATCTTCCCCATTCAGCTCTTCCTGAATAATCTGCCAGAGGCCCTGAGCCGACAGATTGGAGACCACATCATCTGCGGGATCATCGCTGGCAGGCTCCTGTGCAAGTGAATCGAGAGTTTCTTCATACTGGCGTGCCTGGCGTGAGCGCACCTCGTCGGCAACGACGCTATGCACACACATCTTCAAATATTTCAAAATGGCAGCCAGCGTATCAAAATTGTCTATTTTTACTGGAGTCAAAGCCTGAGAAAACTTGGCAAAGGCGGCATTCACGAGAGGGGCGCTACCGTCCTGACCCAACAGCGTGGCGGCACTTTGGTGCTGTGTGACCCAGGTCAACACCAGAGGGGCATACTGCTGATAGATACACGCCCAGGCGTCATCGTCGCGTTTGACAATCGCCCGGCGAAACAACTCCAGGCAGAAGCGATCATTAGAAGCGCTCTGCTTGAGAAACTTATTGGTCTCTTCTGCACAACAGCGAGCAAGCTCATTGATTGAGAGCTGCTCAGGTCGTGGTCCACTATCACCCTGTCCTCTCAAACCTGTGTGCGCATGCAAAGGTTGAGAAGAGTTTCGAAACTCCATCAATGATAGCTCCCTAATCCAACTAAGGGTTTTCTGACGCGTTTATGCAGTATAGCATGTCAAATACGCAACTACAAGACGCACAGCAGCATCTCCAGACAGATATAGCACGCATTTTCTTTATTATCGCATGTTCTTCGTGAGAAAAGCCAGAAATTCAGATATTTTTTGCCCTCTTCTATCGTTTAAACAGAGGTGATACAGCGTTTACATCTGAGAGAGGGTAAAACACAAAAAAATTCCCCTGGCGCAGACAAGCAGCGCCTCTACGGGGGATTGTTCACGGAGGGGTCGTTTACGAGGGATCATCCATGTCCCAAAGACACGGCACAGCGACAAATCAATTGAATAATATCATTCAGGTATTGCAACTTGGACGCAAAACAGGAGTATTATACGTCGGGCGAGATAGCAATATGAAAAGCGAAGAAGGCAGCATTACCTTTGTCTATGGGCAGATTACCAGCGCATACATTGGTCAGCTGGCAGGACAGACTGCGCTGAATATACTGAGCGCCTGGGGCCCCTGTCACTTTACGTTTCTACCAACGCAGATGGAAAGGAACACGAAACCATTGCCAGATCAAACGAGCATGGGCTTCTCCAGTACAGCGGAGAAAGAAGGGCAGACTAGCCTGCCACAATCTCCTTCTGGCAGCATGCCCGGTCAGGCAGCCCCGCAACGGCTAAAGGCAGCCGACGAGGCGCTCTCGCTTTTAGAGCGTGCAAGCCTGTCACGAATGCATCGTCATCTCCTGCTGCTGCTTGACGGTCAGCGTACGATTGCAGAACTGAGCCGCCTGATGAATCGAGGAGAAGGAGAGATTCTCCGCCTGCTACGTGATTTAGCACAACTTGGTATTACTGAACGCCTGTAACAGCACAAACAAAGGACATGTTACGATGTACCAACCGGATCGGAATGCTTCTCGCTATCGAGGAGGGATCTCACTTTCAGTACGCGTCTCACTCTGGCTGGTCTTTGCAGCAATTATACCACTGGCAATCACGGTCATTTTTAGCGAGTGGTATACGCGCCCGGCATTGATCGCACAGGCCAATACGACGATGCAAAACGATGCAAAAACGCGTGTAGAACTGATCCAGACATATCTTAATGAGCGACAACTGGATACACAAACGCTGACACAGGTTCCCTCCGCACAGACCTATCTGCACGAACCGTATGGGACCGACGATCCTGAAGGCCAGAAACATGCTCTTTATAGCTTGATCGCAGGAGCCATGCGCGATGAAAGTTATACCAACTGGTCACTTTTTGATACGCAAGGGCGACTACGTCTGGCCTATCCTCACCCACCAGCGTCACATGGGAAATATCTGGTCCCCCCGGTATATCAGCAGACGGTCAAAACGGGAAAAACAGTCATCTCGGACGTCTATTTCGATCCGCGCAGCAATACCGAGACGGTAGATATCTATTCCCCCATGTACTCCGGTCCCGATTCCGGTATTCTTCCGCCTAAATTGTACCTGGGCTTTATGCGCGCCACGCTCAAGCTCAACACAATTCTGGCAATTGTCAACGGGGATAAGGGAAATAATGGGTCGGGCAGTTATGCGTTTCTGCTCGATAAGAATGGCATCCGTATCGCCACGAACGACGTAGATGCACAGTTCACAGCCATAGCGCCATTGTCCCCAGAAACGGCGCAAAGCATACGTGACGAGCAGCGCTATGGAACGACGAACGATGTGCCGGTGTTGCGCGATAATGAGCTGGCCGCCAGGTTACAGAGTACGCAGGAAAGCGCAATGTTCCAGATACAGCCAGCAGAGAAGAACGAGATGTATCAGGTCGTCGAGCAAAGCTATGCACTCCTGAACTGGAAATACTTTGTGCTCAGCCCGGTCAGCACCACCACAACGCTGGCCAATCAGCAGTTGTTGTTTACCGGTCTGGTTGTGCTCGCGATGGGCGTGCTCGCGATCCTTGTTGGTCTGATCGCCGCGCGCCGGATAGCTACACCCGTGACCGCTTCGATGCATTTCTTACGCACAAATAGTCAGGCCCTGGGCGCGCTGGCGCAGCGTCAACAGGATGCGGCGGCGGAACAGATCTGGGTGGTAGACTCATCCCAGGTCGGCTTGCAATCCATCCAATACTATACAGAAGCGATTGCGATAGCGGCGCACAGTCTTAGCGAGATCAGCCTGACGCTCACAAGACAGTGGAACCAGCTTGATATAGTACGTATTCACCAGGCATTAGAGCGCATTGTGCTGGCAGCGCACTATATTGAAAATGCGGCTGGCTATCAGAGGAACAGTAATGTCAAGCTTGAAACGGCGCTGAAGGTGGCGACGCAGGTGACAGAACAACTGGCAACAGGCGCAACCTCAGCCACGCAGGCAGCCATGCAACTGGAAGATGTTGTCGATCGTTTGCGCTCCGTGGTTGGGCGATAGATCAGGCCGAGTTGAGGGAGCTGACACGCGTTGGGACGATGTTCCCTCAGCTCGGTCCTGCTTGTATTACGCCTGCGGCTTCTGCTGATCGGAGGGAGCGGCCTGAGCTGGCTCTTTCTGGATAACAAAAACAACCGACGCGACGACGCCTGCCATAGCAAGCAACGAAATAGCTTTCGGGACGCGAATACCAAACAGGCGATCGAGCGATAAGCGGCCAGGATCATCGAGCGATAACGCAACCGCAGCCGCCATATAGAGTACCGATAATTCGGCACCGCCCTCAGTAGCCCAGATAGGTTTCCCTTTATGTACCTTCCCCGCAGCTACGCCCATCGCACCCAGGGTCGCAATGGGTCCAAGCGGATGAAGCAGTCCCAGGGAAGTCAGGGCCCCACCACCAAACTCAGAGAGCCCGGCGAGCGTGCCCCAGGGTTGCTCCTCAAGGCCCAGCATCCCCATCAGAGCTGCGGTCCCCTTTAGTCCGGGCCCACCAAACCAGCCAAACAGTTTCTGTGCACCATGTCCGGTAAGCAATCCTCCGATCGAGAGGCGGAGCAAAAGCTTCGCAAGATCGCCCGTCGCTTCTCCTCGCTTCCGCTTCTTTGGCGAGATGAGGTCGCCAGGATCGGAGGTTATGTGCTGCTGTTGTCGTGTCAAAACACTCATATATCTTCTCTTTTCTTTTTTACGACTGATTGAGGGAACCTCTTCTCGTTGCCTGGAAGCGAAACGAGAAGAGGTTCTCTGGCATCAAGCAATTATTTATCCGTAGAGACGCAACTAGCCCTCGTCAAGCATATCTTCATCCTGACACGCAGACAACATATCACAGGACAGGAATTCCGTCCACAATAGACAATACTATAGGAAAAGCTTCTCAGTGATGCTGTGATTGGTCGCCATTTCCTTCAGAGCTGTGGGCATGTGAGGGGAACGCGTGGTGAAAAAAGGTATCCTCCCGGGCTAAAATACGTTGCTTCTCTCCTTGTACTCTAGCCCAGAAAGATACCTTTTGTCCAACTCATCCTTTGCATGCTTGCTTAGGGATGGTTAGATTATCAATGCTGAAACGCCTCCTACTCGCCATACGGTATCCAGATATTTTTCACCTGCGTGGCCTGGCGCAAGAACTCCTGACCTTCGCCCTGCACGCGATCCTGCCAGTTGCGCACACGGCCATAATTGACCCAGGTGCGCTTCATATTGGCCGTAGAAGCAAACTCGACGCGCTGCGAGCCTTCAGTTGTGCCAAAATACCAGAGCGCATCGACATCTTCGTGTTCAGCGAGCACCTGACTCAACTGCTCGCGGTTGCCAGTCACGATATTCACCACGCCAGCTGGCAGATCAGAGGTTTCGAAGACCTGATAGCAGTCGGTGGCGCTGAGCGGACTACGAGGCGAGGGGACAATGATCGTAGTATTGCCCATCGCAATGGCTGGCGCAAGCAGCGAGATAAAACCGAGCAGCGGGTACGCATCCGGGCAGGCAATCCCCAGCACGCCAATTGCCTCAGGCAGTGCCAGCGTCACACCACGCAGGGGAGGCCGGTGCACGACACCCTCGAATTTATCGGTCCAGGCAGCGTAACTGAACAGACGCGATAAGCTCGTCTGCACCTCAGCAAGGGCCTGTGCTCGCGTCTGGCCGGTCTGCTGCACAATACGCCGGGCAAACTCTTCTTCGCGAACGGAGAGATTTTCTGCCAGATAATACAGGATCTGAGCACGATTATGCGCGCTACCATTTGCCCAAGCGCTGGCCTTGTGAGCCGCCTCGACCGCGTTACGAATATCTTTACGATTGCCCTCACCCACTTCGCCGAGCACGTGACCGGCATGAGAGACCGGCAGACTATAGCCGGAATCTGGGCGCACCTGTTTGCCCGCAATAAACAGCTTTGGCGTACGATCTATTGCCGGTAGCGTCAAATCAGGCGAATCGCCGGGCCATTCGGCATCGTCAATGAGCCCTTCAAGTGCGGGCTCCTGAAAGGACGGCTGGAACGTAGATTGGACGATTTGCGATTCTGTGTCCTGAACAGCATGCTCCCAGGCAGGACGGAGATATTCGTAAAGACCCTCTTTGCCGCCCTCACGACCGAAACCACTCTCGCGATAGCCTCCGAAGCCACTGGATGCATCGAAGAGATTGGTGCAATTGATCCAGACACTGCCAGCTTTCACCTTCGGCGCGATATCGAGTGCCAGATTGATATTTTCACTCCAGATGCTCGCCGCCAGGCCATAGCGCGTATTATTCGCCAGTTCAACTGCTTCAGCAGGAGTACGGAACGTCATTGCCACAAGCACCGGGCCAAAGATCTCGACCTGCGCAATTGAAGCAGCAGGCGACACATTGGTAAAGAGCGTCGGCGGGAAAAACGAGCCTTCGCTGGGACAGGACCAGGATGGCTGCCAGAGTTGTGCTCCCTCCGCAACACCTTGCTCGACCAGACGCGTAATCTCCTGCAACTGCTGCTCCGAGACAATCGCGCCGATATCAACGGCTTTATCCAGGGAGTCGCCAACGCGCAATTTCTCCATGCGCGCACGCAACTTCTGGTACAGGCGATCGGCGATATTTTCCTGCACAAGCAGACGCGAACCAGCACAACACACCTGACCCTGATTAAACCAGATCGCGTCGACCACGCCTTCAACGACGCTATCCAGATCGGCATCGTCAAAAACGATAAACGGCGATTTGCCGCCAAGCTCAAGCGAGAGCTTTTTCCCGGAACCAGCGGTAGTACGGCGTATAGCGCGTCCCACTTCAGTCGAGCCGGTAAAAGCAATTTTCTGTACATCAGGATGTTTGAGCAGCGTCTCCCCGACCTGACCGGCTTCTCCGGTGACGATATTGACCACCCCCGGAGGGAGACCGATCTCCTGCACAATCTCAGCAAATTTCAGCGCCGAGAGCGGCGTATAGCGAGCGGGTTTGAGCACAACCGTATTCCCCATAGCCAGGGCAGGAGCAATTTTCCAGGCCAGCATCAAGAGAGGGAAATTCCAGGGGATAATCTGGCCGATGACCCCGACCGGCTGATATCCGGCTAACTCGGTCTCCATCAACTGAGCCCAACCGGCATGATAATAAAAGTGGCGCGCCACCAGAGGAATATCAATATCACGCGTCTCACGAATGGTCTTGCCATTGTCGAGCGCTTCCAGAACAGCCAGGATACGCGCGTGTTTCTGAATATGGCGCGCCAGAGCGTAGAGATAGCGTGCTCTGACATGCCCCGGCGTCTTGCTCCAGGGCTCGAACGCATTATGCGCAGCGGCTACCGCAGCATTGACATCCTCACTATTCGCCGAAGCCACGCGCGTCAACACCTGACCATTCGCCGGGCTGATGCTCTCCAGATAGTGTCCACTTGCAGGCTTCTGCCATTGATTATTGATAAACAGGCCAAAGGGTTGATGCTCTTTGAGCCAGGCCAGTGCAGGAGCAGCAGCCTCGGGCGCGGGACCATATTCCATTGTTGCAAATATATCCATTACCTTCATGAGACGATCTCCTAAACCAGCGGATTATAATGTGCCGCAGCATAGTGGCCGGTGACAAAATGCGACAACTGGCGTTCTATATCGGAGAGCAAACCACTGGCCCCAATGCGGAAATGCGTATTACGCAACCAATCGTCGCCCAGCTCCTCTTTCATCAGGATCAAC
>Ga0310811_10001286_pt1 | contig 32035 bp, 30 predicted proteins | sample YCmetagenome_FD_207642 | JGI IMG/M metagenome (GOLD analysis project Ga0310811, IMG submission 207642) | Soil microbial communities from experimental microcosm in Duke University, North Carolina, United States - YC | ecosystem: Engineered > Artificial ecosystem > Soil microcosm > Unclassified ...
CGGACCGGACCGGACCACTATTGATCACAAGAATCGGCCCCCGGTTTGGCGCCGGGGGTCGACGGGTATCAATGGCTACTTGCCTGCGGACCCGGCTACGCCCTTACTTGCGCGTGGCCGCGGACCAGCGGTCCAGGACCGCCGCCGCGCTGCCGGTGTCGAGCGACTGCGCGGCCAGCGCGACGCCCTCGGCCAGGCGCTCCGTCAGCGGCGCGAGCTTGCCCTCCGGCACTTCCAGCGCCTCCAGCGCCGCCAGCGTGGCCCCGGCGTTGAGCAGCACCGCGTCGCGTACCGGGCCGGTCTCGCCGGCGAACAGCTTGCGGGCCACGCCCGCGTTGTAGGCCGCGTCCGCGCCGCGCAGCGTCTCGATCGGGGCCAGCTCGACGCCGACCTCGCGCGGGTCGAAGGACTCCTCGGTGACCGTCCCGGCGTGTGCCGTCCACACCGTCGAGGCGGTGGTGATGGTCAGCTCGTCGAGGCCGTCCTCGCCGCGGAAGACCAGCGCGCTGTTACCGCGCCGCGCCAGCACCCCGGCCAGCACCGCGGCCATCCGCCGGTCGGCCACGCCCACGGCCTGCGCCTTCACCTGGGCGGGGTTGGTCAGCGGCCCGAGCACGTTGAAGGCCGTGGGCACGCCGATCTCCTTGCGCACCGGGCCGGCGTGCCGGAAGGCGGGGTGGAAGGTCTGCGCGAAGCAGAAGGTGATGCCGGCCTCCCCGGCCACCTCGGCGACGCGTCGCGGCGTCAGGTCCAGCCGCACGCCGAGCTCCTCGAGCACGTCCGCCGCGCCCGAGGACGAGGAGGCGGCCCGGTTGCCGTGCTTGACGACCCGGGCTCCGGCGCCCGCGGCCACGATCGCGGACATCGTCGAGATGTTCACCGTCCTGGCGCCGTCGCCGCCGGTGCCGACCACGTCCACCGTGGGCCCGGGCACCTCGATCAGGTTGGCGTGCGCCAGCATCGCCGCGACCAGGCCCTCGATCTCGGCGACCGTCTCGCCCTTGGCGCGCAGCGAGACCGCGAACGCGGCCACCTGCGCCGGGGTGGCCGCCCCGCTCATGATCTCGTTCATCGCCCAGGCGGTCGCCTCGGCGGTCAGGTCCTCGCGGCGGATCAGGGCGCCGAGGACTCCGGGCCAGGACTGCGTGCCCTCCACTGCCGTCATCGTTCCTGGCCCTCCTTCCGTAAGCTCATCCGCTCCGGAGCGTCCGCTCCGGGCCGGGATCAGCCTACGCGGGCGCGCAGCAGCCCGACGGCCACGTCCGCGAGCCGGACCGGGTCGATCGGGTGCGAGACGACGGCGTCGGCCCTGGCCCAGGTGGCCAGCCAGCCGTCCTGCGCGCGGCCGGTGAGCACCAGCAGCGGCGGGCAGCGGTAGATCTCGTCCTTGAGCTGCCTGGCCAGGCCCATCCCGCCGACCGGCACCGCCTCGCCGTCCAGGACGACGAGGTCCACCCGCTGCCCCTTGAGTGAGGCGTCCATCCGGGCGATCAGCGCGGGCGCGGTGGCGAAGTCCTCCACGGCCAGTTCGGGCAGCGCCGGGTCGGGCCGGGTCCCCAGGGCCAGCCGCAGGTGCTCGCGCACCTTGGCGTCGTCGCTGTAGAGCAGGACCTTCAGACTCTTGACCTGGGCCTTCGACGGGCCGCCTGCGGCGGTGGACCCGCCCACCGCCGACCCGTCTGTGTCGGGCTGAGCAGACAATGCTGCTGCGGACATGGACACGCCTCCACTCTGAGGGCTCACCAATCGTGCGCGCACGTGCGACCAGCGTAGGACCGGCTTCGCGCGGAGACCAGCCCTAACGATCTGATAACGCGGGAACCGGCGGCGGGACACGTCCGTACCGGGCCCGCTGACGTGCGGTCAGAGCCGGTCGCGCTGCGCTGCTTCTTCCCCGTTTGGACTAATCATCCCCGGTTTCAGACCCGCCATTAGAAGGATCGTCAGCGACACCCGCCCCAAAGGGGTACCCCGACGACGGCCGCTCGGCGGCAGGGGGCAATAATGGCGGCCGTGGCGACAGCAACTGCAACCCAAGCCGCACCCGCGCACCGGGTGCCCAATAGGCCCAACCTGGTCAGCGTCGGGACGATCATCTGGCTGGCCTCCGAGCTGATGTTCTTCGCGGCGCTGTTCGCGATCTACTTCACCCTGCGCTCGGTATCCGGGGACGCGTTCTTCAAGGCGAACGCGGACAACCTGGACGTGACCCTGTCGACGATCAACACGATCATCCTGGTCTCGTCCTCGTTCCCCTGCCAGTTCGGCGTGTTCGCGGCGGAGCGCCACCAGGTCAAGCGCACCGGCTCGATCCTCAACGTCCGGCGCTACGGCATGCGCGAGTGGTACATCCTCGCGTTCATCCTCGGCGCCGTGTTCATCTCGTTGCAGGTCTTCGAGTACTCGTCCCTGGTCAAGGACGGTCACCCGATCTCCGAGAACCAGTGGACCAGCGCCTTCTACCTGGCGACCGGCTTCCACGGACTGCACGTGACGGGTGGTCTGTTCGCCTTCCTGATGGTGCTGATGCGCACCTACAAGGCCAAGCGCTTCACCCACGACCAGGAGATCTCCGCGATCGTCGTGTCCTATTACTGGCACTTCGTCGACGTGGTGTGGATCGGCCTGTTCTTCGTTATCTACGTGCTCAAGTAACTCCGGACGAGAAGCTCCATTAGGGACACTAGTCGTGAAATCGCTCTCCACACGGCGACGCCACCCGCTGGCAGCGTTCGTCGTCCTGGCGCTCGCACTGGCTTTCGCGGGCACCCTCTTCGCCGCGTTCCTGTCGCCGAGTTCGGCCTCGGCGGACAGCGGCACCAGCAACGCGCAGGCCATCGCCAACGGCAAGGCGCTGTACGAGACGTCCTGCTCCAGCTGCCACGGTCAGAACGCCGAGGGCTCGAGCTACGGGCCCAGCCTGGTCGGCAGCGGCGCGGCGGCGGTCGACTTCCAGGTCTCCACGGGTCGCATGCCCGCCCAGCAGCCGGGCGCGCAGATCCAGAAGAAGGCCGTGCTCTACACCCAGGAGCAGATCGACGAGATGGCCGCGTACATCGACTCGCTCGGTGGCGGCCCGGCTGTTCCTGACTCCAGCAAGTACCAGGTGGACGACAACCTGGTGCAGCTCGGCGGCGTGCTGTTCCGCACCACCTGCTCCCAGTGCCACAACTTCGCGGGCGAGGGCGGCGCGCTGACGGACGGCAAGTACGCGCCGTCGCTGACGCAGACCAACCCGAAGGCGATCTACGAGGCCATGCTGACCGGCCCGCAGAACATGCCGAACTTCCCGGACTCGGTCATCTCCCCGATGGAGAAGCAGGCCATCATCTCGTACATCGTCACCATGCGTGACGAGCCCAACTACGGGGGCGCCGGCCTCGGCCGACTCGGCCCGACGTCCGAGGGTCTGTTCATCTGGACGTTCGGTCTGATCGCGCTGCTGCTGTTCGCGGTCTGGATCGCGGCCCACACCACGAAGGCCTCCGCCGAGCGGGTCGCCAAGGCCAAGGCCGCGACCGGGGCGAAGGGGGGCAAGGAGTAACCATGAGCGGTGACATGACACACGACGAGGGACACGGCTCGGTCGCCGTCGAGCAGGAGCACGGCCACGGCGTGGTCGCGGAGAACCCCTTCGCCGACCCCGGCCTGCCGGAGCACCAGCCCCGGCTGACCGACATCGACGAGAAGGTGGCCAGGAAGTCCGAGCGGATCGTCGCCGGGCTGTTCATCCTGTCCGCCATCGCGACGATCGCGTTCATGGTCTGCTACACCGAGGTCCCGAACAACACCGCGACGATCGTGAACTTCTTCCCGATCGGCGCGATCTCGGCCTCGAACTTCGCGCTCGGCCTGACCCTGGGCGTGGCGCTGTTCTCGATGGGAGCGGGCGCGATCTACTGGGCCCGCACCCTGATGACGGACGTCGAGCTGCCGCAGGAGCGGCACCTGCTCGAGTCGGCCCCGGCGGACAAGGCGGCCGCGGCCGCCGAGTTCCAGCAGGGTCTCGAGGACTCCGCCTGGAAGCAGCGCCCGCTGATCCGCCGCACGCTGATCGGCGCCATGGCGGTGCTGCCGCTGCCGGCGCTGTGGATCCTGCGCGACCTCGGCCCGCTGCCCGGCACGACGCAGCGGCAGACGGCGTGGACCGCGGGCGAGCTGATCATCAACGACAACTCGATCTCGCTGGACGGCACCCAGGGCAGCGGCATCAAGCCCGAGGACCTCCAGGTCGGCACGCTGGTCAGCGCCAGCCCCGCCGCGGTGCTCACCGCCGGGGACAACGCCGTCGACATGATGACGATGTCGGCGATCCTGCTGGTCCGGATGAACCCGGCCGACATCAAGTCGCAGCAGGAGATCGACTGGGGCTACGAGGGCATCGTGGCCTTCTCCAAGATCTGCACGCACGTCGGCTGCCCGGTGCAGCTCTACGAGCAGCAGACGCACCACATGCTCTGCCCCTGCCACCAGTCGACGTTCGACCTCTCGGACAACGGCAGGGTCGTCTTCGGCCCGGCGGCGCGCTCGCTGCCGCAGCTTCCGATCACTGTCAACGCCGACGGCTACCTCGTCGCCAAGGCCGGCTTCGACCAGCCCGTCGGTCCGAGCTTCTGGGAACGCGGATGAGCACTTCGACGAGCAACGAGGAGATCGTCCCGACCACGCTCGGTGGGAAGGCCTCCGACTACCTGGACCAGCGCCTCGGCATCGCCGGCGCGGCCAAGAAGAACCTGCGCAAGATCTTCCCGGACCACTGGTCCTTCATGCTGGGCGAGATCTGCCTCTACAGCTTCATCATCCTGCTGCTGTCCGGCATCTTCCTGACGCTGTTCTTCACCCCGTCCATGGGCGAGGTGACGTACAACGGCTCGTACACGCCGCTGGACGGCATCAAGATGTCCGAGGCCTACGCGAGCACCCTGAACATCTCGTTCGACGTGCGCGGCGGCCTGCTGATGCGCCAGATCCACCACTGGGCCGCCCTGGTCTTCGTGATGGGGATCATGGTGCACATGCTCCGGATCTTCTTCACCGGCGCGTTCCGCAAGCCGCGCGAGCTCAACTGGCTGATCGGCTTCACGCTGTTCGTGCTGGCGCTGCTCGAGGGCTTCGCGGGCTACTCGCTGCCGGACGACCTGCTCTCCGGCACCGGTCTGCGGATCATGCAGGGCATCATCCTGTCGATCCCGATCGTCGGAACGTACCTGTCGTACTTCTTCTTCGGCGGGCTGTTCCCGGGGCACGTGCTGATCCCGCGGCTGTTCACGGTGCACATCCTGCTTGTGCCGGGCATCATCCTGGCGCTGATCACGGCGCACCTGATCCTGGTCTTCTACCAGAAGCACACGCAGTGGGCGGGTCCCGGCCGGACCAACGAGAACGTGGTCGGCCTGCCGCTGATGCCGGTGTACATGGCGAAGGCGGGCGGCTTCTTCTTCGTGGTCTTCGGCTTCATCGCGCTGCTCGGCGGCCTGGTGTCGATCAACCCGATCTGGGATTACGGACCCTACGTGCCGACGCAGATCACCGCGGGCTCGCAGCCGGACTTCTACATCGGGTTCTTCGAGGGCGCGCTGCGCATGATGCCCAACTGGGAGATCAACGCCTGGGGCCACACGCTCTCGCTGAACATCCTGATCCCGGCCGTGGTCGTCCCGGGCATCCTGTTCACCGGGCTGGCCGTCTACCCGTTCTTCGAGGCCTGGGTCACCGGCGACAAGCGCGAGCACCACATCCTGGACCGGCCGCGCAACATGCCGACCCGCACCGCGATCGGTGTGGCCGGCATCGTGTTCTACGGCATCGGCTGGATCAACGGCGGCAACGACCTGGTGGCCACCCACTTCAACCTGTCGGTGGAGACCATCACCTGGGTCGACCGGGTGCTGATCTTCGTCGGCCCGGTGTTCGCCTTCTGGCTGACCCGCCGGATCTGCTTCGGCCTGCAGCGCCGAGACCGCGACAAGGTGCTGCACGGACGCGAGTCCGGCATCATCACCCGGTCGCCGGAGGGTCAGTTCTCCGAGATCCACACCCCGCTGCCGCAGGGCGACCTGCACAAGCTGACCGCGCACGACGTGCACCGTCCGCTGACGCTCACCGAGGTCACCGACAGCAACGGCGTCCCCGCGCCGAAGCTGCGCCTGGCCAAGCTGCGCGCCCGCGCCACGCGGTGGTACTTCGGCGAGCGGGTGGAGAAGCCGACCGAGGAGGAGTACCGCCACGCCGTCTCCAGCGGCCACCACTGACCCTGTCATGGGCCGGCCGCGGAGGAGTACCGCCACGCGATGCCGTACTCCTCCTGCGGGCACCTGCAGGCGACCGCGACCTCGGTGAAAAAAGCTGTAGCCGCAAAGCACTTCCCCTCCGTACCGTGCAGGTGCGGAGGGGAAGGTGTTTATGCGGGCGGCATGATCGCGGCTACCGCGCTACTCGAGCCCGAGCGCGAAGGCGGCGTCCAGGTCCACGTCGCTGTACGCGCGGAAGGCCGTGTGCGTCTCGGTGCGCAGCACACCGCGCACCTTGTTCAGGCGGCCCGGGATCAGGTCGGCCAGATCCTCGTGCGCCTGCACCCGGGCGATGGCGATCAGGTCCCATTCGCCGGTCACCGAGTAGACCTCGCTGATCCCGGCCAGCGCGGCCAGGGCGGCGGCGGTCTCCGGGATGAGCCCGGTCTCGGCCTTGATCATCACTATCGCGGTCACCATGCCGTTCAGCTTAGACCGCGACGCCCCGGGGGCGCGCGGGGGCTCTCGGATGGCGCGTGAAAGCGTCTACGCTGGGAAATACCCGATAAACCATCAGTCGACGAAGCACGGAAGCGACGGAGAGGCCAGAGATGAGCGGCGAGGAGCCCGGCGTCGACGCGCCCGCCGCCGCGCCCGACCGCAGCCCGAGCGGCGCCGAGCACGATGGCGGCGCCGGCGGCGCGGGCGACGCGGGCGACGTCGCGGCCGAGAGCGGTGCGAGCACAGCCGCGGGCGGCTCCGGCCTCGGCCTGAGCGGGGTCGCGCCTGATGACGACGGCACTCCGCCTGCTCCCGCGCCCGCTCCCGATCGCGCACCGAGCGCCGCCGCGGCCCTGTCCGAGCCCGTCCGGGCCCGCGTGCTCGACTTCGCGGCCCAGGTCGCCGGCGGTCTGCCGACGGCCACGCTGCCCGCCTCGCTGCGCCCCTTCGCCAAGTTCACCCCGGCCAAGCGGGCCCGGCTGGCCGCCACCCCGCTGGCCGCCGCGCTGGAGGCGGACGCCGTCTTCCGGGGCCGGGTGGCCGAGCGGGTGCGCGACACCTACCCGGAGGTCGCCGAGGCCCTGTTCGCCGGCGCGATCCCGCCCGCCGCGGACCCCCGCGACGTGGCCGCGATCGTCTACCTGCTGCGTCCCGAGGGCTGGGCGGACCTGCTCGGCCAGGCCGAGCTCGCCTCCCGCGAGTCGGAGCGCGCCCTCGCGGACGAGCATCTGGGTGACGAGGTCGCCCGGCTCAAGGCGGAGATCGACGCGATCCGCGAGCAGACCAAGGCGGAGACCGAGCGGCTGAAGGCCGAGCTGGCCGCCGAGCGCCGCGAGGGCGACTCCCTGCGGCGGCGTATCCGGCAGCTGGAGGCGGACATGCGCCGGGCCCAGGCGCACGCGCGCGAGGCCGTCTCGGAGAGCAGCGCCGTGCAGAACGCCGCGTCGATGCAGGTCTCCGCGGCCGAGGCCGAGCTGCGCCGGGTCCGTGCCCGGCTGGCCGAGTCCGAGGCGGCCCTCGAGTCCGCCCGCAGCGCAACCCGCGCCAGCCGCGGCGCCGACGAGGTGCGGATGCGGCTGCTCCTGGAGACCATCAGCGAGGCCGCGGCGGGCCTGCAGCGCGAGCTGGCCATCTCGCCCACCGACGCGCGCCCCGCGGACACCGTGGAGGCCGTCCGCGCCGACACGCTCGGCGCCCACGACGTGGCCGGCCAGGCCCGTGCCGCCGACGACCCCGCGATCCTCGACGCCCTGTTGGCCCTCCCGCGCGCGCACCTCGTCGTCGACGGATACAACGTCACCAAGACCGGCTTCCCGACGCTGTCCCTGCACGAGCAGCGGATAAGGCTGCTCAAGGGCCTGGGTGGCATCGCCGCCCGCACCGGCGCCGAGGTCACCTGCGTCTTCGACGGCGCCGAGCTCGGCGGCCCGGTCCCCGTCCCGCAGCACAAGGGCGTCAGAGTGCTGTTCTCCCGGGGCGGCGAGATCGCCGACGAGCTGATCCGCAGACTCGTCGCCGCAGAGCCCCAGGGCCGTCCCCTCATCGTCGTCTCCTCCGACAAGGAGGTCGCCGACGGCGTCCGCCGCTCCGGAGCCCGCCCGGTCCCGTCGTCGATGCTGGTCAGGCGGCTGGGGAGAAGTTAGGCGCGGGCTGGGCCGCGCAGGCGCCGCCACTTGTCAGCCTATTCGCTCGCTCGGGTGACGTATGTTTGATCAGCGCCGGATTCGGCCGATACGTTGCGCTCCGTGCATCGACATGTTTCGGGGCAGGGACAGCGTGCCGCGTCGGTGACGGCGGCGACGTGCGCTGTGTTGGGACTGGGCGCGGGGGTCGGGCACGCGCAGCCGGCGACGGATGTTCGGCAGGCGGCGGAGCAGCGCATTTCGACGCTCTACGCGCAGGCCGAGGCGGCTACGCAGCGGTACGACGCGGCGGACGAGCGGATCGGGCAGCTGCAGGCGGCCATCGACAGTGCGAACAGCCAGAGTGCCCAGACGCGGCAGATGCTCGAGATGTTCGACGGCGGGCTCGGCCGGTTGGCGGCTCAGCAGTATCGGAACTCCGAGTACAGCAGCGCCCTCTCGCTCCTGTTCGCAACGCACCCCGACGACTACCTGCAGCGGGCGAGCATGACCAACCGGGTCGCCGCGCTCGACGATCAGCAGATCCGCCAGGCCGCGCAGGCTCAGCGCGTGCTGGAGGCCCTGTCGGAGCTGGGGGCGCAGGAGATGCAGCAGCTCCAGGCGACGCAGACTCAGCTGGCGTCCGCGCGCACGACGATTCAGGGCGAGCTGGCCCAGGCCCGGCAGCAGCTCGCCGAGCTCGATGCCGCTGACCGACGTGCCGTCAGCTACGCGCTCGACCAGGGTGCGGCCGGGGGAGACCTCGGGATCCCGTTCGCAGGGCAGGCTCCGTCGCTCGGCACCCTGCTGAGCTCCGTGACGTCCGACGCCGCCAGCGCGGGCCAGGGGCAGAGCTTCGACGCCGGCCGCGCCCAGAAGGCGATCGAGGCCGCGTACTCGGAGCTGGGCAAGCCCTATGTCTGGGGCGCGGTCGGCCCCGACGGGTTCGACTGCTCGGGCCTGATGCAGCACTCCTGGAGCCAGGCCGGGGTCATGCTCCCGCGCACCTCCCAGGAGCAGGCGAACGCCGGGCGGAGCGTGCCGCTCTCCGCTATCCAGCCCGGCGACCTGGTGGTCTACTTCCCAGGCCGCACGCACGTCGGCATGTACGTCGGCGACGGCATGATCATCCACGCCCCGCGCCCCGGCTCCGCCGTCCGGTTCGCCCCGGTCACGTCGATGCCGATCAATACGATCGTCCGGCCGGACTGAGGGCCGGTAGCATCGGCCCCTGCTATGGCCGAACGCTACGTCGACGTGCGACACAATCACTGTGGACGACTGCCGTCAGCATCATGGTCCTGGAGGTGCTGGACGGCGGGGTGTGGTAAGTGCGCAGCGTGAACAGTCCCGAGAAGCTCACCCACCTCGGGCCGGTCGCCGACGCGTGGGACGTCTCCCGGCAGGTGCGCGAGGTCCGCAGGGCGAACGCCGACCGCGGCTGAGCACGCGAGCGGGGCTGCGTCACGCGCACGGCTCCGGCTCGCGTTCCGCCTCCTGCTCCGCCTCGGGGATCTCGGGAACGGGCTTCTCGATGACGACGTACCGCTTCCACAGCAGGAACGCGGCCCAGATCGTCGCGCCGACGAGCAGGCCGTTGCGGCAGGTGACGAAGAGCGCGGCCTTGGTGCTGCCGTGCACGAGCGCGGGGAACAGCAGCGGGAACTCCAGCTGGGTGACGGAGATCGTCCCGAGTAGCAGCCAGCACGGCCCGGCCAGCACCGTGCCGCCGTGCTTGAGCGGTGCGATCGCGAGGCAGAGGGCGATCAGGCCGCACACCCAGACGAGGTACTGCGGGCTCAGCACCCTGCTGGTGATGATCGAGATCATGACGGCGACCAGGGCCGCGTCGTAGTACACGCCTTCGGTCCAGCGGCCCGGCGTCAGTTTCGCGCGACGGCGCCACCACAGCAGCCAGCAGAAGCCGAGCAGCGTGAGCAGTTCGCAGAACGCGGAGATCGCGCTGATGCCCGGGCCGATGATCTCCCAGGAGCCGTAGCGGTTGCGGATCACGGCGTGGTAGCCGAAGTGCCGGGCCAGCAGGAACGGCGTGGCCAGCACGGATTCGATCTCCAGACCCCGGCCGCCCTGCTGCTGCAGGAAGGAGAGCGAGCCTGGAATGATCAGCAGCAGGAGCATCGGAACGCCGCCGCCGATCACCGTCCAGGTCACCGCACGCCGGCCGTCTCGGCCGCGTGGCAGGCCGAGCAGCAGGGCCATCGGCCAGACCTTCACGATCGTGCCGAGGCCGATCGCCGCACCGCGCAGCCGCCAGGTCGACACGGCCGTGCGCAGCGTCACGACCAGGCCGACCGACGCGATCATGGTGACCGTGATGTCGTAGCGGCCGAAGATGAACGGCCCGAGCATGAAGATCGCCGCGACGTACGCGTAGGCGCCGATGTAGTCGACCTTCCCGCTGCCGGTCTCCGTCTGGGTGCGCCAGCAGCGGTAGACGACCAGCAGGAAGATGATCAGATCGGATGCCAGTGCCATCGCGTAGAACGCCGAGTAGTAGCTCAACCCGGTCACCGAGCGCACCAGCCGCGGGAACTCGATGACCAGCGCGGCACCCGGCGGGTACTGCCAACTGCGGTCGCCCTGCGGGAAGTGCCCGGTGCTGAAGACGATCGACCAGCGGTTGTAGAGCTTGACGTCCCCGGTGATGTCGCCGTGCGAGATGTACGGCAGCACGTTGTAGACGTACAGCAGCAGCACGCCGCGGGTCCACGCCCAGACGGCCGCGGGCAGCGCCGCCGAGCGCAGTCGCGCGAGGGTCGGCATGGCCCGGAGCGTCATCGGCGGTCCTGTTCTGCTGTGGAGCGGTCCCGTGGTGGGCGGTGCGTCGCCGGGGCACGGAGATGAGATCGTAGAGCCATGGCCCGCACCCTCGTCGTCACCAACGACTACCCCCCGCGACCCGGCGGTATCCAGGCGTTCGTCCAAGCGATGGTCGACGGGTTCACCCCTTCGGACGTGGTCGTCTACGCCTCCACCTGGCGCGGCAGGGCGGCGGAGTGCCGTGCATACGATGCAGAACGTCCGTACCTGACGATTCGTGACCAGACGACGATGATGGTCCCGGACCCGAAGCGGGTGCGACGCGCGGTGGAGATCGCCAGATCCGAGGGCTGCGACCGGGTCTGGTTCGGCGCCGCCGCGCCGCTCGCGCTGATGGCGCCGACGCTGCGCCGCAAGGCGGGCGTCGAGCGGCTCGTCGCGACCACGCACGGCCACGAGGCGGGCTGGGCGCAACTGCCCGCGGCCCGGCAGCTGCTCCGCCGGATCGGTGACGGAGTGGACGTGCTCACCTACCTGGTCGAGTACTACCACCGCAAGGTCGGCGAGGTGCTCAACCCGGCGGCGCGCGAGCGGATGGCGCAGCTGCACCCCGGCGTGGACGTGCAGACCTTCCACCCCGGCGTGCGCGGCGAACCGGAGACCGCGGAGCTGCGCAAGCGCCTCGGCCTCGCGGACCGGCCGACGGTCGTGTGCGTCTCCCGGCTGGTGCCGCGCAAGGGCCAGGACACGCTGATCAAGGCCCTTCCGCTGATCAAGAAGGCGGTCCCGGACGCGGCCCTGCTGATCGGCAGCGGCGGACCGTACCGCAAGGACCTGGAGGCGCTCGCCGCGGACACCGGCGTCGCGAAGGACGTCGTGTTCAGCGGGCCGGTGTCCTGGGGCGAGCTGCCGCGGCTCTACGCGGCGGGCGACGTCTTCGCGATGCCGTGCCGGACCCGCCGCGGCGGCCTGGACATCGAGGGCCTCGGCATCGTCTACCTGGAGGCCTCGGCCCTCGGCATGGCCGTCGTCGGCGGCGACTCGGGCGGCGCGCCCGACGCGGTGATCGAGGGGGAGACGGGTTACGTCGTTCCCGGGAGCGGCGAGCTGAGTGTCACTCAGACGGCTGCACGAGTCGCGGAGCTGCTGAACGACCCGGCGAAGGCGGCGCGGATGGGTGTGGCCGGCCGGGCATGGGTGGAGCGCGAGTGGCAGTGGCCGCTTGTGCGGCGCAGGTTCCGGGAACTGCTGCAGATCTGACCGTGGTGGCGGCCGGCTACTGCTTGTCCCGCCAGCGGTGGAGCAGGTCCTCGCGGTGCTCGGTGAGGTCGGTGACGCTCTCCTCGGGCAGCAGGATGGTGTAGTCCTGCGCGGTGCCCGGCTCGAGGCGCAGGTAGTCCCAGGCGAAGTGCGCCTGGCCGCCCATGTACAGGCCCTTGATCCGGCCCTGCGTCACGTCGACGACCTCGAAGGGCTCGTTCCACCAGCGGAAGGTCCAGGTGGTGGTGTACCACTCCTCGACCTCGTCCAGCGTGACCCGGAGCGGGCCCAGGTGCGACGGGCCGGTGAGCGCGAGCCGCGACTGCTCGTCGACCGCGTCCGCGGCCGGCAGGACCCGGCCCTCGAAGCGCGCGAAGGTGCCCGAGCGGTACTTCGCCGGGTCGGCCATCAGCGCCTGCTCGCGTCGGAAGCGGGGGAGCAGCGGATCACGGTGCTGCGTCAGGTCGGAGATCTCGGCGCGCGGGAAACGTCCCCAGCGTCCGGAACCCGAGCTCAGGTGTTCGGTGGCGAATTCGGTGTCACCGCCGAGGTATACCCCTTCCATCTTGTCGTCCGTCAATCCGCGCGCCTCGAAGGGCTCGCCGCGCCAGGTGAACGTCCAGCGCGAGGTGAACCACTCGTCGAGCCGGTCCGGATGGACCAGGATCGTGTTCTCCCCTTTGATCAGCGCCACCCGCGGCCATATCGGATCATCCACTGACCCCTGGCGGTAGGCGACGCCGTGGAACACGGCCACGTCCGTCGCGCGATACCCCCAGGGGTCCCCTCTGTCGACCACTGTTTTGATTCTTCTCCCGCCGGCGCGCGAGTGGGAGTTCGCGCTTCGAGCTCGGCGTAGTTATCAGACAACTGCCGGAAACTGCTCACGTCATCCTGGGATGAACGAATCTGCACCCTACCGTCTGTGCTGTTTTGAACACAACGCCGCAGCTTCGCCCCTCGCTACACTCCTGCGGGTGGAGAGGATCACGTCGCGCAACGCCAGGTTCCAGCAATGGGAGGCCCTGCTCGGCAACCGCGCCAAGCGGCACCGGGCCGGAGAGTTCCTGGTGCAGGGTGTTCGCCCGATCGGCCTCGCGCTGCGGTACGGCTGGCCCGTCCACGCGCTGCTGTTCGACCTGGACCGGCCGCTCTCCCGGTGGGCCGCCGATACGCTGCGTTCCACCCGTGCGGCGCAGCACGGCATGGCCGGGGAACTCATCGCGGAACTCGGCGAGAAGGATTCGACGCCGCCGGAACTCATCGCTGTGGTCGGCATGGCGCCGGACTCACTCGATCGGCTCAATGAACGGCCCGACGCCACGGCTTCCGCCCGCGCATTCCTCGGTCTCGTCTTCGACCGGCCGACCAGTCCCGGGAATCTGGGTTCGATCATCCGCTCGGCGGACGCGTTCGGCGCGCACGGGGTGATCGTGTCCGGCCACGCCGCCGACCCCTACGACCCGAAGGCCGTGCGCGCGAGCACTGGTTCGCTCTTCGCGCTGCCCACGGTCCGGGTGCCCGGCCACGCGCAGGTCCAGGCGTGGATCGCCGGGCAGCGCGCGGCGGGGAACCCGATCCGGGTGGTCGGCACGGACGAGCACGGCGAGGCCGATGTGGCCGAGTTCGACCTGACCGTCCCGACGCTGCTGGCGATCGGCAACGAGACCAACGGGCTCAGCCAGGGGTGGCGCGAGGCCTGCGACGCGCTCGTGCGCATCCCGATCGGCGGCGCGGCGAGCTCGCTCAACGCCGCCAACGCGGCGAGCGTCGTGCTCTACGAGGCGGCCCGGCAGCGACGCTCCGGGGCCCTCTGACGGCCGACAACCGCGGTCTGCCGGCACCCCCGCCTATGCTCGGAAACATGCTGACAGTGATCGAGAACGACCTCGTCCTCAGCGACGGCCGCAAGCTGCACTGCTACGACACGCGCGCCGCGGACGGCTCCGTGCCCGCGCTCGCGGTGGTCTACTCGCACGGCACCCCGAACGTCGGCGAGCCGCCGGTGCCGCTGTTCGCGGCCGCCGCCGAGCGCGGAATCCGGTTCATCGGGTACGACCGCCCCGGCTACGGCCCCTCGACGGCTCGGCCCGGCCGCACGGTCGCCGACGCGGCCGGCGACGTGGCGGCCGTCCTCGATGCCCTCGGCGTCGAGCGTTTCGCGATGCTGGGCCACTCCGGCGGCGGCCCGCACACGCTCGCGTGCTCGGCGCTGCTCGCGGACCGGCTCATCGCGGCGGTGGACATCTCGGGGCCGGCTCCGTACGGCGGCGCAGGCCTCGACTACTTCACCGGCATGAACCCGGCCGGCGAGGCGGAACTGCGCGCCGCGGTCGCGGGCCGCGAGGCGCTGGAGAATATGCTCGCGACCGCGGAGTACGATCCGGAGATGTTCACGCCGGGCGACCGCGAGGCGCTGCAGGGCCCGTGGAACTGGCTCAACGGCGTCGTCGGCAGGGCGATGGAGGACGGCGACCTCGGCGGCATGATCGACGACGATCTCGCGTACGTCGCGCCCTGGGGATTCGACGTGGCCGCGATCCGTCGGCCGCTGCTGGTCTGCCACGGCGAGGACGACCGGATCGTCCCGGTCGCCCACGGCCGCTGGGTCGCCGCGCACGCGCCGTCGGCCGAACTGCGGACGTACCCGGGCGACGGCCACCTGACCGTGCTCGAATCCGGGGCAGTAGCGGCGCTCGACTGGCTTCGGGCTCAGGCGGGCTAGCCGGGCTCCGCTGGCCTGCCTGCCTGCCTACCCGCCTACGCCTCGTCCGGTTCCCTCGTCCCCACGCCGAGCCACTGCAGCGCGCCGAGCACGTGGCGCAGGAACTCCGGGTCCTGATACGTCTCCTCGGCGTGTCCGAGGGCGGTGTAGAAGGCCTTGCCGCCGCCGTATTCGTGGCACCAGGACAGCGGATGGTCGGCGCCCATCGTGCCGCCCCGGTACGTCGCCTCGTCGACCTTCAGCAGGATCCTGATGTCCTGCACCGCCGCGCGCGGGTTGCGGCGGAACGCGTACCACTCGTCGGTGCGCTCCCACTTCTCGCCGAGGTGCTCGGTCGCCGGGTGCCCGCGGTCCTCGACGTCGATGACCGCGGGCTGGATCTCCGGGTGCCGGTCGAACCACGCGCCGACCAGGCCCTCGAACCACGGCCAGTCGTACTCGGTGGTGGACGCGGCGTGGACGCCGAGCCAGTTGCCGCCCCGCTTCATGTAGTGCGTGAGGGCGGCGCGGCCCATCTCGTCGAGCACGGCGCCGCTGGTGGACAGGAACACGATCGCGTCGTACCGCTCCAGCCGGCCGGGCCGGAAGCAGTGCACGCCCTCACTCGCCTCGACCGCGAAACCGTGGTCGGCGCCCAGCTTCTCCAAAGCCTCGACCCCGGCCTGGATCGACGAGTGCCGATATCCGGTCGTCCGCGAGTACACCAATATCCGCGCCATGACGGCCGTACGCTCCGTCCGCTCAGTCCAGCTCGGTCAACAGTTGCGTATGCCGGTCTATCACGGTTCGCAGGTTCTGATCACCCGGTGTGTCCCAGATCTCCTGGTTGAAGACCTCCACTTCGATGAATCCCTTATATCCGGCCTCCCGCATGGCGCCGACGAACGAAGCGATGCCGATCGCGCCGTCGCCCACGCGCCCGCGGCCGAGCAGCGCGTCCGCCGGGATCGGGATCAGGGAGTCGGACACCGGGAATGCGAAGATCCGGCCCGCCGCGCCCGTCGACCTCCCCGTGGAACTCGTCGTCCGCGCGTCCACAGCCGAGGCTGCGGGCGCGCGGACGAGGTGGAGCGGTTCGATCGCGCCTCAGCGCGCGTACATCGCTTCGATCTTGTCGGCGTACTCGGCCGTCAGGATGTGCCGGCGGATGCTCTGCTTCGGGGTGAGCTGGCCCGCGTCGATGCTCCACTCGACCGGCAGCACCTCGAACTTTCGGACGGACTCGGCCTTGGACACCGCCTTGTTCGCGTCGTCCACGGCGGCCTGCAGGTCGGCGAGCAGCTCTGGGTCCTTGCACAGGTCGGCGAGCGAGGTGTCGGCGGGCTTGCCGTGCTGGGAGAGCCAGTGCGGCAGCGACTCCGGGTCGAGCGTGATCAGCGCGCTGATGAACGGCTTCGCGTCGCCGACGACCATCGACTGGGCCACCAGCGCGTGCGCGTTGAGCCGGTCCTCGAGCACGGCCGGGGCCACGTTCTTGCCGCCGGAGGTGACCAGCAGCTCCTTCTTCCGGCCGGTGATCCGCAGGTAGCCGTCCTGGTCCAGCTCGCCGAGGTCGCCGGTCTTGAAGAAGCCGTCCTCGGTCATCACGTCCTTGGTCGCGGCGTCGTTGTTCCAGTAGCCGTGGAAGACGACCTCGCCCTTGGCCTGGATCTCGCCGTCCTGCGCGATGCGCAGGGTGACGCCCGGCAGCGGGGTGCCGACCGTGCCGGGGCGGATCGCGTCGATCGGGTTCACCGCGATGGCGGGGGAGGTCTCGGTCAGACCGTAGCCCTCGCAGACCGTCAGGCCGATGCCGTTGTAGAAGTACGTCAGCCGCTCGCCGAGCGGGGCGCCGCCGGAGATGGTGTGCGTGGTCCGGCCGCCGAGGGCCGCGCGCAGCTTGCCGTAGACGAGGCGGTCGAAGACCTTGTGCTTGAGGTTCAGCCCGACCGGGATCCTGCCCTGGTACTTCGCCTCGCCCCAGGCGATCGCGGTGGCGGCCGCGGCGTCGAAGATCTTGCCCTTGCCCTCGGCGTGCGCCTTCTGGCTGGCCGAGTTGTAGACCTTCTCCAGCACGCGCGGGATGGTCAGCAGGAAGCTCGGCTTGAAGGACGCGAGCTCCGGCAGCAGCTGCTTGGTGTCGCCGCAGTGGCCGAGCTTCGCGCGGGCCATCAGCGCGCCGAGGTTGACGATGCGCGCGAACACGTGGGCCAGCGGGAGGAACAGCAGGGTGCTGGCCTCCTCGCCCTTGAACATCTTGGTCAGCTGGGCGACCGCGTTGCCCGCCTCGGCCAGCAGGTTGCCGTGGGTGAGCACGCAGCCCTTCGGGCGGCCGGTGGTGCCCGACGTGTAGATGATGGTGGCGATGCTGTCCGGGCGCAGCGTGGCGCGGCGCGCGGCCAGCGTCTCCCCGGTCACCTCGGCGCCGGCCTCGGCCAGCATCTCCAGCGCCCCGCGGCCGTCGCCGCTCGGCTCGATCTGCCAGATGTCCTTGAGGGCGTCCGCCTGGTCGCGTACCGACTCGACCGTCGCGGTGTTCGCGTCCAGCTCGGTGAACACGGCCACCGCGCCGGAGTCCTTCAGGATCCAGGCGACCTGCTCGGCCGAGGAGGTCTCGTAGATCGGCACCGGCACGCCGCCGGCCTCCCAGACCGCGAAGTCGAGCAGCGACCACTCGTAGCTCGTGCGCGACATGATCGCGACCCGGTCGCCGGCCGACACGCCGAGAGCCACCAGGCCCTTGGCCACTTCCGCGAGGAAGGTCGCATAGGTCACGTCCCGCCAGGCGCCGCCGACCTTGCGGGCCAGACCGACTTGATCCGGCACCTCGACCGCGGGCGTGTGCACCAGGTCGGTCAGGTTCGCCTTCTCGGGCACCTTGTACAACGGTTCGACGGTGAACTCGCGCACGGACAGGCTCCTTGCACTTGAGGGTAGGCAGGCGGGACCGAAAAACGCCCGCGCCAAGAAGGTACAACTTATTACCGGCCGGTAGCCAGAGTGTATGGCGAAGATTTCCGCGCCGGTGGACCGGGCCGGACCTCGTGTCGGGCCGACGCGATACCCTTGGGCGACAGGGAGCGTTAACGCGGAGCGGCGACGGATGGGAAGGGGACCGATGGCGGACCGTACCCGGGCCTCGATCGAGATCGGCGCGCCGGCCGACGCGGTCATGGCCGTGATCGCGGACCTGCAGACGTACCCGGAGTGGACCGGGGAGGTCAAGCGGGCCGAGGTGCTGGAGACCGATCCGGCGACCGGGCGCGCCAGCCGGGCCGTGCTGACCATCGACGGCGGCGCGCTGCGCGACCGGCAGGAGCTGGCCTACACCTTCGAGGGCGACAGCGCCGTGCGCTGGAGCCTGGTCAAGGGCGACATGCTGCGCTCGCTGGAGGGCGCGTACACGCTGACGCCGGGCGCGGACGGGGCGAGCACGACGGTGGAGTACACCCTCGCCGTGGACACCAAGATCCCGCTCCTCGGTATGATGAAGTCCAAGATGGAGAAGGTCATCATCGACCGAGCCCTGGCCGGGTTGAAGAAGCGCGTTGAGTCCCTACGGTAACGGCGGCCCCGGCTCGGGCGAGGGGGAGGCGGACGGCGGCGCGCGCTCGGCGGCGCAGGCCGGCCCGGAATCCCGCGTGACCAATCTGATCCTGTTCACCGGCAAGGGCGGCAGCGGCGTGACCACGCTGGCCGCGGCCACCGCCGCGCACGGGGCGCAGCGCGGCATGCGCACGCTGCTGCTCTCCCTCGGCTCGCTCTCCCACGACGGCGACGGCGCCGACCTGGCCACCGTCCTCGACCACCCGGTCGGCGCGGTCCCCACACAGGTCGACGGCCTGCTGTACGCGCAGAGCTTCGCCCCGCAGGCCGCCTTCGAACAGTGGTACGGCAAGGCCGTCACCCGGGTCCGCGGCTTCGTCGAGACCGTCGGCCTGACCCCGCCGGACGCCGCCGAACTGCTCGCCCCGCCCGGCGCCGGCGAGCCTCTCGCCCTCGCCGAGATCGCGGCCGCGGTCGACGGCGGCGCCTGGGACCTGGTCGTGGCCGACCTGCCGCCGCTCGGCCAGGCGCTGCGGCTGCTCTCCCTGCCGGTCGCCGCGCGCGACTGGCTGCGCCGAGCCCGGCCGGTGGAGACGCAGGCCGCCCGCGCGCTGCGGCCGATGCTGGCGACCTTCGCCGGGCTGCCGATGCCGCAGACCGCACTGGTGGACCTGACGGACGCCCTGGTGCGCGAGTGCGGCGCCGTCGAGGAGGTGCTGACCCATCAGCTCTCCTCGGTGCGGCTGGTCGCCACCCCGGACATCGTCGGCCTCGACCGGCTGCGCAGCGCCCGCTGCGGCCTCGCGCTCTACGGCCTGCGGCTGGACGCGCTGATGGTGAACCGGCAGGTCGTGGAGGCGCCGCGGGACAGCTGGTCGCGCGGCTGGGCCGCAGCCCAGCAGATCGCCGCAGAGCAGCTTGCAGAGATCTTCGCCGGCGTCGCCCGGCACGAGGTGCCCTACCGTCCCTGCGAGCCGCTCGGCCTCGAGGAGCTCGCCGTGGTCGCCGCGGCCGCATACGGGGAGGTGGACGGGCTCGGCGCGCCGGGCCGGGCGCCCGCTCCGACGGTGGCGAAGTCCGGGGAGGGGTATGTATTGAGCGTGCCCCTGCCGGGAGCGGACCGCCGGGCGATGGGGCTGCTGCGCCGGGACGAGGAGCTGGTGCTCACGGTCGGCCCCTATCGACGTACGCTGCGACTGGAACCGGTGCTGCGGCGCTGCAAGATCGCCGGAGCCGTGCTGCGCAATCAGGCCCTGGAGATCCGCTTCGTGCCCGACCCCGCGCAGTGGCCCGCGGACCGCGCGGACGAGGAGCCCGCGGACGGCGGGCCGCCAGCGCCGCCGGACGCCGCCGGAGCCGCGGCCGCCGCGTCCTGAGCGCCGGGCGCCCGCGGCCGCCGGCCGCGCACCACCACCGTCCACCAGTTGTCGAAGAGCCGAATCGGGGAGCAGAGCGTGAACGAATCCCAGCGCGAACCGCGCGACGAGCAGTCCGACGGGTTCGATGAGGCCGAGGGCTTCGAGATCCCCGTGCAGGACGCCGAGCGGGAGCTCCCGACGGCCTCGGCTGACGGGCCGGACTGGACGCGGACTCGTCAGGTGAGGGATGATCCGGAGTCGTTGGGCGCGGAGGCTCGCAAGCTGTGGGACGCCGTGTACTCGCAGTTCCTGCAGCCCCTGGTGCGCAGCTACCCGGAGGCGGCCGGGCACCTGACGACGGCCGGCGAGGAGCTGGCCTCGGCGGTGCGCTCGCTGATCCGCGGAAACGAGCAGATGTGGGCCGGTGCCGGCCCGCGGGACGCGGAGCCGGCCGAGACGGCGGACGTCGTCGAGGTTCTGCAGGACGAGGACGCGCCCGCGCCGGGCGACGGCGCCGGAGCGGCCGGCGCGGTCGCGGACGACGGGCCGGGGCAGGACCAAGAGGCGGAGAGCTGATGCGAGCGACGAGGCGTGTGAGGACAGCATGGCACTGACGGTCGGCGTGGACATCGGCGGCACGAAGATCGCCGCCGGTGTGGTGGACGAGCAGGGCGCGATCCTGGAGCGGGTCAAGCTCGCCACCCCGCACGATTCGGCGCAGGTCGCCGCGACGATCGCCGAGGCCGTCAACACGGTGCGGCAGGGGCACGAGATCGAGGCGGTCGGCCTCGGCGCGGCCGGCTTCGTCAGCGCGGACCGCGCGACGGTGCTGTTCGCCGCGAACATGTCCTGGCGCAACGAGCCGCTGCGAGACCGGATCGAGGCGATGGTCAACCTCCCGGTCGTGGTGGAGAACGACGCGAACGTGGCCGCCTGGGGCGAGGCCCGGTTCGGCGCGGGCTCCGGCCGGGACAACGTCGTGATGCTGACGATCGGCACCGGCGTCGGCGGCGGGGTGATCATCGGCGGCCGCCTGCTGCGCGGCCACTTCGGCATCGGCGCCGAACTCGGCCACTACCGCGCGGTGCCGGACGGGCTGCCCTGCGGCTGCGGCCAGCACGGCTGCATCGAGCAGTACGCCTCGGGCAGCGCGCTGACCCGGATCGTGAAGCAGGGCGCGGCCCGCGAGCCGGAGCGGGCGAAGATCCTGCTCGGCCTCGGCGACGGCACCCCGGACGGCATCGTCGGCTCGCACATCACGGTCGCCGCCCGCGAGGGCGACCCGGTCGCGCTCGAGGGCTTCACGGAGGTCGCGACGTGGATCGGCCAGGCGATGGCGGACATGACCGCGATCCTGGACCCGGGCGTGATCATCCTCGGCGGCGGGGTGTCCGAGGCCGGCGAGATCCTCGTCGCCCCGGCCCGCAAGGCCTACCAGGAGAAGGCGCCGGCCACCGGCCAGCGCCCGCTTGCCGAGGTGGCCGTCGCGACCCTGGGCCCGGACGCCGGCATCATCGGCGCCGCCGACCTCGCGCGCGACAGAGCTTGAGCTGTATTTGAGCTTTCGCAGGCCCGCTGCGCGATCGGTTGCGTAGGCGGGGGTGAGGTTCCGAGACGGTAGTGCGGTTGGCTTACGTAGGTGGGCGGGTGCTTTTTCAAGCGCCTGCCCACTGTCGTTTTTCAGTTCGTCGGCCTTGCTCAGACCACCGCGCCGTAGTCGCGGGGCTTGGTTGCGAGACGGTAGTGCGGGTGGCTTACGTAGGTGGGCGGGTGCTTTTTCAAGCGCCTGCCCACTGTCGTTTTTCAGTTCGTCGGCCTTGCTCAGACCACCGCGCCGTAGTCGCGGGGCTTGGTTGCGAGACGGTAGTGCGGGTGGCTTACGTAGGTGGGCGGGTGCTTTTTCAAGTGCCCGCCCACTGTCGTTCTTCAGTTCGTCGGCCTTGCTCAGACCACCGCGCCGTAGTTGTCGTCGTCATCGTCGTCCCGGTGCGGCTTGAGCCGGCTCACCAGGTAGCCGAAGCCGCACAGGCCGGCGAACGCGCAGCCGACCGCGGCCCAGGTCGGCGTCTGCCAGTTCAGGATCGTCGCCGCCATCAGGTAGCCGGGCCCGCCGAGCGCGCCGAGCCACGCGGCCTTGGTCGGCCAGTTCAGCTCGGGCAGCGGCTCCGGGGTCGGCGGCTCGAAGGAGTCCGGCGTCGGCTCCTCAGGCTCCGGCACGTCGCGCGGCCCGATCGCGCCCGAGGTCCAGGTCAGCCGGGCGTCCACCGAGCGCGGCGGGCCCGGCCGGGCGGCCGGGCGCACCACGCGGGCGCCGGGCTTCAGCGCCCCCGGCGCGGTCGGCTGCTGGTTGACGTTCTCCGCCTCCGGCCACGGCACCGGTCCGTCGCTGGGCGGCGCCTCGTGGAACGCGGCGACCAGATCGTTCCAGACGGCCTCGGCCTCGGCGTCGGCGCGACCGTCCGGCTCGCGCTCGGGTTCGCTCATGACGCCCTCTCCGTTGCTCCGATCCGTGCGACGAACTCCGCCGAGTCGGCGAAGATCCGCTCCGCGTCGTGGTCCAGCGTCGCGACGTGGAAGCTCTCGCGCAGCACGACCTCGCGCTTGTCCGTGGAACTCACCTTCCCGAGCACCAGTGCGCTGTTGCGGGGATGCACGACGTGGTCCTCCGCCGAGTGCAGCACCAGTAACGGCGCCGTCACCTTCGGCAGATCCGCGGTGACGACGGTCCAGAACCGGCTCAGCGAGTGGGCGGCCTTCAGCGGCGTGCGATCCGTCCCCGTCTCCTTCATGCCCGGCTTCCTGATGTCCGAAGCGATCGCGGGGATGGACGGGATCATCTTGCTCAGCAAGGGCAGCAGCGCCTCGGTGGGTTTGTTCCGGGTCACCGACGGGTTCACCAGCACCAGGCCGGCCACGTTGCCAGCGTGCTCCTCGGCCAGCCGCAGCGCGAGGCCGCCGCCCATCGAAAGACCCATCAGGAAGACCTGGTCGCAGCGCCCCTTGAGTTCCGTGAACGCCTGGTCGAGCCGCGCGTACCAGTCCGTCCAGCGGGTGGCCTGCAGCTCGCGCCACGGCCGGCCGTGCCCCGGCAGCAGCGGAAGCTCGATCGCGTACTCGGGGTGACGCTCGGCGAGGTACTCGCCCCAGGGCCGCATCGACTGCGGCGAGCCGGTGAAGCCGTGGCACAGCAGCACGCCGATCGCCGCGCGCGCCGGTCCGGCGCGCCACGGCTCGGCGCCGGGTAGCGCGGCCTCGCCCACGGGGCCCTCGACGGTGTCAGTCTCCACGTCGGCCATCGGCCCGCTCCTTCAGAGGGTCACGCGCTACTGTTCGCATGGTCCCACGCGATCCCTTGTCTCGTACAGTAATACGCCGGAATGTGAATACGCCGGAATGTGGCCCGGGCCCTGTGCTTGCGGCACAGGGCGCGCAGATCCGGCCGCTTCGGTATCTTCCAGGTTAGTCGCCTCATCGATCGGAGGACCGGTGTTATACGGCTTGCTCAAGAGCGGCCTGCTCGGCCCGGCACTGCACGTCGTCTTCCGCCCGCAGGCGCAGGGAGTCGAGTACATCCCGGAGTCCGGCCCGGTGCTGCTTGTGGCGAACCACCAGTCCTTCTCCGACTCGATCTTCATGCCGCTGCTCACGCCGCGCCCGGTCAAGTTCCTGGCGAAGGCCGAGTACTTCACCGGGCGCGGCGTGAAGGGCTGGTTCTCGAAGGGCTTCTTCTCGGGCGTCGGCTCGGTGCCGATCGACCGCGCCGGGGCCAAGGCCGCCGATGCTGCGATCAAGACCGCGCTGCGGCTGCTCGAGCAGGGCCAGATCGTCGGCCTCTACCCGGAGGGCACCCGTTCGCCGGACGGCCGGCTCTACAAGGGCCGCACCGGAGCCGCGCGGATCGCTTTGACCGCGCGCTGCCCGGTCGTGCCCTGCGCGATCTCCGGCACCGAGAAGGTGCAGCCCACCGGCAAGCTCGTGCCGAAGGTCTACCCGGTCACCGTCACCTTCGGCGCGCCGCTGGACTTCTCCCGCTACGCCGTCGGGCTGTGGGCCGAGGTCCAGGGCACCGAGCACGAGCACACCGTGCTGCGCGCTGTCACCGACGAGATCATGCACACGCTGATCGAGATGACCGGCAGCGAGTACGTGGACCGCTACGCCTCCGATGTGAAGAAGGCGTCCGCCGCGCCGCCGGACGCTCAGGCCGCCGCGGCCGGGAACGCCGGGGCGCCGGAGCCGTCCAGCAGGATCTGATGGCCGGTCACGGTCACCTTCGCCTGCAGGTAGCGCAGGTTGGTGGGCGTGACGAAGACGCCGGTGGGCACCTTGCGCTCGATCTCGATGCCGTGCGCGGACAGCTGCTTCGCCTTGTCCGGGTTGTTCGACAGCAGCTCGATCCGGCGCGCGCCGAGCGTGGTCAGCATCTGCGCGGCTGCGGTGTAATCGCGGCCGTCGGAGGGCAGGCCGAGCGCCTCGTTCGCCTCGTAGGTGTTCAGGCCCTGGTCCTGCAGCGCGTACGCGTCCAGCTTGTTGTACAGGCCGATGCCGCGGCCCTCCTGGCGCAGGTAGACGAGGTACCCGCCGACCAGGGAGATCTTCTCGGCCGCGTCGCGCAGCTGCGGCCCGCAATCGCAGCGGGCCGAGCCGAACACATCGCCCGTGAGGCACTCGGAGTGCAATCGGACGAGGGGCGTGTTCGTATGCTCGTAGTCGCCGAGACCCAGGGCGATGTGTTCCTGCCCGTCGGCCAGTCCGTCGAAGGTGAACACCTGCGCGTCGACCCGGAAGCCGTCGGAGAACCGTAGCGGGATCCGCACCGAGGTGCGCACCGAGGCCGGCGCGGGAGAGGAGCTGCTCATCGATCTGTCTCCTGGTGCTCGTGGGGACCTTGGGCACGGACGGCTCTCGCTACTCAACGGACGAAGCCCGCCCGGAAATTCCCCCCGGACGCACCGATCGGCCGCTGTTCATCCGGGCGTAACCGGTTCGCGATACGGGCCGGGCATCCGAAACCCGTCGGTAACCGGTAAGTTGGGGGGCGAGGTCGGTGACCGTAGGGTGTCTGGACGGTCCGAGGGCAACGGCGCCCCACCTCGACCCCACAGTCAAAGGCTTTCCTGCCTGTGCGGGCCGGTGCGGCGGCTGACGGCACACGTGAAGATACCCGAAGGGAACGACATGCGCGTCGGAGTGCTCACCGGCGGGGGCGACTGCCCCGGTCTCAACGCCGTCATCCGGGCGGTGGTCCGCAAAGGCGTCCAGCAGTACGGCTACGAGTTCGTCGGCTTCCGCGACGGCTGGCGCGGTCCGCTCGAGGGCCTGACCCGTACCCTCGACGTCAAGGCCGTGCGCGGCATCCTGCCGCGCGGCGGCACGATCCTCGGCTCGTCCCGCACCAACCCGATCAAGATCGAGGGCGGCGTCGAGCGCATCAAGGAGAACCTGGCGAACCTCGGCGTGGACGCCCTGGTCGCCATCGGCGGCGAGGACACGCTCGGCGTGGCCACCGCGCTGCACGCCCAGGGCGTGCAGGTGGTCGGCGTGCCGAAGACCATCGACAACGACCTGAACGCCACCGACTACACCTTCGGCTTCGACACCGCGGTGACCATCGCGACCGAGGCCATCGACCGGCTGCACACCACGGCCGAGTCGCACCACCGCGTGCTGGTCATCGAGGTCATGGGCCGCCACGCCGGCTGGATCGCGCTGCACTCCGGCATGGCCGGCGGCGCCAACGTCATCCTCATCCCCGAGGAGAAGTACGACATCGAGCAGGTCTGCGAGTGGGTCGAGTCCCGCTTCAAGTCCGAATACGCGCCGATCGTCGTCGTCTCCGAGGGCGCCGCTCCGCAGGAGGGCGACGAGATCCTGCTCAACCAGGAGGTCGATTCCTTCGGCCACGTCCGCCTCGGCGGCGTCGGCGAGCGGCTGGCCGCCGAGATCGAGAAGCGCACCGGCAAGGAGTCGCGCACCACGGTGCTCGGCCACGTGCAGCGCGGCGGCACCCCGACTCCCCGCGACCGCTGGCTGGCCACCCGCTTCGGCCTGCACGCGATCGACGCGGTCAAGGACGGCGACTGGGGCAAGATGGTCGCGCTGCAGGGCACGGACGTCGTCCGCGTCCCGCTGAGCGCCGCCACCACCGAGCTCAAGACCGTCCCGCTGAGCCTCTACGAGGAGGCCAAGGTCCTCTTCGGCTAAGCCGGAGGCGATCGTCGGACCGGGCCCTCGCACGCGCGCGAGGGCCCGGTCTTCTCTTTCATCCCGGCAGCAGGCGGGAGACCTCCCGGCGCAGGATCGCCAGCCCGTCCCTGGTCAGCACGGACTCGGGGTGGAACTGCAGGCCGGTGTAGTGCGGACCGCGCAGCGCGGCGAGCTCCGGCCCGTCGTGCGCGAGCTCCCACTCGCCCGCGGCGCGCGGCGCGAGGACGGCGTACGAGTTGTAGTACCCGAGCGCCTCGGTCCGCCCGAACAGCCCGACCGGGATCTGCGCCCCCTGGTTCGGCGTGGGCCTGCGGTGCAGCTCCAGGCCGAGCTCCGCGCACATCAGCTGGTGGCCGAGGCAGATGGCGAGCGTCGGCCGGCGTTCGTCGAGCAGCTGCCGGGCGAACGCGCGCACGGTCCGCATCTTCGGGTTCTGCCCGTCCCGCGGATCGCCCGGCCCGGGGCCGAGCACGACGAGGTCGTAGCCGTCGGTGCCGTCCACCGCGTCGTACGGCAGCCGGGTGACCGCGAGGCCGAGGCTGCGCAGCTGGACCGCCAGCATCGAGGTGAACGCGTCCTCGTTGTCGATGATCAGCACGCTGCGCCCGGCCAGCTCGGGCGCCGCGAGCTCGCCCGGCGCGTGGTACGTGGCCCAGGCGGGGGAGAGCCGCTCGTTGCGCGACGCGAGCGCGGCCTGCACCACCGGATCGTCCGCCCAGACCGGCCCGGTCGCCACGCCGTACGACGTCGTCGCGCCGGACGTCGGCGCCGTGCGCACCCCGAACGCCCGCAGCACGCCCGCCGCCTTCGCGTGCGTCTCCCGCACCTCGCCGTACGGATCCGAGCCGCGCACCAGCGTCGCCCCGACGGGAACGCGCACCGAACCGTCCGCCGGATCCAGGTACGCCACGCGCAGCATCAGCGGCGCGTCCATGGTCTGGTTCCCGTGCTCGTCCCGCCCGATCAGCGCCGCGACGCCGCCGTAGTAGCCGCGGCCGGCCGTCTCGTGCCCCCGGCTCTCGTGGCGCAGAATCACGCGGAAGGCGTTGCGGATCGGCGATCCGGTCGCGGTCGGCGCGAACATCGTCGTGCGCAGGATCTCGCGCGCGTCCATCGTCGTACGGGCCCTGATGTAGTACTCGGTGTGCGCGAGGTTGGCCATCTCCTTCAGGTACGGCCCGTCGATCACGCCGCCCTGGTCGCCGACCTCCGCGAGCATCTTCAGCTCCTCGTCGACGACCATCGCGAGCTCGTCGCGCTCCTTCGGGTCGCTGAGGAAGGCCAGCAGCTCCTCGCGGGTGACCGAGCTCGGCGGCTTGCGCAGCGTGCCGCTGATCGGGTTCATCGTGCACACGCCCGACTCCAGCGACACGTGCCGCTCGGGCGTGGCGCCGACCATGATCGCGTCGCCGGTGTGCACGAGGAACGTCCAGTACGCGTTGCGTTCCTGCACGAGGAGGTTGCGGAACGCGCCGAACGCCGTCTCGGTCGCGTCGTCGCACCGTGCGACATAGGTGCGCCGCAGTACGAAGTTCGAGCCTTCTCCGGCGGCGATCTCCTCGTCCAAGATGGCCTTGACCTTGAGCGCGTACTCATCGTCCTCGACGTCGAACGCGCCGTCGTGCACCTGCACGGTCCCCACCGGCAGATCGCTGAGCTGGACCGTCTCCCGGGACTCGACGATCAGCGCGCGCAGCGGCGTCCCGTCATCGTGGCACGCGTCGCCGCGTTCCCGCAGCTGGCGGTATGGCACGAGCGCGAGCAGTTCGCCGCCCTCGTCCTCGACGCGCGGCAGGTCGGCGAGCAGTTCGAAGGTCTCGACGCGGCCGCGCAGCAGTTCGAGCGAGTCGTGTCGGCGGATCAGGGCGTAGGGCGGAACGAGCGGTTCCATGGGCGGGCGTCCTTCGGAGTCGTGTGCCGCCGCGACGCCCGGGAACTGTCCGTGGAAACACGAAACCGGCCGCCAGACGGCGGCCGGTCGCGGGGTTCGGGGAGAAGCGCGCGCTCAGTGGTCCGCCGGGGTCACCGGCCACCACCACTGGTTCTGCGCGAGCGCGAGCTTCATGGCGCTGACTGTATCAGGCCCGGGCGACCTTCTTCGGGAGAAGGAACGCCGACGCGAGCACGAGTACCACGATCCCGAGCCCGACCACGGAGGTGGTCTCCATCGCGCTCACGAACGAGCTGAGGTGAACGCCGCTGCCCAGCACCGAGAAGAAGATCGTGCCCAGCACGGTCGCCCCCACCGCGTTGCCGAACTGCTGAGCCGTGGTCAGCGCGCCGGCCGCCATGCCCGCCTTGTGCGGCTCGATGCCCGAGGAGAGCACCGCGCCGATCATCGAGGGGATGGCCATGCCGTTGCCCAGGCCGATGACGACGCCGCCCGGGACCAGCTCCAGCGCGGTCACCGCGGAGCCCTTCCAGACCAGGACGCCGATCGTCACCGCCAGGCCGACCAGGCTCAGGCTCGCGCCGAGCACGATCACCCGGTTGCCGATCCGGTCGGCCACTCGCCGCGCCAGCAGGAACGAGCTGACCGCGAACGCGACGCCGAGCGGGGCGAACGCGAGCCCGGCGCGCAGCGGGGACAGGCCGAGGCCGTCCTGCAGCAGCAGGGTCAGGCAGAGCATGAATCCGGCGAAGAAGGCCAGGTAGCCGGCGGAGATCACCATGCCCGCGGCGAAGATCCGCTCGCGCACCATGTTCGTGTCCAGCACCGGCTGCCCGTCCCGGGCGTGCAGCCGGTTCTCGTAGCGCAGCGTGGCCAGCAAGACCGGGACGGCCGCGACCATCGAGACGAAGGTCCACAGCGGCCAGCCCTCCGGCCGCCCGAGCGTGACCGGCACGAGCACCAGCGCGAGCGCCAGCGAGATGCCGATCGCGCCCACCGGGTCCAGCTTCGGCCGGTGCGTCGGCTCGTGCTTCGGCAGCCAGCGCGCGGCGAGCAGCACCGAGGCGAGCCCGATCGGCACGTTGATGAAGAAGATCGCCCGCCAGCCCCAGCCGAACAGGTTCGCATCCAGCAGCACGCCGCCGAGCACCTGCCCCGCGACCGCGCCGATGCCGATCGTCGCGCCGAACGCGGACATCGCCCGCGCCCGCTCCTCCGGCGGGAACATCGTGTTGATCAGCGCCAGCACCTGCGGCACCATCAGCGCCGCGGTGCCGCCCTGCAGCACCCGGAAGGCGACCAGCGACCAGCCGTTCGGCGCGAGCCCGCAGAGCAGCGAGGCTATCGCGAACAGCGCCATCCCGAGCACGAAGAGACGCCGGTGCCCGTGCAGGTCGCCGAGCCGTCCGCCGGTGATCAGCCCGCTGGCGTACGCGAACCCGTACCCGCCGACGATCAGCTCGAGCGCGGCGGACCCGGCGTGCAGGTCGTTCTGGAGGGAGGAGGCGGCGACGTTGACGACGAAGTAGTCGAACATCGCCATGAACATGGCGGTCAGAATCACCGGCAACGCCCGCCACCGCGCCGGATAAGCGGTGAACGCGGGCCGGCGGGGGCTGGTCGTGTCGGCGGCGGGTGCGGCTGACGCCGCGGCGGATGTCTCAGTGACGGACACGTGTTCTCCAGGATCGTCCGACGAAGCTGCATGGTCCTATGGGTGCAGCTCGGCACGTGAAATTCGGCCAAAGTCGAGGTCGGGGTCCGGAATCGGAATCCGCGCGCGCTCCCTCGCGTTACGCGAATGATCCCCGTGGGCCGTTGAGGCCCTCACAGGGCCTCAACCAACCGGTTGGTTGAGAATATTCCATCCGGCGGGCTGGCTGTCAACTGACTAGTTGGTTACCATGTCCTCATGGCCACGCGAGACGCTGAAGCAACCAAGGCGCGCATCTTCGAGGCGGCGACCGGGGAGTTCGCCGCCCACGGGATCGCCGGCGCCCGCGTGGACCGCATCGCCCAGAACGCGCAGGCCAACAAGCAGCTCATCTACGCCTACTTCGGCGACAAGAAGAAGCTGTTCTACAAGGTCCTCGAAAAGACGCTCGTCGAGGTCGCCGAGATGGTCTCCACCGACATCACCGACCTCGACCGCTGGGTCGACGAGCACATCGACTACCACCACAAGCACCCCGAGCTTCTCAGGCTGCTGATGTGGGAGGCCCTCGAGGTCGAATCCGAGAACACCTGCCGCAGCGAGGCCCGCGCCGAGCGTTACGGCGTCAAGATGCAGAAGATCGTCGACGCCCAGACCCAGGGCATCGTCCGCGACGACATGCCCGCCGCCTACATGCTGATGATGCTCATGGGCATGATCAACTACGTCGCCGCACTACCCCAGGTCCGCGACCTCGTCTTCGGCCCCGGCTTCGACCCCGAGGCCCTGCGCGCCTGGACCAAGGACGCCGTGAAGCGCGTGGCGGTGAAGGCTGCGGAGGAGTAGCTCCGCGATTCGGCGGCCTTCGTGCTCTACCGGAGGCGGGTGACGTAGCCGATCGCCATCGATGTCCTCCAGAGTGCGGAAAGACTCGGGACAGCGGCGGCGGCTATCGCGCCGCCGGGGCCGTCGGCGCGGCGCTCAGGACTCATGCCCGCCAGTATGGGTAAGGCTAACCTTCGTTGCGAGGGAGGGTGGGTCGCGGCCACGCGAGGTCCGGGAGCCATGGGTGCGTCGGGTCGTCGCCCAGTAGGCCCGCGCGTGCTTCGACCAGGGCGACGGCCTCCTCGCGGGCCAGGCTGACGGCCGCGTGCTCGGCGTCCCGCACGATGCCGAGCCTGCGGCAGTGCTCGTATTCGTCCTCGTCCTTCCAGCGCCACGTGCCGTCCGGCTCGACGACGAGGTCGATCGCGAGGTCCATCGTGTCCCAGCCCGAGGCGTGCCACGCCGGAGGGCGCTCGAAGTTGACGTACCAGTAGGCGAGCGGTCCGTCCTCGGCGTGCATCTTGGACACGGTGAACCAGCGGCCTGACACGACTTCCGTGACCACGCCGGTCCGGCGCCACGTCCACTCGGCCATGTCCCACACACCGCCGGCCAGGTCATCGAGCGCGGCCACCCGCAGTTCCTTCTCACGGCCCTCGCCGGACTCGACGAACCGCTTGGCCGCGAGCGTGACGATGCCGGGCCAGATCGCGGTCACGGCGGCCGAAGCGTCCGCCGCGAGCACGCGGACAGGGGACCGGGTCCACGCGCGCCCGCGGAACAGGTCGCGGCGCACGGCGGTGGATCCGGGCGGCAGCACAGGGCTCCCGAGATCGCCGGCAACGCCGCGGGACACGTGGTTCGCCATGCCCGCGGGCTCGTCGTCAGCCACGGGCCGCCACCCGGAAATCATCAGCCACCATCGGACGCCCTCAGACGTTCGGGGTGTAGCCGAGTTCGATCGGCTCGGCCGGCGGCCCCTCGCGGCGCACCCGCGCGACCAGCTCCGGCAGGGTCGGCGGCCAGAACAGCGCCTTCGACTCGGCGAGCGCGCCGGGGGTCCACCAGCGCGTCGCCAGAATGCCGTCGATCCGATGGGACTCGGTCAGATCGCCCTGCGGCTCACGGCGCGGACCCTCGGCCAGGTAGATCGCGTCGGTCTGCTGCGTGGGCACGCCGTCGCGATCGTAGTCGTGCTTCCACGTGCACAGCGCGGCGCCGACCTTCACGTCCGTCCAACCGGTCTCCTCGGCCGTCTCGCGCACCGCCGCCTCGACCTCGCTCTCGCCCGCCTCGATACCGCCGCCGGGAGGCGCCCAGTGCAGGCCGATCTCCGCGTCGTCGTGCAGTTGCAGGTAGACGGCGCCGTCCGGGTCGATGATCAGCAGCCGGGCGGCGAGTCGGGGAGTGCGCTCTGTCATGCTCCGAGGGTAGCCGCGGCCGCCGACAGCACCCC
>Ga0310811_10001287_pt1 | contig 32020 bp, 32 predicted proteins | sample YCmetagenome_FD_207642 | JGI IMG/M metagenome (GOLD analysis project Ga0310811, IMG submission 207642) | Soil microbial communities from experimental microcosm in Duke University, North Carolina, United States - YC | ecosystem: Engineered > Artificial ecosystem > Soil microcosm > Unclassified ...
CGCTGCTCGATACCATCGGGCTTCCGATGCGTAGCGGCGCGATCGCTTTTTCGGCGGGGCAATCCGAGGAGAGAGAGTTCGCCATTCCGAGCGGCGAACGGCTTGCGGCTCTGCTTTGTACGGCGGCGTGGCGCGAACGCTTCGGCCCGGCGGTAGTGATGGGCTTCGTCAAGGATCCGGACACCAACGGCCCGGCAGTTGGTGCCAAGGTCGAGGTCGTCTACACCGGGACGGACATCATCGGGCGGAAGATGCCGCCGAGCTCGCGAAGCGCGATCGTCGATTCGACCGGGCTCTACCACATCTGCGGACTTCCGGCGGACATGACGGGAAAGGTTCAGGTCTTCCGCGCCGGCGTGGCCTCCGGTGAAGTGCCGATCTCGATCGAGCACAACATTGCGGTCCGCGCGTTCAGCGTCGCGGGGCAGCAGACCGTGGCGATGGTGAAGAACGACAGCGGCAAGGTCGTCGCCGTCGCAACGGGGACATCGCGTCTGACCGGCCGCATAACCGACAAGCTCGGGCGCCCGCTCGAGAATGCACGTGTGATGTTGCAGGGCGGCGCGACGATGGCCATCTCGAAGGCCAACGGTGAGTTCGTGCTCGACAGTCTTCCGTCCGGCACTCAGGCACTCGTTGTTCGCCGCCTGGGCTTTGGCGTTACCGAGCAGGCGGTGGAATTGTCAGCGAACCGGCCTGCGCGCGCCGAAGTGAAGATGTTGGACTACGTCGCGCTTGCGCCCGTCGTCATCGAAGCAGAAAAGGAAACAGCACTTGGCAAGGTCGGTTATCTCGATCGCAAGAAGACCGGTATGGGGCAGTTCATGGATGGGAATCAGATCAACCATCAGGCGCTGTCGTTCTCGGACGTCCTTCGAGTGGGCCGCGGACTCCGGGTTTCTCCGCTCGGCGATGGTCGCACGTACGTCGTCACCGATGCGCGATCGCAAAACGGTTGCTTGAACTACTATCTCGACGGAACGCCGTGGACGACGATGAATCCCGGCGACATCGACGACGTGGCTCGGCCGAACGAGATCGTCGCCGTCGAGATCTATCATGGTGGCGAGACGCCACCGCAGTTCACGACGCCGGGTCAGAGCAGCTGCGCCGCCGTCGTGATTTGGACGGTGGCCCGCGTTCGCGACAATCCGTCGAAGAAGAAGTGATCGCGCGTCAGCGCATATTCCCCGTGTGGCCTAGCGAGTAGCGCCCGGGCTGCGGCCAGACGCAAAGCCCGTGGGGTTCGCGCCCCACGGGAATGCGGTGGGTGAGCTGACCGGTCCGCGTATCGATGACATAGACCTCGCTGTCATAGCGGCCGGAGACCCACAGCTCTCGGCCGTCAGCGGTCACATTGCCCATGTCCGGGCTCCCTCCGCCGGGAATCGGCCAGGTCGCGGTGACCTTGTTCGTCGCGGGGTCGATGACCGAGATCGAACCGGGCCCGCGTAATCCGCCGCGGATCGTGCTCCATCCCCGATTGGTCACGTAGAGCAGTCTCCCGTCGCGGCTGGGATAGATGCCGTGGGTGCCGACGCCGGTCTTGATGAAACCGGTAACACGAAACGCATATGGATCGACGATCCAGACGCCGCCGGCCATCATGTCGGCGACGTAGAACGAGTTTCCGTCGGCCGAGGACCGAATGTCCTGGGGCATGGACTCCTTGGCTGGACGCGCCGGGTCGAGATCCAGGTAGCCAATGACGCGATTCTCGGCGAGATCGACCTTCACCACCTGGCCGGAGAACTCACAGGTCGCAATGCCATAGCGGCCGTCGACGGTGAACTCCATGTGGTCGATGCCCTTGCAGTGCTCCGCGCGAAGCGACCGCACGAGCGACATCGTTTCTGGATCTCTAAAGTCGAGGCGCCGCTCCGCTTCGGCGATCACGATGGCAAGAGACCCGTCGGGCGAGTAGTACATGTTGTACGGGTCGGTCACGGCAATCTGCTGGCCTTCGTTCCCGCTGAACGGATCGATGGGCGTGACCGTGCCGGCCTTGTTGTTCAGAACCCAAAGTCGCCGCATGTCGAACGAGGGCACGACATGTTGAGGCACGGCGCCGGTCGAGATCGTTCGAATCACCTGGTACGTCGTTGGGTCGATGATCGAGACGCTCGCTGAGAGCGAGTTGGGAACGTAGACGAGCGGCTTCGCGGCGCTTGCCGTCGGCGACAAATCCTCCGCTCGCGTGTGCGCGTAGATGTTGACGTTCGCGCGTGCGACGTTGCCTGCCGCGGAGTTGTCGCGCTCGCGCGCCTTTCCGCAGACCACTGCGCCGACAACGATGCTCAGTGCGGCGAACCAGCTGCGCTGGCAGAGTCGGTCGGCGACCCGTCGAATCGATGTTTGCGGTCGCCGCGACAGCGAATCCATGCTGAGCCCTCCGCCGGCCGAAAAGGCAATCGCTACGCCCCGCGACACGGTGAAAACGGGCTCCAGCGGGCGGATAGGAAGGTTTCTTTACCCGGGAAATTTTCCCTGTTCCCCGGTGTCCGCTCGTCAGGTCGGAGGATTTATGTCGTGTAAGTGATTGTGGATACGCGATTTACAAAACTGGACTGTTCGGCACCGCGATTGCTTTAGGACGGGCCTGCAGCCGAGGCTCAGCCACGGCGGCGCAGTGAAGTCGGCTGGCGTGGGTTGCGCCGGCACCAGTCCTCTAAATCCAGTGGTGGCCCCGTGAAAACACTCCGCTTTGCTCCAGTCGCACTCGTCGCCGGTGCCGCGCTCCTCGCGGCCTGCAATGGCGAAGTCAAGCAGCAGCTCGCCACCGTGCAGCACGTCGACTCCCTTCGCGTCGATTCGCTCGGCAACATCCGTAAGGAGCTGCTCGAGGAAGTCATGACGTCGACGCAGTTCGTCAACCAGATCAACACCGAGCTCGCCAAGGCCAAGGCGCTGTCCGCCACGACGCCGACGCAGCTCGAGACGAACGCCGAAATGTCGCAGGTCAACGAAGAGCGCAAGCGCGTGATGTCGAAGATCACGCACCTCGTGGCGCGCCTCGACTCGGTCCAGAGCCGCGTCGCCGGTTTGCGCACCCGTGTTGCTCAGATGTCGCAGAAGGATTCGGCGCTCGTTGCCCAGGTTGCGGCGTACGAAAAGACGATCTCCGACCTGCAGGCGTCGGCTGAGAAGCAGCGCGCCGAGTTCCAGGGCGTGATCGACAAGCAGACGACGCAGATTGCCGCGTTGAACAGCACGGTCGATACGCTGACCCACGTCAAGCTCGCGCTGACGGACACTGTGAGCCAGCTCACGACTGAGAAGAACACCGCGTACTACATCGTCGGAACCAAGGATGAGTTGATCAAGAAGGGCGTGCTCGTTGAAGAGGGCCGCAAGCGCTTCTTCCTCGTCGGTGGCCGCAAGACCGAGCCGGCGCGCAGCCTCGATCCGGGTGCGTTCACGAAGATCGATCGCCTTGCCAACCGCACGATCTCGCTGCCCGAAGGCGAGTACGAGATCTGGTCGCGCCAGGATCCGACCTACGCCCAGCCGCAGGTTGCGCGTGATGGCAAGATCTCGGGTGGCCTGACCATCGATCAGCCGGAGCGTTTCTGGGGCCCGTCGCGCTTCCTGATCATCGTCCGAAGCTGAGAATTCGAGCTAGCGGCTGGTCAGCTATCGGCTAACAGCGCAGCTAACAGCCTGGCAAGTAGTTGACAGCGGATCGCTAGTTCGGAGGCGGGGCGCCGGTTCACCGGCGCCCCGTTTCCTTTCCCACCAACAGACTTCTCGATGGCGACTACCTAGAGTGGTCGCTCTGGGCGCAAATTAGACATGACATGGAAACCACGCCCTTCTCCGTACTCGTCGTCGACGATGAGGACGCCTTACGCGAGGTGCTTTCGTTACGCATCTCCGATTGGGGGTTCGACGTCCGAACAGCGGCTGACGTATCGGAGGGCGAGCGCGAGCTCGACCGCCGCCGCCCCGACCTGGTGTTGTGCGACGTGGTCATGCCGGGTGAGTCGGGGCTCGAGCTCCTCAAGCGCATCAAGCGCAACGACGAACGGCTGCCCGTCGTGATGATGACCGCGCACGGAGACGTCGATGGGGCAGTCGACGCGATGAAAGCGGGTGCCGCGGATTTCTTGACCAAGCCGCTCGACTATGTCGTCCTGCGCGCACTGATCGAAACGCTGGCCGATGAAGCGCGCCATCGACAACAGAGTCGGTCGCTCGATCGGCGACTCTCGCAGCAGGAAGGCGTTATTGGGCTCGTCGGGCAGAGCCGCAGCATGCGCGAGCTGGAACGCGTGATCGAAGTGCTCGCATCGAGCGATGCGTCGGCGATCATCACCGGCGAGAGCGGCACGGGAAAGGAAGTCGTCGCGCGGACGGTGCACGCGTTGAGCTCACGGCGCGACAAGCCGTTCATTGCCATCAACGCCGCCGCGATTCCCGAAGGATTGATCGAGAGCGAAGTGTTCGGCCATGAGCAGGGAGCGTTCACCGGCGCAACGAAGCCGCGTGCTGGCGTCTTCGAGCTTGCGAACGGCGGAACTCTCTTCCTCGACGAGATCGCGGAAATGCCGATCTCGCTTCAGCCCAAGCTGCTTCGGATTCTCGAAGACGGCCGCGCGCGCCGCCTGGGCGGCAGCAAGGAGACTGCGTTCGATGTTCGCGTACTCGCGGCGACGAATCGAAACGCTGCCCAGGCGATCAAAGACGGACAATTGCGCGAAGACCTGTTCTATCGACTCAACGTCTTCGAGCTGAAGCTCTCACCGTTGCGCGAGCGCGCCGACGACATTCCATTGCTCGCTCAGCACTTCGTGCGCGAATTCAACCGCAAGCATCGACTCGAGGTCGAAGGTGTCGGCGACGCCGCGCGTGACTTGCTCGTCGCGCACCCATGGCCGGGGAACGTGCGCGAACTGCGCAATGTCGTGGAGCGTGCCGTGATCGTCGCGCGTACGGGGTGGATCGAGCCGCGCCATCTGCCGCCCTACCTGCAGACTCTGCGCGCCGGTGGGCAGCCGACCCTCACCCTGCCGGCCGGCACGACGCTCGCCGAAGCGGAGCGTCTTCTCATCGAGCAGACCCTCGAGCGTGTCGGGAACAACAAGGCGGAAGCCGCACGACAGCTCGGTCTCGACGTCAAGACGATCCGCAACAAGCTTCGCAGCTACGGGCGCGACGAATGAGCGTCGCCACCAAACTGCGTGGCGCGTTCGCGCTCTACATCGCGCTCCTCACGGCGCTGCTCGTCTATCACGTGCACGTCATCCAGCGCACGGTGGCTGGCGGACACGCGCTGGCCGAGATCTCGGAGCGGTTGAGCGTCACATCGACCAGTCAGATTGCGCGAATCGCGCAGATGAGCAGCGATGCCGAGAAGTATCTCGTCACTCGCGACCGGGGATATCTCGACAAGCTGCAGCAGACGGCGCGCGACTACGGCAACGAGTTGCGCCGGTTCGACGCACAGCCGCTCGATTCCGGAGAACGGACGCAAGTCGCACCGCTCATCGGCGATTGGCAGCAGGCGGAGGCACTGATCGGATTGCTGGCGGCGGGGCAGGAGATAAGCCCACCGGCGCAGTCTGTCCCGCGGCTGCAGCAGGCGCTCGAACGGGTTCGCGTCGGCACGGAGCAGCTCGGCAATGCATCGCAGGACGCGATGACGCGCGAGCTCAGTGCATCTGAACGCGCGGGCGCGGACGCTGAACGCGTATCGTGGTTCGCGGCGATCGGCGCGCTGTTGCTCAGCCTGGCTCTCTCGGCGCTTCTCGCGCGTTCCATCCTCGAGCCGCTGTCGCGGCTCAAACACGGAACGCGTGAGGTCTCCGCGGGGCGGTTCGGATACCGTCTCGACGCCGCGGGAAGCGATGAGCTCGCGCAGGTCGCGCGGGACTTCAACTCGATGACGGAGCGACTCGACGAGCTCGATCGCATGAAGCGGGACTTCGTCTCGAAGATCTCGCACGATCTCAAGACACCGCTCTCGTCGATGCAGGAGACGAACGGCGTGTTGCTGGACGAGCTTCCCGGTCCGCTCACACCGAAGCAACGAAGGCTGCTCGAGATCCAACAGGAAAGCGCGGCCCGGCTCGCCGGAATGCTCTCCAAATTGCTCGACCTGTCGCGAATCGAAGCCGGACTCGAGCCCGATTTCCAGATGCTCGACGTCGCCCAGTTGGTGCGCGGCTCGGTCGATCGCGTCTCCGCCGCGCGGGCCGAGGCTGGCGTGTCCGTGGCGTTCAGTGAGCCGGCGTCGCGTCAGCTCGTGCGTGCCGACGCCGAGGGGCTGGCGCAGGTGCTCGACAATCTCATAGAGAATGCGCTGAAATTTTCACCGGCCGATGGTCAAGTACAGGTCGAGGTCGCCGATGTGTCCGCGGCGAGCGAGCGCGTGCCTGCCGAGCATTGGTCGACGTTGCGCCAACGCGGCTTGCACGATGGCGCGGTATTGATCAGCGTGATGGATCTGGGACCCGGCGTGGCCGACGAGGAGAAGACGCGGGTGTTCGACCGCTTCTTCCAGGCGCAAGCGGGTCGTGCCGTTCGCGGGCGAGGCGTCGGCCTGGGCCTCACGATCTGCAAGGAGATCGTCGGCCAGCACGGCGGCGCGATCTGGGTGTCGGACAACGCTCCCCACGGGGCTGTGTTCAACGTATTGTTGCCGGGAGCGGTTCGGGTTGGCGGCGATGCCAGCGCCCCCGCCCTTGCCGGAGCCGGAGAACCACCTTCATGATGCGTCGTTCAAGCCTCATCGGACTGCTCGTTGCGCTCGCTGTGAGTGGCTGCGCGTCGACGCGGGTTCGTCCAAATGCATCCGACGAGCAATGGACGGCGGAGGCCCGCGCCTTCGATGCCGATCCGTCGCTGATGAACAACGAGCGTGCGCTGTATCGGGCCGGCGTACTCTTTGGCACGCCGGGAAGGCCAACGTACGAGCCTGCCAAAGCGCGGACGCTGCTTTTGGCTTTCCTCGAGCGCTTCCCGGGATCGGAACGGCGCGACGACGCCACCGATCGACTCGCGCTGCTCGACGACATCGTGCGCGTACGTCGCGACGCCGCCACGCGTCAGCGCGAGCTCGAGGCGCGAATCGACGTCGCCACCGCCGAGACTCGCGTACTGCGTGAGAAACTGGATTCGGCGTCGCAGCAGGGCGACCAGATGCGGCGTAACACGTCGCGTCTCGAAACGGATTTGCGCGAGCGGGAAGAGCAGTTGCGTGCGCTCCGACTCGAGTTGCAGCGTCTGAAGGAGATCGACCTCAAGCCACGTCGGCCCTGAGTGAATTCTCAACACGGCGCGAGGCCGTGTAGACGCGGCCGCGCGCCGCAACGAAGTCGATACGGCCCGGAGACACCGCGTTACCGGCGTGCGAATGTGCGGAACATGTCTTGCGGCCACCGTTGGTCCGGCTGCCGGATGCAAGACCGCACGCACCCTTTTCTCGGCGCCGAAGGAGCTGGCATGGTTCAGTTGACGACGGCAGGACGACTTCTCGAGGCGCTCAACGTGATGTCACCGGCGGCACGCGATGCGGTCGCGCTCGCAGCCGGTCTGAGTGCCGAGCGAGCCGACGCGGCGATGATCGGCGCACTGCGCCTGTCCCTGTCCGAGCAGTTACGCCTTTCTGAAGCGACGATCGTGCTCGCGCCCAAGCTGGCGCGACACGCCCTACGACTTCGCGGTCAGGTACTAGCCGCGCGAAGCTACGAAGCCAGAGAACTGGTCGAGCAACACTCCGAAACGCCGCCGCAGCGGTGGGAAGTATCGCCGCGGCTGCCTCGCTAACGCCGAGGCCGAATCGCCAGCGTGCATCGCGATACGCACACTGGCCGGTCGTGCTCGTCGACAATTCGAACATCCCACACGTGAGTGGTGCGCCCGATGTGAACCGGCGTGGCCGTTGCGGTAACGACGCCGTCCGACTTCGCGCGCAGGTGATTCGCATTGATCTCGAGTCCGACAGCGACGAACTCTTCCCGCTGCACGTTCGCAGTTGCGCCGATTGACGCGACGGTTTCTGCGAGCGCCACAGATGCACCGCCGTGAAGAATTCCGAACGGCTGCCGGGTTCGCTGGTCCACCTGCATCGTCGCGACGACGCGTTGCGGGGTGAGCTCGGTCACGTCGATACCGAGCGCAGCCGCGAGCCCGTGAGTCGCGACGGCGCGAAGGTCGGCCGTGAGTGGAATTGGTCTGGCGTCTGGCATTTGGACAATCTCGATTGATGAAGACCGCGATGCCAAGCTGGGGGGCCGCTCGGCGGGCGCTTACCGTTCTTGCGATCGTTCTGGTCGCGAGCGGACTCACGGTTCTCCTCGAATCCTACATTCGTTTCGCGGGTTTTGTCTTTTTCTACGGCGCCGTCGTGGCGTCAGCTGTTTACGCCGGCGTGCTCGGCGGAGCCGTCGCGACCGTCGTCGGCATCCTCGTCGTGCAGCACGAGCTCGTGCCGCCGGGTGGCGCATTCACGCTGCAACCGTCAGAAGGCTACGTGGCGATTTTCGCTTTTGCGGCCGTGAGCATGCTCGTCACCATGCTTGCGCAGTCGGTTCGAGCCGCGCGCCACACGGCCGAAGTTCGGGCCGAAGAGCTCGGACAGCAGACGGCGGAGCTCGAGATGCAGCGTCGCGAAGCACAGGCCCTCGCCGAGGAGCTCGAAGCGTCGAACGTCGAGCTCGAGGCCACGACCGACGACGCGAAACGCGCACGCGACGCGGCGGTTGCCGGAGAGGCGCGCCTTCGACTCGTCGACGAGGCCAGCCGTGTGCTCACGTCATCGCTCGACTATGAAACCACAGTCGCCGCCGTCGCGCGGCTGGCTGTACCCGACTTCGCTGATTGGTGTGGAGTCGACCTCATCGAGGATGGCGAGATCAAACGCCTTGCTGTCGCCCACGTCGATCCGGAGAAGGTTCGATGGGCCCGTGAAGTCGTGGACGTCAAGTTCCGTCCCGATCCCGACGCCGCCACCGGAGTGCCGGCGGTGATTCGGACCGGAAAGCCCGTCCTCCTTCCGGTCGTCACGGACGAGATGCTCGAGGAGTCGGCGCGGAACCGGGAGCACCTGTCCATGCTTCGCTCCGTCGGCGTGCATTCGGTGATTGTCGTGCCGATCATCGCTCGCGCGACGACACTTGGCGCTCTCACGCTGATCAGCTCTCGCCCGACGCGTCACTTCGATGACTCCGATCTTGCCATCGCGCAGGAGCTCGCGCGTCGGGCCGCCGTAGCGATCGACAATGCGCGGCTCTACCGGGCAGCGCTCGCCGCGAACGAAGCGAAAGCAAACTTCCTCGCGACGATGAGCCACGAGCTTCGCACTCCTCTCACGGCAATCATCGGTTACGAAGAGCTGCTGTCTGAAGGAATCAGTGGGCCGGTGAACGAAGGTCAGCAGCAGCAGTTACGCCGAATAAAAGTCAGCGCGAACCAACTGCTCTCCCTGATCGATCAGATCCTGCTCTTCACGCGCGTCGAAACGGGGCATGCGTTGGCTGAGATCGAGCCCGTCGTCGTGAAGGAGATAGTGGACGACGCCGTGGCGTTGGTCCTTCCGGAGGCAGCCGAGCGCGCCCTGACCGTGCGAACTGACCTGGCCGACCCCGCGCTGGTCATGCATACCGACGGTCTCAAGCTTCGACAGATCCTGACGAACCTGTTGGCCAATGCCGTGAAATTCTCCTCAAACGGCGAAGTCGCGGTCCGCGTGAAGCAGAGTGCCGATCAAATCGTGTTCGAGGTGCAGGACTCCGGTGTCGGAATCGATCAGGCTCATCTCGAGCGAATCTTCGAACCGTTTTGGCAGGTCGAGCAGACGACCACGAGGGCGAGCGGGGGCAGTGGGCTTGGCCTCACGGTCACGAAGCGCTTGGCGCGCTTGCTCGGAGGGACGGTCCAGGTCGAGAGCGAGCTCGGAAAGGGAAGCACGTTCCGGGTCACGCTTCCGAGAGACCTGACCCCTACGGAGTCTCGAATGCTATGACCTTGTTCAGCCGCCGACGGTGACGCGTCGCATCCGAAAACTCAGCGCGTAGAAAGGTTCGCACGACCTCGGCTGCCAGCGAGGGACCGATGACGCGCGCGCCGAGGGCCAGCACGTTCATCGCGTCGTCTTCAACGCCCTGTCGCGCCGAGAAGGTGTCGTGGCAAAGCCCTGACCGGATGCCGTCGAACTTGTTCGCGGCCACGCAGATCCCCACTCCGCTTCCGCAGAGCAAGACACCGCGGTCGGCTTTGCCATCGAGAATCGTTCGCGCCACGGCCGCGGCGAAGTCGGGATAGTCGTCATCGGGGGAGATCACGTGCGCGCCGCAGTCGATGACGACGTGTCCGGCGTCTCGAATCGTGTCCACGATGCTCGTCTTGAGCGAAAACCCCGCGTGGTCCGTGCCGATCGCGATGTTCATTTGCTGGCCGTGGCTGGCTGCATCACTCGGTCGTACACCATTCTCGATATGTCTGCGATCATCTGACGCGCGATCTTGTCGTCCGGAATTCCGCGCGTGAGCACGACGAGCACATATGGTTTCCGTCCATTCGGATACACCACCGCGGCGTCGTGGAGCACTCCCGTGATCCAGCCGGTTTTGTGGGCGACCTTCGTGCCGGCCGGCAGGCCCGCGGGAATCTCTCCGTTGAACTCCTGGCGCAGCAGCACGTCGCGCATCGCGTCACAGCTCGACCGCGATGCAACCGTACCGCGCTCGATCCCCTCGAGCAGAACGGCGAGATCGCGCGCGGTCGTCGTGTTGTTGAGGCCAGCCTGGAAGGCTTTACCGTCCTCGACTCCACGCAGCACCCGGATGTTTCGAGCGCCGAGACTGTGCGCCGTGGCATTGACTCGATCCCCGCGAACGAGCTCGATCAGCGCGTTTGTCGCCAGGTTGCTCGATCGGGTGATCATTCGATCGATCAACTCCCGAACCGAGACGCGGCTGCCGATCCGTGCGTAGGCCGAGCTATCCGAATCGTCGCCGGCGTCGAGTGAGTAGGGGGATCCGTCGACGATCGATCCGAACTGGTTCACGAGCAGAATACCCTGGTCGAGCCCTAGCGCCCCGGCGTCGATCCGCCGCATCAGCTCGATCAAAACGGGTACTTTCATCGTGCTGGCAGCGTGGAAACTGTCGTCGGCATTGATGAACAGCGTGTCCCCGGTCTGCAGATCATGAAACGCTACGCCCACAACGGCGTCCTTGACCTGCGCGACCCGTTGGGCGATTCGGCGTGGCAGGGAGTCGGCGGCGGGGGCTGCCTGCGGAGGGCGGTTTAAAGGCCTATCCGGGGTGGTCAGGACGAGGCTTAGAAACAGAAGGGGCCAGATCATGGCCGCGAATATGGAAACCCGTGACCCACGTTACAAGCAGTTTCGCGTTGCGTTCCCCATAATTCACTCGTGTAGCGAGCGGGTGCGAAGGCGCTCCTGATTCAAAGCAGCGATAGAGGCTCCCATGTCCCTTTTCCTAAAGCCGCAGAGCACTCCAAGCGACCCGGTAGTGATTCCGCTCAATCCGCGCCGCGAACGGCTCAGGTTCTCCGATTTCAGCTTCACCAGGACGCAGTCCGGCCAGTGTTCGGCTGAGGTCACCCTGGAGTGGGACGGAGTCATGTACGTCGGCCGCTCGATCGGCCAATCCAGCCCCCTTGGGGATTTCCGTGTTGCTGCGGAGGCGACCCTCCGCGCACTGGAAGACTTTGCCAAGGAAGAGATGCACTTCGAGCTTCTGGGAGTCCGACACGTCCGGGCGTTCGACGCGAACCTGCTGATCGTGTCCGTCTCCTCGCGGGAAGATGCTGATCAGACCCGTCTGGTCGGGTGTTGTCTGGCCGAGACTGACACGCGGCGGGGGGCGGCGATCGCCGTGCTCAACGCCACAAATCGAGTTCTCGGCAACTACATTGCGACTCGGTAGCGGGGTCGGGTGAGCCGGGGTGAACCGCGTGGCGCGCTGGCAAGCGCGCCACTTTCATTTTTCCCCCTCGCTCGTCTACAAAACGCGGGCGTCGCCTCACGACGGGGTGGCCGCGCGTTCGTTCCCGGCTCGCCGAACGGATATTCCGACATGTTTGCCTCGTGAAAAAGCTTTCTCTCACCGCTGTTACGGCCCTTCTCGCGGCGTGCTCGCACGCTCCGCGTTCGTCGACCTCGCCGACGCCTGCACCGCAGGCGGCTCGCGAGGTACCGCCGCCCCCCCGGGGAGGAGCGCAACAGGTTCCGCCCACCCCGCCACAGGCGCCTGCCGCGCGAGCGGTGGGGGATTCGGCTCGGGTGAGCCAATCTGATATTGCTCGACGGGCGGTCGAGGTTTTCGGCGATTCTGGCACCTCGGCCCCAGCCCCTGTCGACTCGGGGCCGTCCTGGGACATCGATGTCCATTCGTACGAGTCGACCGCTAGAGTCGAACACTACGTCCGGCTCTTTTCGGGCTCCGCCAAGGATTACATCGAGACGAGGCTGGAGCGTGGCACTCGCTTCGAGCCGATGATCCGCGCCAAGATGCGTGAGGGCGGACTCCCGGAGGACATGTACTATCTGGCCCTCGTCGAGAGCGGGTTCGATCCGAACGCGTATTCGCGAGCGGCCGCCGTAGGGATGTGGCAGTTCATGACGTCGACCGGGCGGGACATGGGCCTTCGAGTCGACTGGTGGGTGGATGAGCGTCGGGACCCCGTGAAGTCCACGGCCGCCGCCGTGCGGTTCATCAAGGGACTGAAGGAGCAGTTCGGCTCTCTGTATCTCGCGGCCGCGGCGTACAACGGCGGACCTGGGCGGGTCGCGAGAGGCCTGACTCGTTACGCCGATGATCTCGAGGGGACGAGCGGCGACGACCTTTTCTTTGCTCTGGCGGCGAAGGACTATCTCCGCAACGAGACGCGAGAGTACGTCCCGCAGCTGATCGCTGCGGCGCTCATCGCGAAGGAGCCGGAGCGCTACGGCATGTCGATCACGCCGCGTTCGCCCTTTGCCTACGATTCAGTGCGGGTTGGTCCCGGCATGCCGATGGCTGCAGTTGCCCATGCTGCGGGAACCCAGCTGACCACCCTGATGGACCTCAATCCTCAGGTGCTGCGCGGTATGACGCCACCCAAGGACTCCTCGTTCATCCGGATCCCGGTTGGCGCCGCGGACAGCTTTGATATCGCACTGGCCAGGCTGCCGAAGAGCGAGCGGGTGGGCACCCGGACGATGTCTTCGAAAAAGGGAGAGAGCTTCTCGTCCATCGCCCGACGTGAGGGCATCGGGGCTCGGCAGCTCAGCCTGTACAACCCCAAGCTCAAACTCTTGAAGAGCGGCAACCTCGCTCCGGGGCAGACGGTGCTCGTTCCGACCGCCGCTGTTGCCTCGGCAGCCCTCTCCGTTCCAGACCCGAGCCTGGAGCGCTATTCGAGCTCCCGCTCCTCGACCATGCACGTCGTGAAGGGCGGGGAGACCCTGGGCGGCATCGCCAAGAAGTATCACACGACGACTGCGCTTCTCATGAAGCGGAATGGCCTGAGGCGGGCGATCATCTTTCCTGGGCAGTCACTCGTCGTCGTCGGGAGCGCATCTCCCAAGCCAGCGGCCAAGAAGGCGAAGCCGAAGGGCGCGCTCGCATCCAAGCGCTAACGCGAGCCACCGTTCCAGACGCGAGCGTGTGAGAAAAGGGCCGGACGCGACTCAGGTCGCATCCGGCCCCTTTCAGTTCCAGGTGCCTTACGGAGCTACTGGAGCAGTCCCTTGCCCTTGTAGTCCTTCATCACGAATCGATCGTAGCCGTTGCCCGGATTGACCCCCGCCCGGACGTCGCGCCACACGGCGTCTTCGCCGCGGTTGTACGCCAGAAGTGCCAGCCGGACGTCGCCATGGTACTGGTCGAGGAGGCTGCGGAGATATCGAAAGCCGATTCGAAGGTTGGTCTTTGGATCGAACAGCTGTTCCCGTGTGGTTCCCTTTTCCAGCATCGATGCCGTGCTGGGCATGAGTTGAGTGAGGCCGATAGCCCCCACCTTGCTGATCGCGTGCGGATTGAACTCGCTTTCGCCGAGAACGAGTCTGAACGCGAGCTCGGGATCGATGCCTTCTCTGAGCGACGCGTCGAAAACGTTGGTCGACATCCCTGCGGTAATGCCGTACTTGATCGAATACTGAATGATCTTGTCGGCGCGCTCGAACTGGGCGCGAACCAGACTCAGCTCACCCTTGGTCGTTGCGAGCTCGGAACGTAGCGTTCGGGTTTCCTCCCCAGCGGAGAAGAACGACGTGCTGCTCCCGGTCACTACGGGCTCGGCTTCCGCTGGAGTGGTTTTGCGGCTCGCCAGGACCAGAACGGTCAGGGCGACACATCCGAAGGCGAAGAGCGCTTGCCTTACCTGACTTCGCCACCGCGCCGCGTCACCCCTGTGGACATACGTACCACGTAGGTTTCGCATAAGTATCTTATTAGCAACGGGTTAAGCAAACTCCACCCTAAACTGCTTCCACACGATAGGGTGTTCAGCCCGGTCGATCAACTCTTGAAAAATCGCCGCGGACCCCACCCGATTTTGACGCGAGCGATATATCGGAGATAAACATCCGGCGATCGATCGCCTTCGCCATGTCATACACTGTGAGCAATGCCACCGACACGGCGGTGAGGGCTTCCATCTCCACTCCGGTGCGGCCCGTCGTGGTCACCGTCGCCTCCGCCTCGATAGCTGACACTGCAGGATTCGGGCTCAGCACCACCTGAACGTCCGTGAGGAGCAGGGGGTGGCAGAGCGGGATGAGGTCGGAGGTCCGTTTGGCGGCCATGATGCCGGCGATTCGGGCAACCGCCAGAACGTCGCCCTTCTTGATCTCAGCGTTGAGGATGGCGGACAGGGTTTCCGGCTCCATGCGGATTGTACCGGTGGCGCGCGCGACGCGCCGCGTCTCCGCCTTGTCCGAGACGTCGACCATCTGCGCCTCGCCTGTTGCTGCCACGTGAGTGAGCTTTTCCGTCATGACATGAGGGCGGCGATTCGGTGAAGAAGGGAGGCTGCGACGAGTTGGGGATTCACGTTTCCATACGCCAGCTCTTTCGCCTCCTCGACAACGTCGACGGCGCGGGCCGCGCCGCTGGCCTGGCGGCCGTTGCCGCGTTTGGCGGCGGAGCGCGCCCGCTCGTTGAGCAGCACAGTGAGGGCGTCGAGCATGTCGCTGAACTTTCCGCGCGCGCCAAAGCCGCCCTGACTCAGCGCGACGCGCATTCGAGTGCCTCGATCCGGCGCATCCGCCGCGTCGAGCATTCGTCGCGCCTGGGTTAGCGCGACCTCCCACGCCTCCCGCCCAATGAGGCGGCCCGGCGCTCCGTTCGCCAGGTGAACGAGATCGTCGCCGCGCGGTCCGGCCGGAACGTCGAGACGATTCGACACTGTGGGGTCCGCGAGAAACGCCCGAACCTCGTCGGTGGATAGCGGAGCAACGCGAACGGAGACGATGCGGGAGCGAATGGTTGGAAGCAACGCGCCAGGCTCGCTCGACGTCAGGATGATCGTGGTATTCGCCGGCGGTTCCTCGAGCAGTTTCAGGAATGCATTTGCCGCCTGATCCGACCCCTCCTGCGAGACCATCCGATCCGCGTCGCCGACGACGAAAACCTTTCGTGACCCGAGCGCGGGCGACATTGCCGCGCTCTGAACGAGCGCGTGAATCGTGGAGATGAAGATGCCCTCTTCACCGCCGGGCGCCTCGTACAGCCCACCGTTCTCCATCCGCTCAGCCGTCGCCTCGCCCATGTCCAGCCGGACGTCCTCCGCATCGGCGTTCGCGGCGTCCTTGGGGCGCGGCCGCGGGAAGAACCAATGGAGGTCCGGATGCTGTAGCTGAAGGGCCATGCGGCATGACTTGCACTGTTCGCAAGGCGCATCGCCCGGTCGCTCACAGAGGAGAAGGCGTCCCAGCCAGAGGGCGAGCTGCTGTTTCCCGATTCCGCGCGGACCCTGGAAGAGCAGGCTACCCGGCAGTGAACCGTTGGTCGCCGCCTCGCGGAGCCGTTGCTTGATGGCCGCGTGGCCGAATAGGTGGAGGAGAGGCACCGAAAAAACTTATCGTGAGGGCTGCGGGCCAGCGAGGATATCCCGGTAGAGGGCTGCCGACGCGTCGTCGAACAGACATGCGACGATCCGTTCGTACTCGGATTCGTGCGCGCGCATCGACGTGATGGCAATGCGTGCGGCCTCGGGCTTCGGAAAACCGTACACGCCCGTCGAAATCGCGGGAAACGCGATCGAGCGCACATCGTTGGCTTCGCTGGCCCGGGCGAATGCGCTCTCGTAGGCTCGAGCGAGAAGCTCGGATTCTCCATGAGCTCCGCCTGCCCAAATCGGACCGACCGCGTGAATGACGTAGCGCGCCTGAAGCTGGTAGCCACGGGTTCGAACCGCGTCGCCCGTCGGGCAACCGGCGACCTGTTCGAGTTCGGCCATGAGTCGAGGCCCGGCGGCCCTGTGAATCGCACCGTCCACACCGCCGCCACCGCGGAGCCCCGTGTTGGCGGCGTTGACGATCGCGTCGACCGCGAGCGCGGTGATGTCCCCTTTGATGATCTCGATCACGATCGGTTGCCGTTTGGACTGGGCTGCGGTACGGTGAAGCGATGAAACGAACCACCAATGTCCCCGCGCATCAGGCGAACGTCATGCGTCCTTCCATCGCCCTTCTTGCAATGATAGTGAGCTCCATTGCCACACCTGCCGCGGCCCAGCGGGCGCGGGCTCGCGACCTTGGCGTGAAGCCAGGGGTCTTTTCTCCCGGCAAGCTGAACGCCATCACCGACGTCGCCGGCGTGAAGGTCGGACAGACGACCGTGGTCCAGGGTGACGGCGTTCGTACGGGCGTCACGGCCATCCTGCCACACGGCGGCAACCTGTTCACCGATCGCGTCCCCGCGGCGTTGCACGTCGGCAACGGATTTGGGAAGATCACCGGCGTTACGCAGCTTCGCGAGCTCGGGGAGCTCGAGACACCGATTCTTCTCACCTGCACCCTGTGCGTGTGGAAAGCGGCCGACGCGATGGTCGGGTGGCTCCTCGAGCAACCCGGCATGACGAACGTGCGTTCGATCAACCCTGTCGTGGCGGAAACGAATGATGGAACTCTCAACGACATTCGATCGCGCCCAATCACGCCGGAACATGTGCGCTCCGCGTTGACGTCGGCCACGACTGGGCCGGTCGCCGAAGGGGCGGTGGGCGCGGGCACGGGGACCGTGGCCTTCGGTTGGAAGGGCGGAATCGGGACCTCGTCGCGGGTGCTTCCGGCGGCGCTCGGCGGATGGACCGTGGGAGTGCTCACACAGACAAACTTCGGGGGAATCTTCCAGGTGCTCGGTGCACCCGTTGGAAAGGAGTTGGGTCAGTACGCATTCAAGCGCGAGGCCGAGTCGCCAGGGGAGCGCGGCGACGGCTCGTGCGTCATGGTGATCGCGACCGATGCGCCGTTGTCCGACCGTAACCTGCAGCGACTCGCGGCGCGCGCGATCATGGGTCTTGCGCGCACGGGTTCGTCGGCGTCGAACGGGTCGGGTGACTACGTCCTCGCGTTCTCGACGAATGAGAAGGTGCGTCGCCCCGTGAACGCGGCGCGTTTGCAGACGGAGGAGTTGGCCAACGAGCCCATGTCCGGTCTGTTCGAGGCCGCCGTGGAGGCGACCGAGGAGGCGATCTACAACTCGATGTTCATGGCGACGACGACCACGGGGAATGGCCGGACGATCGAGGCGATCCCGCTCGACAAAGTGAGGTCGATCCTCGCGAAGTACGGCGTGAAGTAGGTCCGGGCAGTGGGGCGGAGCACGGCATGGTTCCTGACCTTCATGAGGGTGCCATACTCAGCGAGGACCCATGGGCGGCAAGCGACCTGACCAATACAACATCGATCCGGCGGAAGGCAGCTCGACGAATCACACCTGGCGCGGGGAAGGGCGCAGCGGTGACGAGCACGTTGAAGACGAGCAGAAGACCGAGCTGAAGTCGAATCCGCACGACCAGCCCATGATTCCGGAGGAGATAACGAACCCCGCCAGTCGTGAGCTCCGGGAGAAGAAGGCCGAGCGTGCGCTCGAGGCCGAGCGGAAGATTCAACGGGAAGCGAAGGCCGATTCGCGGCGCGAAATGACGGAGGAGGAGAAGCTCGACGAAACGATCGAGGAGAGCTTCCCGGCGAGCGACCCGCCGTCCTATCCTTAAGGATTCTTAGGGACCTTTGCAATACAAAGTACTTGCTATTGTTGGCGTGGCAGGCTATGCTACGCCATCATGGCGCCCGTCATACCACTCCGGCCTCGCTCCGGACGTTCCGACCCGCCCGAGATGCACGCGCGGGCGATGGACAATCTGCGGTTCATTCGCGGCATCATGGAGAGCGCGGCCACGTTCACCGCTCTCTCGGGCTGGGGCCAGGTCGTCATCGGCATCACCGCGGTGGCTGCGGCGATCGTGGCGTCTCGACAAACAGAGGCGTGGAACTGGATCGCGACCTGGCTCGCCGAAGCGGGGATCGCGGCCGGCCTCGCTGTCGCTTCGATGGCGATCAAGTCGCACGCCGCGAACGCGCCGCTGCTCTCCGGTCCGATACGAAAACTCGTACTGAGCTTCTCGCCCGCCATGATGGTGGGTGGTGTGCTGACCGTCGTCCTTGCGCAGCGCGGATTGCACGTGCTTCTCCCCGGCGTGTGGATGCTCTTGTACGGCGCCGCGGTCGTGAGCGCGGGCGTCTACTCTGTCCGCAGTCTGCCGGTCATGGGCGCCGCGTTCATGTCCATTGGCACGGTGGCGTTGGTGGCGCCGCCGGCGTGGACTACCGGTCTGATGGTCGCTGGCTTTGGGATACTGCACATCGGATTCGGAATCTGGATCGCGAGGAGGCACGGTGGCTAAGCCAACGTCAGGGCGCCGGGCGGCAACGCCTGAGAAGGAGCCCGTCGCGCCGTTGCGCACGGTGCGTGGGCGCGCCGTGGGTGACGGCCCACTCGAGCTCGATCGGTTGATCCACGAGCGCCTTCGGCTTGGAATTCTCAGCGGCCTCGCGGTGAACGAGTCGCTGACGTTCAACGACCTCAAGAAGCTGATTCAGACGACCGATGGGAACCTGAGCGTTCACGCGCGCAAGCTCGAGGAAGCCGGGTACATCGGATGTGCAAAGTCCTTCGAGGGTCGTGTGCCCAAGACGGAATACACGATCACGGCGACCGGTCGTCGCGCGCTCGAGCGCTACCTCGACCACATGGAAGCACTCATCCGAAAGACGCGCGAGCGTTAACGGTCCCGGTACTCAATCGTCCTTTGACCATGAAGCGTTCGGCTGTCAGCTCTTCATCGCCGTTCAACGGCATTCACGTCGGCATTATCATGGACGGCAACGGCCGCTGGGCTTCCGCACGGGGTCTTCCCCGGACGGCGGGTCATCGGGCCGGCGTCCGAACGGCTCGACAGATCGTCGAGGCGGCGACGCGTTCAGCCGACGTAGGGACTGTCACGCTCTACGCATTCTCGTCGGACAACTGGAGTCGACCAAGTCCGGAGGTCGGCGCGTTGATGCGATTGTTTGGGCGAGCCCTCGCCATCGAATCGAAGCGATGCCTGGCCAACGGTGTTCGACTCAGCATCGTCGGACGCCGCGACCGTCTGCCCGCGACGCTCGTTCGCTCCATCCAGGAAGCGGAAGCGCTGACCGCGCACGGCCGGAATCTCCATCTCCGAGTGGCGATCGACTACTCGGCGCGCGAGTCGATCATGCAGGCCGCGACGCTGGCCCAGGGCGAGCCACTCAATCGCGATCGGTTCGCCAACCTTCTCGCGCAAGTCAATCACGACAGCCTCGTCGTGCCCGATGTTGATTTGCTCATCAGGACCGGTGGCGAGCAGCGACTCAGCGACTTCCTGCTGTGGGAGTGCGCATACGCCGAGTTTTATTTCACGAGATGTATGTGGCCCGAATTTACCGAGAAGGAATTTCTAGCGGCTCTCGGGGAGTTCGAAATGCGCGAACGACGTTTTGGAGGCGTGCCCGCGCAAGCTGCAAGTTAGTAAAAATTTGATCTAGCCGAGTCGGCGCGCGCATAAGAGATTCAGCGAATGCCGCGCCACCCCACCCGTTCCTCGGCTGTTCCGGGAAAAGCGTCGCTCCCAGGCTCAACGCCTCCGCTCGTCGGACGCGGGCCGGATCTCGCGACCCTCACCACCGCGCTGAGCGACGCCGATGCCGGCGCCGGCCGAACTTTTTTCGTCGTCGGCGAAAGCGGCATCGGCAAGACACATCTCGTCGAAGCGCTCATCGACCAAGCGGTGCAACGCGGATTCACCGTCGCCGTCGGCCGCGCGTATCCCGTGGAGACGGGCGTTCCGTACGCCGTGTTTTCCGATGCGCTCCTTCCCCTGTTGCGCTCCGTGGAGCCGTCCGTGCTGACACTGCTCACGCGAGGCGGCACGGCGGAGCTGGTGCAACTCTTCCCCGCGCTCGAGAGTGGCGGGAAGCCGTCGTCCCTGCCGCGAGGCGATCCGGCCGAATTGAAGGCTCGGCTCCTCTGGAACCTCGCGCAGTTCCTGTCGCGCTTCGCGGCGAAGCGTCCGATGCTGATAGCGTTGGAGAATCTTCAGTGGGCCGACAGCGCGTCGCTCGAGATGCTGCATTTCGTTGCGCGACAGATCGGTGGCGACCGGATCGTCATCGTCGGCACCCACAACGACCCGGACCATCGTGGAAGTGCCGGACTGCGCGCGACCGAACAGTCGTTGCGGAGTTTGGCGAACGCACAACGCCTGCGCCTCAGTCCCTTGCCGGCCTCCGCGATCACAGAGCTGATCGAGCGGATGTTCGGCGCGGAGCCGGCACGGACGAAGGGATTTGCCGAGCGGCTCCATCGCTGGACCGGCGGCAATGCGTTTTTCATCGCCGAGACCATCAGCGCGCTCGTCGAGCGTGGGCAGCTTCGCGACGCCCCCGGGGGTTGGGCGGGGTGGGACGTCGAGGAGCTGCATGTCCCGGCGACCATCCGTGAGGCGGTGTTGGCGCGCCTCGCCGAGTTGAGCCCGAATGCGCGGCGCCTGGCGGACATCGCTGCGGTTCTCGGCGCGCGAGCCACTCACGATGAGCTCGAGGCAGCAAGTGGGACTGATCATGATTCGCTCATTGCGGCGATCGATGAGCTACGTGGAGCCGACGTACTCCGAGAGCGCGAGGACACCGGCGACATCGTGTACGACTTCTCGCACCCGCTGCTCCAGGAGACGCTGTACTCGGAGCTCGGACTCGCCCGGACGCGAACGCTCCACGGTGCAATTGCCGAAGCGCTCGAGGCGCTGCACGGTCCGCGCGCGATGGCGCACGCCGGCGAGCTCGCGTTTCACTACGCTCGCGGCGACACGAGACGGCTCGCCGCCAAGGCGGTGGAGTATCTTCGCGCGGCCGGACGTGACGCGTCGCTGAAGTACGCCAATCGCGAGGCGTCGGACTACCTGACTGCCGCGCTGTCCATCGCCGAACAGGAGCGCGCGGAGAACACGACGGAGCTGGTATCGGACCTGGCGCGTGTGCGCCAGCGTTTGGGCGATTACGACGGCGCGCTCGAGCTCTGGCAGCGCGCCATTGACGCCGCGCAGGCAGCCAACGACTACAGTCGCGTCGCGACAATTCATCGGAGTATCGGGCTCGCACGGTATTGGAGCGCCGCGTTCGATGCGTCCCTGGCGCACTACGAGGCGGCGCTCGTTGCGGCGCGACGAGCCGGCGATCGACATCTCGAGGCGCGCGTCCTGATTGCCAAGGCGAGTTGTCTCCAGGCGGTCGGAAAATCGACTGAGCCGCGCGAAGACGTCGAACGCGCGCTGGCGATCGCCTCTGAGCTGGGTGACGACGCGTTGCTCGCTCGCGTGCATCGGTCGCTGCTGCTACTCGCGCTGTGGATAGGTCCGGCCGAGCGCGCCATAGAGAATGGCGAACAGGCAATCGTTCTGGCGGAACGCGCCGGCCAGCGGAGCGTGGCGTGGTCGGCGCACTGGGCGCTGGCGGCACTTGGCGGACTCACCGGCAAGGCCGAGGATGCGCGGCGGCACATTGCCGAGGCGCACCGCATCGCCGACGAGCTCCACTCGCCATTGTTCCGCGTCTGGACGTCGGAGGTCGAGATCGAGTACGCGGCTGGAATCGGCGACTGGGATCACGGCGTCGCGCTCGCCGAGCGAACGATCACGATGGCGAGGTCGCTGAGTCAACGCACGCTACTACCTCGTGTCCTGGTGTGGACGGGGCTCCTCTATCTCGGTCGTGGACAGATCGACAGCGGCAAGGCATGTGTGGACGAGGCGTGGGACCTCGCGATGGGTGGCGATCCGACGACTCGCGACGTCTTCTCGATGGTGGCTGCGCACACCGGCCGCGCGGGATATCACCTCGCGATGCGGCAGTACGCGGATGCGATTCGCGTCGGCGAAGCGGGACTCGAGATCGCCGATCGATCGGGGACCGTCGTGTGGGCGATTCATCGCCTGATGCCCGTGATCGCCGAGGCGTCGTTGTGGGCGAGCGACCTTTCGCGGGCGAGCTCGCTCGCGGCGCGAATGCGGCGTGACTCGATGGTGTTGGGTCATCGACTCGGGCTGGCGTGGGCGGATGGGTGCGACGCGCTCGTCGCAATGCTCAGCAACCAAACGGAACGTGCTGTGACGCTGCTGCAGGGCGCCGTCGATGGACTCGAGGCAATTCCGTACGTGCCCGACGCGGCGCGCGTTCGTCGACAGCTGGCGCGCGTGCTCGCGGAGACCGGTGATCGCGAAGGGGCAATGCGCGAGCTGCGGCGCGTTCACGAAGTGTTCGCGCACCTGGGCGCGGAGCAGGAGCTCGATGCCACGCGCGAGCAACTTCGGGAGCTCGGTGCCCGTCCGCCAACACGATCGATGACGGCTGGCGTTGCCGGACTGACCGGTCGCGAGCTCGAGATCGTGCGCCTCGTGGCGGCGCGACGGTCCAACAAGGAGATCGGCACGGTGCTCGGCATCTCAGCCCGCACGGCGAGCACTCACCTGTCGAACATCTTCGCCAAGCTCGGGGTCGAGTCGCGGGGCGAGCTGGCCGACCGCGCGCGCGAGGCCGGCCTGCTCGAAGTCAATCTGTGAGCAAACTCTGATCAAGTCTTGATCAGTCGGACGCGGCCCGAACCGCTCTCGATCTTGATGCGCCCGCGTCCGTCACCGATCTGCCCGCGCAGGTGGTTGCGCTCGAGGTGGGTGGTTTGCACGGCGAAATCGCTCTCGATTCCGCCGCTGCCCGTCTCGATGTCGATGTCCGCGCCCTGAGCGGCAGGGAGTCGCACGGTCACACCGCCGGAGCCGGCGTCGATCGTGAGGTCTTCCACGACGCTGAGAAGGTCGAGATTGAGGCCGCCGCTACCGACGTCGACGCTGACCCGCGAGGCCTTGAGGCGGCCCATCGTCAGTCCACCCGAGCCGACGTCTGCCTTGAGCGACTTCACGACGATGTCGTCGGCGCGGATCATCCCCGAGCCGGTGTCCATGTCGAGATGATCGCCGCGGACACCGTTCACGGTGACGCCGCCGGAGCCGCTGTCCAGAACGACTTCACCCTGTGCGTCCATGACGGTCACGGCGCCCGAGCCGGTGTCGAGATCGAGCCGCCCGCGCGTGTGCTCGGTATTGACCGTAGCCGCGGCAACGCTCAGCCGGATGTCGCCGTCGACGTTGGTCACCGTCGCGTCGCCAACACCCCAATGGATCGTGATCTGTTGATTCTTGGGAACGCCGACGACCAGGTCGGCGTGGGCTTCCAGTCCGTTGCCCGAATCGCGGATCTCGACGCGATCGCGTCCGAACCAATCACGTCCGCTGTCGCGATCGTCGAACGTGCCGTCGTTGTTCACTCGCAACTGTGTGCGCCCACGCGAGCGCATGTCGGGATACACGATACGGTCCGACGGATAGACGATGCGCAGCGATTGCGCGCCATGCGTCTCACCGGTCGCGATCTTGAGCTGTCCCGCATCTCGCCCGGCGCGTGTGACGTCGACGGTGACCTGCGATCCGGCTCCCGCTTGCACGCGCAGTCGTCCGGCGAGGTTGTAGATCGCGATCCGATCGCCGCTGAGCGCGCGACGTTCCGTCTGTGCGTTCACCGAGCCGGCGACGCCGGCGGCGAATGCAGTGACGAGGAGTAGTTTGGCGCGAAGAAAGCTGGAGGTCATACGAGGTGGCCCGATTCGGAGGTGGGTGGCTTCTCGAAAGGGTCAGACAGGCGCGGGCCGTCAAAGGTTTGACGATCCCGGGCATCCCTACACGATATGTTCGATGGCCCACGTCCAATAGACCGCGTCTTCGGGCGTCATGTTTCCGCGGGGTTGCAGGCGTGCGTCCTCGTAGCCGTACCGGCCGATGTCGAGGAGATACTGCGCGCGCGAGGTCAGGGTCCCGAGGCAGACGCGCTCCTCGCTCGGCGGCCCGCTGATCTCCGTCTGCAAACGTGCCGTGAGCTCGTTGACGACGCGCTCCGGGATGCGATGACGCTCGGAGGGATAGATGAATCCGAACAGCACGAGATACGACAGCAGCAGCTGCCAATAACGGTCGAAGCGCAGCATGATGCGATCCCAGTCCAGCGTCTCGGCGCGCGAACGTAGAATGTGCGCGACGTCGGCTCCGTCGTAGCGCTCGCGCTCCATGACGAACGCCTTCTGCCAGAGCAGCTCTTCGACGGGGGCGATCTTCACCGGCATGCCGAGGACGTCGGCCTCGATCGCGAAGTCGAACCACGCGTCGTCGACCCGGCAGACGCCGTTGCCCGAGCTGAACACGAGGTCGACGACGTCGTTGCCCTCTTTGGCTTTAGCCAGCCAATGCGGGAAGGTGATCTCGGTGTGGTAGCCGGCGGCGCGCAGAGCGTCGAGCGCGGCGTCGATGTCCGCGTGCCGGACGAAGAGATCGAAATCCTTGGTCTCGCGTACGATCCCCGTGTAGTTCAGCAGGGCGTGTGAACCGCCAACGAGGAAGGGCACTCGAGCGTCGCTCAGCACATGCAGCGTGCGGCGATAGAACGCGTTGGTGTCGCGGCCGGGGCTGTCGAAGGTGCTCTGGTAGGCCATGTGACGCACGATAAGTGCAAGAGCGGGGCTACCGGACCTCAGCCGCAGCGGTGGCCCGAAACGTTCGGTACAGGGCGCCATGGCAATGGCGAATACTCCAAACGTGATCCGGCTGGCCGCGCTCGCCGACATTCACTATTCCAAGACCTCCCAGGGCAGCTTTCAGCCTCTCTTCAACCAGATCGCCGAGACGGCCGATGTGCTCGTACTCTGCGGCGACCTCACCGACTACGGCCTGGCCGATGAGGCGCGAATCCTCGCCAAAGACTTGACGGCAATCAACGTTCCGGTGGTCGGTGTCCTCGGCAATCATGACTACGAGGCCGGCGAGGAAGCGGATATTTCAAAAATCCTCATGGACGTCGGCGTGCACATGCTCGACGGGGACACGTGGGAGTCGCACGGGATCGGGTTTGCCGGAGTGCGCGGCTTTTGCGGCGGCTTCGGTCGCGGCGCCCTCGGGCCCTGGGGTGAGCAGATCATCAAGGATTTCGTGCACGAGGCCGTGCAGGAAGCGCTCAAGCTCGAGTCGGCCCTGGCGCGGCTGACGGTCGATCACCGCGTCGTCCTCATGCACTACGCTCCCATTCGAGGAACGGTGGAGGGCGAGTCACCAGAGATATTCCCCTTCCTCGGATCGAGCCGCCTCGAAGACCCCTTATCGCGGTTCGACGTGACGGCTGTGTTCCATGGTCACGCGCACAAGGGCACCCCGGAGGGGAAGACGCAGACGGGCATTCCAGTATTCAACGTGGCGTATGCGGTGCTCAAGGCGAACTATCCGGATCGTCCGCCATTCAGACTGTTCGAGGTGCACACCGCGCCGATGGACGATCACACGGTGACTCCGATCGGCGGTCGGCAGGACTGGGGCAGGCGCGCCGGCGACCGAACGCCGGCTGAGCCGCTCGGCGCGTCGCCGGACAAACCGTCAGGTGGGTGAGCGTTCGTCACCTGTCGAGTCCGGCGATGCGATGTCGCCCGTATCTTCGCTCGTCGGTGGCGTAGTGTCCTCGCTCGCTGACGACTCTCGAGGCACGAGCGACTCGAGATAATACCGGGCGTGCGAAAGATCCTCGCGCAAGCGCTTTTCCCTATCCGGCCCGAAGAGCGTTCTGATGGCATCGTGGACTCCGGAGTGCGGCGGCGTGTACGTCATCTCCAGGTCCACCTGCGTCCGCGTGGGTGAAAGCACCGTGAATCGCACGAGGCCCGTCATCTGCGCTTCGCTTCCTTCCGTGCTCTCCCACGCGATCACGCTTCGCGGAACATACTTCGTGATGACAGTGTCCCACTCCACCAGCTGTCCGCTCGGCGTGTAAGCCTCCCAATGCGCTCGGCCGTCCTGATAGTCGGTGACCGCCCGCAGATTGCTGACCACGCGCGGGAAGTTCTCGAAATCGTTCAGGAACGCGAACACGTCGCTGACGCCGCGCTCGATCTCGATGGATGATCGCACCATTATCTGGCGGCGTCGATCGCCGAGGTCGCGAATGATCTCCTCGACGAGCCGACGCGCGGCGAGTCCGACGAGTGCCAGCCCGGCGACGCGCGCGAGTCGCCCTCGGCCGTCTGCAGGCGCGGCCCCGATCAACGCACCACCGAGCGCGCCGGCGGCGATCTCGGAAAGGGATGTCGTCGGCGGCGAGATTGCCGTTCGGGCGAGCGGTAAGTTCACGCTGCCCCGCGGCGCAAGGCGGATGCCGCTGGGACTTTACGCCTGTTGCGCGAAATGTTCGAGGCGCTCGAGCGCGTCCGGCATGTCGCGGCGCCCAAACCCCAGGCGAAAGTAGTTGCCAGGATAGCCGAACAGTGACGCGGGAAGGATGAGCACGCCTTCGCGCTCGACGAGGCTGCGCGAGAACTCGTCGACATCTCCGTCAAGGATTCTCGGAAACGCGACGGTTCCGGCCCGCGGGCGAACCCATGAGAACTGGTCGGAGCGACGCTGAAAGAAATCGTCCAGCACGGCGAGATTGGCGCAGACAATCGCGTTCGTTCGCTCGACGATCCGATCGCCGGCGCGCAGGGCCATCAGTGACAGCAACTCGCTCGGCGCGCTGCTGCAGATGGTCGTGTAGTCCTTCAGACTCGCGAGTCGCGCGCGCAGCGCTCGATCGCGCGTTGCAATCCAACCGATTCGAACGCCGGCCATTCCGAACGCCTTCGACATCACACCCAGGCTCACGCCACGGTCGGACCGCGCGGCGGCGGTATCGAGTCGTGGCCCGCTGTGCTCGATGAAGCGATAGACTTCGTCAGAGAACAGATACGCGCCATGAAGCTCCGCGATCGCGATCAGTCTCTCGAGCTGTTCCGGTTCGAGCTGCGCACCGGTCGGGCTATGAGGAAAGTTGATGACGATCACCTTCGTATTCGGACGCATCGCCGCGGCGACGGCGTCGACGTCGAGTGACCAATCGCGCGGGTCGAGCGGCACCAGCGTCACCGCAGCACCCGCGGAGCGAGCGACTTCGTGCAGCGACTGATACGCCGGCCAGACGACCACGGCGTGATCCCCCGCGCCGAGGAGCGCGTGCATGCAGAGGAACACACCCTCTTCCGCTCCAGCGAACGTCACGACGTCGTCCGCCTCGAGTCCCGGATACAGGCGGGCAATCTCGCCGCGGAGCGCCGGCAATCCCAGCGATTCCGTGTAGCCGAGGCGAAGTGAGTCCCATCGTGCGCGCGAGTCGGAGTCGGCGAACGAGAGGAGCTCGCTCATCGCCAGCGGCTCGGCGTCGGAGGCGCAGAGAACGTGTCGGACCGCGAACTCCCATTTGGCGAAGTAGCGTTCCAGCGCAAAATCGGCGATGTGCATGGATCAGCGCGGCACGATCACACCACACGCCAGGCGCGAACCGGAGTTCCCTGCGGGATCGGTGATGTAGTCGTCGCGTGTCGTGTGGATGACGATCGACGCACCCGTAGGACCGAGGATTCCGCGCGATCCGCGAAGGGCGAGTCCCGACATGAGGAATTCGAAGTGCAACGTGCCGGCGGCCGGAAGATCGATGTTCGGCAGGTCGCCTGCGTGGTAGCCGTCGATGCTCTTGAAGCCGTGGCGCTTCATTCCAGGATTGAAATGATTGCCCGCGCTGGCGAACGGCGGGTCACACTTCCCGTGCTCGTGGATATGAATGGCATGCGCTCCGAGTCCCAGCCCTGTCACGGTCGCCGAGATCAGGACACCCGCACGGGTATCGTCAAATGTCGCGGTCCCAACCTTCATTCCGGCGACGTCGCGAATGATTGCCGTCGCGCTGATCGCCGGGATTGGCACTGTCTTTGGCGCGGGCGGTGGAGTCGTTGGAGCGGGTGTTGGCTGCCGTTGCACTGGCTGCGGCGCGCAGGCAATCGCCGCGGACGAGATGACGACGCGCAGCCAACGACGACGCATGACATACCTCGCGATGAACAGGTGCCAGGGCGGTCATGTCGTGACGCCAAGCATCGCGGCAGCCGCACGAACGCGCGCGAGCGCGTCGTCAGGCGTGGTCCCGGTCGCCGAAAGGTGACCCATCTTCCGCCCTGCGCGCGCGCCACGCTTCCCGTATAGATGAACGCGAACCCCCGGTTGCGCGAGTGCCAACTCGAATTTCGGCGCACCGTTCAACCAGAGGTCGCCGAACAGGTTCACGATTGCGCCGGGCCTGAGTACGCTTGGGTCGCCGAGCGGAAGATCACAGACGGCGCGCACGAGTTGCTCGAACTGACTCGTCGAGCACGCCACTTCGGTTTCGTGATACGAGTTGTGCGGCCGCGGCGCGAGCTCGTTCACGAGCAACGAACCATCACGGAGGAGGAACATCTCGACCGCGAGAATTCCCTCGAGCTGAAACTGCTGGGCGATTCCGCGCGCGATCTCTTCCGCTCGACTCGTAACGTCGCGCGGAAGCGGCGCCGGAATGACGGACCAGGCCAGGATCTGCCGTTCGTGATGATTGAGCGCCGCAGGATAGACCTGGATCTCACCGCTCGTGCGGCGGGCCACCATCACCGAGAGCTCCGCCTGCAGGTCGAGCGCCTGCTCGGCAACGGAGGTTCGGCCGCCGAGCGAGTTCCAGGCGCGCACGACCTCGCTCTCGTCGGCGACTCGGGCCTGGCTACGACCGTCGTAGCCGCCGCGGCTCGCCTTCACGAAGAGTGCACCGAGCTCGCGCGCCGCGCCCGCGAGCTCGACGTCCGTCGTGACCTCGTGATACGCGCCAATCGGAAAGCCATTTGCCGCGAGCCACCGCTTCTGCGCCGACCGATCCTGCACGATCTGAAGAATGCGCGGATTCGGTCGGATTGGCGCATGACGCTCGGCCGCGACGAGGGCATCCGCGCCGATATGTTCGATCTCGAGCGTGACGACATCGCACTCCTTCGCAAGCTCGGCCGCTGCGTCCGAGTCGTCGAAGCTCGCGGCGATCACGCGATCGGCCACTGGAGCCGCGGCACAATTCGCGTCGGGATCGAGCACGTGCACGTTGTAGCCGAGCGTGCGCGCGGCCATCGCTGTCATCCGGCCGAGTTGTCCACCGCCGAGAATCCCGATCGTGGAACCGGGAGGAATGGTCGCCATCAGCGCAGCGGAGTGATCGTCGTGTTGGCGAGCACGTCGTCGGTGCGCTTCCGTCGCCATGCGCGGAGACGCTCGCGAATCGCCGGCCGCGACGCGGAGACGATCGACGTTGCGAGCAGCGCGGCATTGACCGCCCCTGGCTCGCCGATCGCCAGCGTTCCGACGGGAACACCCTTCGGCATTTGAACGATCGACAGCAGCGAATCGAGGCCGTTCAGCATGGTCGCCGGAACCGGCACGCCTAGCACGGGGAGGACTGTTTTCGACGCGACCATCCCGGGGAGATGCGCCGCGCCGCCGGCGGCGGCGACGATGACTTCGATTCCACGCGTCTCAGCGCCAGACGCGAATTCGAACATCCAGTCAGGCGTGCGGTGAGCCGAGACGACACGCGCCTCGTGCGGCACGCCGAGCTCGACGAGCAGATCGATGGCGGGCTGAAGGAATTTCAAGTCCGAGCTGCTACCCATGATCACGGCTACCAGCGGGCGGGCTTGGCTCGAGTTCGATGAGTCGGGCACGATGGGTCGATGAAGAGATGACGAGTTCGGCCGTAAATATAGAGCCTACTTGGTGCGATCCACGACTACGGCTCCGCCCTTCATCACCCACTTCACGTTGTTCAGGACGACGTTGATGTCGGACAGCGGATCGCCAGCTACCGCGACGATGTCGGCGTAGTACCCGGGCGCGATCTTGCCGAGGGTACGTTCCTGACCGAGGATCTCGGCGCCGTTCGTTGTCGCCACGGCCAACGCCTGCGTCGGGGTCATCCCGAGCTTCACCATCCAGCCGAGCTCTCGAGTGTTCTGGCCGAACATGTGGAAGACCGCGTCTGAACCCATGCCCATCTTCACGCCGGCTTTGAACGCTCGTCGCGCCGTCGCGAAGTTCCGGAGCCGGAACGAGTCGAGGGCGGCTGCCTGCTGGTCGGTATAACGGAAATCCGCCTTGTACTCCGAGTAATAGCGATTGTGATCGATGGTCGGCACGTAGATGGTGCCGCGCTGCTTCATGTCGGCCAGCGTGGCATCGTCGAGATCGATCGCGTGTTCGAGGGTGGTCGCACCGACACGCACGGCGTCGCGTCCGCCGTCCGGGCCGTACGAGTGAATCGCGATTCGCTTGCCGTACTGTCGCGCGGCATCGACCGCAGCCTTCATCTCCTCGAACGTGAACGTCTCGTTTCCAGTGACGTCGGCGCCGCTACCAGTCGATCCGTACATCTTGATGTAGTCGGCGCCCGCGTCCACCTGCTGCTTCACCGCTTCGGAGATTTGCGAGATGTTGTAGACGCGACCGCGCGCGGTGCGCGTCGTGTCGACGCCGGCGCGAAAGGGCGGGCGCGCACGCTGCAGCCCCGATCCAGCGACGAACATTCGCGGACCAAGCCACCCAGCCTTGTTGATCGAGTCGCGGAGGGCGATGTCGGTGTAATTCGACGCGCCGAGGTCGCGAACCGTCGTGACGCCTGTCTCGAGCGTGTGGAGGGCATTGGCTCGCGCGAGTGACACCGTTTGCTCCGGTGGACGCGCTGGCTGGCGCCAGGGATCCGTGCCCGATGCGGGGTCCCAGTAGTAGGTCATGTGCGTGTGCACGTCGATCATCCCCGGGATCGCCGTGTACTTCGTGAGATCGATGACGGTTGCACCCTGAGGTATCGCGTCCCGAGGTCCGGCGATCCGTGTGACTTTGTCGCCGTCCACGATCACGACGCCGTTCGGAATCACTCGACCGGTTCCGTCGACGACCGATCCGAAACGCAAGGCCTTCGTTTGCCCGAGCGCGGGAGCGGTAGCAGCGAGGGCGAGGAGGGACGCGCGGACGAGGCAGGAGGAATGGAATCTCATGCGCAGAACATCGTTCGCACTGCGTGGCCCGTCCAGACGCATCACGAACTGGCGCAGACGCATGAACGACAGTACATGTTCCGAATGCCGATCAGATTCGTGTGGGCCACCCCCACCCCAGCGCTGTTGTTGCTCGCCGGGTCGCTCGCTTGCCATCGCGTAGCAGCGGGTTCGCGTACCACTCTGCTCGATCCCTCCGCGCCTCTCTGGCACGAACGCGCGCCCGAAGCCTTCGAAGCACGTGTTGAAACCACCAAGGGCTCATTCGTCATCGAGGTCGTCCGTGCCTGGGCGCCGCTCGGCGCCGATCGCTTCTACAATCTTGCGCGCGCCGGTTACTACGACGATACGCGAATCTCCCGCGTCGTTCCAAACTTCATCGCGCAATTCGGGCTTGCCGGCGACTCCGCGGTGAACGCGACGTGGAGTGGTCGCGCGTTCGCCGACGATTCAGTCAGACAGACCAACGTGCGCGGCGCCGTGGCATTCGCGATGACGGGCCCGAACTCGCGGACAACGCAGGTCTACAT
>Ga0310811_10001288_pt1 | contig 31929 bp, 26 predicted proteins | sample YCmetagenome_FD_207642 | JGI IMG/M metagenome (GOLD analysis project Ga0310811, IMG submission 207642) | Soil microbial communities from experimental microcosm in Duke University, North Carolina, United States - YC | ecosystem: Engineered > Artificial ecosystem > Soil microcosm > Unclassified ...
GGCCATGGCGGCCTGAAAGCCGAGCGCGCGAATGACGGCGACAGGCCGACGGCCATCATCGACGCGCTGCTCGGCGCGGGTCGGCCCGACTACACCCGGCCGACCTGGGCACGCGCGCTGAGGACACTCATCGTCTGGGCGACCATCTGGCTCGCGCCCGTAGCGGCATTGCTGATCCTGCGTGGCCCCTCGGATGTTTTCAGCCAGATCGCCATCTTCTTCAGCGAAATGGCGGTCGTCACATTCGGCGGCGCCTATGCGGTGCTGGCCTATGTCGCGCAGCAGGCCGTGCAGAACTATCACTGGGTCACGGCCGGACAGATGCTCGACGGACTCGGCATGGCCGAGACGACGCCCGGCCCGCTGATCATGGTGCTGCAATTCGTGGGCTTCATGGCTGCGTTTCAAACGCCCGGAACGCTGCCGCCTCTACTCGCGGGTGCGCTCGGCGGTCTCCTCGCGACGTGGGTGACGTTCGCCCCGTGCTTTCTCTGGATCTTCTTCGGCGCGCCTTTCATCGAGACCCTGCGTGGCAACAAGGCGCTGACCGCGGCGCTGTCCGCGATCACTGCCGCGGTAGTCGGCGTCATTCTCAACCTCGCATTATGGTTTGCCATCCACACACTGTTTCGCGAGATCGCGCCGCTCCGATCCTTCGGACTGGCGGTCGACGCACCGGTGCTCAGCAGCGTCAATGTCGCCGCCATGCTGCTCGCCATCGCCTGCGCCATCGCGATCTTCTACGGCAAGTTCGGCATGCTGACGACGCTTGCCGCCGCGGCCCTCGTTGGGCTCGCGCTGCATTTCGTCGGGCTGGCTTAGCGCTCCGGCCTCATGGCGCTCTCATGCCAGCGCCGCAGGGCGAGGTAATTCAGCCCGGTGAGCAGGAAATAGATGACGATACCAGCCAGCGACAACAACAGCAGCGCCGCGAACATGCGGGGAATATCGAGCCGGTAGCCAGCTTCCGCGATGCGGAACGCCAGTCCCGAGCCGGCGCCGGCAGAACCTGCGGCGATTTCCGCGACCACGGCGCCGATCAGCGCCAGCCCGCCGGCGATGCGGATGCCGGCCAGCATCTGCTGGCAGCGCGGCCGGCAGTTTCAGCACGCACAAGGTCTGCCAGCGCGATGCGCCATAAAGGCGAAAGAGATCGACCAGATTGCGGTCGACCGATTGCAGCCCCAGCGTCGTATTGGCCAACACCGGAAAGAACGCAACGATCCAGGCGCAGGCGAGGACCGCGAGCGGCTGCGGCAGGTAGATCAACAGCAGCGGCGCGACGGCGATCACCGGCGTCACCTGCAGGATGACGGCGAAAGGATAGAACGCGTATTCGAACGCGCGAGCCTGATTGAACAGGACGGCAAGGCCGACGCCGCCGACAACCGCGAGCGCGAGCGCCTCGGCGGTCGTCACCAGCGTTACGCCGAGCGAGCCGAACAGCACGCCGGCATTGTCAAACAGCGTGCGCACAACCAGCCCCGGCCCCGGCAGCACATAAGGTGGCAGCGCGGCGAGCCGCACGACAAGATCCCATGCGACAACGGCGAGGCCGAGCGCGAGCACCGGCAAGGCGATGCGCAGCACGCGTTCGCGCGTGGCGCCATCTGTGCCGGGCATGGCCGCGCTCATGCCGCCGCATGCTCCTGCATGGCTGCGCGCAAGGCATCGGAGGCGGCGCGCGACAATTGCGCGAAGTCCGTCGAGGTGCGGAAATCCTCGCTGCGCGCAGCACCGGCGTCGATGGCGATCTCGCGAGCGACGCGGCCGGGCCGTGGCGTCATGACGACGACGCGCTGGGATAGATAGACGGATTCAAAAACCGAATGGGTCACGAAGACGACCGTGGTGCCGAGTGCCCGCCATAACGCGAGCAGATCGTCGTTGAGCTTGAAGCGCGTCAACTCGTCGAGCGCGGCGAAAGGTTCGTCCAGCAACAGCAACGCCGGTTCGGTGACGAGCGCACGGGCCAGCGAGACGCGCATTTTCATACCGCCCGACAATTCGCGCGGATAGGCGGAGGCAAATCCGCTCAAGCCCACACGGTCGATCATGCGCGCGACGCGGTCGGTTTTGGCGGCGTCCGGCATTCGCGACAGGCGCAACGGCAGCGCCACGTTGTCCGCGACCGACGCCCACGGCATCAATGTCGGCTCCTGGAAGACGAAACCGATTGTGCCGCTATCGCTGTGAATCGATGCGAGCGTGCCGGATGTCGGCGGCGCGAGACCCGCGACCAGCCGCAACACGGTCGACTTGCCGCAGCCGGACGGACCGAGCAGCGAAACGAATTCTCCCTTGCGCACATCCAGCTCAAAACCGTCGAGCGCGCGCACGCCGTTCGCATAGGTCTTGCCGACGCCACGCAGACTGACGAGCGGCGCGGCCGCGTCCCGTATCACTTGCTGGCTCCGCTATTGCGAGGCCGCAGATCGATCCCGACGCCCTTGTTGACGAATTGCAGCGTGTAGCCGCGCTTGATGTCGAGGCCCGGCTTGACGACGCCGGCGCGCTGCATCGTCTCGTAAAAGCTTTGCATCCGCGCATCACTCATGGCGCCGACGCCGCCCTTGAGCGTGTCGCCGGAATCGACGATGCCATACTCCTTCATCTTGGCAACGGAATAGGCGATGCGCGCCGCGCTCATTTCCGGATTGTCTTTCATGATGAGCGCATTGGCCTTGGCATTGTCGCCATAGATGTAATTGGTCCAGCCCTCGATAGAGGCATCGACGAAGCGCTGCACCAGATCGGGCTTCTGCGTCACCAGATCGCGCCGCGTCTCGATCAAGGTCGAATAGGCGCTGAACCCCTTGTCGGCGAGCAGGAACACCGTCGGCTTGAATTTTGCCACCTGCTCGATGGCAAAAGGCTCGGAGGTGACGTAGCCCTGCATGGCGGAATTCTTGTCGACGATGAACGGCTGCGCATTGAACGTATAGGGCTTCACCTGCGCATCGGTGAAGCCGTAGTCGGCCTTCAGCCATTGATAATAGCCGGCCATCGCTTCCTTGGAGATGAACAGGGTGCGCGTCTTCAATTGCTCAAACCGCGTGACGTCCGGATGCGCGATGAGCACCTGCGGGTCCTTCTGGAACATGGCGGCCACGGCCACGGTCGGGATGCCGTTCGCCACCGCATCGAAGGTCTGCAGCGAATTGGCGCTCATGAAGAAGTCGATGCGGCCGGTCGGCAGCAGGATACGGTTGTTGATGTTCGGTCCGCCCTGGCGGATCGTCACGTCGAGGCCATAGCGCTTGTAGGTGCCGTCGGCGACGGCCTGGTAAAACCCGCCATGCTCCGCTTCCGCCACCCAATTGGTGCCGAAGGTGACGTTGGTGAGCGCCTGCCCCCGGGCGGCCGTGCCTGCCAGCACCACGAAAAGTGCAACAGCCAGGAGTGCGGCGAGCCGGCCGAGGGTCGGGCGGATATGAGTAACGACCGGCATTCCGTCTCCTGTTTCGCACCATGACGCGGGGTCGGCACGCAAATTTGCCCCTTAACCGTAGCACAGGCAAATTGCGCCTGCGGCGGCGACAATCCACGCTTCCGCCTTTACCATGCAGCGAGGCCGTATGGCCTTCCGAGGATCAATGATGCTGCCGAAGCGCGACTGGACCGAAATGATTTGGCACGACTTTGCCGTCGCAAGCGACAGCGCGGGTTCGTCCGCCCGCCCCGAGCGCTGGATTGCTGTACTCCCGCTCGCGGCCATCGAGCAGCATGGCCCGCATCTGCCGCTCGGCACCGATGCAATGATCGGCAGCGCCTATCTCGCGCGCGCCCGCGCCCTCATCCCCGACGATCTGCCGGTGACATTCCTGCCGATGCAGACAGTCGGCCACTCCGCCGAGCACACGGATTTTCCTGGCACGCTGACTTTTTCCGCCGATACCGTGATCCGCGCCTGGACCGAGATCGGCGACAGCGTCCATCGCGCCGGCGTGCGTAAACTGGTGCTGATGACCAGCCATGGCGGCAACGGTCCGGCGATGGAGATCGTCGCGCGTGAACTGCGCGCGCGGCACGGCATGCTGGTCGTGACCTGCGGCTGGCAGCGTTTCGGCTATCCGGAAAAACTGTTCGATGCCGCCGAGGTGCAGCATGGCATCCATGGCGGCGCGGCCGAGACGGCGCTGATGCTGGCGGCGCAGCCGGACGCGGTACGAAAGCAGGAAGCAGGCAACCGGGCCCCCGACACGCTCGGCATGGCGCAGGATTTTCGCTGGCTCAGCGCGTCGCGCCCGGCCGGCTTCGGCTGGATGACCCAGGACCTGCATCCGTCCGGCGCGGTTGGCGATGCAAGCACCGCAACTGCCTCGCAAGGCGAAGCCGCGCTCGACCACGGCGCCCGCGCCTTCGTCGAACTGCTGCACGAGATCGACCGCTTCGATCTGTCCCGCCTGCGGGCCGGGCCTCTTGAATCGAAGACCGGGCAATGACAGATGGTGCGGCCTGAATTCACTGGGGAAGACGCATGACCACCGACGCCATGAACGATGCGCGCAGTCCGGGCGCCGAAGACGCCGCCGCGGCCCATCACCGCCGCTACGAGAAGCGCCTCAACGATCTCGTCGCCATCACCGTGGTGATCCTGTCGGTGTTCATGGCCGTCACCAAGATCAAGGACGACAACATCGTCCAGGCCATGCAACTCGCCAAGGCCGACGCCGTCGATTCCTGGGCCGAATACCAGGCCGCGCGTATCAAGCTGCATCTGGACGAGAACAGTCTGGCGCAGTTGCAGGCCCTGAACGGCGGTGTGACGCTCGACCGCGATCTGACGGCAAAGCAGATCGCCGCGCATCAAAGCGACATCAAGAAATATAACGATCGCTCGCGCGAGACGATGGAAAAGGCCAAAAGCCTCGAAGCGCAATACAATGCACTCAACTTCCGCGACGACCAGTTTGATATGTCGGACGCGTTCCTGTCGATCGCTTTGGCGGTCGTGGCCGTGGCGGCGCTGGTCGACAGTTTTCCGCTACTTTATTTCGGCTGGGCGGCGGCCGTGCTTGGGCTGGCTTTCGGCATTTCCGGATTCGCGGGCTTCAATTTCCGGCCTGACTGGCTGGCAGCGCTGCTCGGGACCTGAGCCTGGCGAAAATTACTGCTCAAACCGCGCGATGAACCACTTGAGCAGCTTGTTCCAGACTTCGTCCTTGGCCACCGCATCCTCGATCCCGTGTTCGAGATTGGGATTGTCGTTGACTTCCATGACCACCGGACCATCCGGCGTGTCCTTGAGATCGACGCCGTAAAAGCCCTGACCGATGGGCTTTGCCGCGCGCACCGCGACATCCAAAACTTCCGGCGGCGCCTGGTCGAGGGCGAAGGTGCGAAAGCCGCCTTCGCGCGAACCGTTCGGTCCGTGCTTGACGATCTGCCAGTGGCCGCGTGCCATGCGGTACTGGCACACGAACAGCGGCTCGCCGTCGAGGACGCCAACGCGCCAGTCGAATTCCGTCGGCAAGAATTTCTGCGCGAGGATGAGGTCTGTCTCCTCGAACAGTTCGTCGGCGATGCGGCGGAATTCCTCCGGCGTCGCGACCTTGTGAATTCCGCGCGAGAACGAACCGTCCGGAATCTTCACCACAATCGGCAGATGCAGTTCGTCGATCGCAGCCGTCAGATTGCTGCCTTCTGACAAAATCACCGTCGGCGGCGTCGGCACCTTGTTGGAGTTCAAAAGCTCCATCAGGAACACCTTGTTGGTGCAGCGGATCATCGAGATCGGATCGTCGATGACCGGCATGCCCTCCTGCCAGGCGCGCCGTGCGAAACGATAGGTATGGTTGTCGATCGACGTCGTCTCGCGGATGAACAGCCCGTCGAACTCGGCCAACTCGGCAAGCTGGCGCTTGGTCACCGGCACGATGTCGACCGAATGCCGTTCAGCAATACGCGCCAGATGCTTGATCGAGGCCGTCGATGTCGGCGGCATCTTTTCTTCCGGATCGTGCAGCACCGCGAGATCGTATTTCGAAATGCTGCGCGCCTTGGGATTGCGCCATTCGCGCTTGGTATGCTGATGCAGCGCTTCGCGGAAAAAATTGGCTTCCCCGTTGGCAAGGCGGGTGACGTTGCGCGGGCGGATGCGGTCGATGGTCAGCCATTCGCCCGGGTCGACGGTGATCTCGAGCGCCGGGCAGCGGAACCAGTCGAACAGCGAGCGGCCAAAACCCTCGAACCTGATGTCCCGGCAAATGCCGAAACAGACCAGCAGCTTGATCTCGCCTTCCGGCTGGTAGTCGGCGCGGCGGGCGCAGCGGTTGAGTTCGTCTTCCAACTCCGGCAGCGCGTGCTCGTAAAGCTTGGACTCGCGCAGCTCCAGCATGGTCTCGACAGTGGGGACGACGCGGTGGCCGCGCGCCTCCGCGAGCAGCGACGCGTAGTAGCCCTTCGACTGATAGGCGTAGGAGCGCGAGAGGTTGACGAGCTTCGGACGGGCGCTGCCAAACAGATGCGGGCGGGCGAGATACTCGCTCGTCGTGATCACCTTGTGAGGTGTCTCCGCGTTCGGGAGGTCCTTCGGCTGATCGACGAGGATCACCCAACCAGTCATGATAAAGTAAAGCCTCTCCGCGTCGCCATCGGCCGATTCCCGTCGAAACGCCGGAGATATATTCTGGGGCGCATGACTGATTCAATCACGATGAGACGCCGGTACAAGATTTTTCGGCCGCCGGGCCGGAACGCCTGTGTATTGTGCGGACAGACTCTCTCCCCAACGGACGGGGAGCGGCGGCAGGCGGCATTCCCGCCCGGGCCGCCACCCAAAAGCTCTCGCCCGTTGCCCAAAGCCCCTGCCCTGCAGGTCCTTGATCCCATGCTGTGCTCCATCACTCGCCCGACCTGTTGCCTCTGACCCTGCGCCGCTAGACCGATGCCTTTGACGTGCGAAAACATCGTTCCGCTGTCCTTCTTCAAGCGCGTGCCGGCCGCGCACAGTGCGCATGTGACCGCCGTGCCGTTCCTGTCGTTTCAGGACGCGATGCATTATCTCATCGCCGCCTTCGACTTGGCCGGCAAGACGATCCTGCTGCCCTCGTTCTATTGCGACGTCACGCTCGACGACTTCCGCAAGCATGGCCTGACGGTGCGCCTGTACGCGACGGACCACGCGCGCTTCGATGCCGACATCTCCGACTTTTACGACAAGATTGCGTCGGACCCGCCGGACATCGTGGTGGTTTACAATTATTTCGGTAAAACCTCCGGGCTTTACGACGATCCGCGCTGGGTCGAGGCGCTCAAGCCGGGCGCCTTCATCGTCAGCGATTACGCCCACACGCTCTACGATTTTGCCGAACCGAAGTTCCTGCATCCCCGCCATGTCGTCATCGACAGCGCGCGCAAGACGACCGGCTGCATGATGGCGCACCTGATCGCTCCGGCCGGATTCGTCCCCGACGGGCGAAAGATCGCCAACGTGTCCGCATTCCGCCTTCTGGTGCGGCTGCTGTTCCTCGGCAAAAATTTTTGCCTGCGCTGGGGCCAGGGCCTGGGGCTGGTTGCGCTCGTCCGGCTCGGCCTGCGCATCTATGGCCTGCACGACGACCTCATCGGATCGCGCCAGCCGGCCTTCGCCGCCTTCGGGTTCGACGACCGGATTTACCGCCACATCGATTTCGCCCGCATCAAAGCGCATAAGGCCACGCTCTACGCCGCTTATCGTTCAGCCTTCGCGCAGGCGGCAGCGGCAGGCTGTGTGTTTCTCCTGCCGGTGCCGCGGGGCGAAGACCAGAACCTCTGCTTCTTCCCCGTCCGCGTGATGGCTGAAAGCTCGGTCCCCGAGCTTCTGCAGCATCTCGAAAACCACGGCTATTGGGTCGAGCAGTTGTGGAATTTCGACGCTATCAAGACTCTCTCGGCCGCGGAGCGGGCCTGGTCGAAATCGGTGCTCGCGCTCCCCTTCACGCCGGCGACGACGATACAGGACATCCACGCCATGGCGGCTCTGGTCGAAAGCTTTTACGCAGAGCCAGCAACAGACATCGTTGCGGCGGAGATCTCATGAGCGACCGCGAGATCGCACGCATCCTGATGGCGAAAAGCCCGCAACCCTGGACCGCAAGCGCAATTCTCGACCACGGCTTTGGCGACATCCGGGTCTGGCCCGGCCCGCTCGCCTGCCTGCGGCTGAGCAGTTTTTGCCTCGTCGAAGGCCAGATCGAAGACCATGGCGGCGCGAACGTCTTACAAGCGTGTGCCGCAATGCTCGACCCTGACGCCATTCTGGTTTCGAGTGACACTGCGCTGATCGGCAGGCTGCAGACCCTATGCGAATATCCCTTCACAGCAGTGCGACGGCATTCCTTCGTCTGGACGCAACAGGATGACCACGACGCCAACCGTTTTCCGCTTCCCGGCGACGGACGCTTCCAGATCGTCGCCATCGATACCGGCCATGCCAAACGCATCGCCAGCCTGCCATGGTCGGACGACGTCTTTTCGTCCTACCGCGACATTGCCGATTTTCTGGCGCGCGGGTTCGGCTTCTGCGTCACGCGTGACGACGCCATCGTGGCCGTCTGTCTGTCGTTTGCCAGTTCGCGCCACGGGGTTGAGATCGAAGTCGACACCGACCCCGCCTTCCAGGGGCGCGGCCTCGCCAAGGCCGTGTCGTGGCGCTTCATACAGGAGGCGGCCGCGCGCGGCCTCACCGCACTGTGGGACGCCAGCAATCCCGCCTCGATCGCCATCGCACGCGCTTTGGGATTTACCGAAACGGCAAGTTACGAGGCCGTCGTCGTCGGCTAAGCGTGCGGTGCAAAAAGGCTTGCAGTGCGGCGCAAGTTTGGTATGACGATATAAACAATAAATCATACTAGTGGTGGCGCTCGGCCCGCTTGCGGGAGGCCGTCTTTTTGGAATTGATCTAAACGAACTATTTGATTTGTATAGTATTTTCGTGCTTTTGGAGTTGGCCTATCCAACGCTAAGCGCTAAAGTGAGTCGTTGGGCGAAGAGGGGGCGATGCCAATCCAATCCGGAGAGGCAGGGGTTCAGATTCCAGGCCGCACACCCTTCCCTTTGCAATTGCTGGGTCATTTTCAAGAAGGGGGACCGGTTTCAGATGTCGATCGAACGAGAAGGGATAGCGCGCAGGGGGCTTCGAGCGGCAGGTGTTGCAGGCGGTCTCTGTCTTCTCATGGCATCATCCATGGCTCGCGCCGCCGACGACGATGCGCCGAAGCCGCCGGAATGGCTCCCCGCAGATTCCATCGGCCGCACGCTGCCGGGCATCGCCGATCCCACCGGCCTGCGTCAGGCGCTGTGGACCAAAGGCATCAAGTTCCAGCTCAATTACATCGAGGAAGTGATCGGCGTCGTGGACGGCGGCATCAATCGCAGGACACGCGAAGGCGGCCGTCTTGAATTCGCGGTGGATGCCGACCTCGAAAAGCTCTTTGGCTGGAAAGGCGCAACGGTTCACGCCAACCTCTATTCCATCCACGGTTATGGGACGACGCCGAACGATATCGACAGCATCGCACCGATAAGCAGCGTCGAGGCGATGCCGGCAACGCGCTTGTTCGAAGCCTGGATCGAGCAAAAATTCTTCGATGACAAAGCCAGCATTCGCATCGGTCAACTCGCCGCCGACACGGAATTCCTGACATCGAATTATGCCGGCCTTTTTGCCAGCGGCACGTTCGGCTGGGCAACGTTGCCCGCAGCCGACCTGCCGAGCGGCGGGCCGGCCTATCCGCTGGCCACCCCCGCGGTGCGCCTCTCCTACGCGGCGACCGACAATCTGAAGTTCCTGCTCGGCGTCTTCAACGGCGACCCGGCCGGTCCGGGCATCGACGATCCGCAGAAGCGCAATAACGACGGCCTCAGCTTCCGGCTGCGCGACCCGGCGCTGATCATCGGCGAAATGCAGTTCACCTATGGCGACGCGAAATCGCCCCAGGGCCTGTCCGGCACGTTCAAGCTCGGCGGCTATACCCATCTCGGAAAATTCGACGACGTCCGCTTCGACACCAACGGCGTGCCGCTCGCCTCACCCGCCAGCAATGGCGTGCCCTATTCGCATCGCGGCGATGAGGCCATCTATGCCGTGCTCGACCAGCAGATTTACCGGCTGCCGGGTGACGACCCGACGAAGGGGATCGGCGTGTTCGGCCGCTTTGCTGTCGCACCGGCCGACCGCAATCTCGTCGATTTCTACGCCGATGGCGGCATCAATTTCAGCGGCATGCTGCCGATCCGCCCCGATGATACCTTCGGCGTCGCGGTCGGCTACACGCACATCTCGAATGCCGTCAGCGGTTTCGACCAGGACACCAACCTGTTCACCGGTGTTCTGGGTCCGGTGCAGTCCTCCGAAGTCATGATCGAAGGCACCTATTCGGCGCAGATCGTCACCGGCCTGACGTTCCAGCCATACTTGCAGTACATCGTGCGCCCGAGCGGCGGCGAAGCCGATCCCAACGATCCGACCGGCACACGCCGCATCGGCAATGCCACCGTGGTCGGCTTCCGCACGACGCTGAAATACTGAAACGGCGGGCTGTTCGTCAGGAAAATACCGTTGCTGGGGACACGGGACCGAAAGGCCGCGTCCCCTTTGCTTTGCGTGCCCGGCCACGAACGCCTGCGGCAGGACGCCGCATTTCGATTCGTCGTTCCGGACACAAGACCCGAGTCCTTTGCTTGCTTTAACCAAGTCCTTGACCCAAGTCCTTGCTTGCTTTGGTGAGAGAGTTTTGCATTCATGGTATACCAGAGCGGCAAAGCGCGGCTGAAAGAAGCCAACGTCAAAAATGCGAGCCGCCACACATTGGGAGGACACGATCGATGAGCCTGACACTCGCGTCGCTCACGCGCTATTTGACCACGCGCCTTCTCATTCCTTGCGCCCTCGTCGCGCTCGCGGCCACCGGCGCGCAGGCGCAGCACGAAATCAAATTCGGCCATGTCGGCTCGCCGGGCTCGCTGTTTGATCTCTCCGCCAACGAGTTCGCCAAGCGCGCCAACGCCAAGCTCGGCACCAAGGCCAAGGTTGTCGTCTACGGTTCGAGCCAACTCGGCGGCGACTCGAGCCTGATGAAGAAACTCAAGCTCGGCACCGTCGATCTGGCGTTGCCCTCGACGGTGATGTCGTCGCAAATTCCGATGTTCGGCCTGTTCGAGATGCCTTATCTCGTAAAAAGCCGCGACCACATGGCGCGCATCCGCGACGAGATCGTCTTCCCGCAAATGGTGCCGGTTGCGGACAAGGCCGGCTATCACATCATCGGCGTGTGGGAAAACGGCTTCCGCCAGATCACCAACAACAAGCGGCCGATCGTGAAGCCCGAGGACCTCCAGGGCATCAAGCTGCGCGTGCCGGAAGGCGAATGGCGCGTGAAGATGTTCAAGGCCTATGGCGCCAATCCGAGCCCGCTGGCGCTGTCGGAAGTCTTCGTTGCGCTGCAGACCGGCGTGATGGACGGCGAGGAAAATCCCCTCGCGCAGATCTACCCGTCGCGCTTCCAGGAAGTGCAGAAATATCTCTCTATGACCGGCCACGTCTATACGCCGGCCTATGTCACGGCCGGCGCGAGCTGGAAGCGGCTTCCCGCCGACGTGCAGAAAATTCTGGCCGATACCGCGGTCGAGATGCAGCCGGTCGTCCTCAAGATGGCGGCTGATCTCGACAATGAGTTGCTCGGCAAGCTCAAGACCGCAGGCATGACGGTGAACGAGGCCGACAAGGATGCCTTCATCAAGGCCAGCACGCCGATTTACGACGACTTCTCGAAGCAGGTGCCGGAAGGCAAGGCGCTGATCGATAAGGCGCTCGCGCTCGGACGCAAATAGCGCTGCACGCAGCAGTGCAAAACGAGCGTTATCGTAACCATCGGCCGTGGCCTCGCGCCATGGCCGGTGGTTTACTCTTCATACGCCCACCGGACAGGCTGCATGCAGTTCATCGATCGATTGCGCAACGGCTTTGAGGCGCTGCTCGAAACCGTGGTCATCATTCTCGTCGTCGCGCTGACGGCCCTCGTCATCTGCGGGTTTGTTTTTCGCTACATCGGCCACTCGCTGAGCTGGTACGACGAAATGGCCTCCATCGGCCTCGTCTGGCTCACCTATTACGGATCCGCGCTGGCAGCGCTGCGCGGCGCCCATATCGGCGTTCCAGGCTTCGTCAACGCCATGCCGCCGACGGTACGCGTGGTCGTGACCATTTTCTCCGAAGCCTGTGTCTTCCTGTTCTTCATCATCCTGGCGTGGACGGGATTTCAGGTCCTCGTGGTGCTTGGCGGTGACGGCATGGTCAGCCTGCCCTGGGTGCCGCTGCAACTCACGCAATCGGTGATCCCGATCGGCGCCGTCCTGTTCCTGATCGCCGAAGCACTGCGCATGCCGAAACTGCTTCACGACGCCCGTCACGGCGGGTTCGCCGATACCGAGATCATCGAAGCGATGGCCAACCGCGAACTGGCGGAGAGCGCGGCGCAGACCTCTTCCGTGTTGCTGCCGGGGGAGAAGCGGCCATGACCATCACCATCATGCTCATCGGCATGCTGACGCTGGCGCTCCTCAATGTGCCGATCGCGATCGCCCTCGCCCTCGTCGCGACCCTTGCCGTCATCATCGTCCAGGGATCCGACATGCTGCCGAACATCGCACTGGTGATGTTCGAAGGCGCGTCGAGCTTCCCGCTGCTGGCGATCCCGTTGTTCATCCTGGCCGGCGCGCTGATGAACGCGTCCTCGATCTCGCGCCGCCTGATCGCCTTTGCCTCGGCACTGGTCGGCTTCATGCGCGGCGGCCTGTCGATGGTGTCGATCGGCACGTCGGTCTTCTTTGCGGAGATTTCGGGCTCAGCCGTTGCCGACGTCGCGGCGCTCGGCACGATCCTTATTCCAGCGATGAAAAATCGCGGCTATTCCAAGGAAGTCGCGGCGGCGACCGTCTCCTCTGCCGCGAGCCTTGCCGTCATCATTCCGCCGTCGATTCCGATGATTCTTTATGCGGTGATGGCGCAGACGTCGGTCGTAAAACTGTTCGTCGCCGGCATCATTCCGGGCCTGCTCGGCGCTGTAGGCCTTGCCGGCGCAGCGTACTGGCAAGCTGTGCGTTACAATTTCCCGATCGAGGAGCGATTCCAGCTTTCACGCGTCTGGCAGACCTTCAAAGAAGCGCTGTGGGCCTTCATCTTGCCTATTGCGATCCTCGGATCGATCTTCGCCGGCATCGTCACGGCGACCGAGGGCGCGGGCATGGCGGTCGTCGCCGCGCTCGTCGTCGGCGGGCTGATCTATCGCGACCTCAACGTGCGCGAACTGCGCAAGGCGTGCGTCGAAGGTGCGATCCAGACCGCCGTCGTCATGCTGCTCGTCGCGTCGTCCGCGCTGATCAGCAACTTTTTGACCGAGGCCGGACTGCCACAAAAGCTCGCCCAGGAAATCACCGGGATTACGCAAAATCAGTACATCGTGCTGCTGCTGCTGAATTTCGTTTTCCTCGTGCTTGGCATGTTCCTGCACTCGGCCGCGGCGATCATCCTCGTCATTCCCATCGTCATGCCGCTGGTCACCGCGGTTGGCATCGACCCGATCCATTTCGGCCTGATCGTGACGCTCAATCTCGCCATCGGGCAGCAGACGCCGCCGGTGGCGAGCGTGCTGATGACGGCGTGCAGCATCGCCAAGGCGGACATCTGGGAGACGACCAAGGTCAACCTGCCCTTCATCGCCGCGCTGCTGGTGGTGCTGTTTCTGTGCACCTATGTCGCGCCAGTGCCGATGGCGCTGGTGCACTTTTTCTACGGTCCTGGCCCTTGAGGCTGAAGCGGCGCGCAGACTTCGTCAGTCTTACGCTTGCGCGGCCTTGCCGCCTTTGCCCTCGCGCCGGGCGCGCAGCATTTCGCGTACCTTGATGACGACGATGACACTGATGAGCAGGAAGCTCACAAAGTTTGCGACGAGCACCACGTAGTCCTGCTGCATCACGCCATAAGCCACCCACAGCGCCAGCCCGCTCGCGAGCACCAGCAGCATGTAGAGCGACAGGTCGCCCGCCGATCCCGAGGTCCAGCATTTGTAGAGTTGCGGGACGTTGGCGATCGTGGTGCAGACGGCGGCGACAAAGCCGACGATGGTGGCGAATGACAGCATGGTCAGTTCAGGTCCGATTTACCGGGATTGCGCTCACTCATGATCTTTTGTTTGCGCATGATCTTTCCCGAAAACCTGTTCCCACTTTTCGGGATCATGCTTCAATGCCCTCGCGTCGCCGGTGTTCCCGCATCATCCGATGCAAGATGCGCGGCAAGCACGCGCGCCACGTGCAGTGCCTCGCGTTCGCTGCCGTCAAAAATCTGCTGGCGGCATGAGGTGCCGTCGGCGACGATCGTCGTCGCAGGATCGGCCTTGCGCACCGCCGGCAGCAGCGAGAGTTCGCCCATCGCCCGCGACACATCGATCGTCCCCGCCCCGTAACCAAACGCGCCGGCCATGCCGCAGCAACTCGATTCAACCGTTTCGACCGCAAGCCCCGGCACCAGGCCGAGCGCGCGTTGCACCGACGTGAAGGCGCCGAAGGATTTTTGATGACAATGACCGTGCAGCAGCACCCGCCCCGTGGCGGATTTGAACGGCAGCGACAGCCGTCCGGCATCGTGCTCGCGCATCAAAAATTCTTCGAACAGGAACGACGAGGCGGCGAGTTGCGCAGCGGCCTCGGTCTTGAGCAATGCCGGGATCTCGTCACGGAAACCAAGAATGCAGCTTGGCTCAAGCCCGACCACGGGAACGCTGCGCGCGAGATAAGGCGCGAGCGCTGCAAGCGTGCGCTCTGCCTCCGCGCGGGCCTCGGCGACAAGACCGACAGACAGGAATGTCCGGCCACAGCACAGCGGCCGTGCATCACGCTGAGGCGCGCGAGCGACATGCACCCGGTAGCCGGCGGCGTTCAGCACGGCGAGCGCCGCATCGAGATTCTCGCGTTCGAAGTAGCGGTTGAAAGTGTCGGCGAAGAGGACGACTTCGCCAGCGTCATGCCCGGCCTTGTGCCGGGCATCCACGTTATGCTCCGCGAAAGACGTGGATGGCCGGGACGAGCCCAACCATGACGTTTTATCGTCCTCAAAGACATCGCTGCGCCACTTGGGCAACGGACGGCTGGCGGAAAAGCCAGTCAGCGCCTCCGACAATCTTGCAACGCCCGGCAGGCGATCGCGCAAATTCAAAAGCCACGCGGCTTTTGCGGCGTAAGGCGCATAGCGCGGCAAATAACCGACGAGCCGATCGCGCAGGCTCAATCCATGACGGGCAATGCGCGCCGCCTGCACCTCGATCTTCATCCGCGCCATGTCGACGCCGGTCGGGCATTCACGGCGGCAGGCCTTGCATGAGACGCACAGGCTCATGGTCTCGACCATGGCGTCGGAGGCGAGCGCATCCGGCCCAAGCTGACCGGTGATCGCAAGCCGCAGCGTGTTGGCGCGCCCGCGCGTCACGTCGCGTTCATCGCGCGTCGCGCGATAGGACGGACACATGACGCCGCCGACGAGCGAGCGGCAGGCGCCGTTATTGTTGCACATCTCGACCGCGCCCTGAAAACCCGCGCCCGCGCCGGTCCACGCCGACCAGTCGAGATGCGTCGCGATCGGTTCGGCATGATAGCCCGGCGGATAGCGCAGCAGACTGCGGTCGTCGAATTTCGGCGCGCGCACGATCTTGCCCGGATTGAACCTCCCGTTTGGATCGAACGTGTCCTTCACCTCTTCAAACGCGCCGGCAAGACGCGGCCCAAACATCGGCGCGTTGAATTCCGAACGCACGATGCCGTCGCCATGTTCGCCCGAATGCGAGCCCTTGTATTCGCGCACCATGGCGAACGCCTCTTCGGCGATGGCGCGCATCGCCTTCACGTCCTTTTCGAGCCGCAGGTTGAGCAACGGCCGCACGTGCAGGCAGCCGACCGAGGCGTGGGCATACCATGTGCCGCGCGTGCCATGTTTTTCGAACACCTGCGTGAGACGCGCGGTGTAGTCGGCAAGATGTTCGAGCGGCACCGCGCAGTCCTCGACGAAGGATATGGGCTTGCCCTGCTCCTTCATCGACATCATCACGTTGAGGCCCTGGGTGCGGACTTCCGTGATCGCCGCCTGCAAGGCCGGATCGAGCACTTCGACCACGCCGCCCCAATGGACGCCACTCCGGTCCCAGCCGAACCCGAGATCGCCGATCATGTCGCGCAGCCGCTTCAGCCGGCGCAGGTTTTCCTCCTGATCGTCCTCGCCGAATTCGACCAGCAGGATCGCCTCCGGTTCGCCGCGCACGAACTGCTCCAGCGTCGGCCGGAACATGGCGATGTCGCGGGCCAGCCCGATCATGGTCGCATCGACGAGTTCGACCGCGATCGGCCCGAGCGTGACCAGATGTTGGGCGGCATCCATCGCCGCATTGAAACTGCCGAAATGGCAGGCGGCAACCGCGCGGCGTCCGAGCAGCGGCGAGAGTTTCAGTTCGATTTGCGTCGTGAAGCCGAGCGTGCCTTCCGAGCCGATGAGGATATGCGCGAGGTTGAGCGCGTTGCGGCCAGGCACGAAGGAATCGAGATTGTAGCCGCCGACGCGGCGCTGCACCTTTGGAAAGCGCGCTTCGATCTCGTCACGCTCACGCGCGCCGATCGCCACCAGCGCCGCGGCCATGGGATAAAGCGGTGAATCCTGCGCCACGTCGGAGAGGTCCGGCGACACCGTGCCGAAATGCGCCCGCGCGCCGTCAGCGAGAATCGCGTCGACGGACATCACGTTCTCGCGCGTATTGCCGTAGCGGAGCGAACGCGCGCCGCAGGAATTATTGCCGACCATGCCGCCGAGCGTCGCCCGCGACGCGGTAGAAATATCGACGGGAAACCACAATCCGTGCGGCTTGAGCTGCCGGTTCAGTTCGTCGAGCACGATGCCCGGCTCGACGACGCAACGGCGCGCCGCGACGTCCAGCGAAATGAGGCTGTTGATGTGCTTGGAGCAATCGACGATCAGGGATGTGTTGATGGTCTGGCCGCATTGCGACGTGCCGCCGCCGCGCGCCGTGACCGGCACGCCTTCGGCGCGCGCCACAGCAAGCACACGGTCCGCCTCCGCGATACTGCGCGGAGCGACGACGCCGAGCGGCATGATCTGGTAATGCGACGCGTCCGTGGCGTAACGGCCGCGCGTGAACCGGTCGAACCACACGTCGCCCGTCACTTCGCTCTTCAGCCGGCGTTCAAGTCCCGGACGCAGCCGTTCGCTCACTCTGCTCTCCGGCAGCCGCGCCTGCGCGCAAGCGCGCATGACCGAGCGCGGTCAAAACAACTTCGGCAAGGCGCATGGATTTGCCGGACGAACGGATATCGACGAGACCGGCCGAGACCGCATCTTCCCAGATCGTCATGCGCGGGCATGTCGATTGCCACGCCTCCATCGCGTCGCCATAGGTCCGTGGCGCCGCCGCAACCCAGACAAGGAATTGCAGCGTCAGATGCTCCGCAGGAGTGTCGGTCGGCGTTGACATCGTCTCTTTATGCGCCCGGTCCGCGCCATTTCCAAGCAGGCCGGGTCCTTGTATTGCCGCCAATTTTACCACCGGCCGATCAGGGGCCGCCCTTGACCGGGCTGTCGCATTGGGTGTTCAACCCCCAGCGATCCTCTGGTATACCAGAGCCACGATCCCCCTTTTTCAGGACCGCGACCCCGGAAAGTCACCCCAGGATAGTCACCCAAGACAGCCATCCAAGACAGCCAGGACCCCCATCCATGTCACAGAACTCCTCCCGCGCCATCGGGCGTCATTTCCTCAACATTCCCGGCCCTACACCGGTGCCGGACCGGATTCTGCGCGCGATCGACACGCCGATCATCGACCATCGCGGGCCGGAATTCGCCAAAATCGTCAAAAAGGGCCTCGAAGGCATCAAGACCATCTTCAAGACCACCAATCCGGTGATCTGCTACACGGCGACCGGCACGGGCGCCTGGGAAGCGGCGCTGGTCAACACCCTGTCGCCCGGCGACACGGTGCTGTTCATCGAGACCGGACAGTTTGCGCTGCAGTGGAAGGTGATGGCCGAGAAATTCGGCCTCAAGGTCGACGTCATCAAGACCGACTGGCGCCACGGCGCGGACCCGAAGGCGGTCGAGGCCAAGCTCAAGGACGACAAGAGCCATACGATCAAGGCCGTGTGCGTGCTGCACAACGAAACCGCCACCGGCGTGCTCTCGCCCATCGCCGAGATTCGCAAGGCGATCGATGCCGCGAAGCATCCGGCGCTGCTGATGGTCGACACCATTTCGTCGCTCGCCTCCGCCGACTATCGGCACGATGAGTGGGGCGTCGACGTCTCCGTCGGCGGCGCGCAGAAGGGGCTGATGCTGCCGCCCGGCCTGTCCTTCAACGCCGTCAGCGACAAGGCACTGGCCGCGACCAAGACGGCCAAACTGCCGCGCGCATTCTTCGACTGGAACGACATGATTGCCGCCAACAAGAGCGGCTTCTTCCCCTATACGCCGGCGACCAACATGTTCCAGGGCCTCGCGGTGGCCATCGACATGCTGCACGAGGAAGGGCTCGACAATGTCTTCGCCCGTCACCTGCGCCTGGCCGAAGCCACCCGCCGCGCGGTGAAGACCTGGGGCCTTGAGACGATCTGCCAGGACCCGAAATGCTATTCGCCGTCGGTCACAGCAATCCTGATGCCGGACGGCCATAACGGCGACGCGTTCCGCGCGCTCGCCCTCGAGCAATGGAATGTCTCCTATGGCTCGAGCTTCGGCCCGTTTGCCGGAAAGATGTTCCGTATCGGCCATCTCGGCGACACCAACGAGTTGATGGTGCTCGGCGCGATTGCGGGAGCCGAGATGACGCTGGGTCTCGCCGGCGTGCCGCACAAGAAGGGCGGCGTCGGGGCGGCGATGGAGTACTTTATCTCCAGCGCAGCGAAGCCGGCACGGGCGGCGGCGGAATAAGGGCGCGCCCTCGCGAAAATATCGAATAAACAATGGCCGGGGCATGCTCCGGCCATTTTATTATCGCCCTGCGCCCGTTGAATTTTGCCGCATTTCGGCGCACCAAAGGATCACGCAGAGAAGCCCTGCATGGGCTCCGCCCGGACAAAATGGGAGATCGCCATGGACAAATATCTCGGTGAGCCGAAGGAAATTCGCTCCGACGACATCAATCCGCGCTTCAACTGGGGCCGCCATCTGCCGGCACTCGGCACCATGGGCGTCGATTTCGAGGAGCGGGTCAATTACAGCCGCCTGCACCGCTACCGCATCGGCCGCGTGCGCCAGGCGCTGGAGCAGTCCGAACTCGGTGCACTGCTCACCTTCGACGTCAATAATATCCGCTATATCACCTCGACCAAGATCGGCGAATGGGAACGCGACAAGCTCTCACGCTGGGCGCTGCTGACGCGCAGCGGCGAGCCGATCCTGTGGGATTTCGGATCCGCCGCCGTCCATCACAAGCTCTATTGCCCGTGGCTCGAACCGCAGAACATGAAGGCCGGTCTGATCGGCCTGCGCGGCACCGTCGATCCGGCCTTCGGCCTGATGGAGCGCCATGCCAAGGAGATTGCGGCGCTGCTGCGCGAAGCCGGCGTCGACAAGATGCCGATCGGCGTCGATCTCATCGAACCGCCGATGATGTTCGCATTGCAGAAAGAAGGCCTCAACATCGTCGATGGCCAGCAGACCATGCTCTCGGCGCGCGAGATCAAGAACATCGACGAGATCGCGCTTCTCAATCGCGCCGCCGCCATGGTCGACGGCGCCTATGACCTCATCAATCGCGAGTTGCGCCCCGGCGTGCGCGAAAACGACATCGTCGCCGAGGTCAACAAATTCCTCTACACGCACGGCTCCGACGACGTCGAAGCGATCAATGCGATTTCCGGCGAGCGCTGCAATCCGCATCCGCACAATTTCACCGACCGCATGATCCGCCCCGGCGATCAGGCGTTCTTCGATATCCTGCAATCCTTCATGGGCTATCGCACCTGCTATTACCGCACCTTCAATGTCGGACGCGCGACGGATTCGCAGCGCGACGCCTACAAGCAGGCCCGCCACTGGCTCGACAGCGCCATGGCGCTCATCAAGCCGGGCGCCTCCACCGGCGCCATCGCCCGTGTGTTTCCCAAGGCGGAGGAATTCGGATTCCCCGACGAGATGTCGGCGTTCGGCCTGCAATTCGCCCACGGCCTTGGCCTTGCGCTGCACGAACGCCCGATCATTTCGCGCGTGGTCTCGCTCGATCATCCGACAGAAATCAAGGAAGGCATGGTGTTCGCGATCGAGACCTATTGCCCGGCGACCGACGGCTATTCGGCGGCGCGCATCGAGGAAGAGGTCGTCGTCACCAACAACGGCTGCAAGGTGATTTCACTGTTCCCGGCGGAAGAACTGCCGATTGCCAATCGCTATTAGAGCTTGATGCCGAAAAGCGCGAAGCGGTTTTCGGCGACATCTTGCTCCAATCAAACTCACGTCCCATCCGGAGGAGAACGATATGTCCAATCCCCGCAACATTCTCATCATGGGCGCGTCCTATGGTTCGCTGCTGGCGTCGAAACTCCTGTTCGGCGGCCACAAGGTGACGCTGGTGTGTCTGCCCGCCGAGGCGGACCTCATCAATGCTGAAGGCTTTCGCGTCCGCATGCCGATCCGCGGCCGCAAGGAGCCGGTTGTAATCGACTCGCGCAAGCTGCCCGGAAAAGTCTCCGCCGCCGGACCCGGCGACGTGAAGCCCGGCGATTTCGATCTTGTCGGCCTTGCCATGCAGGAGCCGCAATACCGCTCGCCGGGCGTACGCGAACTGCTCGATGCGGTCGCGACGTCGAAAGTGCCGTGCATGTCGATCATGAACATGCCGCCGCTCGCCTATGTGAAGCGGATTCCCGGCCTCGACTATGAGGCGCTCAAGCCGGCCTACACCGACGCGTCCGTATGGGACAATTTCGACCCCGGCCTGATCACGCTGTGCAGTCCCGACCCGCAGGCGATCCGCCCGCCGGAAGAGAAGGTCAATGTCCTGCAGGTGACGCTGCCGACGAATTTCAAGGCCGCGCGCTTTGCCTCCGACAAGAACACCGCCATCCTGCGCCAGTTGCAGGCCGATATCGAAGCGGTGCGCTTCGAAACGCCCGAGGGCGAGATCGAACTGCCGGTGAAGCTCAAGGTCCACGACTCGATCTTCGTGCCGCTGGCGAAATGGGCGATGCTGCTCGCCGGCAATTATCGCTGCATCACCAAGGACGGCATGCGCACCGCGCAGGAAGCGGTGCATTCCAATCCGACGGAAGCGAAATCGATCTACGATTTCGTCAACGATCTTGTCGTCAAGCTCGGCGCATCGCGCGACGATCTCGTGCCGTTCGAAAAATATGCAGCGGCTGCCGAAAGCCTTACGCGGCCGGCCTCGGCGGCGCGCGCGCTGCAGAACGGTGCGCCGAACATCGAACGCGCCGACAAGCTGGTTCAACTCATCGCCAAGCAGAAAGGCGAGAGCCATCCGCTGGTCGATGCCATCGTCAAGCTGGTTGATGAGCGGCTTGCCGCCAACCGCAAGAAGGCGGCGGCGTAGTTTTCGCGGGCCGCAGCCATTATGGCTCAAACCAACAACCGTCATTCCGGGCCGCGCCACTTGGCGCAGGCCCGGAATCCATACTCCCGGCGATGGTTATGGATTCCGGGCTCGCTCGCGAAGGGCTCGCGCCCCGGAATGACACCGTGAATACGAGTCACGTCAGGGCAAAAATGTCTATAAGGCACTGGACGTGGATGGCCGGGACATAGGCGGCGAAGCGACGCCGTCCTTTGGACGGCTATGCCCGGGCATGACGAAGAAGAAAGACCCTGGCGGCCCTAAGCGGCCGCCGTCGCCTTTTTCAGGTGCGGGAATTTTTCCGTCAGCAGCGAGCCGAAATAATAGGTCGGCACGAACGCCGGATGCGCGCGGATGTCCTTGAACCAGCGCGTCACGCCGGGCAGGTCCGCCCACATCGTATCGAGGCCGAGATCGGCCATGCGCACCAGCGCCGGCATCACGCAGACATCGGCAAGCGAAATATCCTTGCCGAGCAGCCATGGGCCGCCGCTTTTGGAAATCTCCGCTTCCATCCGCGCATAGGTGCGGGCGAGCCGCTCCAGCGCCTCGTCCATGTCCTTTTGCGGGAATCCGGTCTGCCCCATCTTGAGCATGAATTCCTTGCGCAGCGGCTTCGACTGGGCAAAGGCCGCAAAGGCTTCCGGCGTCATCGCCTGAAATTTGGGAAGGAAGGCGAGATTGAAGGTAGGCACGCGCACGGCCGCCGCCGGCATCTCGTCGATATAATGCATCAGCGCGCGCATATGCGCGCGCGTGCCCGCATCGTGCGGCGTGAACGGCGCGGGATCGGGAACGACCTCGTCGAGATATTCCACGATCACCGATGAGTCGGTCACGACCGTCGCATCATGAACCAGCGTCGGCACGACGCCATTGGGATTGAGCGCAAGATAGTCGGGCGCCAGTTGATCGCCGGCGAGGAGGTCGAGCTTCCTGTCCTCGAAGGCCAGCTTTTTGGCATGCAGCACGAAGCGCACGCGCTGGCTGCAGGTCGATTGCGAGGCATTGTAAAGCGTAAATGTCATAGATGGCGACCTCCCTCACGCTGCACTGCAGTGTCACCATGTAACACAATGGAGCGCGTTGCGGAAAATTGAACTGTCCGGGAACCGACACGATCACGGTGCGTTGATCGCGGTATCCAGAGGCAACGTGGGAGGTTTGAGCAATGTCGGACAACAGCGGGGCGAGCGGAATTCTCGGCGTAATGGTCGGGGTCATCCTCGTCATCTTCATCGGCGCAGCGGTCCTCATGGCCAGCGGAAAGATGGGCGGCTCGAGCCAGACCTTTACGATCAAGATGCCCAGCGCACCGGGCAAATAGGCGCAACGCCCAGTCGCAACACCAAATTCACCAAATCGGACTTCAACGGCAATAGGGGCAGACAATGAACGGCATCATCTATCTCGTAGGATTGGTAGTGGTCATCCTCGCGGTCCTTTCACTCCTCGGTCTTCACTAATCGAGCCTTTTCGCTCAGCAAACAAAAGGATTAGCGACAATGGCTCAAGTTCTGGTCGGAGACAGCGTCGCGCCTGTGGCGCGCGTACCCTATCTCGAATGGGGTCCAGTCATTGCCGGCGCAATCGGGGCGTCGGCAATTTCGTTTCTGCTTCTCACCTTCGGCGCTGCCATCGGCCTGACGCTGACGTCGCCGTGGCCCAATGAGGGCGCGTCGGCGGTCGTGATCGCGCTCGCCGTCGGCTGGTGGGCGGTGATGGTGCAGATCGGCAGTTTCTTCGCCGGCGGCTATCTCGCCGGACGGATGCGCTCGCGGCTCGGCGATTCCGTCGTTGCCGAAGGCGAATTCCGCGACGGCACCCACGGCTTCCTGGTCTGGGCGGTCGGCGTGCTGATCGGCGCTGTGGTGCTGGCGATGACGGGCGGTGCGACCCTGAAGACGGCCACGCAAGCCGCGTCGACGATCGCGGCAGGAGCCACGGCCGGACAGGGCAATTCCCTGGCCACCGGCCCGGCCGACTACGCCATCGACACACTGATGCGGCCGGCGCCAACCGCAGCCAATGCGCAGACCGCCGCAACGACACCGGCTGACGCAACGGTGCCCTCCGGCTCGGCGACGCGGACTGCGGCCTCCAACGACCCCGCCCTGCGCGCGGAGTTGGGGCGCATCTATGCCTCGACCATCAAGAACCGCGAGATGACGGCCAGCGATCGCGACTACCTAACCCAGGTCGTCGCAAATCGCACCGGCCTCTCGCAGGATCAGGCGCAGAAGCGGGTCGACAACTCCGTGCAGCAGGTGCAGAGCCTCGAAGTGAGCGCCCGCCAGACAGCGGAGAAGGCGCGTAAAGCCGGCATCATCGCCGCCTTCACGGCCGCCGCCTCGTTGCTCATCAGCCTCGCCGCCGCCTGTCTGGGCGCTGCGATGGGCGGACGTCATCGCGACGAAAATGTTTCGCCGCATTTCTACGGCTCGCGCATCTGGTAAGGATGTCCATAAGCGATGCTCGCGGCTGAATCGCCGCGAGCGGTCTCAAAAGAAAAACGCCCGGGCCGGTCCCGGGCGTTTTTCTTTTGGCGCGCCGCCTGGAAAATCAGGGATCGTCATGAACACCGGCGCTGATGATGCGGGATTCAGGCGCTCTTCATGCGTACTGCGAAAGAAATGGCATTGTCGCGCAACGATGCCGCCTGCCTGCTGAGCTCGGTCGCGGATTGCAAAACTTTTGCTGCGCTTTCACGCGCGCTCGAAGCAAATCCTGTCACGCCGGATATCGTGTTCCTGGTCTCATCTGCCGCGACCGACGCGCTTTCGACAGATTCGGAAATTTTTCGCGTCGCGAAACTCTGTTGCGTGATGGATGCGTCGATAGCATCGGAGATTTCGTCGATTTGCAGAATGACCTTGGCGAGATCCTGGGTATTGCCACGGACGTTGGCCGTGATGGACTGAACAGACGCCGTCTTCTGCTGAATCTCCTCCAGCGCGCGTGTGGTCTGCGAAGCCAGCGTCTTCACTTCCTGCGCAACCACCGCGAAGCCACGTCCGGATTCGCCCGCTCGGGCGGCTTCTATCGTGGCATTCAAAGCAAGAAGATTGGTTTGCCTTGCAATCGCGGTGATCATCTTCGTCACATGATTGATATCGCCGACAGTCGCCTCGAGATCCGTCGCGCCGGTGACGGCGTTTGCCGCACGCAAGCTTGCATCCTTGACGATATCGCCGGCATTGCGCACAAGCCGTCCGATGTCCCGCATCGTCGTAACCAATTCCTCGACTGCCGCCGCGATCGTAGCTGCGGCTTGCGTACTATGCCCGGCGATGTCCGACGCGACCTCGGCATGATGACGCGATTCGGTCGCCACGGCTTTCAACGCGCCAGCCGATTCTTCCAGTTCTGCGGATGAGCTGACAAGTTTGGCAGAGACCTTGAGGAATTCATCCTCAAAAGCATCGGCCACCGCGACCAGCGATGCATGCTTTTCCGACTCGGCCAGTTGCCGCGCCGCAAGGCGATCCTGCTCGACCTTCTCCAGGGCCAGACCATTTTCCCGAAAGATGCACAGGGCACGCGCCATGGCACCGACTTCGTCCGTCCGGTTGACGCTCGGAACGTCGATGTCGAAATGGCGCTCGGACATCTGCGACATGATGGCGGCAAGCCGGCGAAGCGGGCGGCCGATCAATACGTGGGCAAGCCCAGCGGCAATAAGCAATGTCAGCAATGTGCCGGCGATCAGAATGGCAAACGTAAGCCGATAGATCCAGGCGCTATATTGCGCCGCCTCGGTGAGGAGGTCCTGCTTTTGCGCGCCCAGAATATTGACCAGGCGATTCATCTGGAACGTCACGTCGTCCTGGGCCGCATCGAATTTCAGCGTGAAATTCGGGGCAATCGTCCACACGCTGTTCGCTATCGCGGCCTTTCTGACGACTTCGGCAAGCGCATTAAGCGTCTCGATCTTGGCCGCAATCGTCGCGATGTCGCTTTCTCGTTTGGGAAGGGCGGCCTTGACGTTTCCGAGCGCATTTTCGATCACCGCATATTCGTTGGGAATCGAAAGCGCCGCTTCCCGGGCCGCATCCGCATCGGTGGCTGCCATCGCGCGATAGACATCCAGTCCGAGCGCCTGCGTCCCGGTTTTTGCGTCGGCGAGCGCCAGGCGCGCCGGCTCAACATGCATCGCGAGCAGGGTGTCGTATTTCTGTATCGCCTGGATGCGCGAGATACCAAACCAGTCGGCCACTCCCGACATGAGGCCGAGGCCGGCAATCAGCATCATCACCCTGACTGCAAGATGACTCTTCGGTGACGATTTCTGCTTCAAGGCCATAACGCTGCATCTGTGATTACATGCAGCGTTCTAGAATCAATTTATTGGCGCGGGATTAATTCAACGCGCCATTCATTGTCATATAACTGTCATAAAACACTGCGGGATTGCTGCAGCACCGATCGGCATGCTGCCTCTCCGACGGACGGCGCGTGCTAATGCTCCAGGCCCGTCGGCACGTTTTTGTTCTCGCTTTCGAGTTTCATGCCGGCTGCAAGCGCCATCGTTTCCATCATCGCGGCGAAGTCCTTTTCGATATAGGCCTTCGGGTCTTTTTGCAGCATGGCGGCGCCGAAATGATTCTGGATCACTTCGCGCGTCGCCGCCGTCACCGGCATCGGCACGTCGTATTCGCGACCGAGTTCGAGTCCGAGATCAATGTCCTTGCGCAGCAGTTCAGGAGTGAATGTCGTCGTCCAGTCGAGATTGACCAGCGCCGGCGCCTTGTAGCGGGTGAACATCGAACCCATGACGCTGTTGTTCATGAATTTCAGAAACGCCTCGCGCGGCACGCCCATCTTGTTGGCGAGCAGCGTGATCTCGATCAGGTTCTCGATGACGACGCCAAGCATCACGTTGTGCGCGATCTTGCAGACGCGGGCGAGTTCGCCTTCGCCGACGTAAGCGACGCCGGCCGGCGCGATGATCTCGATCAGTTCGGCGACCTTTTTATAGGCCGCTTCCGGTCCCGACGTGACGGCGGAGAGTTTTCCCGCCTTGATCACCTTGGCGTTGCCGCTGATCGGCGCGGCGACGAAATCCGAGCCGAGACCTTTGAGCTTTTCGCGGATATCGGAAGAATCCTCGACCGCAATCGTCGAGCAGTCGACGAACACCGCCGGGCCTTTGCCCTTGCCGTTGGGGAACACGCCGTTCGGGCCGAAATAGACTTCCTTCACATCCTTGCCGGTCGAGACGATGGAAAACAACACATCGACGGAAGCGAGATCGCTGAGCTTGTCGACCACCTTGCCGCCCTTGGCGGCGAGCGGGTCGGCCTTCGCCCGGGTGCGATTCCAGATCGACACATCGAGGCCCGCAGACACCAGTCGCTCGGCCATGGCGTAACCCATGCGGCCCATTCCGATCCAGCCAATCCGCTGCGTATTTTTCGCCATGTAAAAATCCTCCCAGGACCCGTGCGTTGCGGCGGCGGTGCCGGACCGGCACGCACACCAAATTGTCCCAAACCCTCTACACACTCCGCCTGCGCGCTGCAATCGCAAGGGCCGGCATGCGGCGGTTGCATCGGCAGGCCGCAGCGGTGCGCTTGTCGCCCGCGGCGTGGCTGTCTATGCTTTTCGCAAAGATGCAGGGAAGGAAACCACTATGACGCTTGCAGACGACGCGGCCAAAGGATCAGCCAATATCGGGAAAAAGCCCGCGCCGCCGCCGGTTCTGCGCAATTTCAAGTTTTTGGCCCAGCACGACCTGCAGGGCTTTGGCGGTCTCGGCGAAGGCATGGCGATACAGATCGCGCCTGACGGCCGCCGCATCCTCTGGCTCGCGCATGAGCAGGCGCCTAAAAACTTCACCGGCGTCGATGTCTCCGATCCACGCAACCCCAAGGTCGTGTGCCAGACCGACCTGCCGCAGAGCTTCATGCGCTCGAACTCGCTGGAATTGTGCGGAAACATCTTGGCCGTCGCCTACCAGTGTCAGAAGCACGGCCAGCAGCCGGCCGGCATGGAGCTGTTCGATATTTCCAAGCCGGAAAATCCGAAATCGATCTCGTTCTTCGACTGCTCCGGTCCGAACTCGCGCGGCGTGCATCAATTGTGGTTCTGCGACGGCGAATACGTGCATCTGTCGTCCGGCACGGCGGATTCACATCCGACCAATCCGCGCGACGACCAGTTCTATCGCTGCATCGACGTGCGCAACCCCTCCAAGCCGGTCGAGGTCGGCCGCTGGTGGCTGCCCGGCACGCAGGAAGGCGACGGCGCAGCTCCGCCGGTGCGCCACAAGCAACTCGACCGCGGCTTTCGCTGCCACAACACCAACGTCTATCCGCAGCGTCCCGACCGCTGTTATCTCGGCTATGTCGATGCCGGCATGATCATCCTCGACATCAGCGACAAGACGAAACCGAAAATGATCAGCCGCTGGGACAATTCCCCGCCCTATACCGGCTTCACCCACACCATCGTGCCGCTGTTCGATCGCGGACTGATCCTGGCGACCGATGAATCGACGACCGAAGAAGCGAAGGATTGGCCGAAGCTGATCTGGGTGATCGACGGCCGCGACGAAACCAACCCGGTTCCGATCGCGACCTGCGGCCCGAGCGCGGAATACGAATCCTTCCACAATCGCGGCGGCCGTTTCGGCGCGCATAATATTTTTGAGAACACGCCTTCGCCGAACGCCTGGTTCTCCGACCAGATCGTGCTCGGCACGTTCTTCAACGGCGGTTTGCGCGCCTACGACATCTCCAATCCGTATCAGCCGCGCGAGGTTGGAGCCTACGTGCCGGAAGCGCCGAAGCTCGCGCCGCAAGGGACAATCCAGTTCAACGACGTCTTCGTCGACGAACGCGAGATCGTCTATACGGTCGATCGCTGGGTCGGCGGGCTGCACATTCTGGAGATGGACTTCTGAACCGCAGCGTCCTCGACCTTTTTCCCTCGCGCGCGGCCGGTCCTTTCGGCCGCCGTGTGCGCCACGCGCGCGGCCACCGCATCCCCGTCATCGTCGTCACCGGCTTCCTCGGCGCCGGCAAGACGACGCTGATCAAACGCTTCCTGCAGACGCCGGAGGGCGCCAATACCGCCGTCATCGTCAACGAGTTCGGCGCCGTCGGCATCGATGACGCCCTGGTCGAGGCGAGCGCCGAGGAGACCGTGCTGCTCGGCAATGGCTGCCTCTGCTGCACCTCGCGCTCCGACCTCGAACTGACGTTGCGGCGCATGACGGCCGACCGCGACCGCGGCGTATTGCCGCCGTTCAACCGCGTCATCATCGAGACCAGCGGCCTCGCGGATCCCTCGCCGATCCTGCAGACCTTCGTCACCGACTTGGCGCTCGGCGGCGTCTTTCACGTCGAAGGCGTCATTACCGTCGCCGACGCGATGACAGGCAGCGCGACGCTCGACTGGTCGGCGGAGGCGCGCAAACAGATCATCTTGGCCGACCGCCTGCTGGTGAGCAAAGCCGACCTCGCCGGCGACGCCGCTGCTGACGCTCTCACAGTGCAGTTGCGCACACTGAACAGGGATGCGCCGCTCGACCGCGTCATCGACGGCGCCGTCGCCCCCGCGCTCTTTACTGAGCCTGTGGCAGCCGAGCGAGATGACGCAGCCGCCCGGCTTTACATCGCTGAGGCCGCCCACAGCGATGGAATCGGCAGCTTCGTCCTGACCGACGAGCAGCCGATCGCGTGGGATGTCTTCGCCCAGGCCCTGCAAAGCCTGCTGGCGTTGCGCGGGCGCGACGTGCTGCGGGTAAAAGGCTTCCTCAAGGTATCGGGCTGCCAGGGGCCGGTGCTGGTGCAGAGTGTGCAGCATCTCGCCCATCCTCCGGTCGAATTGCAGCGCTGGCCGGGCGGCCGCGACCGCACCGAGATCGTCTTCATCACACGGCATATCCCGGAGGTGGCCATCCGCGCGCTGTTCGACGCGACCCGGGCCGTCGCGCAGGCAGCGGACTGACGCCGACCAGAGACAAACGCAAAATCCTCCGGCAGTGTCGCAGTGCGGCACGATCCGATCCTCGCGTGAATCGCCGGCCGCCGTTTTGCCGGATTTTGCAACGCCGAAATGCACAGACGGCTGAGCCTCAATTTTTCGCGCTGCGGCGAATGAGCGGTTGCGGCCATCGTCCCGGAGAGTAACATCGTTCTAAAGTGGACGCCGGTGAGCGCCCGCTAGGGCCGCCTGTTTCTCCACATGCGGCTTTCGTCACGGTGCCGATGGGCATCCAGCATTCGGGAGGCGCCGCAATGGCCCAAAAATTCACCCTCAACGTCAACGGGAAAGACCACACAGTCGAGGCCGAGCCGGATACACCGCTGCTCTATGTCCTGCGCGATGATCTCGGCATGAACAATCCGCAGTTCGGCTGCGGCTTGGCGCAATGCGGCGCCTGCACGGTGCATCTCAACGGCGAAGCGATCCGCTCCTGCGTCAAGCCGATCTCCGAAGTAAAGGGCCAAGTCAAAACCCTCGCCGGCCTCGGCACGCCGGAGAAGCCGCATCCGATCCAGCTCGCCTATATCCAGGAAGAAGTGACGCTGTGCGGCTACTGTCTCAACGGCTGGATCATGACCTCCGCTGCTCTCCTCGAGAAGAACCACAAGCCTTCCGATGACGAGATCACCCAGGCGCTCAGCGGGCTGAAATGCCGCTGCGGCACACACATGGCGATCACGCGCGCGGTCAAGCGCGCCGCCAGCATGATGGGTTGAGGGAGGACTGATCCATGAACAAGATGACAAACCCAGCTTCATTGTCCCGCCGCAGCCTGCTCAAGGGCGCCGGCGCTGGCGCGCTCGTCGTTTCCATCGGCGCACCGATCGGCCTCAATGCCGTTCTCGGCATCACCAAGGCGCACGCGGAAGGCACACGGCCGCCGCTGGTGCCGAATGAACTGTCCTCCTATCTCGCCGTGAATGCGGACGGCACGGTCGCCGTCTATTTCGGCAAGATGGATCTCGGCCACGGCATGCATACCGCCATCGGCCAGATCGTCGCCGAAGAACTCGACGTGCCGTTCAAGTCGGTCACCGTCTATATGGGCGACACAGATACCAGCGTGAACCAGGGCGGCGCGTCCGGCTCGACCGGGCTGATGGACGGCGGCAAGCAGATGCGCATGGCGGCGGCCGAAGGCCGGCGCGTGCTCGTCGAGATGGCCGCCAAAAAGCTCAGCGTCACGCCCGACAAGATTTCCGTTGTCGATGGCCGCTGCATCGTCGGCAATGCCAGCGACGACGCGGTGAAGAACGTGTCCTATGCCGAGCTTCTCGGCGGGCAGTACTTCAACACGCAGCTCGACTGGAATCATAAAGAGGGCAACGCCCTCTATGCGCCGGGCAAGGCGCTGCCGAAAGACCCGAAGAACTACAAGATCGTCGGCAAGGATTTCCCGCGCGGCGATGTCGCCTGGCGGGTCTATGCGACCGGCGATTTCGTCACCGACATCAAGGTGCCGGGCATGATCCATGGCCGGGTCATCCGGCCACCGGTGGCCGGCGCGGTGCCGGTCAGCGTCGATGAATCCTCGATCGCACATATTCCCACCGCGAAAGTGCTGCGCGAGAAGGACTTCATCGGCGTCGTCGCGGACAAGGAGTGGAACGCGATCCGCGCCATGCGGGATTTGAAGATCAAATGGTCCGAAGTCACCCCGCCGTTCGTCAACACGGATGAGATCTACGATCACATCCGCAAGACGCCGATCCGCAAGAGCGCGGAGGACAAAAAGACGAAGACCGGCGACATCGACGCCGCGTTCGCCGGTGCGGCAAAAACGATCGAAGCGGAATACGAGTGGCCGTACCAGTCGCACGCCTCGATGGGCGGCGCCTGTTCGCTGGTCCAGATCAAGGACGGGGAAGTGCATTGCTGGAGCGGCACGCAGAAGTCGCATTATCTGCGCGAAGGCATTGCGAAACTGCTCCAGACGCCGATCGAGAAAGTACACGTGAAATGGGTCACGGGCCCCGGCTCCTACGGCCGCAACGACGCCGACGATTGCGGTCACGACGCCGCGCTCATGGCCAAACTGGCGGGCAAGCCGGTCCGCGTGCAATACATGCGCGACCAGGGAACGGGTTGGGATCCGAAAGGACCCGCGTCGATCCACAAGGTGCGCGCCGCAATTGATGCGCAAGGCAAGGTCATTGCCTATGATTATCTCAGCAAGGGATTTTCGCGCGTCGACGTGAACACCAAGGGCAGTTCGCCTTCCGACACGCTTGCTGGGCAACTGACGGGTGCGAAATTGAAGTCGGAGGACGGTTTCGGCTATCCTTCGGAATCCTATGCCTTCGACAACAAGCGCTACACTTGGCAGACCATC
>Ga0310811_10001290_pt1 | contig 31860 bp, 25 predicted proteins | sample YCmetagenome_FD_207642 | JGI IMG/M metagenome (GOLD analysis project Ga0310811, IMG submission 207642) | Soil microbial communities from experimental microcosm in Duke University, North Carolina, United States - YC | ecosystem: Engineered > Artificial ecosystem > Soil microcosm > Unclassified ...
GGTTACGTTTTCACGTACCACTGTTGATTTGTCGAGAGATGCACGCTCTTCTGAGAGTGGAATTCGAATTTCGCGTTCGCCGATCGCTTCATTAGCCGGAGCGGCGTCATTTGCAGCATGACGTTCGATGACCAGTTCTTCGCGGGTAACAGGAACTTGCACGGTCTGCGTCTCTGTCAATACTTCTTTGCGAATCGTCACTTCTCCGCGGTTAATACGATCCTTGTGAACCCGCAGCACCTCACCAAGAAGCTGGATGTCTTCTTCTTTGTCTTCCGCCCGCAGGTTACTTTCGTTTGTAGACTCGTAATCATATTGGGCCGCTTTGTTCCCCAGATCCGCTCCATATTCAAGCAGGATAGATTCAGCTACTTCCCTGCGGTCGCCGGCATGAACTGTAACGACTGCTCCGCTGTTTGCGCTGCCCAGGCGGTGCGAAAAGTAGCGGGAACGCTCCGCGGGAACATCCAGTTCGTTAAAGGATTCATGAAGATCAGAAGAGCGGTATGCGCCCGTAAGTCGGTTCCGATCGGCCGCATTTTCAACATCATCGCGGTCAGCCCAGTTGTCCTCCCGCTCCTCGTCACTGCCGGTAAACATATGTTTAATCTTTTCCCATGTGCTCTCTGCCTTCTCACTGAATTTGCTAGAGGTCGAAGAGCCATATGAAGTTTCCGACGTGTTGCGATGATGAGCCACGCCGATGTGCGCAGACGTAAACCCAGCTTCGTGGAGTTCCTCGATAGCCTGTCTAGCGTCCGCATCGTTTTCAAAGTAAGCCGCGATGGTTTCGGATCTAATCTCATTTTGGGCCATAATTTTTCACCTTTTCTCGGGATAGTTTTAAGCGCGCGGGCACGCCGAGTGAACATAGAGAGCCGCTTTCGGATCAATACCTGCAGCCGCATCTCTTTGCTTGTCCTTTCCCGCTTAGCGTAGGATGCGACCCGCTTTTAGCGGTTTGCCGGGAGAGCGCTTTTTTTGTCGTGTGCTCTCAAGGTGAGTCCTCCAACATTCCGGGTGTGCATATCAGGGTCTTCAGACCTGACAAAGCACAACCCAGAACATCAACTCGTCTCAACTGAAGAAATGTAGAAAGGATTCCGCGGGTAGAGAGTTTTCTTGCCAAAAACTATTTCGGCATGGGCATCGACTCGGCCTTGCCGATTGCGCGTTCAGTGAACCAGAGAGTATTGCCGGCAGGTTCAATTCCGGTCGGCGTCTTAAGCCCTTCCTTCAACACCGTCACCTGTGCTTTGTCTCCATTAACAACAATGCTGGCAATCGTGCCGCTGCCATTTTCGGCAACAAAGAGCTTACCATCCGCAGCACGCATGCCATCAGGCCCTTTCACCGGTTGGTCCATCCAGATGTCGACAGGCGTTCCTGGCTTTCCGGCGGCGTCCACAGGAATGCGATAGAGCTTGTTGAAAAATACGTTGTTCACATATAGCGTGCCATCCAGGAAAGTAATTCCATCCACGCCCATAAGCGTCCTATGCTCCAGATAAAGTTCCGCGGTTGACGCGCCAGCAGGCAGCCTGAAAATTCTGCCGTTTGTAGTGTCAGTTATATAGAGGGCCTTATCCGGTCCGATTGTGAAATCGTTGCACGTACTGTCCTCACCAGGCAGATCCCACCGCATCTTCGGTGCACCGGTGGCGAGATCGAATCCCCTCAGTGCGGTGTGCTTCCGCACCGGAGTAGTACCCGCGATCGGAGTGAGTTGGCAAGCCCACAAAGTGTGGTTTGCGGCGTCAGCCAACATCCCGAAGAAGAATGTCCCAGGAGGTTCCTTACTGGCGTCTACAAATTTCTCAGCGGTGGTCGAACCCGCAGGTACCTTATAGATGAATGGCGAACTTGCGCTGCCCACGATAAGCTCGCCGCTCGGCGCTACGGTAAGACTTTCCGGTTGTGATTTGGCGTCGCCAATCAAAATGTCAGCAGCGAAAGCCGCTTGCGCGCAACTCAAAACCAGAGCAGCGCCTGCTAAGAGACGTCGAGCATTCAACATGAGCATCGTCAAACCCCCTTAGAATCGATCCTCCAAAGACTACATAAATCAATCATCGATTGGCTAGTCCATCGCTCGGCCGCGCTTCAAATCGCAATTCACAGCTCGCGGATGGTGCCCAGGGGATTCCGGCGCATTGCTCGATGCGCCGGAATATAGCACGCCAGCAGCGAGATGGCTCCCAGCAGCAGTACCACTCCAAATATCGTCAGCGGATCGTTGGCCCTGATTCCATACAGCAAGCCGGTGATGAAGCGCGTCAGGCCGAACGAAAGCGCCAATCCGACCACGAGCCCCAACAGCGTGAGCCAAACTCCCTGGCGAAGTACCAGTCGCGCCACATGAGAGCGCGAAGCGCCTAGTGCCGCCCGGATTCCGATCTCGTGCCGGCGCAGTTGCGTCCTGTATGCGACCACGCCGTAGATGCCCGTTGCTGAAAGCAACAGCGCGATCAGGGCGAATATGCCCGCAAAAGTGCTTTCGATAACAGCAAACGAACTGGAGATCTGCGTGGTTTCGCGCAGGCTGCGCAAATCGAACACTGGAATCCGGCCATCAACCTGATGAATCGCGCGCTCCAGGACCGGCGCCATCGAGGTCGGATCGCCGTCAGTCCGAAGCACCACGCTGGTAGCAAACGTGCGCTGGAAGAAGCTCAGATAAACCATCGACTCAGAATGCTCGTTGATGAATTGATGTTTCGAGTTCCCGGCCACGCCGACCACACTGAACATTTGGCCGTCGACGCGCAGCCTGTGTCCAATTGCATCCACTCCGGGCCAATAGTGCGCGGCCGCGGTCTGATCGACAATCGCGACGCCTGGCGCGGTTTGAACGTCGTCCCGCGTGAAATCCCGGCCGGCCAGGATCGGAATTCCCATCGCCGTAAAGAATCCGGGAGTCACGTCGGCGCGCCGTATTGCGTGCGACTCATGCAACCGGGGCACATAGTTTTCGGGATACACATCGCTGCTCCTGCCATTGAAGCTGAGCGGCAGCCAATCCGTGAGCGCCATGGCCTTCACGCCAGGCATTCCGGCTATCTGGTCGAGGATCTTGTGCTGGATCGCGTCTTGCTCTTCGGGCGAATAGCCCGCGATCCCCAGGCCGAGCGATGCTGTGAGCACATGGTCCTGTTCGAAGCCGAGTTCGGCGCTATTCATATTGCTGAGCGTGCGCAGCAGCAGAACACAGCAAACCAGCAACACAACCGAAAGGGCAATCTGCGTTACTACGAGCGTGCTAAGCATGTGGCGGTTATGCCTGCCACCGGACACACTGGCAGCTTCATCCTTCAGCACTTCCGCGGGAACGGCACGTGAAGCACGCCACGCGGGAAGCGCGCCGCATATTCCAGCAGCCAACACCACCAGCAGCAGCACAAGAAGCGTCACATTGCGATCAACAAGGCCGCTGAGCACGATCGGGAGTGAGTTCGCGGGGATGAAGTCGCCGAGGCGACTCGCTGTCCAGGTTGTGAGCATCAGGGCAAGTGCGCCCCCTGCCAGCGACACCAGCATGCCTTCCGCGATCATTTGACGCATGATCTGGATGCGTCCGGCTCCGAGCGCTTGGCGAATTGCGACTTCGCGGCGCCGCGATACAAATCGGATCAGCGCAAGCGTGGCCACGTTAGCGCAGGCAAGTAGAAGAACCAATCCGGCAATGCCCAGCAGAATTGGTAGTGACGCGGCCAGGTAGACATTGGCTCCATAAGGCGAACGCCAGAGCGGATCGAGCGTAATGGTGTTCACGCCGGGATGGGCCTCGGGGTATTGCTTCACAAGGCGCCCCATCAAAACCTCAAGGTCCTGCGTAGCGCCCGCACGGCTAACGCCGGGCCGCAGTCGGCCAAGCACGCTCAGATAATTTGCGCCGCGACTCGCCATGCGCGGCCCGTTATTGCCTAGCGGATCAAGCGGCAACCAGGCATCATCCCGAACCCCCGGCATCGCGTTGATGAATCCTGCCGGCGCAATCCCGATGACGCTCAAAGGCCTCCGCGCAATCTCGATCGGCTTTCCCACGATTCCCGGATCGCCCCCAAACCGAGTCTGCCACAGCGAATAGCTCAGCACCACATAAGGAACACCGCCCTTGCGCTCTTCTTCCTCGGGCAGAAAAAAACGCCCGAGTGCCGGCCTTATGCCGAGCAGATCGAAGTAATTCGCGGATACGTTCGCCACATAAATGCGCTCGGCGGTTGCGCCTCCCGTAAGGGTCAGCCAGTCGTTCTGGTAGGCAATCATTCCGCTGAAACTCCGGTTCCCCTCGCGCAGGTCGCGGTAGTCAGGGTACGAAAAGGGAGGAGACGGCGTTATACTCCACTGCCCCCGCATCACGCTTACCAGGCTTTCTGTATCGGTAGCCAGCGGAATCGGGTGCAGCATGGTGCCATTGATCCAGCTGAAAATAGTGCTGTTGGCGCAGATTGCCATTGCCAGCATCGCCGCCGCAGTTATGGAGAATCCGGGGTTTCTGCGCAGTCGCCGCACGGCAAAACGAACATCATGCAGCAGTCCAATCATGACGGCCGTCCTTCAGTAACACCGCCCTCGGGGAAATGGAGTGTCTCCTGTCTACATGCATGCGCCGTACCAAAGCGCGTCTTAATGTAACACTTGGATTGGCAGCTATATAGACCTAAGGCTCGTCGTCGCGTCCGTTCCCCATCTGTCCGTCTGCGTACGGTGCGTCCATTTTCGAACGGTAGCTCCATCCGTCTAACGAGGAGCCGCTACCATAGAAACCAGGATCATTGGCAGAACTACTCCACCAACCTTTCCCGAATGTCCAACTGGCAAGTCCGCTTGCATCGGGTGTCGGTGCTCCTGCCACTGTGATCGAGATCACGCTCCTGGAGTTCCATCTACGGCAAGAATGAATGTAGTCGCGCGGCACATAGCGCGTCTGCAGTCAGTTCTCGCAAGGTGGGTTCGTCATGGCACAGACACAAGTACAAGCGGCGTCCCAACTTAGGGGATCAATGCAGCCCTCCCAATCCCTTTCTGGGCAACCCGAACTGGTGCATGCGCCAGACGAACTATCACCCCGGGCTGCTGCCAACTCTGCGCAGGCTCACGCTTTTCGCATGGAAATCATCAAAGTGGGGCGCAAGCTTTGGGAACGGCAGTATGTTGACGGAAACGGCGGAAACATCAGCGTTCGTCTGGGGCAGGATTATCTGCTTTGCACACCGACAATGATGAGCAAGGGCGATATGGAGCCGGCTGACATCTGTCTCTCCGATCTTGATGGGAATATTTTGGTCGGAACTCGCCTGTGTACCAGCGAACTGCTGATGCATATCGAGATCTACATGAACAATCCGCGGGCACGGGCGGTTGTGCATTGCCACCCGCCGCATGCAACCGCATTTGCGATGACCGGCACCGTGCCCCCGAACGGCCTCGTCTCTGAGTACGAAACGTGCATCGGTCCCGCAGCTTTGGCGCCGTACGAGACTCCTGGTACGCAGGCATTCGCCGAGACGGTGCGCCCGTTTGTCCGCGACCACAACACCATTCTGCTTTCAAATCACGGAATCGTTTGCTGGGCGGATACGGTGACGCATGCGGAGTGGTTTGTTGAGACGTTTGAGAATTACTGCAAGACCTATTTGATTGCCCGGCAGATCGGAAAGCCGTTGAGTTTTTTGCCGCCGCAGAAGATTGAGGAACTGCTGGCTATTAAGCGGCGGCTGGGCCTGCCGGATGCGCGCATGGATAACAGCCTCTGATTCCGGTGCCCAGATGGCAAAATTGCGCCATGCTACAATGGTATTGCGCTCCAGTGATTTGGCCGTGAGCGGTATTCTGCCTGTAGACAAGGCAGCCTGCCTTGCACAGATTTCCCCAAGCCCCTACAGCGTGACCACTTGAGTTTCCCACTCGGCGACTCTGCGTTTGGACCTTATGTTGTTCCAATCCATTTGAGCGAAGCGGATTTTTGAAGCGCTCAACAGCCGGGAAGCAATGGGAAAGTGGTGTCAGACGGCGATGCGCCGGCTGACGGTGACGTAGCGTGTGGCAGCTCCGGGCCTCGGGCGTTCTCCCCTTGAATGTCCGCCGGTCAGTCTTCTGGTACGACTTTCGGTTCTCCCTTACGCAAATTGATAAGCAGGCTGCGCCCATTTAGAGGGAATGCACGCCTCCAGGTCCGGTTCCGAGTGTGCAGGCCGCAGGAAGTGCGGCTCCCGGAACAACAGAAAGATTATTTTGATCACTCAGTTTTCGCAGTTCAACCTGTCGGCGCCTCTGATGGCCCGGCTCAATGTCAACAAATTTGAAATCCCCACGCCGGTACAGGCGAGCGCTATTCCTCCAGCGCTTGAGGGCCGCGATGTACTCGCGACCGCCCAGACCGGAACCGGCAAGACGCTCAGCTTTCTGATTCCGATAGTGGAAATGCTCCAGAAGGTGGAAGCACGCGGACCCGCGGCACATGCACTGGTGCTGCTGCCCACGCGCGAATTGGCCATGCAGGTGGAGAAAGCATTCCTTGCCATTCGTTCAAGCTCCGACCAGACAGTCGCACTCGTTGTGGGCGGCATGCAGGAACGGCAACAGCTCGATGCCATTCGCCGCGGCGCCAAGCTGATTGTGGCGACGCCGGGCAGGCTCGAGGATTTTCTCAGCCGGAAGCTGGTTCGGCTTGGGCAGGTAAAAATGCTGGTGCTCGATGAAGTGGATCGCATGCTCGACATGGGCTTTCAGCCGGCGATTGCGCGTATCGCGACGATGCTTCCTGCCACTCGGCAAACCCTGTGCTACTCGGCCACGCTGGAGGGCGCGGTCAAGGACGTGGCTCGGAATTACCTCAACAATCCTGCACGCATCGAGATTGGTTCGGTGCTGAAGCCGGCGGAGAATGTGGAACTGCGCACGTTTGAAGTGGCGCAGGAGAACAAACAGGAGTTGCTCGAGCATCTGCTGGGCGCGGAAAAGGGAAGCTTTCTGGTTTTCGTCCGCACCAAGCATGGAGCCGATCGTGTGGCGCGCCGCCTGGAACGTTCGGGTTGGTCTGCAACGCAGATTCACGGTGATCGCACTCAGTCGCAGCGTAACGCGGCTTTGCGGAGCTTCCGCGATGGACATCATCGCGTGCTGGTAGCAACCGACGTTGCGGCGCGGGGCATCGATGTGGCCAACGTGGCGCACGTAATCAACTTCGACCTGCCAAAGGTGGCTGAGGACTTTGTGCATCGTGTGGGCCGCACCGGGCGCGCTTCTGCGCGTGGGGTTGCTTCCACATTTGCCGGTCCTGCCGAGCGGAAAGACCTGCGCCGGATTGAGAAGACGCTTTCGATCCAAATGAAACGGTTCAGAGTGAGTGCGGTCGGCGCGACTGCGTAATTAATTCTCTCTACTCAACGAAAGGCGAGCGCTTCAGCCGCTGCGGTGACCAAACGCGACGGTCGGGGCGCTCGTTGTTTTTATAGCCGCTCCGGTTGTGGGTTGCGGCCCAGTTGTAGAAGTCTAAGCCCTACCAAAACAAACCAGACAGGGTAAGGCGGCCCGGCGACGGATAGTAGCACGAACCCGGCAGCAGGGAGTAAAAGTCCACCAATGATGTGAGCTAGGTCGAGCCCGTGCATCACGATGCCGAGCCACGCTGTCGTCTTGCTGAAGACCTTGCCGCGTAACATCACGACCGAGATCAGCACCGCACCGCACTGAAGTAGCGCGCCGCCAACGATGGCGCCGGTTGAGTGCCATATGTCTGCGGCGAGCAGCGCTTCTCCCGCAGCAAGCAGCTGATTGCGAGAGGCATCGCTGGTTGTCATTGCGAATTTATCGCTGAGCGGGATCAAAGAGAGAGCTGTGGGTGTGGCCAGCACGAGTGTTGTGCCCACGAATGCAAGAGTCGTGGCCAGCAAAACTCCGGGAAAGTCGCAGCGGCGCAAAGCTGCAAATAATCCGAGGAACACAAGGTAGTAAAGCGGCAAGCTGATGATAGTGGGAAGATCCAGCCGCAGCAGTGCTATGACTCGATGGTGTTCAAGGAGACCGAAGGCCTGAGCGGCAGAAGTGGGCTGGCCGCCCAGCACGACCATCTGAACCATTGTGGCTAACGAATAGGCCACGAGAATCAATGATGCGATTCCGCCGAGCCTGCATAGAGCGTTGATCCTGCTACGCTCCCGCTCGATTTCCAGGTCGAGTTCACCAAGTGAGGTCATGGTCTTGCGCACCTCAGGTGCACTTCGAAAGAGCGACGCCGGAAGGCGCCTTCGCTGCTGATAGCCGATTCTACTCCTGCTCGAGAGGCATCATGACCAAATCTACTGAACAAAGAAAGGGCCCCGGAATCATCCGGGGCCGGTGAATGGTTAATTAGCGATTTTTATTCAGGCAGGGCGAGCTGGCCATCGACATGGAACTTGCCGCTCACTGTCTGTGCGCTGGTATCAGGCTGTCCGCCGCCGATGCTGATCGAGTAATCGCCAGCAGCGATAATGGGATCACCGTTATCCGTCACCATAACCAGATCGCGGTCCTTCAGGTCGAAGTGGACCTTCTGGCTCGCACCTGGCTCCAGGTGAACGCGCTGGAATCCGCGCAGTGCAATCTTCGGAGCTCCCTTGACATTGGGGAACTTGAGGTAGACCTGCACCACTTCGTCGCCAGCCTTGCTGCCGGTATTTGCAACCGTTACATCGGCGCTGACGGGCTGGCCCGCCGCAACCGAAGGTGTGGTAACGCTCAGATCGCTGTACTTGAAGGTGGTGTAGCTCAGTCCGTAACCGAAGGGATAGAGCGGCTTGCCGCTGAAGTAGCGATAGGTGCGGTTCGCCATGCCGTAGTCCTCAAAGTGAGGCAGCTGGCTGACATCTTTGTAGAACGTAATTGGGAGGCGCCCCGCCGGATTGTTTTTGCCGCTGAGAGTATCGGCAACGGCCGAGCCGCCCTCTTCGCCTGGGTACCAGGCTTCCAGAACTGCGTTGGCGTGATCGTTGATCCAGTTGACGGCGAGCGCACTGCCGTTCATCAGAACGACGACGAGCGGCTTGCCGGTTGCTTGTACCGCTTCAACCAGCGCTTCTTCCGGCTGAGGCAGATCGATGCTGATGCGGTCGCCGCCTGAGAATCCAGGAACGGTTACCGGCATCTCTTCACCTTCAAGCCTGCTGGTGATGCCGACTACTGCAATCGTGATGTCGGCGGCCTTGGCGGCGGCTATGGCTTCCGGTGAAGGAGCGTCGTTGACCTTGGCCCAGATGAGCTGTGCCTTGGGCGAGGGAGCGTTGAAATTGGAGTACATCAGGTTCAGCTCAGCCTTGACACCCTTTTCGAGATGCGCACGACCCACAGCTGCTTCGCTCTCGCCGCGACCGAGCATTGCGACTTGCTTACCATCAACCGACAGACGGCCAAAACCGCTGCCCCGAACGCCGAGCAGATAATCTCCGGTCTCCGGTGCGGTGATGAAGCCTGTCCAACGAACGCCGACGTTCTTCTTGCCGGCCATCTCTGATGGGAGATTGGCATTGGTCAGATTGACGTTGGGCTCGGTGCGAGTGGCGAGGACCGGCGCTTGCGGTCCCCGGCCAAACCGTGCCGCCGACTCCATGTATTCGGCCTTGAGACCAGGCTTGCCGTCGGGCGTGGTCAGCATGGCGTCAGGAACCGGGTTTCCATCATTGCGCAGAAACTGCGTTCCGGGAACATAGGTGATGGTGGCATTCGGGAACTCGGCCTTGAGGCCGTCCAGAACGGAGACGATGTGGGTGGGGCGACCGGCGTAGTTGCCGAGAAGCATCTGGGTCTGATCAGCCAGCGGGCCGACAACTGCGATCTTCTTTATGCCGGGTTTGAGAGGTAGTGTGCCGTCGTTCTTGAGCAACACCATGGCTTCGTTTGACAGCTTGCGAGCGTAGGCGCGGTGTTCGGCGCTGTCCAGTTCCTTCTCGTCGATCTTGGTGTAAGGAACCATTTCCGGCGGATCGAACATGCCCAGCTTGATGCGGGCTACGAAGAGGCGAACCAAAGACTGATCGAGCGTAGCTTCAGGCAGGTAGCCCTGCTGCACTGCATCGACATAAGCCTTCGTAAGTGGTTCTCCATGGCGCTCCGTGAAGGTAACGCACTCGTTGTCCATACCGCGGATCACCGAGATGGCAGCGCCCTGCGCCTGGTTCGGACGATAACGATGATTGGCAGCGACGTCCCAAACGGCGTCGCAGTCAGAAACAACGTAGCCCTGGAATCCCCATTTGCCGCGAAGCTGATCCTGGAGGAGGAACTGATTGGCGCAGGCCGGTTCGCCATTGATGGCGTTATAGGCACACATTACGGAGTAGGCCTTGCCGTCAACAATGGCAGCGCGGAACGCCGGCAGGTAGGTGTCAACTTCATCGTGCTTGCTTACATCGACATCGGCAAAGTGGCGGGTTGGCTCTGGTCCGCTGTGTACGTCGTAGTGCTTCGGCGTGGCAATCACACGGAAGTACTTGGGATCGTCACCCTGCATGCCCTTGACGTAAGCAACGCCCATGCGACCGGTGAGGAACGGATCTTCTCCGTAAGTCTCCTGACCACGGCCCCAGCGCGGGTCACGGAAGATGTTCAGGTTCGGCGCCCAGAAGTCGAGGCCGCCCTGAATACCGGTGTGGCCTGCAGCCGTGTCCTGCACGTGCTTGATGCGGCCTTCAATACTGATTTGGACACCCATGGTGTGGATGGCGGGAACGTCAAACGTTGCGCCCAGACCGATTGGTTCGGGATATTCAGTCACACCCTGGTCGATTACGCCGTGGAGAGCTTCACTCCACCATTGGTAAGACGGAACCTTGAGCCGCGGAATCGCCGGAGAGGTGTTGACCATTTGTGACGCCTTCTCTTCAAGCGTCATGCGGCGCACCAAATCGGTTGCGCGCTGTTCAGGGGTGAGATTGGTGTTCAGATAGGGAGGATTTGCATCCTGTGCGGCCGCGAACTGCGCCGTTGCACCCAGGAAAAGCAATCCTGCGAATGCGACCGTTTTAGCCACAACTCGCGTCAAGCACTTCATCATCATCTAGCTCCTCCAAAATTGACCTTGATCGGCCGGGAGCTTGCGCTACGAGAAAAGCTTTTCTGGAGAGCAGGCTGAGGGCAAGTTTGGAGCACACCTCATGGCAGGCGCGTAACCCAAGCTGCAATCTGCTTATCCGTTGCTTTTTTTGCCGTTCAAGTATCGACAGCGATTCTAGCGCGTTTGGGTGTACTCAGGGTGGTGATTGAAGCACATTTATTTTGGACGGGGCCGATTACATAAATCGGTTCACTTGCCACCTTTATCGAATTTCGGGAGAAATAGAACGGGTGCTCCATGTTGGTCCTCTGGCGGGTTCGATCGAGCACTGGGCCAGCGGACAACGGGGCAATCGGGCATGGTTTCGATGGATTCTTTGGCTCAGGTACTTTTGACGCGGTTCCAGCGAACTCCTGGAGGGTTTTCCACCGGCTTTAGGCCGCTGGATTGGCCTGCTTTTCGTTGACTCCAGGCCTTGTTTCAGTTATCCTGAAGTCCTTGCGCGGTGTTGTGCCTGCGGTTCATATTTTTGACGGAACCGGTTCGCGGATTGACTACTAAGCGGTATCCGCTGCGACAGGCTAAAGGCTGCTGAGCGCTGATTCTGTTCAGCCGAGCCAAAGAACCCAAGCAATCCTCACCCGAACAGATTTGTTTGGCAGTGGGTAGAATTCAGGCCCGCGCGCTTTTGAGCGTGGGCAAGTTATGGTTTGCGCCGGTTTTTTTTTGAAGAGGTAGGAGTTCTGATGGGAACCTATGTTCCGAGCGGCAAGGATATTGACCGCAAGTGGTACGTGATGGACGCGAGTGGCAAAACGCTTGGGCGGCTGGCCACCAAAGCTGCCGATATTCTGAGCGGCAAGTTGAACCCCAAGTACGTGCCGTATATCGACACCGGCGACCACGTGATTGTGATCAACGCTGACAAGGTGCGCCTTACGGGCCTGAAATCCGACAGCAAGGTTTATCGCCGCTACACGGGTTTTCCTGGCGGACTGCGCGAAGAGTCATTTACGCGCCTGATGAACCGCAAGCCGGAAATGGTACTTGAACAGGCCATCAAGGGCATGCTGCCGAAGACCAAGATGGGCCGCCAGATGGCGACCAAGCTGAAGGTCTACCGTGGCGACCAGCATCCGCACCAGGCACAACAGCCGGTTGCGATGGAAATTAAGTAAGGCAGCTTTTAGCTTCTAGCCTCTAGCTTTCAGCTTTTCTTGCTGGAGCAATGGTTGGAAGAAAGCTGAAGATGCCCGGGCGGGCACGAACGAGCTAGCAGCTAGAAGCTGAAAGCTAGGAGCTAACAGGAATGACAGATCTGGTTCAGTATTACGGGACAGGACGTCGCAAGTCGGCAATCGCGCGCGTTTTTCTGCGTCCCGGAACGGGTGAGTGGAAGGTCAACGGCAAGGGTTTCGACGAATATTTCGTCACCGAACAGCAGCGTGGTTCAGCCAAGCGCGCCCTGGTCGTTGCCGAGATGACCAGCTCGTTTGACGTTGTTACCACGGTGAGCAGCGGCGGAGTTGCTTCGCAGGCTGATGCCGTCAAACTGGGTGTTGCCCGTGCGCTGGTTGAGTTCAATCCTGAACTGCGGAAGCTGCTCAAGGGCGAAGGCCTGATGACCCGCGATGCCCGCCAGAAGGAACGCAAGAAGTACGGCCAGAAGGGCGCACGCAAGCGTTTCCAATTCTCGAAGCGCTAGATGCAAGCTGTCAGCTTTTTGGCTTTCAGCTTTCGGCTCTATCTGCTGCATAAAGCAGATCGGATTCCAGAGGCAGCGAATCCAGCAAGAAAGAGCTGAAGGCTAACGGCTGAAAGCTAATAGCCGGTTGTTAAATCTCCCGCGCAAGCGGGCTCAATCCGGGTCGCGGCAGTGCCAGCCCGGATGCAATCCAATAAGGAGGCCCATTGGCCACGATCACAATGAAGGAGCTGCTCGAAGCAGGTGTTCACTTCGGGCATCAGACCAAGCGCTGGAATCCGAAGATGAAAGAATACATCTTTGGCGAGCGTAACGGAATCTACATCATCGACCTGCAGAAGACCCTGAAGCTCTTCAAGGACGCGTCGAAGTTTGTGACGGACCTGTGTGCGAGCGGTAAGACGATTCTGTTTGTGGGCACCAAGCGTCAGGCGCAGGATGCAGTGGCTGAGGAAGCCAACCGCGCGAGCATGCCTTATGTGAACCAGCGCTGGCTGGGTGGGCTGCTGACCAACTGGGTGACGGTGCAGAAGTCGGTGAAGCGCCTTCAGGAACTTGACGACATGGCCACTGACGGCCGCTACGAGTTGCTGACCAAGAAGGAAGTAATCAAGCTCGAGCGCGAGCGCAAGCACCTGCAGGCGAACCTTGCCGGCATCAAGAACATGAAGCGTCTGCCAGACGCCGTGTTCATCGTGGACTCGAATAACGAGGCCATTGCCGTAAAGGAAGCTCGCAAGCTTGGCATTCCCGTGGTTGCAGTGGTTGATACCAACTGCGATCCCACGGTGGTGGACTACGTAATTCCGGGCAATGATGATGCGCTCCGCGCGATTCGCCTGTTCACTTCGAAGATCGCCGATTCGGCGGCTGAAGGCGTGAACATGGTGGGCGACAAGGCGTTTGCCGAGGAAGCCCCGGCGCAGGTTGAGAACGAAGCTGCTGAGACTGCTGCTCCCGCAGAAGATGGTGACGTAGACCTTGAAGCAGTGCTCGGCGGCGGAATCCGCAAAGCTCCTGCCGCGGTTTCGGCCTTGAACGAGCCGGAAGCGGTCGAGGGTGCTCTTTAATCATTTCCGCGCACGCAAGTGCGCATACTGAGACGAGCGTGGCCGCCCGGGTTCAGGTGCCACGCTTTTCTTATGTCAGCATGTTCGGCGCGGTAGACATATCGCCAAATATTTCGAAAGGAAGTAACGGGGATGAGCGTGAGTGAGAAGATTGATGCCAAGTTGGTAAAAGAGCTTCGTGAGAAGTCCGGCGCCCCGATGGGCGACTGCCTCAAGGCTCTGCAGGAAGCGAAGGGAAATATCGAGGAGGCATTCGTTGTGCTGCGCAAACGCGGTATGGCCTCTGCGCAGAAGAAAGCCTCACGGTCCACGAATGACGGCTCGGTGTATCCCTATATCCACGCAGGCGGCAAACTCGGCGTACTGGTGGAAGTCAACTGCGAAAGCGACTTTGTCGCCCGCACGGACGACTTTCAGGACTTGCTGAAGGATATATCGATGCACATCGCCGCCAGCGATCCGCGCTATGTTCGTCCTGAGGACGTGACGCCTGAGGATCTCGAGCGCGAGAAGGAGATCTACCGCGCGCAGGCCGCTGCTACCGGCAAGCCGGCTCCTGTGATCGAGAAGATTGTGGAAGGCAAGATGGCAAAGTTCTACGAGGAAGTGTGCCTGCTCGAGCAGCCCTTTATCAAGGATCAGTCTGTCAGCATTAAGGAACTGATCGCGCAGAAGGTGGCCAAGCTGGGTGAAAACATCACGGTCCGTCGCTTTGCACGCTTCAAGGTGGGCGCTCCCGATTGGACCGTCGCTCAGACCAAGGCAGTGGAAGCCGCTTCGGAGTAAGCCCGTTTCAATTGCAAGCTGACGAAGGCCCGGAGCATTGCTCCGGGCTTTTGCTTGTGCGCTCGAGCCCAATAGCATGTTCGCAAACAGAAAGGGCAGCCCATTTGCAGGCTGCCCTTCGTTGCTGGAACTGCGATCTCCGGACTGGTGCTTACGGAAGGTAGTAGCGGAGCGAGGTCCACACCATGTTGTCCGCGCCCTTGGCGCCGCCGCCTGGGTTGGTCACTCCACCCGCACCGGACCAGAGATCACGCTCAAACCAGGCGTACTGGAAGCCCTGGCGGAAGCGGCCCTTGGGACCGTTGTAGAAGTTGTACCACCAGCCGACTGTGAACTCCTGCACGTCCTTGTTGCTGCCGCCGCAATTTGCCGGGGCGATCGCCGCACCACCAGTTGCGCCGGCGCTTGAAGGTACCGTCTCAGCCAAGCAGCCCGACATGTTTGCGGTGCGCGTGCCGTAACCGACCTGTGTGGCGCCGTTCAGAACGTAGTCGCGGCCGATGTAGTCTGCGCCATAGTTAAGATAGATGTTCAGGCGCGAAGTGGGATCGAGCTCGACCGTGCTGAGAGCCGAGAACCCGTGAAGCGGCGAGAGCGTGCCGTTCGGACGCAACGTCACGTCAGCAATAGTTGAAGATCCATAACGGCCCACTCCCTGGCCCCAAAGTCCCTTCAGACCGACGGTGACCTTTTTGTTGAAGAGCGGGCCACGGAAGCCGCCACCGAGACCTGCGGCGATTTTCTTATCGTTGTAAGCGCCAGTAGCAGAGGTTGGTGCATTGGGATAGATGCGGTCCCGGAACGTGCGCTGAATGCCATACACTTCCCAGTGTCCCCAGCCTGGCTCAAGCACCGCCTTCACGATAACGTCAGGAGCGTAGTTGAAGGAGTAGTTCGCGTTCAGGTTGTAGAGGCCGCCGCCGGTTCCTGTGGAGCCAAACAGATAGTTGGTCGGCAATCCCTGACCTGAGGGGTTCAGCATTTCTGCATTCTCGGCAGCGCCGCCAAGGTAGAACTTCTTGCCGAACGCTTTGGAAAGACGGAAGCTAAACTGGCGTGTCCACATGAACCCGGCAGTGTACTGTGCGTCGATGGTTGCGGGAAGAATTTCAGTTCCGCGAGTTTCGCCCGCCGTCGTTTCAGTTGCGAGCGACCATCCCTGACCAGCTGAAACTTCCCAGCCGTTATGAAACAATGCGTCAGCCCAGAGCTGGCGTTGGCGCAGCGTGTAGCTGTTGCTCTGGTTGCTGTTCGATGTCACGCCGGCACTCAACCAATCCATTTCGTAGTAGCCGCTCAAGGTAACCTTTGGCAACTTGCCGACGGCCTTGAGTGCAATGCGCGACTGACGGCCAGAACCGAAGAACTCGCTCAGTTGCGAAGCATCGGAATGATCCAGAGGAACGCCCGTAAACGCAGTGTTGATGTCGCCCCCCGTTGCACCTTGGCGCCACACCGTTTCTGCCGCAAGAAAGCTGCCTGAGGGCGAAATTGTGATGCCTTTGAAATTGATAGCGTCTGGGTTCGCAATGGACTTCTTGATAGAAGAAACATCGTCAGAGAAGGAAGAAACTGCCGCTGCGTTTGCACCCTTCATATCTTCCACGGTGGACCTCAAAGTTGAAACGGAGCTGGCGTTCTGCGTCACTGCCTGCTGTTGCGCATCCGCGGCTGCCTGGGCCTTCGTTGCGGCCGCTTGTGCATCGGCTGCCGCCTGCTGGGCCTGTTTCAATTGCTCATCCTTGTCGGCAAGACTGCTCTTCAGCCCATCGATCTGCCCTTGAAATTCCTGGCGTAGTTGCTGTATCTGCTCTTCAACTGTGGGCCCTGCGGGTGTCTTGGCCTTCCTCGTAGCAGTGTGCTTCTTGGCCGGAGCTGTCTGGCCGCTGGAGCTTGCGTACGAAACAACGAGACTGGCTGCTACTATTCCGGCTGCAACAGTGTTGAGTCTGAATTTCATTAAGCCTGTGTCCTCTCTGGATTCGTGGAATCGTTTTTGCGCCCTCTTGAAGGCAGACGCTTACTGTTGTTCTCTCGCTGAAGCCGCTGAAGGAAAGTCGCGTGCTAATGTCCTTCGCTCCAGCACTCAGAACAACAATGTGTTGGAACAAGTCACGAAATGGCGTTTGATCACTTCCGAAATTCAGACTCGCAGAATCAGATGAATATTTAACGAATTCACAGAGGTTTAACATTGCGTGCATGAGGCGCGCGCGCAGGGGAAACGCGTGGACGATCGTCCGCGAAATCAAAGACATGAAGGCATGAAACGCATGATCCCGCAGATGCTCATGCGGGATCAAAGCGTGCGTTCAAATGTGAATAGATTATGAATTGCGTTTACTGCGGGCGTGCAGCGGCGCTCAACAAGTTGGCGAGCAGTCGATAAGAACCCGGAACGAGTTCGGGGAGCTGGCGATAGAGCGCATACGCGACGTAGATATAAGTGCCCCGTCCGGGATGTGTGACGACGAGTCCGCCGCGCTGCGGGTCTTGGCCTTGATCCGCAGTTTCAGTGAGCGCCGTGTAGCCCGGGTCCCAAGAGTCGAGGAAAGAGTGGCCGCGCTCTTCTACCCAGCCGTCAAAATCAGCGGTGGTGATTTTGTTAGGCCAACTCAGAAGCGGGTTTGCAGGGTCGAGCAATTTGATGGGTGCCTGTTCGTCGACCACGTTGGTGCGATTGACAGTGAGAGGAAGCGGAGCAGGGAAGGCTTCGGTCTGATATTGGACGATCAGCGTTCCGCCGCGATGAACGAAATCATCAAGATGCGCCTGCGAAGCTGCAACAACCGGGCGGGTGGAGTAGGCGCGAATGCCCACGACAATCACGTTCCATGCGGAGTAATCGCCTGCAGAAAGTTCTGCATCACTAAGCAGGTGAGGCATCACGCCGAGTTCCTCAATCGCTTCTGGTACCTCGTCGCCCGGTCCCATGATGTATCCGACCCTCAGTCCGGGTGCGAGCTTTACGTCTACTTTGCGCGTATCAAGTTTCGCGGCCGTGTACTGGTCGTAAGACTGGATGCCGGGGTATCCGATGGTCTGCCATCCGGTTTTGAAATCGTGCCCGCTGGAATGCGCCACCGCTTCGACGTTATAGAGGCTGCCGGCGGCGTTTACGGCGCTGACCCAAAAAACGATTGGAGCTGAATCGACGCCGTCCTTCAGATTGAACTGAGCTTCCGAGGGCGATGCGTGCCAGCCCTCAGGCAATTTCAGCGACACGGTTCCCGACGCTGCGTGTGTAGCGTGCACAGTAACTTTTACGGGCAACGCAGATCCGTCGAGCGGAAGGATGCGTGCTGCGGGTTCCATGCGAACGCCGACGTTGGGCGTAACAACGAGCGGTTGGTAGATACCGCCAATTCCAGTGACGCGCTGCAACGTTTGCACCACGCTGCCAAGGCGGATCGGCAACCCTTCGAAGGTGAACTCAACCCATGCGGCCAGAGGGAACGGTCTAAACGAGCGCTCGCGCCAAGCCGGGTTTGAAATGTCGTAGTACGGCTGCTCAATTGAAGGACGCGTATTGAAGGGCGCCGTGGGTGAGGCATCATCGGCTGCGTGAACGTGGTAGATACGATCAACCACTGCTGCCTGCGGATCGATGGCTTCGCCTGGTTCCTGAGTCTTCCACGGAGCGCCGCTTTCAGACTCGAGCCAGACGCGAGTGAGTTGGGCCGCGCCCAAAGCCTGCGTTGCATGAACGCGGACCCGGAAGTCTTCGCCGGGTGTGACGGAGCGCGCGGTTTCATCACCGACTCGTGCACCTCCAAGCCCCCCGCGCTCACCACCTCCTACCGTGGTTGCTGCAAGCATGTCGAGCCCAAGTAGTTGCTTGAATGCTGCCTGGAACTCGAGAATCTTCTCGCCCAGTTCCAGGTCGAGGCCTGCCTTTGCTTCCGCATCAAGATCGGAGTTCTTGACCCGGGTGTAAAGCTCCAGGGTCTGGCGATAAATCGGCGCGAGCTTGCGTGCACCTTCTACGCCGCTCTCATTGCGGGGATCGCTCAAGAAGTCGGTGAGGTTTTGGTCGATTTGCTGCAAGCCCTCTGCGAGCCATGCGGGCGGCTGGCCTTCAACCAGTGAGGTAAGCCCCACAAGACTCGTGTTGATAACGATTCTGCGATTCTCGAACAAACTTGAACCGACGTCATCTTTTCCCGGGTTTGTCGCGGGCACACTTGCATTTGGAGCCACGCCCCACAGGTGATAGCTCGACGACGCGGGACCGCTGAGCGCCGGGTTCGCGCCCCCGTTCTGCGACTTCTGCTCGCCCCAGCCTTGGCGCGCGATTTGCGCATAACTGCGGCCCAGCACTGGATCCCATGTTCCCACCTGAAGTGTTACATCAACCGAAGGAGGGCCATCGATCCACTCGCCGGTAATGTAGTTGTGGAATCGTGCCGGAGCCCACTTGCCCGTGGCGTAGTCAAAGATGCCTTTGCTGGTGACGCGCGCAAAAGGAGCACGCGAATACATGGCCAGCGGCTGCCACGGTTGCAAGCCGTCCTTCAACTGCTCCGGAAACACCTTCGGATCGCCTGCAAGTTTGAATGCTTCCTGCGCGGCTTCGCCTGATACCTGGTGCTGCCCATGTCCGTCTGATACGCCGCCTACAAACGTTGCGATAATGATTTGCGGGCGCACCTTGCGCACGGCCAGCACTGCATCGTAAAGCACGCGGTCGCGTCCCCAGCGCGCGTACGCTTCCTGCTGCGTTTTCGAAAACCCGAAGTCAGCCTCAGTACCCCACAGCTGACTCGACGCATAGTATTCGCCCGCTTTGAGCAGTTCACTTGTGCGCATCAGTCCGAGTGCGTCATAGGTCTCGCCGGAGATGGCGTTCTGCCCGCCTTCGCCGCGGGTAAGTGAAAGCAGCGTTACGCGCGCACCGAGCCCACGCGAGAGGTAGGTCATCAGCGCGCCGTCTTCGTCGTCAGGGTGCGCAACGATGTAGAGCACGCTGGCGGTGGTTCCCAGCCGTCGTAGAGTTTGTTTGAGCGCAGCCTGGCCACGATCTTCCGGCAATGGCAACGCGATCGCGCTCGGCTGGATCGCGGGCAGAGAGAAGGAAGCAGCGGGCGTTTTCGCACTCGGCTCAGCGCCCGCTTGTGCACCAAGGCTGACCGGTGTTGCAACTGCGAGGGCAAGCCCCACAAAGGCGGCACTTAAGATTTTTCGATTCACTGAGAGGGACGGAAACATGGTCACCTGTCAGTGTACAATCCGGTGAGCGCCTTCAGTCTGATGAGTTTACCCCCGTCCAGAAGTGCCGGTTCCGCCACCCTCGAGCGCCGCATTGGCCTGCGCTCTGCAGTGCTCTTCAACATGCTGGAAATGATCGGTGTGGGCCCGTTCATTACGCTGCCGCTGGTGATTGCCGCCGCTGGTTTTCAAATGTCGGTTTGGGCCTGGGTGGTGGGCGCCGTGATTGCCATTGCCGATGGACTGGTGTGGGCGGAACTCGGGGCAGCGTTTCCACGCGCTGGCGGATCGTATGCGTTTTTGCGAGAGATCTACGGACCGGACCGTGCGGGCAACTGGCTGAGCTTTCTTTACGTGTGGCAGTTGAGTTTTTCAGCACCGCTATCCATTGCATCAGGCTGCATCGGACTGTCGAGCTTCCTTGGAATGTTCTGGCCTGGTCTTGACCGCACGCCCATGGCGGCCTTTCCCATGTTGCACTACTCTAATTTCGCCGCTGCGGTCGCCTGCCTCTTGATGACCTGGCTTCTGTACCGCAATCTGAAGACCGTGCAATGGATGGCGTGGGTGATGTTCATCGGCGTGCTGATATCGATTGCGGGCGTCGTCGTCTCCGGGTTCGCGCACGCTTCGGCCACGGGGGGCTTTCAAATTCCCGCAATGCCTGCCATGCCCGGCAGAATGGTGATGGGCGGACTTGCACAGGGTACTTTGCTCACGACCTATTGCTACTGGGGCTATTACAACATCACTTTCCTTGGCAGCGAAGTGCGACGGCCTGAACGCACCATCCCGCGCGCCATTCTGCTGAGTGTGCTTCTGGTGGCGGCCTTCTATCTGTTGATGGACTTTGCTGTGCTGCCTTCGTTTAGAGATGCGGCCGCACACTCTGCCGAAAGCGCCTTGGTGCGGGTGCGACTTGTGGCAGAGATCGCGCATTCAGCCTTTGGCGCCTGGGCGGGATACGTAATGGCCGCACTGATTATCTGGACAGCGTTCGCGTCCGTGTTCTCGTTGCTGCTCGGTTACTCGCGCGTTCCGTTTGCTGCCGCGCGCGACGGCAACTATTTTCAATACCTCGGCGCGATTCATCCAAAGCACCACATTCCGCACCGTTCGCTGGTAGCACTGGGACTGGTGGGCGCGGCTTTCTGCTTCTTTACGCTTACGCAGGTCATTACCATGTTGGTGGTGACACGCATCCTGTTGCAATTCTTTTTGCAGCAGGCCGGGGTCATGCTGCTCCGCGTTCAGCGGCCGGAGCTAGAGAGGCCGTTCCGCATTCCGCTTTATCCACTACCTCCGCTGGTCGCAATGGGCGGATTCATTTTCATCGTGCTGAATCGCGCTCACGCGCTGAGCGGCTTGGCGGTCGCTGGAGTAATTGCACTCTCGGGGACGGGCATTTATCTTAGCCGCGCGCGCCGGATGGGCCAATGGCCCTTTGGGCACTCGGCTGAATAGAATTCCAGAGTCCAGGTTTTGACGCGGTCAACAGTCCAGAACTCACACGGCAAAATCCTGTAACATCCGCTTGGCTCGGAGTGTCTAATCGTTAGTAAGTTGTTTGCAATTGTAAGTTTCCCCAAAAGTGAGGTTACTTGATGGTCATACGTAAAGCTCCCGAGATTCCTTCGTCCGAAATTACTCCGCAGAGCGGGTACGACTGGTATGTGAGCCGCCGCAAGTTCCTCCGTGGCGCCATGGCGACCGGAGCAGCGGCGCTGGGTGGCGAGCGGCTGGCCGAGGTGCTTTCACCTTCAACGGCTGCAAAGGCCGATAGCAAGCTGCAGACGGTGAAAAGCTCCCTGTCCACCACCGGTGAGCAGCTCACCAGCTTGGAAGACATTACTCATTACAACAATTTCTACGAGTTCGGCGTGGATAAGGATGCACCTGCGAAGAATGCTGGCGCGCTGCCTACGCGGCCATGGACCGTGAAGGTTGAAGGCAAGGTAAAGGCGCCCAAGACCTTCGACATAGATGGGCTGCTGAAATTGCGACCTCTTGAAGATCGCGTCTACCGGCATCGCTGCGTCGAGGCGTGGAGCATGGTGATTCCGTGGGTGGGGTATTCGCTCTCTGAGTTCATCAAGGAATGCGATCCGCTTCCGTCAGCAAAGTATGTGCAGTTCCTTTCCTACTTCGATAAGAAAGTTGAGAAGTGGTATGGAGAGGATGCGACCATCGTGTGGCCCTACTCCGAAGGCCTGCGCATGGATGAGGCAATGAATCCTTTGACCCTGCTCACATTCGGAATGTATGGCCAGGTGCTTCCAAACCAGGACGGTGCGCCGATCCGCATCGTGGTGCCGTGGAAGTATGGCTACAAGTCTGCAAAATCGATCGTGACTGTGCGTTTCATTGACAAGATGCCGCATACCACATGGAACGACCAGGCTCCCAATGAATATGGGTTCTACTCGAACGTCAATCCGACTGTGGACCATCCGCGCTGGAGCCAGAAAACGGAACGCAGAATCGGGCTGCCGTTTTATGAGCAGCGCAAAACCACATTGATGTTCAACGGTTACGCAGATCAAGTCGCGTCCATGTACAACGGAATGGATTTGAAGAAGGACCACTAAGGAAAGAGAACAGGGAATCGAGAAGAAAGACTGGGACGACACTTGAAACGTTCGCGAATCGTTTTGCTCAAGACGATGGTTTGGATCGGCTGCCTGCTGCCGCTGGCATCATTGGTACAGCGCGCGGTAACCAATTCTCTGGGACCTGATCCTACTGCGGAGATTGCTTCCATCACAGGCCTTTCGGCTCTCTGGATGCTTGTTGCTACGCTGGCCGTTTCACCGGTTCGCGCCTTGTCTCCGCGGCTTAGCTGGCTCGTGCAGTTGAGACGCCTGCTTGGGCTGTTTGTATTTTTCTATGCGACACTGCACATGCTTACCTGGCTCGGACTGTATGCGGGTTTCGATCTGAACACCATCAAAACTGATCTTCTGAAGCGGCGCTTTATCATCATGGGCGCGACCACATATTTACTACTTCTGCCCCTTGCTGCGACGTCGACAACATGGGCCATTCGCAAGATGGGCGGCAAAAATTGGAACCGCCTGCACATGCTGATTTACCTTGCCGCGTTCACTGCGATGGCGCATTACTGGTGGAAGGTGAAGACGGGCGTACTATCTCCAGCGCCGTACACGCTTGTCGTGCTGTTGCTGATCGGTGCGCGGCCGGTGATGGCATGGGCTCGCAAACGGAAAAAACGCGCTGCGGTCGCAGCCTAAGTATTCGGCTTCAGTCCATGAGCTCGGCGGCCAGTTGATCAACCTGATCAAAAACCAGCATGCGCTGTGCTACCGGTTGATAGCTCTTGCGGTGCAAGGGAGTTGGCCCTAATCGCGTAAGGGCTTCCATGTGCTCACGCGAGCAGTAGCCTTTGTGCCGTGCCAGTCCGTAGCCCGGGTACACGGCGTCGAGTTCAACCAACATCCGATCTCTATAGACTTTTGCAAGCACGCTGGCAGCAGCGATCGACAAGCTGGTGGAGTCGCCCTGCACTACTGGCTGTTGCGGGCACGGCCAGTCGATGGTGTCCAGGCCGTCGATAAGCAGGTAGTCCGGTGTGGGCGCAATCTGCTCGACGGCGAGCCGCATAGCCAGTAGCGATGCGTTGCGGATGTTGATGCGATCAATGGTTTCTACATCGACGGCGGCAATGGCCCACGCCTCAGCTTTGGTGCGAATTACAACGTCGAATTCGTTGCGCTGCTTTTCATTCAGCTGCTTCGAATCGGTCAAGCCGCGCAGCTGGAATTTCTGTGGCAGGACTACTGCGGCGGCGACCACCGGGCCGAACATCGGCCCTCGGCCTACTTCATCCAGTCCGGCGATGCGCAGTGCGCCGAGCTTGCGCGCAGTTTTCTCTAGTTTCCATCCGCACACCGGAGGTTTGGCCATGCGTTCAGTAATAGTACATTGGCTTGTGAAAATGCAATGGGCGAGTGTTAATCCTTTTTAAAAGCGTAGTCGCGTTCTACGCGGCAGACACGGACTTTGAAGGCCTGATACCACTCCGCGCGGCCACGCTGCTGCGCTACCAGGTGGCTGGAATTTTTCTGCCAGGCGGAAATAGCTTCCGGGCTGTCCCAGTAGGACACGGTGACACCGATTTCCTCGCGCGCAGATTCGAAGCCGAGAAATTCCGGCTGTTGTGTAGCCAGATCGAACATCGCCTGCGCCATGCTCTCATAGCCGTTGTCGCCCGCAGTTCGCGTGGATGTGAAGATAACGGCATAGTAAGGCGGAGCGGGCGTGGCTGCAATCGTCATATCTGCCTCTTGGGGGAAGGAGAACTTCGCGCAAAGCAAAAACCCTCAGCGATGTGGCTGAGGGTTTGCAGAACGAATCGCGGCTGACTAGGCGCGAACCTTGCCGGTTACGCGGTCTACTTCGCGCAGACGGGCGGCCTTGCCACGGAGTCCACGGATGTAGAAGAGCTTGGCGCGGCGCACCTTGTAGCTGCGGATCTTCTCGATCTTGTCGATGACCTTGGAATTGAAGGGGAAAATACGCTCAACGCCCTGTCCGAAGCTCATCTTGCGGACGGTGAAGGTTCCCTGCGGGCCGTTATTGATGGCGATAACGAGGCCTTCAAATGCTTGCAGGCGTTCCTTGTCGCCTTCCTTGATCTTCACCTGGACGCGAATCTGGTCGCCGGGCACAAATGCCGGCAAATCGGTGCGCTTCAGCTTTTCGGCCAGGCGCTGCATTACGGGATGTATTGACATGTTCGGTCTTTTCCTGCGGTTGGACTCAGAACTCCCAGTTTATCAGAGAACTGGCCCTGGCGCTAATTCCGGGCGATGGCTTGCCGAATTGCAGCTTGTGCCAGTTGGTGAGACGATTGAGGTGCAAGGCAGAGGGAGGCGACGGCATGAAAAGCCGCATCGCAATTTGGGCTGCTACGGGTGCCTTGATCGCCGTTTTCTGGGCGGTATACATTGCAGCCACCATGCAAAACCTGAAGTATCCGGGTAGCCTCGGGTGGGTTCTCATTCGTCTAACCTGCCCAATCGCCGTGGCCAATCATCATCCCGTTAGCCTCTACCAGGTGATTGCTGCAAACACTGTCACGTACGGTTTGATCGGCGCTTTTCTGGAATTCATACGGAAGCACTTCCAAAGGCGATCGATCCCAACCTGATCATTGCCCACCCTTGAATGCCCGCAGGATCCGCCAGCGACGCCATTTCGCATGGCCGCGAATCTGTTTCCTGGATCGCTCCTGGCCGGCCGGACCGGATCAGCCCGGTCGGTCAAGGGGTTAGTGGCGACGGAAACCGCTGGTTTAGCGGCGGTCGTCGTCTCGGTCACGTCCACGGCCGCCATATTGCTGCGACATGTATTGCTCATAGCCACGCCTGAAGGCATCCCGGTATCGATCGCGAACTTGCCGGGGAACATTCGGATGACGGTACTCGTCGCGGTTGTTCACATCTGGCCGGCGATGATTGTCTAGATCCTTGCGGGCGCCTTCCATGCCATCCTGAAACCCGCGGCGCTGGATGTCGCTGCCCATATCCTGCCCATAGCCGTAGCGGTCAGGACCGCGCCTCTGCTCGTAATATCCTCCCATCGGCTGTTGAAACCCGCCGGAGCCGTAAAAGTGAGAAACGCCCCGATCGTAACCGCGGCGAAATCCCTCTTGATACGCTTCGCGTTGTTCGGGGGGAAGATGCGGATTTCGATACTCGTCGCGATTGTTCACGTCGGGACGGCGGTGATTGTCGAAATCCTTGCTCGCGCCCACGATCCCATCGTGAAAACCTTGACGTTGCATATCCCGCAGATCCTGCGGAGGCCTCTGCCAGTCATCCCGATCCTGTGCAGCAAGCGAGGAAGACGCTCCCAGCGGCGAGCCATAAGCTCTGGCCGCCGAAAGTCCTGTAGCTCCCAAGAAAAGGGAGAGTGCCGGTACTAGCATCCGATTGAGTGTCATGGCTCTAACTCCTTTGTGTATAGCTGTTTCAAATGAAAACAAATACTGGCACAGCCACAGCGTACGAACACAACAGTGGGTTGGATGCTCACCATTGCTCAAACGGGCTTCTTTGAGGAAAGGGAGGTCGTGCGTTCAGCGCAGCAGGTCTTCCAAGGTAGTGCTCAGGCTAGTTTTGTCGTCTCGGTACTTCACGATGACGGCGGCGTAGAGGCTAAGGCCCCACTCCTGCCCTTTACCCCTGGTGACGGCCCGGGAACCAGGCACAACCACCGCGTTTTCAGGGATGATGAGCGGAGCTTCTTCAGTTGCGCGCAGAACCTCGCCGTTCACCAGGTTGAATACTGGTGTGCCGCGCGTGAGGATGGTGCCCGATGCCAGCACGGCGCCTTTTCGGACAATTGTGCCCTCGTAAACGCCGCAATTGCCGCCCACTAGCACGTCATCTTCGATGACCACCGGTCCGGCGTTTACCGGCTCCAACACACCGCCGATCTGGGCTGCCGCGCTCAAGTGGACGCGCTTGCCGATCTGTGCGCAGGAGCCGACCAGCGCATGCGAATCGACCATGGTGCCCTCGTCCACATAAGCGCCGGTGTTGATGTACATGGGAGGCATGCAAACCACGCCCTTGGCAACATAGGCGCCGGCTCGGATGGACGAGCCGCCGGGAACGACGCGAATCCCATCGAAAGGCTCGAATTGCTGAACCGGATAGGTGTGCTTGTCCACGAAAGACAGTCCGCCGGAGGGTAGCGAGTGCAGGGCTCCGAGGCGGAAACCGAGCAGAATCCCCTGTTTGACCCAGGCATTCACGCGCCAGCCAGTGGGCGCGTCAGGGTCTGGAGATGCGGACCGGATTTCGCCGTTTTCGAGGGCGGTACGCAGGGTGAGAAAGGCCGACATGGCGGCCGGATCGTTCACCGCGGCGGGACCGGCGGCAAAGTGAGTTTCGATTGTCTGTTGCAGTTCGCTGATAGGCATAACGTGGTTGTATTTCGAGTCTATCAATTGGGGATCCCGATACCGCCATCCAGAGGTTTTTCGGCGTGAACAGGCCTGACACAAAGGGTCAGATTCATATGCGATACTCGGGATGAGATGTATAAACGTATCGTTCTGAAGCTTTCAGGTGAGGCGCTGGCGGGCGAGCGCAAGTTAGGTCTCGACCCCGAAAAAGTGTCGGAGATTACCGCGGAACTGGCTGATATTCACGCCCTCGGCGTCGAAATCGGACTGGTAGTGGGCGGAGGCAATATCTTCCGGGGAATTGAAGGGCAGGCGCGCGAGATGGATCGCGTGAGTGCCGACAGTATGGGCATGCTGGCCACCGTTATCAACGCAATTGCTCTGCAGGACGCTCTGGAAAAACGTGGCGTGCAGTGCCGCGTTATGAGCGCCGTCTTCATGAACCAGCTGGCTGAGCCGTACATTCGCCGCCGCGCTGTGCGTCACCTTGAAAAGGGCCGCGTTGTCATCTTTGCCGCCGGTATTGGCAACCCCTTCTTTTCGACCGACACCGCCGCAAGCCTTCGTGCCATGGAAATCAAGGCGGACGTGCTGTTGAAGGGCACCAAGGTTGAGGGCGTCTACAACGCCGATCCCGTACTGGTGAAAGACGCTGTGAAGTACGATGAAATTACCTACATGGAAATCCTTCGCCAGGGATTGAAAGTGATGGATCTGACGGCCGTGAGTCTGTGCAAAGACAACAATCTTCCAATGGTGATCTTCAACATGAACCGGCCTGGAAATATTCGGCGCGTGGTGCTGGCTGAGAAAGTCGGCACGATGGTTACGGCCTAAGTACAGGTTCAAGCTCTAAGTGAATCCCATCCAGACGGACCGGTGCCCTGCAAAGTGATCCAACCTTTGGCAACACCCGGCCCGGAGACGTCGATACAGCAAGTGGAAACCCGCAAGCCAGCGCCGTTGCATGCTTTGACAGGACTCCGCTGTTTCGCGGCCCTCAATATCGTTTTCTTCCATTTTTCTAATCCAAAGTGGTTTGGGTTCCTGGCTCCCGTAGTCAACGCCGGGTTTATTTCGGTCAGCTACTTCATCTTGCTGTCGGGATTCGTCCTCGCATACAACTATGCCGAGCGCGCGCGCAACGGCCAGCTTGACCGAACGCGATTTTGGGAAGCGCGCTTCACCCGCATCTACCCTATCTACTTTTTGAGCCTGATTCTGAGTCTAGGCGAGATGAAGGGGGAGTACGCGAGCCACACGCACCATATGTTTTGGACCGGGATGGTGCTTACCCCGCTATTGCTGCAAGGCTGGATTCCGGCCATCTCAACGTTCTTGAATACGCCGGCCTGGACCATGTCGGCGGAGGCGTTTTACTACCTAATTTTTCCGTGGCTGGCCAAATGGAAAAAGCCAGTACGCATGGCTCCGCATTTGTGGAAGATGTCCGCAGTGTGGGTGGTGGGGCTTATTCCTGGCGCGCTATACATGTATTTCCATCCGGATGGCATTACATGGCCGGATCGCTGGAGCTATGGGCCGTGGCTCTGGGCTGTTAAATACACTCCGTACGCTCATCTGGCGAGTTTTGTTTTCGGCGTTATGCTGGCCAGCCTTGACCAGATGATCGAGCGCTCGAATCCGATCAGATTGTGGCTGGGGCTATTTGGCTTCGGCGCCATCTACGGGGTTCTCAGTCTAGGGTCGCTGGTGCCATACGCTGTTATCCACGACGGATTATTGATGCCACTGTTCGGGTGCATCATCCTGGGCTTGGCAGGCAAAAACCCGCTTGCTTCACTGCTCAGCGTGCGACCGCTGGTGTTTGTGGGCGAGGCAAGCTACTGCCTGTACCTGTTGCACTTTAATTTGTGGCATATTGTGCACGAGTCCGGGGTACTAAAACGGCTGGGCGTTGCGCAGTTCGATCCGTGGCTGAGCTATGTGCTGATGGTTGCGATGGCGGTGATGGCCCTTTACTTCATTGAGAAGCCCGCACAGCGTATCCTGCGCGGATGGATGCATGTCTGGCGGGATTAGTTACAACAGCTTTCTGTATTCAGCTTTCAGTGTGTTCGTGGCGTCCTTGCACTAGTCCAGTGCCACCCTGCTCACGATATTGCTGCCGCTCCATCGCGCGCAGCAAAAAGCCCAGCCAGTGCGGCTGGGCTTTTTCCCCGTTACGTGTTGCCTGTTCTCTGATCTCTGTTCCTTAGGGCGTTACCGTCTGCAGCGAGTGGTTGCCGTGGGGAACAATAGCGAGTGCGGTCGGGTTTGCTCCCGAAGGATAAGGAGTCGCCTGTGTCTGCGTGACCGCGCCGTTTGAAGGATCGTATCGGAAACCTGAGACCGAGTTTCCAAGATAGTTCGCGGTATAGATGAAACGGCCAATCGCCGGCTCAAGCGCGATGGCCGCGGGCGCTGTGTCAGTGTTGAAGACCGATACGCTGCTGGTGCTCACAATCGCCGACGGTGTTCCGGTTGGCAGCGAGATGGTGTAGCCGCCGATGCTGGAATCGAGCGAGTTGGCGTTGTAAATGAATTTTCCGCGCGGATCAATTGCGATGGCACTGGGCTGGTTTCCGGTTCGGAACGGGCCGTTCACCAGGAAGTTGAGTGAACCACTGTTTTGGATGGAATAGCCGATCAACTGGTTCGAAGCAAAATCGGTGACATAGATGAAGCGGCTGACCGGATCGGCAGTGATGCCGCTCGGCTTGACGCCCGCCTGGTAAGGACTGTTTGCGGCGGGTGTGAGTGCGCCATTGGAGCCGACGATGAAACCGAAGACCCAGCCCGGGTTGGCAGTGCTGGTGGGTGTGCCTCCCGGATTGTAGGCCGATGAATCGTATGCGGAAACATAAACGGCATTATTGGCCGGAGCAACCGTCGTATTGTTGTTGTTCGGGATCAGGGCTACTCCGGTGGGCACCAGGCTGTCACTTGCGAATCCGGGAACAGAGAGCGATTGCTGTGAAGCGACTGCGCCGATGGCGCCGGAACTGGAAAGCGGATACTCCGCCAAAGTTGCCGACGAGGAGCCGTAAACCACGTAAAGAAAATTGCTGGCGGCGCTTACCGCCAAGGCCACCGGAGTTTCGGGCAGGGTGATCGAATCTACTTTAGTCAGTACACCGGAATCGGCAATGCTGAAATGAACGACGTTCTTGCTGGCAGCGTTGGCGACATAGAGCTGGTAGTAGTTGCCGCTTACCGCCAACGCGACTGGCTTGACTCCACCCGACGGAACGGCGGCGGCAACGATACGTAATGCGCCGGAGTGCGCGTCGACTGCATAGGTTTCAATCTGTCCCGCGCTCCCTGCGGAGTTCCCCGCTGAGTCAGCCACGAATACGTAATCGATGGAAACGAGCTGACACGCCGTCAATCCCGTGGCCACCAGGAGGCCGATCGTAGAGACCAGAAAGAGCTGGCTCAATTTGCTGAACTTCATGCGCTTCCTTCGTTGTGGGCCGTCTGTTTGCAGCCCCTGAAAACTCGTTTTGGTTGCCCCGTAAGGGTATTGTAAAAGCCCGCTACGGAGTATTGCTATCGGCTCTGCCAATGCTTCAGCTGAGCACTAAATGACTACTGAATCCCACCACCTGTGCCGTTGTGCGGAATTGCTGCGACGGCGGTTGGCTGGTTGTTGCTCGGGTAGGGAGTGCCCTGTGAGAGGAGCAGCGTCCCGTCGCCATTTTGCAACTGAAACCCGGAAACATTGTTGCCAAGAAAATTGGCGGTGAAGACATACCGCTGCGTCGACGGATCGACGCCGATTGCTACCGGCTGCAAGCCGACGCTGTAAGTGCCAAGGCGCGTGAGCACTCCGCTGCTCCTTGAGTACACAGTGACGGACGAGTCAGTGGAGTTCGCGACAAAAGCGTAACTGTATGCCTGATCGACTGCAATGGCAGACGGCGCTGTACCAGCGGGATACGGGCTGCCGCTCAATGGGGTAAGTGCACCTGCTGTGACCGAGAAGCCAAGAACCTGGTTGCGTCCGTAATCGGTGGCGTACAAGTAATTGCCGCTAGCGTCGCTCGCGAGTGCAGAGGGCTGTGTGCCCGCTGCAAATGGAGACCCGGCAACCGGGGTGAGCACTCCGCCAGCCCCTACAGAGAAGGCGAAGATGTAACCCGCATGAGGCGTCGCCGTGGAGTCGTATGCGGTCACGAAGACAAATTTGCCGGATGGCTGCACGGCGACAGCCGTGGGCACAATCACGTCGGTAGGTGTGGCCGCCAGCGAGAGAGGCCAGTACTGGGCGCTGATGCTGCTGTTGGCCGCCGGAGGTCCAATAGTGATTGCTGCACTCGCAGTCGCCGCCGTCAGCGGAAACACGGCGATGGAGCCGGAGCAGGGAGCCGCCGGAGAGCAACTCGGCAACGGCTGGTAGGTATCGGCGACAAAAAGATTGCTCGAGCTGGCAGCGATGGAGACCGGGAAAACACCCGGCGTATTTACAGTGTTATACGCGTATAGCTTGCCGTCCGTGCCGATTACGAATTGAACAATGCTGTTGTCGTCGTGGTTGGCAACGAACAAGCTCGAAAAGTCGGATGCCACTGCCTCTGAAATCGGATAACGGCCGCCGGAGGGAACCGGTGACGCCGGGATCTGGCGCATCTTGCCTGACTCCGAGTTGATCTCGAAGATATTAATCTCACCGTAATTGTTAGCGCCCGCGGCTTTTGAGCTCGCGACGTAGACAAAGTCCACGGTTTTGGTCTCGGTGATCTGGGCGCAGGCGGTCACAAGCATTGCAGCAAGGATGCCGGCAGCGGAGACTAGCACCAGCTGGCTCGATTTGTTCAACTTCATGCGCATCTTTCGTCACGGGTCCTGACTGCTGGCCCTGATACATCAAGTTTGGGATCGAACCCCGAGCGCCCAGGAGAAAGCCGCGCTCGGTATTCGGCTAAATTCTTACGACAGCCCCAACCGCTCCGTCCACACAAACCGGTCTGGTCCGGGGATCAGCCGCGCATTACGCGCGGCTGAGCACTAATTCGTTCGCCCGTTGACCAGGCACCAGTTGGCCGGACCTTGGAGCTTATAACTGCTGACCACACGCAGCTGGTTGAGCACTCCGTCGTTGGGATCGACCGAACGACCCGAG
>Ga0310811_10001292_pt1 | contig 31844 bp, 33 predicted proteins | sample YCmetagenome_FD_207642 | JGI IMG/M metagenome (GOLD analysis project Ga0310811, IMG submission 207642) | Soil microbial communities from experimental microcosm in Duke University, North Carolina, United States - YC | ecosystem: Engineered > Artificial ecosystem > Soil microcosm > Unclassified ...
TCTACAAAACCCTTCCCCAGGTGCGCCTGTCCTGGCACGACGTATCGATTGGCGCGATGGGCACGGCAGGCTTGTTCATTCTGGGCAAACACCTGATCGGCATTTATCTTGGTAACAGCAATCTTGCGGGAAGCTATGGCGCCGCGGGTTCGCTGGTCGCGCTACTGCTATGGATCTACTATTCGGCGCAGATTTTCTTCCTCGGCGCCGGCTTCACCCGGCAATACGCCCTCTGGTTCGGCACCATGCAAGATCATGCCGACATGCAAGACGCTTCACGCTAAGCGCGAGTCTGCCGCCGCTTATCTGTAGCGTTTGCAATTCGGCATGAAATATTTACATTCTCCCAATAGGCATAGAAAGCTAAGCTATTGATTTATTTATGAATATAGGCTGGCCCAAGAATTGCGTGATGCTAAAAAGGCAATGTCGCCGCAATGCACGAATTGCTCAAGGAGGACCTCATGAATTGGGACGTAATCGAAGGTAACTGGAAGCAACTGAAGGGCAACGTCAAGGAGCAATGGGGCAAGCTGACCGATGACCAGCTCGACGTGATCGCCGGTAAGCGCGATCAGCTCGCCGGGAAACTTCAGGAAGCGTACGGACTCAACAAGGATGAGGCCGAAACCCAAATTCGCGATTTCGAGGAACGCAATCGCGACGACAAGCGCTTTTTCTAGGACTGCATCGCGCCGCCATTTTTCGTGTCGGCGGAGCATGCAAAAACTTTCATCACAATCACAAAGGAACACATCATGAAGAAGACACTCTCGATGGTCGTTATCGCCGCCGCCAGCTTTGGTTTCATGGCTTCCCCTTCGTTCGCCGCTGCCGGTTCCAAGGCCGACTACGACGCCGCCAAAACGAAAGCGAAAGCCGATTACAAGGCAGCCAAGGAAAAATGTGACGGCCTGAAAGACAACGCCAAGGATATCTGCGAAGCCGAAGCCAAGGCTGCGCGCGTGAAAACCGAAGCGGACGCCGAAGCTGCATACAAAGGCACGGACAAGGCACGTGCAAAAGCACAGGAAGACATCGCCGAGGCCAACTACAAGGTCGCCAAGGAAAAATGTGACGATCTGAAAGGTAATGAGAAGGACGTTTGCGAAAAGCAGGCAAAGGCAGCAAAGAAGTCCGCTGAAGCCGATGCTAAGGCTGGCAAGGAGCACTCCGATGCCCGCCGTGACGCAGCAGAAGAAAAGCATGACGCTGCTGCAGCCGTGCAAAAGGAAAAATGCGATTCGCTGAGCGGTGAAGAAAAATCGCGCTGCATTGGCCAAGCCAACTCGATGAAGCGCTAAACACGATCACGCGTCTTGCCGCGTTCCGGCAACGGAATGCGGTAATGAAAAGAGCCCGGCACTGTCCGGGCTCTTTTCATTACCGCGCTTGGCGCGTTAGCTCGGATGAATCATGTCGCGCGGCTGCACCCAGCGATCGAATTCTTCGGCGGTCACATTGCCTGATGCCAGCGCCGCTTCCTTCAAGGTCAGCCGTTCGTGGTGCGCATGCTTGGCAATCGCAGCCGCCTTGTCGTAGCCAATATGCGGCGTCAATGCGGTCACCAGCATCAACGACTGTTTCATCAGCTCTTCAATGCGTTCGCGATTGGCGTGGACGCCGTGCGCGCAATGCTCGTTGAAGCTTCGCATGCCGTCCGCCAGCAATCGCACGCTTTGCAGGAAATTGTGCGCCAGCAGCGGCTTGAAGACATTCAGTTCGAAATTGCCCGACGCGCCACCAAAATTCAGCGCGACGTCGTTGCCGAATACCTGGCAGCACAACATGGTCAGTGCTTCGTTCTGTGTCGGATTGACCTTGCCCGGCATGATCGAACTGCCGGGCTCGTTTTCGGGGATCGATAGTTCGCCGAGCCCGGAGCGCGGGCCCGATGCCAGCCAGCGGATATCATTGGCGATCTTCATCAGCGCAGCCGCCAGCGTCTTCAAGCTGCCGTGCACCGCGAGCATCGCATCGTGCGCGGCAAGCGCGGCGAACTTATTGTTCGCGCTGCTGAATTGCAGTCCGATGCGACGGGTCAGTTCGGCCGCCACGCGCGCGCCGAATTCGGGATGGGTGTTGAGGCCGGTACCTACCGCGGTACCGCCGACGGCGAGCTGCTGCAAGCCTGGCAGCCCAGTGGCGACGATCGATTTGCCATATTCGAGCTGCGCCACGTAGCCCGAAAATTCCTGGCCCAGCGTCAGCGGCGTCGCATCCTGCAAATGGGTGCGGCCGATCTTGACGATGGCGTCGAACTCCTCGGCCTTCTGCTGCAATGTCGTGCGCAATGCTTCCACCGCCGGCAGCACGCGCTCGCTGACGCCGCGCGCGGCCGCCACGTACATGGCAGTCGGAAAGATATCGTTCGACGATTGACCGAGATTAACGTCATCGTTCGGATGCACCACGCGTGCGTCACCGCGTCCGCCACCCAGTAATTCGGATGCGCGGTTGGCCAGCACCTCGTTCATGTTCATATTGCTTTGGGTACCGGAGCCGGTCTGCCAGATCGCGAGCGGAAACTCGTCCGGCCAGCGGCCGGCAATCACTTCTTCCGCCGCTGTCGCGATGGCGTCCGCCTTGCGCTTGTCGAGCCGGCCGAGATCGTGGTTGACCAGCGCCGCGGCGCGCTTGACCTCGGCCAGCGCGACGACCAACTCGACCGGCATCTTCTCGGTAGAGATGCGGAAATGCTGCAGCGAGCGCTGCGTCTGCGCGCCCCACAGACGCTCGTCATCCACTTCTATGGGCCCGAAAGTATCGCGTTCCGTTCTGCTTGCCATGTCGTCCTCGCTAATGCATAACGATGAGAAAGTCGATCCTGCATCACACGATAACGCATCTTGCTCGTGGCCGTATTGCGCGTGGCAGGCTGCAAGAACTAGCGCTGCAACACCGGCAAGGCGCTCAGTTCAGCAACGGCATGATCGAGAAAGGCACGCAGCTTCGGCGCCATGTGCCGCGCACTCGCCACCACCACCTGCACCGGCAGTGCGGACGGTTCGTATGACGGCAACACCCGCACCAGTGCGCCGCTGGCGAGATCGTCCGCTACCTGATACGAAAGCGCGCGGGCCAGGCCGCGGCCGTCCTTGGCCGCCAGCAGCGCGGCATCGATCTCGTTCACCGTCAGGCGCGGTGTCAGCGCCACCGTACGTTCCCGACCCTCATGGCGAAAGCGCCATTCGACAGCCGTCGGTCGGCCCGATATGTAGATGACGTCATGCGCCGCGAGATCGGCCAGGCTCGACGGCTTGCCACGCCGCGTCAGATAGTCGGGGCTGGCGACCAGCAGGCGCCGCACGCTACCGACGCGGCGCGCCACCAGGCTTGTATCGGCCAGCGCGCCGATGCGTACCGCTACGTCGAGCCCCTCGTCGATCAGATCCAGGTTGCGGTCGTGCATCACCATTTCCACCCGCATTTCCGGATATTTGTCGAGATAGCTGTTGACGACCGGCGCCACGTGCCGGCGGCCAAACACCATGGGCGCCGTGACGCGCAGCATGCCGCGCAAGGGCGCCTGCGCATCCTCCCTTACCGCTTCCTCGTAACCGCTCAGCAGTTGCCGCGCCTGCGATGCCAGCCGCACACCTGCTTCGGTGGGCGCCAGCCGCCGCGTCGTGCGCTCCACCAGCCGCGCGCCAATGCGCTGCTCCAGCGCAGCAAGCAAGCGCGTCACCACCGGCGGCGAACGACGCAGCTTACGGCTGGCGCCGACCAGGCTCCCGGTATCGAGTATCGCAAGCAAGGCTTCGAGTTCATCCAGGCGATCCATGATTATTCCTGTTATAGAAATTCTGAATTGTATTTTCCAGTAATTTACTTCATTCCATGGAATTCTTAACATGGGCTTCTTTTCACCACGAGGATGTCGCCATGCCAGCTCCCGCTCTAACCCTCTACGGCACGCCGCTGTCGGGACATTGCCATCGCGTCGCATTGTTGCTGTCGATGCTGGAATTGCCTTATCAAAGCGTCGAGGCACCGGCGACCGTGCGCCAATCCGAAGCATTCCTGAAATTGAATCCGCTCGGCCAGATCCCGGTGCTGGTCGATGATGGTCTGGTACTGGCCGACAGCAACGCGATTCTCGTGTATCTCGTCAAGCGCTATGCACCCGGCAGCCACTGGTTACCGGAGGATGCAGTGCACGCGGCCGCCGTACAGCGCTGGCTGTCGATCGCTGCCGGCGAGGTACGCCATGGCCCTGCCAGTGCGCGCATGCGCACCTTGTGGAACATGCCAGGCGAAGTCGAGCCGGCTTTGGCCGCGAATATCGCGCATCGCTTGCTGCGCATGATGGACGCACATCTGGCAGACCGCAGCTTTCTGGCAAGCGGCCATCCAAGCATCGCGGACCTTGCTTGCTACAGTTATATCGCGCATGCCCCGGAAGGCCGCATATCGCTGGATGCCTATCCCGCAGTGCGCGCCTGGATAGGGCGCGTGGAAGCGCTGCCGCGTTTCATGCCGATGCCATCTTCACCGGTACCCGCATCATGAACATCCCAGTGATCAAGACCGCGCCGTTTCATGCAGGCGAATTGCGCGCGCAGCAATTGGCCGGTGTGGCGACACCGCATGCCGCGATCCGCGAACGCATGCCGGAACAGCACCGTGGTTTTTTCTCGCTGCTGCGCTATGCGGTGATTGCAATGCTCGATCGTGAAGGGCGGCCGCTGGCGACAATCGTCACCGGGCCGCCTGGTTTCATTGCTTCGCCAGATGAGACCACCCTGCAGCTTGGTCGCGAAACACACTGGATAGGCGATGCGCAATCCTTGCTGCGTGCCGGCCAGCCGATCGGCATGCTGGGCATCGACCTCGCCACGCGCAGGCGTAATCGCGCAAACGGCGTGGTTACGCGTTGCGACGATGACGGCGTGCAGGTACAGGTCAGGCAATCGTTTGGCAATTGTCCGAAGTACATCCAGCTCCGCGAAGTGGTTGATGCTGCCGCGGCGAAGCCGACTCGCGACGGTACGGTGCAAGAACTCGGAGGGCTGGACGCACGCGCACACGCATTGATCGCGGCAGCCGATACATTTTTCGTAGCGAGCGGCGCCAACGCCATGCCAGAGGGTGGTCTGGATGTGTCGCACAAGGGGGGCCGGCCGGGCTTCATCCGCATTGATGGCGATACGCTGACCATCCCCGATTTCGTCGGCAACCGCTATTTCAATACCTTCGGCAATCTGTTGCTGGAGCCCCGCGCCGCCCTGCTCTTCATCGATTTTTCGAACGGCGATGTGCTGCAGCTACAAGGCGTGGCGGAAATTCTTTGGCATGCGAAGGAAGCCGCTGCGGTGGAAGGTGCGGAACGCCTGTGGCGATTCCGCGTGGAACGCGGTACGCGCATCGAGGGCGCGTTGCCATTGCAATGGGAATGGAAGGAACTGTCGCCGGCTACCGAACGCACCGGTATCTGGCCACCAAATCGCGGATCCGCAGTTATTTGACGCGCTGCTTTTCCAGTTTGCGCGCCAGCGTGCGTCGGTGCATGCCGAGCCGGCGGGCTGCCTCAGAGATATTGAAGTCGGTCTCGGCCAGCACCGCATGAATGCGCTCCCACTCGAGCGTCTTGATCGACGTTGCACGACCGCTTACTTCGACTTCGGCATTGCCGGCGACATGGCCGAACGCCGCCTCGATGTCGTCGGTATTGGACGGCTTGGCCAGGTACTGGCAGGCGCCGAGCTTGACTGCCTCCACCGCCGTATTGATGCTGGCAAACCCCGTCAGCACGACAATCAGCATGTCGGGATCGTGCTGATGCAGCATCTGCACGCAAGCCAGCCCCGAGGTGCTGCCGTTCAGCTTGAGGTCGACCACGGCATAGCCAGGCGTATGCTGCTGCAGATGCACAGCCGCCTCTTCCTGGTTGCTTGCAAGCAGAACCTGGTAACCACGGCGCTCGAACGAACGGCCGAGCGTGCGCGCAAACGCGGCATCATCTTCGATGATCAACAGCAGGCGTCCCTCAGCCGGCATTTTTTCCTTCCTCTTCAAGCGTGATCGCCGCCAGCGGCAGTTTTAGTTGCACCACGGCACCGCCTTCCTCGCGATTGCGCGCCGTAACGGTGCCGCCCAGCGTGCGCGCAACGTTCACGACCAGAAATAATCCCAGTCCGCCGCCCGGTCGCCCTTTGGTTGATTGATACGGCTTGCCCAATTGCGCTAGCATCGCCGGGGCGAAGCCGGGGCCAGCATCGGTAATCGTCAAGGTCAATGTGCCTGCATCGCGTGTCGCCTGCAGGCTCAACCATTGCGGCGATGCTTCCAATGCATTATCCAGCACATTGCAAATCGTTTGCTTGAGTGTGGAATCCGAGACCACGGTGAGATCCTGCTCGATGCGATTGTCGTAGATGAAGGATTGCACCGGCCGCGTGGTGCGCCATTCCTCGACGAGCTCATCGAGGAAAGTACTGATGGTGGTTTTCGCAGATGACTCGCCACGTGCCTCGCCGGCAGACAGCAAAATGCCGCTGACGATCGCCTTGCAGCGCTGCAGCTGGATTTGCATCTCGGTGATTTCCTCCAGCAGTTCGGCGTTCTTGCTGAATTCCGGCATGCGCTTCCAGTCGCCCAGAATCACGGATAGTGTCGCCAGCGGCGTGCCGAGTTCATGCGCGGCGCCCGATGCGAGCAGGCCCATGCGCACGATGTGCTCCTCCTCCGTCGCCCGCTGCCGTAGGTTGGACAGCTGTTCATGCCCCGCACGGAGATTACGGCCAATGCGCGTAATGAATACTGCCAGCAGGATCGCGTTGAAGGCGAAGCAGATCAGGATGCCCTGCACATAAAGACCGAGAAAACCGTCTTCGTGTCCGGGCGGCAGCGTCAGCGGTTGCGAGAACAAGGCAAGCCCGGCCAGGCACAGACTGGTAATGCCGACGATGGTCCAGGTCGACCACGCCTCCAGCAGCACCGCGCTCAGGATGACCTGCAGCAGATAAAGAAAGGCGAAAGGATTACGCGTGCCGCCGCTCAGATAGAGTTGCGCGGTGAGGATGGCAACGTCAACCAGCAGCGCCAGGAACAGTTCACTGTTCGTGACAACGCGCACTTCGTGCCAGCGCAACTGACTGCCGATGTTGAAGGCGATCAGGCAGGCCAGCACTTGCAGCATGTAATTGACCGGCAGATCGATGTTGAAACCGTAGGTCACCACCGCAATGGTGGTGATCTGCCCGACCACCGCGATCCAGCGCATCTGGATCAGCTGCTGCATGTTCTTGTGGCCTGCCGCGCTTTCGACTTCGCTGGTCATCGACCACGGGCTTTCGGTGGCATCCGGGCGCGCCGGCATGTCGAGGTTGCTCGCCATTTTCACCTTCTCGCTTGATTCAATCGGGGCGACGGGCGCCTCGGCGCGGTCTGCGTTCCTCACGCAGTATCCACACCACGGCACCGGCCACCATCAAGGCGAGAGCATACCAAGTCAGCGCGTAAACGAGATGATTGTTGTGAAAGGAAATAACGGTCAGGCCGCCAACCGGCTGTACCGAGGCCGCATCTGCAGGCGCTTCCTGCTTCGCGTCGGCGTCGATGAAATACGGAGCCACGTGTGTCAGCCCGCGCGCTTGCGCGATCGCCTGCACATCGCGCGAATACCAGCGATCCTTGGCAGGATCGTTGTCGCGCAGGAATCCGCCCTTGGGTTCACTGATACGCAACAGGCCGGTCACGGTCACTTCCGGGCCTGCTTGCTGCCCGGTCTTTTCGATGCCGGCGCGCGGCGTATCGGGCGGAATAAAGCCTCGGTTGATCATTACCACGCCATCCGCGGTACGCAAGGGCGTCAATAGCCAGTAGCCGCCGCCAAGTTCGGTGACAGCCTGAACCCGCGCCGAAAGGGAATGAAGGAAAACACCTGTCACGCGTACGTGACGGTATTCGTCGGAAGCGGCAGTGACTTGTGGCCACTGTGCGGGAGAAGGTGCGGCAACCGGTGCTGCGTGGACGCGCTGATTAACGCGCTCAATCAAGGCCAGTTTCCACTGCAGCCGGTACAGCTGCCAGGTACCGAGGGCGAAAAAACCTGAAAACGCAAAGACCGCGCACGCCAGCAGGAGTAGCCGCGCGGTCCGGGAACGCGGGCGTGCTTCGGTTTCGTTCAAAACCGCGTCACGCTCGCGTTCCGCCCGGTGTGTCATGGCATCTTCTGATGATGCGTCGGCATCGGCATGTTGCCCGTCATGTTCGCCATATCGGAACCGGTCATCTCATGTGTTGGGTCGACCATATTAGGCATCATGTTGTTGTTCATGTGGTACATGACCCAGATCGATCCCGACAAAGTGATGACGACGATGACGATCGTGAAGATCAGCGCCAGCATCGACCAGCCGCCTTCGGATTTGGTGTTCATGTGCAGGAAGTAGATCATGTGCACCACGATCTGCACTGCAGCGAAGGCCAGCACGACAAACGCGGTCGTGGTCGACTTCTCGAACACCTTGCCCATCACCAGCCAGAACGGAATGGCGGTCAGGATTACGGAAAGAACGAAGCCGATCGTGTAGCTTTTCAGGCTGCCGTGGGCGTGATCGTCATGCCCGTGGTGGCCGTGCTCATCACCGTGAGCAGCGTGATTGTGATGCTCGCTCATGGCAAGACTCCCATCAGATAGACAAAGGTGAACACACCGATCCAGACCACGTCCAGGAAGTGCCAGAACATCGACAGGCACATCAGGCGGCGGCGGTTCTCATGGATCAGACCGTGGCGGCCGAGCTGGAACATCAGCGTGATCAGCCAGACGATACCGAAGGTCACGTGCAGGCCGTGCGTGCCAACCAGCGCGAAGAACGAGGTCAGGAATGCGCTGCGTTGCGGGCCGGCGCCTTCGTGGATCAGGTGACTGAACTCGTACAGCTCCAGCGACAGGAAAGCTGCACCGAACACGCCGGTGATAGCGAGCCAGACCAGCGTGCTCTTCAAACGGTTGCGCTGCGACTCCAGCATCGCAAAGCCGTAGGTGATCGACGACAGCAGCAGGAAAGCCGTGTTCATCGCCACCAGCGGCAGATCGAACAATTCCGCGCCTGACGGACCGCCTGCGTAGCTGCGACCCAGCACTGCGTAGGTCGCGAACAGGCAGGCGAACACCAAACAGTCGCTCATCAGATAGAGCCAGAAACCGAGCAGCGTGCCGTTTTCTGGATGATGCTCGCGCACCAGGAAGCGCGAGCTCGAATCAGCGCTCATGGCGCCGGTAGAAGGTGCAGTAATCTCAGACATGGCTTTCCAGCAGGCGGGTGCGAGCATCTTCGGTACGAACAACTTCTTCGACCGGGATGTAGTAATCGCGTTTGTAATTAAAGGTATGAATGATGATCGCGGCGATCATGGCGATGAAACCGCCGATTGCCAACAACCACATGTGCCAGATCAGGCCGAAACCGACGCCGGCGCTCAAGGCAGCAATGATGAAGCCTGCCGCCGTGTTCTTCGGCATGTGGATCTCGGTAAAGCCCTGCAGCGGACGCTTGTAGCCCTGCTTCTTCATGTCGGCCCAGGTATCGCCTTCATACACGCGCGGCGTAAAGGCGAAGTTGTAGTCCGGCGGCGGCGACGAGGTCGACCATTCAAGCGTACGACCATCCCATGGATCGCCGGTGACGTCGCGCAACTCTTTACGGCGCATGAAGCTCACGCCGAACTGGATCAGCATCGAACCGATGCCCAATGCGATCAGCACCGCGCCCAGGGCAGCGATCTGGAACCAGATCTGCAGCGATGGATCTTCGAAGTGACTCATGCGGCGCGTCACGCCCATGAAACCCAACACGTACAGCGGCATGAAGGCGAGGTAGAAACCGATGACCCAGAACCAGAACGAGCACTTGCCCCAGAATTCGTCGAGTTTGTAGCCGAAGGCTTTAGGGAACCAGAAATTGATGCCGGCGAACAGGCCGAACAGCACGCCGCCGATGATCACGTTATGGAAGTGCGCGATCAAGAACAGCGAATTGTGCAGCACGAAGTCGGCCGGCGGCACTGCCAGCATCACACCCGTCATGCCACCGATGACGAAGGTGATCATGAAGGCAATGGTCCACATCATCGGTAGCTCGAAGCGGATGCGGCCGCGGTACATCGTGAACAACCAGTTGAAGATCTTGGCGCCGGTCGGGATCGAGATGATCATTGTCGTGATGCCGAAGAACGAGTTGACCGAGGCGCCCGAACCCATCGTGAAGAAGTGGTGCAGCCACACCAGGTAGGACAGGATCGTGATCACGATCGTCGCATACACCATCGAGGTGTAGCCGAACAGGCGCTTGCCGCAGAAAGTCGACACGACTTCGGAGAAGATGCCGAAGCAAGGCAGGATCAGGATATACACCTCGGGGTGGCCCCAGATCCAGATCAGGTTCACGTACATCATGGCGTTACCGCCGAGATCGTTGGTGAAGAAGTTGGTATCGAACATGCGGTCCAGCGACAGCATGGCCAGCACGGCCGTCAGCACCGGGAAAGCAGCAACGATCAGTACGTTGGTGCACAGTGCGGTCCAGGTAAACACCGGCATCTTCATCATTTCCATGCCGGGTGCGCGCATCTTGACGATGGTCGCGATCAGGTTCACGCCGGACAGCAGCGTGCCGACGCCGGCCACCTGCAACGCCCAGATGTAATAGTCGACCCCGACATCCGGACTATGCAGAATGCCGGACAGCGGCGGATATGCGAGCCAGCCGGTGCGGGCGAATTCGCCGACGAACAGCGAAGCCATCACCAGCATCGCGCCGAAGGTCGTCATCCAGAAGCTGAAGTTGTTCAGGAACGGGAAAGCCACGTCGCGCGCACCAATCTGCAGCGGCACAACGTAGTTCATGAAGCCGGTCACCAGCGGCATCGCGACGAAGAAGATCATGATCACGCCGTGCGCGGTAAAGATCTGGTCGTAGTGATGCGGCGGCAGGAAGCCGGCATTGTCACCGAAGGAAATCGCTTGCTGAGCACGCATCATCAGCGCGTCGGCAAAGCCGCGCAGCAGCATCACCAGGCCGAGGATCATGTACATGATGCCGATCTTCTTGTGGTCGATACTGGTGATCCAGTCGCGCCACAGCGGTCCCCACAAGCGGAACTTGGTGATCGCCGCCAGCACGGCAATGCCACCAATCGCCACCATGGCAAACGTGGCGAGCAGAATGGGCTCGTGATAGGGAATTGCTTCCCAGGTGAGGCGGCCGAAGATGAGCTTCGTCAAATCAATATGGTCTAGCATCGTCGTTCTTCAGAAAAAATGGAAACGTAGTCCGGCAAAGGCGCCGGCATCGGTAACTTGCGTAAGACTATTCTTCATGAGCGTGCGCCATCGCGTTGCGCTTCATGTCCTCGGCCATCGTCTTGTTCATGCACGGTGTGCCGGGCGCCACGCAACGATTCAGGATCGCGCTGTACAAATCGGGGGCAACGGTTGCGAAGTGGCGCACTGGTTCGCGCTCGCTTGGCTTCTCGAGTTGCAGGTAGGTCGCGCGATCGAGCGTCTCACCGTTCGACTTGGCTTCCGCCACCCAACGGTCGAAATCATTCACGTCCATGCCGTGGTATTTGAAGCGCATGTGCGAAAAGCCTGCGCCGCTGTAGTTGGCGGAGAAGCCGTCAAACTCGCCCGGCGCATTCAGCACCGCATTCAATTGCGTCTCCATGCCCGGCATTGCATAAATCTGGCCGGCCAGTGCAGGAATGAAGAAGGAGTTCATCACCGACGATGCCGTGATCTTGAAGCGGATCGGCACGTCGATCGGCGTCGCCAGTTCGTTCACCGTCGCAATGCCCTGCTCCGGATAAATGAACAGCCACTTCCAGTCGAGCGCGACGACCTCGATCGTCAACGGCTCGGCGGACTGCGAAATCGGACGATTGTCGTCGATGCGGTCAAGCGGACGGTAAGGATCAAGCTTGTGCGTGCTGATCCAGGTGATCAGGCCGAGCGCGATGATGATCAGCAGCGGCGCGCCCCAGATCACCAGTTCCAGCTGCGTCGAGTGGTCCCAGTCCGGATCGTATTTCGCAGCGGTATTGCCCTTGCGATACCGCCATGCGAAGAACACCACGAGTGCTATCACCGGAACGATGATCAACAGCATCAGCAAGGTGGAAACGATGATCAGATGGGCCTGCTGATCAGCAATGTCGCCGGACGGATTCAGGACCACAGTGTTGCAGCCAGCCAGCAAAACGAACGGGAGCGCAAGCAACCCGCGACGAGCGATTGAGGAAATCATGCCGTAAATGCAGTACAAAGGGATGGAGATATGCTACTGTAATCCTACCGGCACGCATTGGCGATAGGACGTTTTGTCCTACCCTTGGCAAGCCGTGTGGGAGTATGGCTTGTGACGCGTGACGTATCTGATCAACTAGAGAGAAGATGACCATGGCCAATACACATAATCATACCGGTGAACTGTCCGGTGAATTCGCCCCATTTTCTACCAGCAGCGGCGCACGCAGCATCAACACCCGGAACACGCATATTGCTCCGGCGGAGATCGCGGTCGGCGTCGTCATTGGCCGCACGTCGGAGTATTTCGATTTCTTCGTCTATGCGATCGCCTCGGTTCTGGTTTTCCCCGCGGTCTTTTTTCCCTTCGCCAGCAATCTGCAGGGAACACTGTACGCATTCACGGTATTCGCGTTTGCCTTTCTGGCGCGACCGATCGGTACGATCCTCTTCATGGCCGTGCAGCGGCGCTTCGGCCGCGAGATCAAGCTGACGGCTGCGCTGTTCCTGCTCGGCAGCTGTACCGCCGGCATCTCTCTATTACCTACTTATGAAAGTGCCGGTGCACTGTCCATCGTGCTGCTGTCGTTGCTGCGCATCGGCCAGGGCGCAGCGGTCGGCGGCTCGTGGGATGGCCTGCCTTCGCTGTTGGCGCTGAATGCGCCGGAGAACAAGCGCGGCTGGTACGCCATGCTGGGTCAACTGGGCGCGCCGACCGGCTTCCTGGTTGCCGCCGGCCTTTTCAGCTACCTGATATCCGAAATTTCGCTGACCGATTTCCTGGACTGGGGCTGGCGTTATCCGTTCTATGTCGCCTTCACCATCAACGTGGTCGCGCTGTTTGCGCGCCTGCGCCTGGTATCAACGCCGGAATATTCCCACCTGCTGGATGAACGCGAACTGGAACCGGCAAGCGTCGTCGAGGTAACCCGCTCACAAGGCCGCAATGTGTTGATCGGCGCGCTGGCTGCACTCGCCAGCTACGCACTGTTCCACCTGGTAACCGTGTTCCCGCTGTCATGGATCAGCATTTATTCCTCGCGCTCGATCCACCAGTTCCTGCTGCTGCAGATGCTCGGCGCCGTTTTCATGGCGCTCGGTGTGGTGCTGTCCGGCGTGATCGCCGATCGTGTCGGCCGACGCACGACCCTCGGCACGCTAGCGGTATTGATTGCCGTATTCAGCGGTTTCGTGCCGCTGCTGATGGGTGGCGGCGATGGCGGCCAAGACATCTTCATCCTGCTCGGTTTTTCGCTGCTGGGCCTGTCATATGGCCAAGCCGCCGGCGCTGTCAGCGCCAACTTCAGTGCCCGTTATCGCTATACCGGCGCCGCGCTGACATCGGATATCGCTTGGCTGGCCGGTGCTGCATTCGCACCGCTGGTGGCGCTTGGACTGTCGTCGAATTTCGGCCTGTCCTACGTCAGCCTGTACCTGCTGTCCGGCGCGGTCGGCTCACTGGCAGCATTGAGCCTGAACCGGGCTCTGGAAATCCGTAACTGACCTTCTCATACCCCTTTCAAATGCCGGATGCGTCCGGCATTTGTTTTTTGTACTTCCGACATCGCCACGGAACGCCTGTTTCCAGGCCGGCAGCCACTAATTTCCGTCATGTCTTGAATTATCAGATAACCATCCCTATACTTAGCACTCGCCGAGGTAGAGTGCTAAACCATCTCGAACGACCCTTTATCGGTGCCTGGCCGTTGCTTTTCGCGGCCAGCCGCCGCAAACGATTCAAACCACAACCATTGAAAACTAAGGAGTTTGTATGAACCTTCGTCCTTTGCACGATCGCGTCATCGTCAAGCGCCTCGACCAGGAAACCAAGACTGCGTCCGGCCTCATCATCCCTGAAGCAGCTGCAGAAAAACCAGATCAGGGCGAAGTCCTGGCAGTCGGCAACGGCAAGATCCTGGAAGACGGCAAGGTCCGTCCGCTCGACGTGAAAGTCGGCGATCGCGTCCTGTTCGGCAAGTATGCCGGCCAGACCGTCAAGGTCGACGGCAACGAAGTCCTCGTGATGCGCGAAGAAGACATCATGGCAATCGTCCAAAAGTAACGCCGATGTCCGTGAGCACCTTGGTGCGAACGGAAACAACGGCGTCATCCCCGCGCAGGCGGGGATCCAGTGATCTCATCACATAACGAATATTCAGGAGCAAAAACATGGCAGCTAAAGAAGTAGTATTCGGCGACGCAGCCCGTGCCAAGATGGTCGAAGGCGTCAACATCCTGGCGAACGCCGTCAAAGTCACCCTCGGCCCGAAAGGCCGTAACGTCGTGCTCGAACGCTCGTTCGGTGCCCCGACCGTCACCAAGGATGGTGTTTCGGTCGCTAAAGAAATCGAACTGAAAGACAAGCTGCAGAACATGGGCGCACAGCTCGTGAAGGAAGTGGCCTCCCGCACCAGTGACAACGCAGGTGACGGCACCACGACTGCAACGGTTCTGGCACAAGCGATCGTTCGCGAAGGCATGAAATATGTTGCCGCCGGCATGAACCCGATGGACCTGAAGCGCGGTATCGACAAGGCTGTTGCAGCCACGGTCGAACAACTGAAGACCATTGCCAAGCCATGCACGACGACGAAAGAAATCGCACAGGTCGGTTCGATCTCGGCCAACAGCGACGCATCGATCGGCGAACGCATTGCCGAAGCAATGGAAAAAGTCGGCAAGGAAGGCGTTATCACGGTTGAAGATGGCAAGTCGCTGAACGACGAACTGGATATCGTCGAAGGTATGCAATTCGACCGCGGCTACCTGTCGCCATACTTTATCAACAACGCAGAAAAGCAAACCGCTATTCTGGAAAACCCGTTCATCCTGCTGTTCGACAAGAAGATCTCGAACATCCGTGACCTGCTGCCGGTACTGGAACAAGTCGCGAAAGCTGGCCGTCCTCTGCTGATCATCGCTGAAGATATCGAAGGCGAAGCACTGGCAACGCTGGTTGTGAACAACATTCGTGGCATCCTGAAAACCTGCGCAGTGAAGGCACCTGGCTTCGGCGATCGCCGCAAAGCCATGCTGGAAGACATCGCGATCCTGACCGGCGGTCAAGTGGTGGCAGAAGAAGTCGGCCTGACACTGGAAAAAATCACGCTGGAAGAACTGGGCCAGGCAAAACGCGTTGAAATCGGCAAGGAAAACACCACGCTGATCGACGGTAATGGCCAGGCTGTTGCGATCGAAGCACGCGTCAAACAAATCCGCGCGCAAATCGAAGAAGCGACTTCCGACTATGACCGTGAAAAACTGCAAGAACGCGTTGCCAAACTGGCAGGCGGTGTTGCGGTGATCAAGGTTGGCGCCGCAACCGAAGTGGAAATGAAAGAGAAGAAAGCCCGTGTCGAAGACGCACTGCACGCAACCCGCGCAGCCGTTGAAGAAGGCATCGTGCCAGGCGGCGGCGTGGCGCTGCTGCGCGCACGCGCCAGCTTGAACCTGAAAGGCGACAACTCCGATCAGGACGCCGGCATCAAGATCGTTCTGCGTGCAATGGAAGAACCACTGCGCATGATCGTTCAAAACGCTGGTGAAGAAGCATCGGTCGTGGTCGGCAAGGTGCTGGAAGGCAAAGGCAACTTCGGTTACAACGCATCCAACGGCACCTATGGCGACATGGTCGAAATGGGCGTGTTGGATCCAGCCAAGGTCACCCGTTCGGCACTGCAGAATGCAGCATCGATCGCCGGCCTGCTGCTGACCACCGATTGCATGGTGGCAGAAGTCGTGGAAGACAAACCAGCCGGCGGCATGCCGGATATGGGTGGCATGGGCGGTATGGGTGGCATGGGCGGCATGATGTAATAGCCGCCGCGCGGCGTTGCTCTGCAATGTCGGCGTCTGAAAAAAGCCCGCAAAGTTCTGCTTTGCGGGCTTTTTTATTTGCCGGTATCGTTTCGACTTGAATCGATGCTGCTCACCGCCTGCGCAACGGACGCTCTTCCGATTCCTCTTCGTCTTCATCATCCGCCTGCACATCGCTCAGAGACGGCGGCAACTGGAAGCTGGCCAGCAATGCAATACGGCTCTCCGGCGTCTCCAGACTGATACGGCCCAATGCACCGGTCCGATAGTCCTGCAGGAAGGTATGCGCGGCTTTCTCCAGATCGAGATCGCCGCCCTTGATGCGAAACGCACGTTTCTTGGCAACGCCTTCAATCACGCTAACGCCGTCTATGCCTTCGGTGGCGAAACCGTAGCGCGCGGTCAGCAACTTTGGATAATGCATCAGCAGCAGGTCGGCCAGGAAGGTCGCCACCTCCTCTTCGATCAGCGCATTGCTGCCGATCGCGTGGCTGGCGGCCAGCATCAAACCATCGCTTGGATGTTCGATCTTGGGCCACATCATGCCCGGCGTATCGGTCAGCACGATATTGTTGCCGAGGTAAAGACGCTGCTGCGTTTTGGTCACAGCCGGTTCGTCGCCGACCTGCGCCACGCGTTTTTTCAGCAAGGCGTTCATCAGCGTTGACTTCCCGACGTTCGGAATACCCATGATCATGATACGCAGCGGTTTAAGCGCAGTGCCGCGATGCGGCGCGATCTTCATGCACAGGCCCGGTATTTTTGCGACGTCGGTCGGCTTCTTGCAGCTGAGCGCGACTGCATGCACGTTTTTTTGTGCATTGTAGAAATCAAGCCATGACTTCGTCGCCACCGGATCGGCCAGATCGGCCTTGTTCAGGATCTTCAGGCACGGGCGCTGGCGGAATGTGCGCAACTCCTCGATCATCGGATTGCGGCTTGCCTGCGGTACGCGAGCGTCCAGCACTTCGATGATCATGTCGGTCTTCTCCATGGCTTCCGCCGCCTTCTTGCGGGCGGCGTTCATGTGACCGGGGAACCACTGGATGGACATGCGTGCAAACTCTCTCGTGTAGCGAAGCGCTATTTTAACCGCTCGCGGTGCCGATCTTTGTGCCGCATCGTGCAATGTCACATGGGCGTCACATCGTTTGCGCATAATCTGCACACTGCGCTAACGAGGTCCGGCGCAATACAGGACCTCGACCAATTCTCGCCGCGACCCGCTGCGGCCGCCAATCACGCTATCGTGCGTTGCTCCTTCTCTACTCCGTTGTCGCGCACGCCGGCGCGCTGGCGCCGATGAGCGCTGCGACATTCCGCTATGGCTCCGACCAGTCAGGCCTGATTTGGGGTTTTCTGCTCGGCCGCGATTCTGACGCCGCTGCGATCGATGCGGATACCGCGGCCGCGTGGCTGCGGGATCCGGAGACCGGAACAGGGCAATTTCTGTGGCTGCATTTCAATCTCAGCAATACCGCCAGCGAAAAATGGATGATCGAGCATGCCGGCATCGACGAGGCTTTTAGCCAGGCATTGCATGACGGATCGCGCTCACGCGCGTCGAGCTGGCCGACAGCAGCCTGATCGCAGTGGTCAATGATGTGCTGCACGATTTCACGCTCGACTCTGCCGATATCGCGACCCTATGGCTGCAGGTAAGCCGACGCCTGGTCATCAGCGCGCGCCGCACGCCTCTCAAATCGATCGAGCGTCTGCGGCAGGCGGTGGCCAATGGCGACGCTATACGTTCATCGCTCGAACTGCTGATCCACCTATTCCGCGACCAAGCCGATGTGTTGGTCAATATCGTACGTCAGGCAAGTGCGCGGGTCGACAAGGTGGAGGACAGCCTGCTGGCGGGAAGACTGACCGAGCGCCGCTCCGACCTTGGTGCCTTGCGCCGCGTACTGGTTCGGCTGCAGCGCCTGCTGGCGCCGGAACCGGCCGCGCTGTTCCGCCTGCTCCAGCGTCCGCCACCGTGGATGAACGAGCCGGATCTGCAGGAATTACGGCAGTCGACCGAGGAATTTTCGGTAGTGTTGAACGATATGAGTTCGCTGCAGGAACGCATCAAGCTGCTACAGGAAGAAATCGCCGCCCAGGTCAACGAAGAAAACAATCGCAGCCTGTACGTGCTGACCGTCGTCACCGTGCTGGCGCTGCCGATCAACATTATCGCCGGCCTGCTCGGCATGAACGTCGGCGGCGTGCCGCTGGCGCAACATGCGCATGGCTTCTGGATCGTGGTCGCAATCGTTGCCACTTTTACTGTCGCTGCCGTCGGCCTGCTAATGCGCCGCCAGAAGCGCGAGTAGCGTTTTCGGTTCATGCTGCACCGGACCGCTCCCCAACATGTCGATCTCGCATAGAATCTGGTTGCGCCAGATTCACGCTTTTTCCTACAACATCACGCGCGTTCGCCGAACGCGCTTTTCATGGAAGATCGCATGTTCGCCAAATTGCATGGAGTCGCCAAACAGGTCAGCGAGATTGTTGTCGGCAAGGAGCTGCAGATCCGACAGGCACTGGTCTGCATGCTGGCCGGCGGTCATTTACTGATCGAAGATGTACCGGGCGTTGGCAAGACGACGCTGGCACATGCACTTGCCATTTCGCTCGGACTGAAATTCAATCGACAGCAATTCACCAGCGACCTGCTGCCGGCGGACGTGGTCGGCATTTCCATCTTCGATCGCGATAAAAACAGTTTCGTGTTTCATCCCGGCCCGGTTTTTACACAGGTATTGCTGGCTGATGAAATCAACCGCGCCACGCCGAAAACGCAATCGGCGCTGCTCGAAGCGATGGAAGAACATCAAGTCACCGCGGACGGCGTCACACGCGATCTGCCGGAACCGTTTTTCGTCATCGCTACGCAAAATCCTTCGCATCAGATCGGCACCTTCCCGCTGCCGGAATCACAGATGGATCGCTTCCTGATGTGCATCTCTCTTGGCTATCCGGATGCGGCAGCAGAACGCGCGCTGTTGATGGGTGAGGATAGACGCACGCTGTTGAAAGCCATACGCATGGCAATGCAGCCGGCCGATCTTCTGACCGCGCGTGCCGAACTGAAAAACATCCATGTCGCGTCCTCGCTGATCGACTACATCCAGGCGCTCGCGCTAGCATCGCGTCAGAACGGCATGTTTGCAGAAGGCCTAAGCCCGCGTGCGACGCTGGCACTGCTGCAGGCAGCGCGGGCATGGGCCGCGATGGAAGGCCGCAACCACGCAATTCCGGAAGACGTACAGGCGGTACTGGTGCCCGTCGCCGCACATCGTCTGCGTTCGCTGAAATCGACATCCGGCATGCCGTTGAACAGCCGTGAGCTGGTGCTGCAATTGATGAAGTCGGTCAAGGTTTGAGCGGCGCATCGCGATTTCCATGAGCCGCAGCCCTTCCTTGCGCCAGCCCGCCGCCCGCCGCCTGTTCCGTTTGGGCGATGCCGAAACCGGCGAAGTCTTGCTGAACCAGCGTCGCGTATTCATTCTGCCAACCTGGGCCGGATTGCTTTATTCCGCGATGCTGATCGTGCTGTTCCTCACCTCGATCAATTACAACCTGAGCCTGGGTTTTGCGCTTACCTTTCTGTTGGGTGCCTGCGCACTGATCGACATGCACCTAACACATCGCAATCTCGCACAGCTGTATCTGTCGCCTGGACGTGCGCACGCCGTGTTCGCCGGTGAAGAGGCGCGGTTCGAACTGCACCTGCTCAATCGCCGCAAACATGATCGCTTCGCTATCTGGATCGGGTTTCTGGATACCGATGCCAGTCGCATTGACCATGCAACCGACATCCCCGCGCAAGCAAGCAGCACGGTTGCTTTGAGCACCTCGACCATCGAACGTGGCTGGCTGTCGGTGCCGCGCATACGGCTGCAGACCTGCTTTCCGCTCGGCCTGATGCGCGCCTGGGCTTATTGGCGCCCCGACCTGCGTGTGCTGGTCTATCCACGACCAGAGGAACACGCGCCGCCGCTGCCCTTGGCGCAAGGACAAAAAATGGATGGACGTGGCGTTGCCGGACACGAGGATTTCGCCGGCATCCGCCCATATCAGTCAGGAGACTCGCCGCGGCAACTCGCATGGCGGCAGATCGCCCGAAGCGATCACCGCGCATTGATTGCAAAACAGTTTGAAGGGGGCGCGGCAAGCGAACTGGCGCTGGATTTTCAGCGCTTGCCGCAAGCCATGGATATCGAGTTGAAGCTATCACGCATGGCGGCTTGGGTGCTGGCTGCCGAAATGCGTGGCCTGCCTTACGCATTTCGTCTACGCGATCTGTATTTTCCGCCCGCTGTCGGACCCGCGCATCAAGCCGCCTGCCTGCAGGCGCTTGCCTTACATGAGCGCAGCACATGATCATCAGCCACACGCTATCGACCAAGGCACGGCCAATGTCGCGCGACAAGGCCGATACGCTGCTGTTGCTGCTGGCCTGTGTGCTGGTACTCGCACCGCAGGCCAGCCACCTGCCGATATGGATTAGCTGCACCGGCATCGCGCTACTGCTGTGGCGCAGCTGGATCACGTTTCGCGGCAACCGGATGCCGCCGCTCTGGTTCCTGCTGCCGATTGCGGCTTTATCGATGGGTGGCGTGTTCGCCACTTTCGATACCTTGTTCGGTCGCGACGCCGGTGTAGCGATGCTGGCGCTGCTATTGATCTTGAAGCTGCTGGAAATGCGCGCCCGGCGTGATTTGTTTGTCGTGGTCTTTCTCAGTTTCTTTCTGCTGCTGACTAATTTTTTCTATTCGCAAAGCATCCTGACCGCTGTACTGACGGTTGCCGCGGTCATCGCAATGCTGAGCGCGCAGCTTTCTTTTCAATACACCGGTGTCGTCCCGCCGCTGCGGCAGCGCCTGCGCAGCGCGCTGTTCATCTTTGTTCTTGCGGCACCGTTGACCATCATACTGTTCGTATTGTTCCCGCGCATCCAGGGACCGCTGTGGGGCTTGCCGAAAGACGCGAATGCCGGCCGCACCGGCCTGTCGGATAGCATGACGCCTGGCAATATCGCCCAGCTCGCGCTGTCTCGCGAGGTCGCTTTCCGCGTCAAATTTCTTGATCCGCTACCATCACAACAGCGGCTTTACTGGCGAGCCGTGGTACTGGATCAGTTCGACGGCCGCAGTTGGACAAGGCGTCCCAAATCACCAAGCGCCGCACCGCCCTCTGGCAACGTGCGTACATTCGTGCACTACCAGATCACGCAGGAACCCGGCTCCCAGCCCTGGCTGTTTGCGCTCGATATGCCGCAAAGTACGCCACAGCTGGTCGACAATCCTGTGACCCTGACACCGGACATGCAGCTGGTCTCGCGCCGGGCAATTGATGAGCGCGTGCGCTATCAACTGACGTCAGCGCTCGATTACGCGCTGGAGCCCGATGCCTCACCGGAGAGGTTGAAGAACAATCTACTGCTGCCCATTGGCTACAACCCGATGACCTTGCGATTCGCCGCCGCGCTGCATCGCAGACTTCATAACGATGCCCAACGCATCCAGGCGGTTCTGGATTTCTTCGGCGGCAAGGAATACAACTTCGTCTACACGCTACAGCCGCCACTACTCGACCGGAATAGTGTTGACGACTTCCTGTTCCGCACGCGCGCCGGGTTCTGCGAACATTATGCGGGCGCATTTGTTGTATTGATGCGCGCGATGGGTATTCCGGCCCGCGTGGTCACAGGTTATCAAGGCGGACAGATCAATCCGGTCGATGGCTTTCTGACCGTGCGGCAATCGGATGCGCATGCGTGGGCGGAAGTCTGGTTGCCGCAACGCGGCTGGGTTCGTGTCGATCCGACTGCGGCAGTATCCCCAGATCGCATCGAGCGCAATGTCGATGCCGCACAAGCGAGCGAACCTATCCTGGGCGGATTGATCAACATGGATACCGGTCGCGATAGCTTGCTGTCGCGCTTGCGCTTTCGCTGGGACGCCATCAACAACGGCTGGAATCAGTGGGTCCTGAACTACACGCCGGAGCGCCAAAAGAATTTGCTGCGTTCGCTGGGCTTCGATAACATAGGCTGGCAAACGCTGGCCTTGCTGGCAGCGGCAGCCGGTGCCGCAATCATGCTGGCGATCGGGATTCCGATGTTGATCAGCCGCAGCAGGCGCGACCCAATCGAGCGCGTATACGCGGCTTTTTGCAAGCGCATGACGCGATACGGCATGCCGCCGCATCTGTATGAGGGACCGCGCTCGTACGGGAGTCGCCTTGCAAGCTCATCATTGCCAGTGGACAGCAAGCATGCAGTCGAACAATTCCTGGCTTTGCTGGAGACGGCGCGCTACGCAGCATTGGATCATGCGTCTCGCATCGCACTGCTGCCTCAACTTATAACCTTGTTGAATCGAATCCGATGATTTTTTCACCGCGCCACACACTACCTCGATCCCTTGCCACCGTTCTACTGATTTCACTGTCCTCCGCCATCCCGGCCGCCTGCGCCACCGACAAGCCGCGCAAGACGTCCGTGCAACAGCAGGAGGAATTCGTCAATTTCCTGCAATGGCGTGAGGTCGGCGTCTTCGTCGACCGCATGGTCGAACAGCACGGTTTCGACAGGCAGCAGTTGCAGGCGATCCTGCGCCAGACCCGCTACGTCGACAGCGCGATCCAGCTGGTCAAGCCGGCGCCGCCGGGCAAGCCGAAAAACTGGAATGCCTATCGTGACCGCTTTGTCGATCCGATTCGCATCGATGCCGGCGTCGCCTTCTGGAATACCTACGCTGATGCACTGGCGCGCGCGGAAAGCCAATATGGCGTGCCGGCGGAGATCATCGTCGCCATTCTCGGCGTCGAAACCGTCTACGGCCGCAACACCGGCAATTTCCGCGTGATGGATGCCATCACGACGCTCGCCTTTGCCTACCCCGATACACCGAACCGGGACGCGCGGGCCGCCTACTTCCGAGGCGAGCTCGAAAATACGCTGCTGTTCGCGCGCGACGCCAACGTCGATCCATTCTCGCTGCTCGGCTCCTACGCCGGCGCCATCGGCCTGCCGCAATTCATGCCTGGCAGCATACGCCGCTATGCGGTGGATTTCGACGGCGATGGCCGGATCGACCTGCGCAACTCACCGGTCGACGCAATCGGCAGCGTGGCGCACTTCCTGGTGGAACACGGCTGGCAGCGTGGCGAACCGATTGCATTCCCGGCCAACGTGGACGGCAGCGGCAAATGGCAGCGCTTCATCGGCCAGGGCCTGGAAGCAAAGTTCACGCTGGATGAATTGCAGGCAGACGGCGTTGCGCCAGCGATCGCCGCTCCCACGACAATGCGTTATGGTTTGGTCGACCTGCAGAATGGCGCCGATCCGACCGACTACTGGCTGGGCGCTGCGAACTTTTACGCAATCACGCAATACAACCGCAGTTTCTTCTATGCGATGTCGGTGAACGATCTGAGCCGTGCCTTGCGCGCGGCGCGTAACTTTTGAAAAAAATGCCGGCCACCTAGCGCGAAGCGATCGCAGCCTGCTTCAGGCAGCTTAGTTGCGGCGCCAGCGTCTCGCCCTCGCCATTGATCCACAGCTGTCCGTCCTGGATCGTGCATTGCAGCTGCATGCTGCGCTGTGCGAGTCTGGCAAGCGCCTGGCTATCCGCCGGCGCAAGCTGAAAAACGCTGAGATTTTTAGCGCGCTCGAGCTTGCCGGCGATCTGGTTCCACCAAATCGCACCGGTGCTGCTGTAGCTATACACCACCACATGCTGCGAGCGGCCGCAGGCTTTCAGGATCCGCCGCTCGTCCGGCTGGCCGACATCGAGCCACAATTCGATTGCTCCGGTCAGGTCCTTTTGCCAGACATCCGGTTCATCATCGGTGCTAAGTCCCTTGCCAAAAGCCAGTGCATCGCCCGCATGTATTGCGTAGGCCAGGATACGCACCATCATGCGTTCATCGGTTTCCGATGGATGGCGCGCAACGGTCAAGGCGTGTGTACCGTAGTAATGCCGGTCCATGTCGGCGATTTGTAATTCTGCCTTGAAGATGGTGGATTTGAGCGCCATAAATACGTCGTAAAAGGAATGCGGCCGGCAAGAATAGCGCAGCCCGCCGCCGGCGTCACCACGTTCGTCCGGAATTTGCGGCGACGGCATTTAGAATAGGACCTCGCTTCCCTGTCCTTTATTTACATGCCTAACGACGATCTCATCATTGCAAGAACGCGCGCATGGATAGAACAGGCCGTGATCGGTCTGAATCTATGCCCCTTCGCCAAATCGGTCTATGTCAAGGAACAGATCCGCTATGTGGTCAGCCCAGCGCAGGATACTGAGCAGCTACGCGCCGATCTCGCACGCGAACTGCAAACCCTGCATGCGGCCGATCCCGCGAAGACCGACACCACCTTGCTGATCCATCCGCAAGTGCTGGCCGATTTCCTGGATTACAACGATTTTCTCGCCGAGGCGGATGATGTTGTCGATGCGCAGAAATTGCGCGGCGAAATTCAGATAGCGAGTTTTCATCCCGCATATCGCTTTGCAGACAGCGATGCGGACGACATTGAAAATTTTACAAACCGGTCGCCCTATCCGATTCTGCATCTGCTGCGGGAAGCGAGCATAGATAGCGCGGTGGCTGCATTCCCTGAGGTCGACATGATCTACGAAAAAAACATGGAGACTTTGCGTCGACTCGGGCGCGACGGCTGGGAAAAGCTGGGAATCAATCGATGATATTGCCGACGGGCATGGAAAGTCGCCCGGAAATTCGCAGCATATGGATCTGCTAAAACTGTTACAGTTTGATGGAACTTTGCAGATTTCCCTCAGACAAAGTAATAGCAATATTACATTACTTTTAATTGCTTTTTTGAAATTTCTTGTTATATTGGTTACTCATGGTAAATTTTACTTAAATCCATGAAAAAATCGTCCCGGAATGCAACTTTACTATTGTGACAAGCTCCAATAATTACCGTTGCAATGCACATCCGACATCACAATTACTCACTGATAACTCGAGACCGACGATATGAACACTCCCCAAGAAACGCAAGTAACCAGCAACCGACTCGCCGATCAGGTTGCCTACGATCCCAATCATCTGCTGGATTCCCTGATTGAGAAATTGCATTTGAAGAACGATGCAGCGTTGTCGCGGGCACTGGAAGTCGCGCCACCTGTGATCAGCAAGATTCGTCACCGCCGTTTGCCGGTCGGTGCGTCGCTGCTAATTCGCATGCATGAGGTCAGCGACCTCAGCATTCGCGATTTGCGCATCCTGATGGGTGATCGTCGCGACAAGTTCCGCATCAGCGACAAGCAGTTCAAGCCGAAAGAAGGCGCGAGCAGCAACAACGACTAGTCGGAAAAATTCTACTAGTTCGGCCCTGCCTGGAAGTCAGGCAGGAAAAACGCCGGTCGACAGATAGCGATCTCCCCGATCGCAAACGATAAAAACAATCGTCGCATTTTCGGTGGTGTGCGCGAGTCGCAATGCGACTTCGCACGCACCACCGGACGATATTCCGCAAAAAATCCCTTCTTCTTTCGCCAGCCGCCTTGCCATCTGTTCGGCAGCGGTCTGGCTGACATATTCGAGCTGATCAACCAAATCCGCGTTATAGATTCTGGGCAGGTAAGCCTCGGGCCATTTGCGAATTCCCGGAATTTGCGAACCTTCCTCGGGCTGCGCGCCAATCACGCGAATATCCTGATTCTTTTCCTTGAGATAGCGCGACACGCCCATGATCGTACCGGTCGTGCCCATCGCGCTGACAAAATGCGTGATACGTCCTTCGGTATCCCGCCACAGCTCCGGTCCCGTGCCTTCGTAATGCGCGAGCGGATTATCGGGGTTGGCGAATTGGTCGAGGATGATTCCCTCGCCGTTTTTCTGCATCTGCTCGGCCAGGTCACGCGCGTATTCCATGCCGCCGGATTTCGGCGTCAGCACGATCTGGGCGCCATAGGCCGCCATACTCTGGCGCCGTTCTTCACTCAGATTCTCCGGCATCAGCAGCACCATCTTGTAGCCGCGCATTGCTGCCACCATCGCCAACGCAATGCCGGTATTGCCGCTGGTCGACTCGATCAGCGTATCGCCGGGCTTGATGTCGCCGCGCGCTTCCGCACGCCGGATCATCGACAATGCTGGCCTGTCCTTTACCGAACCGGCCGGGTTATTGCCTTCCAGCTTGGCGAGGATCACGTTGTTACGACGCGCGACTTCGTCGCCGCCCAGCCGCTTGAGCTGAACCAGCGGCGTGTTGCCGATCATGTCTTCGATGGTGTTATATGGCATGGAAACTCGCGGAGCGGAAAACCCTCATTTTAATCGGAGACGCCGGCCCGCGTACGGACCAGGTTTATCGCATTCCGCATAGCCAGCACAACAAAAAACCCCGCAATGCGGGGTTTTGCGGTGCGAAGCCGTTCAATGTCCGGCGTGAGCAATGCCGGTCTTATCGGTCGGCATTGAGTCTGTTGCCGTTCCTTTTATTGCCGGCTTGGCAGCCGACTTCGCCACGCCATTCACGGTCAAGCCCGCCTCGGAAAATTTTTCCGAACTCTTGTCACCCATTCCTTTTACGCGCGACTGCAGATCGGCCCAATCCTTGAAATCGCCGTTCTTGTTGCGCTCCGCAAGAATCGCTTTTGACATGGTTGGACCGATGCCCTTGATGCCGTCCAGTGCTGCCTGATCCGCCTTGTTCACATCGACGGCCGCAATTGCAAAGCTGATTGATGCAATCATCGTTGCAAGCGCAAGAATCACCTTCTTCACCATGCTGTCTCCCGATCTGGTATTCGAATGATGCGCAGCTTATCTCTATGCCTTCACACAGGCCAATCACTGCGGGCCTCAATTCATCACATTCAGTTCCTCGGTTCTCCGCGGCGGATAGGTTTCCCATTTGCTGCAACCAGGGCACTGCCAGTAATACTGACGCGCCTTGAATCCACAATGGCTGCACTGATAGCGCGCCAGCTTTTGCGTATAGCCATGCACCAGGTTCTTGACCATCGAGAGTTCGGAACGCATTTCCGGCGGCGCATCCATCAGGCGCGCTTCCAGCAGCTTGTCGAGACCGAGCAAAGTCGGCGTGCGGCGCAATTCGTCGCTGACCAACTGGTTGGCGGCATCGACCCCCTCCAGCTCCAGCACCGCCTTGAATACCACTTCGATCAGATCGATAGACGAGGCTTCCGACAAATAGAACTTCAGGAGCTTGATGCCTTCCTGCGCACGTCCGACCGCGCGATAACCATCCATCAGACGCTGCGCGACCAACGCGACATGCGGCACACTCTGATGTTCGACGCGGCGCCAGGTATTCAGCGCTGCCTCGATATCGTCCTTCGCCAGGTACGCGTCACCCATCAATATGGTGGCGCGCACACTGGTACGGTCCGCCGCCAGCGCCTGTTCAAGCAAAGTGATTGCTGCATCTGGATGTGTATGCACCAATTCATCCTGCGCGAGTTCGCAATAAAATTGCGCGATCTCTTTCTGACGGCCCCCGGCGCCCGACTCCTGTAGTGCGTGGGCGGCTTCAATTGCGCGCTGCCATTCCTTTTCGCGCTGGTAGATTTCAAGCAGCGCACGCCGCGCCTGCGCGCTGTATTGCGTATCGATCAGAAGGTTGAAGGTTTCTTCCGCACGATCGAGCAGGCCGGCCTTCAGGTAATCCTGGCCCAGCTCGTACTGCGCATGCACCAAATGTTCCTGAGGCAGATCGGGCCGCGCCAGCAGGTTTTGGTGAACACGGATTGCGCGCTCTGTTTCGCCGCGGCGGCGAAACAGATTACCTAGCGCGAAATGCAGTTCCGCCGTTTCGGGATCAAGTTTGACGATTTCAATGAAGGCATCGATTGCCTTGTCGGGCTGTTCGTTCAACAGGAAATTGAGGCCTTTGAAATAACCGCGCGGCAGCGTGCGTGATTCCGATACCACGTGATTGATATCGACCCGCGCAGCAATCCAGCCCAAGGCAAAAAAGGCTGGAATGCCGATCAACCACCAAGTTTCAAATTCCATGCGCTATGTGATCAGAGTGTGAATAAGAGAGACGGCGTCATGGATTGAGCACGCCGTCCGGTTGCGGAGCCTGCGTGCGGGCCAGCAGTTGCGCCTGGTTTTCCTTCTGCAGCGTGGCAATGGTTTTGCGAAGCCTCGCCAGTTCGCGGCGATGGCGAAAGAAGGTCGGCATCATCGCCAGCACGCCGAGCACGGCCCCGACCGCGAAGAAGCCCAGCATCAGCAGTACCAAGGGGCCGCGAATCTCATAGCCCATGAAGAACTGCAGCGCCACTTCCTGCGTATTCTTCAAGGCGAAACCGAAGAAGATAATGAAGAGCGCTACGGCCAGTATCCTGAACAGAATTTTCATGGTACAGCGTCCTTATTTGAATTCAAGCAGCAGACCGAAGCCATCAATCATGTGCAATATGCAAAACTGCTGAAATTGTACGTGAAAAAAAACGGCATCCGAGGATGCCGTTTTATTTTCATGCAAACAACTTAGTCATCAATGATCGGTTGGCCCACCATGGCATCCACCCGTTCGCGCAGCTGCTTGCCTGGCTTGAAGTGCGGCACCCGCTTTTCCGGCACCATCACCTTGTCGCCCGACTTCGGATTACGGCCGATCCGCGGTGGACGGCTATTGAGCGCAAAGCTGCCAAAGCCACGGATCTCGATGCGCTGTCCGGTCGCCAAGGCGTCCGACATCGCATCGAGGATGGTTTTGACCGCGAAATCCGCATCCTTGGCTACCAGCTGCGGATAACGCTCAGCCAAACGGGCAATCAGCTCCGACTTTGTCATTGACGATGGACTTAGTTCTTGTTGTCGAGTTTAGCTTTGAGCAGTGCGCCAAGGCTGGTCGTGCCGGAAGCAGCGTTAGCGTCGGCAGCCGACATCTTCTGCATTGCTTCCTGCGTTTCGACGTTGTCTTTTGCCTTGATCGACAACTGGATGCTGCGTGCCTTGCGGTCAACGTTGATCACCATCGCCTCGACGGAATCGCCGACTTTCAGGTGCGTACCGGCATCTTCCACGCGATCGCGGGAGATTTCGGAAGCGCGCAGGTAGCCTTCGACTTCATCCGACAACTGGATCACTGCGCCCTTAGGCTCGACCGACTTGACCGTGCCGTTAACCAGCGCGCCCTTGTCGTTCATTGCAGCGTAGTTGTTGAACGGGTCGCCTTCCAGTTGCTTGACGCCCAGGGAAACGCGCTCGCGCTCCACGTCGATTGCCAGCACGACTGCTTCCAGCTCGTCGCCCTTCTTGAACTTGCGAACGGCTTCCTCGCCGCTTTCGGTCCAGGACAGGTCGGACAGGTGAACCAGACCGTCGATATTGCCAGGCAAACCGATGAACACGCCAAAGTCGGTGATCGACTTGATTGCGCCTTTGACCTTGTCGCCCTTCTTGTGGGTGACAGCAAAGTCGTCCCATGGGTTCGGCTTGCACTGCTTCATGCCGAGGCTGATACGACGACGTTCTTCGTCGATCTCCAGAACCATGACTTCGACTTCGTCGCCTAGTTGAACGACTTTGTTCGGTGCCACGTTCTTGTTGGTCCAGTCCATTTCGGAAACGTGCACCAGACCCTCGATACCCTGCTCGACTTCGACGAATGCGCCGTAGTCGGTGAGGTTGGTGACTTTACCGAACAGGCGGGTGCCTTGTGGGTAACGACGGGACAGACCGGTCCATGGATCGTCGCCCAGTTGCTTGACGCCCAGCGAAACGCGGTTCTTCTCTTGATCGTACTTGAGGACCTTGGCGGTGATCTCTTGGCCAACCGACAGCACTTCCGACGGATGACGCACACGACGCCATGCCAGATCGGTGATGTGCAGCAGACCGTCGATGCCGCCGAGGTCGACGAACGCACCGTAGTCGGTGATGTTTTTGACGACGCCGGTAACAACCGTGCCTTCTTTCAGCGTTTCCATCAGTTTCTGACGCTCTTCGCCCATCGATGCTTCGATGACAGCGCGGCGCGACAGCACGACGTTGTTACGCTTGCGATCCAGCTTGATGACCTTGAATTCCAGGGTCTTGCCTTCGAACGGCGTGGTGTCCTTGACAGGACGTGTATCGACCAGCGAACCCGGCAGGAACGCGCGGATGCCGTTGGTCAGAACGGTCAGGCCGCCTTTGACCTTGCCATTGACGGTACCGGTAACGATTTCGCCGGACTCCATCGCTTTTTCCAGCGAGAGCCACGAAGCGAGACGCTTAGCCTTGTCGCGCGACAGAATGGTGTCGCCAAAGCCGTTTTCCAGCGATTCGATTGCAACAGAGATGAAGTCGCCGACATTGACTTCCAGCTCGCCGCTATCGTTTTTGAATTCCTCGATTGGAATGAATGCTTCCGATTTCAGGCCTGCGTTGACGATCACGAAGTTGTGATCGATGCGAACGACTTCAGCCGAAATGACTTCGCCGGAACGCATGTCCTGACGCGACAGCGATTCTTCGAACAGCGCGGCAAAGCTTTCCATGCCGGAGGTTTGTTGGGAATTAACAGCAGTAGACATAGTGTGAACAGGTTTTGACCAACATCCGTTTTGCTATCGGCTCGCTCAATACAAACCGTACGGATACTGGGTTAGGTTACTAATCGTCTGCAGAGCTTTGCGCCAGCAGACACCACTTACAACAATCAAGACTTCTTTACAGCGGCATACCAGCGAAGCACCTGTTCCACCGCCTGATTCACGGTCAAGTTCGAAGTGTCCAGCAAATACGCGCCTTCCGCCGGCTTGAGCGGGGCGACAGCACGATTTGCATCGCGCGCATCACGTTCGTTCAAATCCTTCAGGAGGTCTTGCATATTAGCAGAAAATCCCTTGTCAATCAATTGCTTATATCGCCTTTCCGCGCGTGCCTCGGCACTAGCGGTCAAAAAGACCTTCAGACAGGCTTGCGGGAAAATCACCGTACCCATGTCACGCCCATCGGCAACCAGCCCAGGCGCCTCGCGGAAACGTAACTGAAGATCAACCAGTGCCTGTCGTAGGGCCGGCAGGGCAGCAATTTTCGATGCCGTATTGCCAACTTCCTCGGCACGGATCGCCATGCCGACGTTTTCATCGCCAAGGAAAATCTCGCCTCCACGGAAACTGCAGCGCAAACCTGCGGCCAGCGCGCTCAAGGCTTTTTCATCGTCGAGCGCGGTACCGGCGCGCAAAGCCGACAGCGCGGTCAATCTGTACAGTGCGCCCGAATCCAGATAGTGGAAATGCAGGTGATCGGCCACCAATTGAGCAACCGTACCCTTGCCGGACGCGGTCGGGCCGTCAATTGTTATGACGGGAATATTGTCGAGTGAAGACATGGTGAAATCCGTTCAAAATCGCGTGCGGCATGCCGCATGCGAAGAGGCTAGCTTAAAACAAGGTTTCTTCGGTCACCTTGGCAAAGGCGCCGAAATATTCGGGAAAGGTCTTGGCGACACACTGCGGATCATTGATGCGAACCTTGGTGCCGCGGCGAATCGCACCATCCAGTGATGCCAGCGAAAAACACATGGCCATACGGTGATCGTCGTAGGTATCGATGGCAGCAGCATGGAGCTCGGCCGGCGGCGTCACGCGCAGGTAATCGTCACCCTCTTCCACCGTCGCGCCGAGCTTGCGCAATTCGGTCGCCATTGCGGCAATGCGATCCGTCTCCTTCACGCGCCAGCTGCCGATGTTACGCAGCGTACTTACTCCGTCCGCGTAAAGCGCGGCAACCGCGATCGTCATTGCCGCGTCCGGAATATGGTTGAAGTCAGCATCGA
>Ga0310811_10001293_pt1 | contig 31831 bp, 38 predicted proteins | sample YCmetagenome_FD_207642 | JGI IMG/M metagenome (GOLD analysis project Ga0310811, IMG submission 207642) | Soil microbial communities from experimental microcosm in Duke University, North Carolina, United States - YC | ecosystem: Engineered > Artificial ecosystem > Soil microcosm > Unclassified ...
TTCAAAGGTCTGTCGGGGGTCCTCTTTCCCATTACCCTACTGTGCTGTGTAAAAGACGTTTGTGCATTCGGGAGACTGAGACTTGACTTACAGTATCCATGCTACCCATGTGCACCGGGGCATCCAGGATTTGATAAAACAGCCCTCTTCTGACAAACCAAACCCTCTGTCACTCGCTGCCTGGCCATTCGGTTAATTCGTGTAGGGAATGTTGCACCTCTTTCCATAATTCGCGCTGAACAAATTGCTGAGTGAAGTGATGAATTCAGTGATGATGCTCAAGGTCTACCATCTGTATGTATAACGTTCGCGGCAAAAAGGTATCTCTCGTAGCATGTTCGTCAGTGGAGAAAAGAGATTGCCGATTTCCCCATCGTCTTGTTCATCCTTATCGCTGTTATCGTTATCAAGGAGCGAAGCTCTGCGAGCTCCAAGATATCTTAAGCCCATGTTTTGGCAGCCCCCCGAGCATCTACATTGCCATACTGCAATGACAAAGTAGAAAAGAGGGAGGTGTACAAGTACAATGGGCGCGAGTTTATGGGAAAAGCAAACACACGTACTGGCAAGCGACAAATTCGCCGGGTCATTGTACTATGGGGTTAAAATTGTTGGTTCGCGACATTGATTGAAGTCTAGTGACGGTACAGAGGAGAAGGCTTTAACGCAAAGACTGTTTTCTAACCGTGTATTCCGGACCGTATCCTATTTGTTATTAATTACATAAGACGGAAGAGTCCGAGGAGCGATGGTCAAAAGTAAGGCGTCATATACTATTTAGCTAATAGCTCAAAGTAGCCAACGCAAGAGAAAGATGACGGTGTTAAAGTCTGTAAAGAATACGACAATAGCCAGTATTTAAATAGTTCTAAGGTAGAGGTAACAGATACTTGGGTAATAGTCGGCCGATAACAACGGGCGGTTGGACGTAGCGACTGTTAAAGATAGCTTGACACGTAGTCAGCTAAGCTTGGAATATGAATATCAATGTTATTCAGTTGACACCGGAAGCTAATATGGCCGAAAACAGTGGCCGTTTATACCGTCTACGGTACGATCGAGCCTTCTGCATTACCAACCATCAAGCGCATACAGGTCGATCGACAGGCAATAAAAGGATCGTCATTACCCACACACACCTTTAAGCCTTACGAGTCTAATAAAGGCTGTTAAATTCGTTGTTCAGAAGTCACCCCACTTTTTCCACTTTGAGAGGTGAATCAAAGTTCCCACCGCCTCCTGTCTCTATCTTACTTCAATCGATTGTGTGCACGTCTCCACCTTCCGCCACTCGTTTTCACTCGCTCGTGCTTGCCTGCACACGTTTTCGTGCGTTCTTTGACTCTAATGTTTGGGATCGTTTGTGATACCCCCAAACGACATTTCAATGTCCGCAACGATCATTTATACTGCTCACGCAGTCTGCACCGCGCACCATCCCTGCTCCTGACCATGCTTCGGTTATAATCCTCTCTTTATTTCGGGACGTAGATGGTGCGCCATGGTCTTTGTGTTGAAGTAACCAGTCTCATCAAGAACAAGGGCACACGTCGTGTTCTCACTTTGCTGAGCCTGTCGTTCTCGCGGACGCCTCCTTATCTGAAGTGGCCGCTGCCTGACCTCAGGGTGTGTAGTTCTGCAGTGTTGTGACGTCGTGATCGCCCTCACTTACTATCAGTGTTACAGGTGCGGCAGTAACCAGTTTCATCGATACACATCGCGTAATAAGTGTTCTCGCCTTCAAAGTCGGTAGTCAGCCAGAGTCGCACTTTGCTGACTTCATCATTCTCGTGGACGGCTCTTTGGTCAGCCCTATGGTACGCCACGATGTATTCCATCCCTATTGTCTACGGTTTGGAACGAGTTTCTAGATGTATATATTCCACTTGGCCAAACCTCCGAATTTCAAGGTTTAGAACAAAATTCATAATTTTGAATGCTGCGGGAAGTCAGCTAGTCTGTGCTGTCACTGAAGGTATCTTCTACTCTTCGATCGACCTATCTAGTGCTGCCGCAGTCCACTTGCCCCCCGCCCCCCCCCCGCTCTTCTCCCTCACAGAACATCCGCTCCGTGCATATTACATTGGTTGACCTTATCACACGTCCTTGAAGTTGAAGTTGAAGCGTCAGGAACCAAGGAGACGGAAGTGATGGGGGAGATGACACATGAGCTCATCGATAGCGGAATTAAACTGATAGGCTGTATCATTCTGAAGCAGCGCCAGTGCAGGTCGGTTACCCCACCTGTTGTTGGCGATTTCTGCGTGCTGACTTCATACTGAAACATAGTACGAGGTCACATGAAAACCATTCCTTCCTCTCGAAGCTGCTGGTGCGCTCGTACAAACACTGGAGACGATCGTAAACGTAGCAGGCAAAAACGGGCTTCGTGTTACGTTTGCATCAAGGATAACTGTACGTCTTATTCCCGCAACTGATTGCTCTGTCTTTGCCAATATGCTTACCCTTTCGGCCTATCTTCCCTGATTAGAGGCGGGAGTGTAGCTCACGCACGTTCCTGGCTGGTCTAGCCGACCACCTTCCACCAGATAACCTCGTACCGCTGAAACTAGCCATTTTGCGTCATCTACCTATTCTTAGTGACAATACCTTGCCGGTACTTTGGCTGATTCATCTTCTCAAATGGTGTTCAATGCCCATAAGGAATTCGAGAAGAAGGATGCTGGTACGTCTTTTTTAAAAAATAACTGAAGCGATGTCGACGTCGATGCGTGTTGCAGCCATTACTTCAATATACTTTGACAATGTCGATCTTGAGCTGTACCTTGGTCGACTAGAGAAAAAAGAAGGTGCAGAAGCTATCCATCTACGCTGGTATGGCGACGTAGATATCTTGTCAAGGTTTTATTCAACGTCCCCCTCAGATTTTCGTCGAGCGCAAGACGCACAGAGAAGACTGGACAGGTGAAAACAAAAAAGATCGTCCAGACATGTTTCCCAATCAAAGAACATCTAGTGAACGCTTTTCAACATGGACGCGGAGCTCCAGGCTGACAAAGGCAAGAAGACACAAGCCGAAGTCGATTCCATGATCCAGCTTGCGAGCGAGGTTCGGCTTCGTATTCTTACGAAGCAGCTCCAGCCAGGTATGTAAACACCCTCAATCGACTGACCTTGTTCATAAATATTCTAGTCATCAGGACGTTTTACAATCGAACTGCGTTCCAACTCCCAGGAGATCACTGTGTACGGATATCGCTTGTTACGGAACTCACAGTATTTGGTTCGCGAAGACAAGTAGGACGGAGGGTCGCGTGCTGGCAATAACTGGCGGCGAACCGACAATATTGGCATCAACCATCCTTTTGACCGGGTGGAAGTGGGGGATAAGGAACTTTTCAAGTGTGTATCCATTATCGGGCTGATTCCATATCACGTTCACTTTCTTCAAAGATATGGTGTTTTAGAAGTTAAACTTCAGGCTCAGTTCGGACAAGAGCCTCCCAAGTGGGTAACGGACCTTGTCCAGTCCTACCCTGTCGAAGCTGTTCCCAAGTTCAGTATGATTCTCACAGACAAGGCGTTCTCTGCCACTTACGGACTGTCGCTAGTACAGTCATCCGCGGCTGTGCTATTCTACTGCCAAATCGTGTGGATCTCGTGCCATTCTAGCTATCCCAAAGTAAATCAGCAGGACTTACTTCCTGCCCTGCTTACCTAACACCCCCATCACCAGTGAACACAGACATCCTCAAGCCCAATACGGGTTACCTCACTGTCGAGCGTCCCGCAAAGAGTACTCCTGATCAGCAGTCCGGAATCCTCTCACCCGCACACTATGTTGAGCCCGTCTCGGAGGGTGAAGAAGGTGAGGAGATGGACTTGATACCTGCTAGAGATGAAGACCGGAGCACGGGTTTGCCACATGAGACGTCGCGGCTGCTATTGCATTCCGTGAGAAGTCTCTCAAGGAATGCGATACCGCACCTCGGTCCACCGGGAGTAGCAGCACTCCTGAAGAGGTTTGTGATGAGCGAACCCCATTGTTGAAGCTGCCGCGGGCGCTGAGGATGCAAAGGACTGTATCGATTGACCCGCTTGCGCCGTCTTCCGCGTTTGATGAGCGTTTGCAGGCAAATCAGAAAGATGAGGTATATGGGGCGGTGGGTCTGGATGAGAACCTAGGGGAGGAAGAGCGATTACTGGTTAGGGACTGCTTTTTTACATTCATTGATTGGATTTGTCTGCTGATGTTTATCGTAGGCTGAGCTTTGCTGTGCTCTCATTGGCTCCATCACCACAACGTTGAACTTCGTGCCTGCAGATGATCTGCGACACCTTATTAGTGCAGCGCTGCTTGCTCTCGCCTACTTCGCCATCATCTTCATGTAGCAAGCGTTTCGTCTATGGGCGAGATCGGTGGAAGAGCTTTATCATGACAAGTACGGCCCGATTATTTTTTGCTTTGTGTTGTTTGCTGCGCTGGGGACTAACATTGGTTTGAAGATGGTGGATGTGTGATGACTTGGGGTAGATGCGTTGTATTTTTAAGCCTTTATCAACTTGACCTTCATGCGGAAGTTATATCCGCGCACCTGGTGGCACAACGCCCTAGGGTGACCCACCCTCCCCCTACTCAGAACATTAGAAATGCTATTAGACATTCTATTAGTGCAGTCAGTTTACCCGTGCACCTCAGTCGCCGAGTGGATTACAGGAATGTGTCAAACCGCGTGAAAGATTGAAGATGAACATTGTCATCTGCCAGGCTCAGATAAAGCGCACCGATTTAGTTCAATCCAATGGTTTGCAGATAGGTAAATTGTTCGACCACATTCGATATGTGCCCCACATGATGCACATGACCCTTGCGAGTTGTAAAGAAAATCAACGAACGTGTAACTATCGTGCGCCGGGCTCCTGAGAGCGGACATTTAAGTTCCCAATCACGTGACTTCCAGCAGAGCCGACTCAATTTCTCGACATAAGTATTTAGGCTAGGCTCGTGACCAGCCTGGACTAATACTACCACGGTTAGACTACGTCAAGCACTTAACATTTCAAAGACGTAGTCTAGACTGGTTACGAGTCTATGCATAGACCTGACTCTTGACATCTGCTTCGAAGATTCGCAATGCTCGCATGGTTCCTCTTGCTGCGTGGAGCCATCTTGGTGAGGGTAATGGAACCGAATGAGGGTGACCGTGGAACGTAATCGCCGGCCAGCGGTAGGGCTGCATACGGTAGTCGGCCGTATACATACGGTCTAAATACGGTGTACGGCTAACCCGTACACCGTACATGACATTGGTGGCGGACGAAGCGGACAATACGGTACGGAGTATTATACGGCCGTATACGGTACATACGGAATGTAAATCAACTATGAAGGGAGTCATTTAGTACAAAACGACCCAAACAAAGCCTCACCTTCACGAGCATCGATGTCCTGCCTCACGGAAAACCTCCCACACAAACTTAGGACGAAGTACAGAAATTTTTGATAAGGCAGACAAACTACTATGCTTTAGAGTTAGATAAAAATAAACCTGCTAGTGCAAAACATCAGACGAAACAGATTATGATGTGTAAAATTGCGTGCTTACACAGATGACGATAGGGTGGTCGTTTTTCAGATAATAGTGAATATGTTGTATTGTTTGTGGACTACAAATCCAATCATTGTTGAGTCGCATACATAAGTGAACATTACAAACCTCCGCGATGTGCACGGTCAACCCAAGACCGGCACCTTTGGCTCTTGATAGGTGCCGAGTGAATGATTGCATATCGCCACTGCGTGGATCCCCACATACATCAATGCCTACAACTCAGACTCGTCGCTGTCGCTGTCCTTGGTGGTGCAGGGCGGCATGGCGATTCAGGGCAAGAAGCTACCAGATAAACCGGCACCCTTTCTGACCGTATAGGCACTGTCGACGGCCGTATGGAAGACGGTTTGTACGGTGTAGGGTTTGGCCGTACACCGTACCTGTCTGCCTCCCTTTGCAGGCCCGCCGGTACGGCAACCGTATCCGTCGACGGTTGCCATACAAACCGTCTATTACGGAGACGGTGTGCAGCCCTAGCCAGCGGTGATGCAAAGTTCTTGGTAATCTTACTTTGATAAATGCTAAGCGCTACAATCCCATCTAATGTCCATAAGTCACACTACATGCAATTTTTAATGAATCGGGTCCTTGTGAACTGTACTATATAATGTGCTCCATCATCCACAGGTTTCTAATTTTCTCTCCTTCATCAGTTTTGCAATTCTGTCACGCTTTTAATACATTTGTCACGTGAAGTTGGTCAGCCCTACCTTACACGGGTGCGTTTGCAGGGAATTGGTCATTTTGTTGCGATGTAACCCTAAAGTGAAGTCGGGGAGATGTCACCAGTGTGAGTTCTGCGTGACTTTGGCTGCTTTCAAAAAACTTCAGCATTTCTTCATTAAAATCAGTCATTCAACCTCGCAATGAAAGGTACATGTTAGAAACATTGATTGAAGTTGTAAATTATGCATGGAAGTAAGAATTGAGTGAGATATTTAGGTCGTGACGACTTATGGGGGTGACGACTCTATCAGAAGAAAGAAGAGCCGAGGCGAGACGCCGAGCGACAACCACAACGACTATCAAAATAGACGACGTTAGAATACAGAAGTACAAGAGCGTAGGCTATACCTATCAAAATAGACGAGCATGAAACTAAGAAAGGAGAGAAGGCCAAAACGAAACTATGTAAGTACTAGTACTACGAAAAAGGAAATAGATCGAAAGTCAGCAAGTCAGCAGACAGAGTTCATAACAGACTCAGCCGTGATGGATAGTAATATGCCATATGACTGACTATGCACTGGGGGTACTAGACCAGCTAGGACCAGTGCTAGCCGGATCTCAAATAAGAGGGAGCTTGCCCGTAGATGCTGACCAGCTGGAGATGTAGGACCAGTAAGAGGAAGTCAGGCTGTAGATACTGACCTACCAGATATGTAGGTCCAGCGCTGGCCAGTCTTAAGTTGGCAGGAGGTAAATGTCATGATATTGATGCTGATTCATACAACTAACATGATATACACATGAGGGATATATGAGCAAGGTGAAGACATGCTAAGCCTTCAAGGCTTTCTTAGTGGGCTGCCTAGCTCTGGAAGATCGACGGACATCACCCTTGGCCTTCTTGGATGGCTTTCGACATCCAGCAGACTTGGTTCTCTTCACCTCTACCTCCTCCATCTCTACCTCTGCCTCCTCCTCATCCATTTGTTCTCCTGCTACACGTTTCTCTTCCACCTCCCTCTGTATATCCAGGAGCCTGTTTGCTTCCTCCAGCTCCTTCGTCTGCTCTTGAAGCTTACGATTCTCCTCCTTCAACTTCTCACTCCTCTGATTCTGCTCCTCAAGCTTCTGCGACACATTTGCCAACTTCCGCCTTAACTCCTCCTCAACCACTCCATCTTCACCATCTTCACCTCTGCGTCCATCTCCAATAGGAGTCTTATCGCCAATAGCACTTTCCTGCTGAATATCCCTGACCTTCAGTAGATGAATAACGCTACCTCTGACCTTGTTAACTGCCTGTAGGACAAGGACAAGGATCTTGATATCCAAGATCGACGTGCTAATGTAAGTGGGCGTCTCGGTAGTGACCTCATCTGCCTCATACTCGATGGCTTGTTTACACTCCCTGAGCAGCAATCCAAGACCTAGGCTGACTCGCATTGCAGACGGCAAGCCAGAGATCTTGGCAGACACAGCTTTCTCTAAGAACTTTTGCACCTCGCCATCTACCGAGTGCACATCACTGGGAAGGTAAGACCCTTCCCAGGACCAAGTTGCCCAGGCAGGCCATTCTTTTTGCTCGTTAAAACTTGGTTCCTGGGCTGGGTGAGTACGAAGCGTTGCTTGATCAATTGACAGCGTACCTTGCCCAGGTCTCTGATACCCTCGACTAAAAGCTGGTATTCATGGTTACTGCTGAGGGACTTCATGAACAAGATGCGATCCTTTATGGGTACTGTTGCTGGTGCACCCAGCGGAGCACTGAAAGGACGTGCGGCTGGCCCGGCCCTACGTCCAGTAGAGGCTGCTGCGACCGACTCATCTTCAGAGGAATCGCTCTCGGCCGGGCGAGTCCTACACCCTGTAAAGGCAGCTCTAGCCGACTCGCTCTCTGTAGAGTCGCTATCGGCCGTTCTGGTGGTACGGGGTGTACTGGCTGCCCCTTTGGAGCTAGAAGTCTTAACTGGCTTGATTTCCACATACTTGTTGTCAGATTTTTCTTGGTAGGGATCCGCATTCTCCAAGCGCTCCTTGCTCATATCGCCGAGTTTGGCTGCAGTGAAAACAACCAGCTTCTTCTTTGCTGCCTTCTTAGTGTCCCAATGAGCCCACAGCTGGTTGATATTTTCGGCCCGCATATGAGATGGGTCTCTCAAGATGAAGCCTTCGGGGACGGAATTTGGATCGAGGTACAAAGAGGGGTTTGCCACGACCTCGCGCCAAGGTACAGGTTTGGTGGTGCCTGCGAAGACCTCTGACAGATAGTTAGTTGCTGGAAGGCGTCAAACAAAGAAATACTCACTGTAAGAGGCGCGAAATATCTGACGAACCAATTCTTGTTGCCCTCTGGTGGTAACTCCAGCTCGTGAGGGAAGCTTTGGGTAGCCACTCTTGTCCAAAATTAGTTCAGGTAGGCTAGCCTTGCCGACATCTTGCTCTTCGTCATCTGACTCATCGTCGTTTTCCTCTGGGTCTGAACGTTCCTCAATTATGGTAAAATTTTTAGAACAATAAACACCTACAAAATTCCAACTTTGACCAATCTGCAAATTTTTCAAAACCTTCAGACGTCCATTCCTTATTCCCTTGAGAACTCTGTGTAAAAGGTTTTTTACTGTTGATGGGCTTGGACTCATGACTAAGTAATAATAGCGTTCGGTCATTATACCATAAGACCAAAGCACTAAAAATACACTCACACAATGACACTTAAAGTTTGGTCTGCCGGTTTCTTGTGACTTGCTAGGATCACAACCCGACATCCCATAGTACGACGAATTTGTTCGGTAAAGTCATCGAGGACTTTTTTGAGGTGCCTCTTCCGATACCTGTCAAGGCAGTTAATAGGAGAGGCCAAATAGTCAATTAAACATTCACATTGCCTGCGATTCCGGAGGAGCACCTTCCCTATTCCACTTTTCCCTCGCATCCTCGACCTCCTTCCGTTCTGCAGGGGTCATGTTTTTGAACCACTTCCTAGCGTGCCCAGTTCTATACTTGATTTCGTTCTTTACCCCTAACTTCGCTTGCTCCTCCTTATCATACTGGTCGATCTCCTGCTTAAATAGTTTCTGAGCAACATCCCAGTCGCTAACTTCCTTCTTGTAGAAGGCTGCATCCTTAGGACGGGCTGCTGCCTCCCTCTCCTCAGGAGACAGGTAGGATGCCTCATCCTCTGCGTCATCTCCAAAAAGCTCTTCTTTTGCCCGTATGTCATCTTCGTCAATCAAGAATTGTTGGTAGTAACGCCTGATCATCAGTAAACTGGTGAAACTCAGATATTCCCAGCTAAAGTGGATATGACGTTATAAAACGATATAAAGTAATACAAAGTGATGGGAAGCAATATATGGGTCTGAACTGATCTTAAATTGGGTTGATTACATTGCTTTATGGTGCATTTCACTTAGAGGCCGCTTACTCATGCAAAATTTCTACGTCCGTCAAAAAAAAAAGACTTGACTTATTCCTTCAATAGAAACGCTCCTTTTGACAGTACGAACATTTCCTCTGAAGCGATTTTCATTTACTTGAAAACTGAGGGAGTTGTAAATTTCCGAGAGGTCCAAATTGGCGGGTATGTACTAGAAGTGTTATACAGTATCGAGAGCATGTGCTACAATGTCTAGAATACATTTGTTGGGCTTGTACTTACAAGAACTGAATGTCTTGACCTGGATTTGAGCTTCTGTTGTGCCCAAACCTGACCAGTATGCCTCCATCCACCGGTACATATGATGTTCCCATAAACGGACTGTACTGTGCTGAACAGATGCAAGCGCCTTGGGCATGTTCTCCTATGCCGTAGCAGGCCGTGGTGGATGGTGGTCATGTTTGCTCACGCCAGACCACGTCAGACCACGACACATTGTACATTCTCAAAACGCGGGAGAACGTGATACAGCGTGGTTTGCGGTAGTGAACATAAAACAATGCATTTGCGTGTACGATGATACAGTGTGGTAGTACTGCTAGTGTACAGTTGTATAGAAATGAATGCAGGTGCCAGGACAAGAAGCAGATGAGAATAAAGATGAGCCTGGGCAAGGGAAACAGAGGAGCAAGCAAGAGCAGACAACAAGACCAAGACCGGGCAGGAGAGCAGACGAGGATGAGACCAAGAACAAGTCTGAGAGTCCGAGTCTGCCGAGTCCAAGCAGAAGAACAGACAAGAACAAGTTCGAGAAAGAGCGCTGGCAGATGAGAATGAGACTAAGCAAGAGCAGACGAGAATGAGAACAAGCGGGGGAGACTTATCGAACAGGATCCTACGGTCCACTAACTGCAAATTCAGCAGCGTTTGTTTTAGCCTGTAGTTGAATTAAACATATGATATCATCCAAGAGAACAAAAACAAACTCACAGCATCTGCAAGTTTCGAACAAGCAATATAAGGCGCTCTCTGTTGGAGAGTCAGACTATTCCAGTGTGCGGTAAGCTCTGCAACAGTTCCTGTCTTGCGCTGAGCCTGCCATTCGATACCACAGAGGTTGCGCGCTGTCGTTGACCCTGAACTTGGCTTGAAGACGTTATTAGGGTTTGTCGGACCTCTTTTTTTCTTGACAGGCTGGGTGAGAACGTCTCCGGTAGATGTGGCAGAGGGAGGTGGAATATGAGGAGATGTGCTACCCTCCCTCGAGTGACACATTATTGAGGGCTGTTGCAAGAAATGCGAGTGTCGAAGAGCTTGGTAGTGGGACAGAATCCGACCCGAATTTCGCCATCACTTTCTACAAACTTTACTTCTTCGTAACAACACTTCCCGCACTCAGGACAGTGTGTAAGTCCTGCAAATGGTCCTGTGAATCCAACACACGAATCTATGCACATGTCATGTACGATGGACTCGACTCCAGTGAGCTCAGCAACAACCTGCTTGACTTGGTATAATGTGGGAAGCTCGTCGGGTGCACAGCCATGAAGCTCGATGATTATCTTGCGGGTCCTCTCGTATTCTTTGTCTGAAGCTGAATGTGCGAGGTAGAGCTTGACAACGGCAGTTGTAATGCGATCCTCCCCAAGTGAAGGTGTGAATTGCAGTGGGAACTTGAGCCGTGTGATTGCTTCTGCGCCGAGCCCAGAGTCCTCGTCATCCAGACTGGCTGTTTGCATCCGCGAGATGAACGCGAGGGAGTGACGAAGATCATCACATTTCACGTGCGTATAGATGTCCTCCATAAGGACACGTTCATCTGCGTCTAGGGGTGAAGGAACACCACTGTCGTTAGGTTGTGGTAGTAGTGGATCTGGGGATGGAGATCGTTGTGGTATCACATGTCGAGGAGGTGAGATGGGAGGGTGGACGTCTGGTGCTGTGTTGGGAATGTTCCCAAAGTCGTCATAATCAGTTAGATGGTTCTCCTGCAGAATTCGCAAGTTATTGTAGTAAAACTACATACAAGAGCAACAAGACGAACCTCTGGATTAGGATCATCATCCTGCTCATCCTGCTCGACAATAAGGGTGCTGAAGCGCTGAGCTTGGTGTGGGATTTCTATATCGTGTTCTTGTGAGTTAATGGACGTAGCAGATGTAACAGGGACGCACGAGCACAATGCAGTGTTGATGAACTGGAGCATTGGGAGGAAGGACGTTTTTGTGCGGTTGTTTGCAAGGGAGAGGAACGAAGTGGCACCACTTACGGGGGACGAGAAGTGTTCGTGCTCGTCTTTGGCATGTGAGACACTGACATGGACAATAGGAGAAAGACAGTAAACTCACCGACACTAGCACGGACGTATTCTACGGGATCTGCTTCACACATGGCTTGTTTGGACACGTTAAAAGTGAGCTGGGGGAGTGCAAAGTTAGCCACGAGACTGTCAACATGAGGCTTCAGGAGTATCCATGTCGACTTCAGCTTGCAGCACAATGCGAAGGATCGAAGGCCGATACGAACCATTCTGTGAAAAACTGCAAGATTTGGTATTGGCAATTCTTCCCCAGCCATGCCTACCCTGAAACGTATAGCTCGACTTGGTGGAGGTACACCTTGAAGATTTCTGGAGCAAAGGTAGTCACGAAATGCTGTGCAAATATGCCATACTCCTTCTGCATCGGTGACGGGAGCTGTGATGGATTGCCGAAGCTATAATACTATTAGAAATAGAATACTTGAGGAAAATACACACCGATGAAACAGTCGATCGAGGATTCCATACGGCCACTTCTTGGCCTTCCACCAGTCGCATCTTCCCCATTAGCCGGAACGCCTTCCACGGGGACAATCATCTCCACGACGCGGAACAAAAGTCTTTCCCAGGGAACAAATGATTCTGCGCTCTACTGATGTAAAGAAATGTTGATTATAAATGCAGTTTGTACGTCTTGAGAATAAGATGTAACATGGCAGGGATCTCCTGGGACGCAGGTTGGGATGGTGAGGTATTAAGCATGCTATTAGCGATGGTGGCAAATGTAGGGAAAGGGATAGCGATAATGCCTGGTAGGACGTCAGCTTTTGACGGAATCTACGCGTTTGTTAGAGAAATCTGAAAGATGTCACAATGAAACACATACCTGAACGCTCTGACGCACTCAAGTGCGGCTACAACACCAGCTCCTACATCTCTCACATCAGCACTTCCCTAGAGCCTTTTCACGTCAATCAAAAGAAATGCCCAGCGATCGGGAAAGTCATGCGCCACTAAGTCCTTAAGGGTCACTGCAACCTGGACGGTGAGGGAGTGGCTTGAACTTGCAGAAAGAAGGGGAAGAATGTTGGCTTTTAGTGCACCACGGTCGGACTCAATTGGAACGTGGTCCGGGCGCGAATTTGGTGAAAGGATGTAGGAAGTATGGACGCGATTCTTGAGGTAGACACTACAAGCTTAGCAAGTGGCTCTGTTATGAAAATATTATAATGAGTATCGCAAAACTTAAGAGTAGACATACAATTCAACGCCGTGAGATGCGATGATCTACATAAGAGCACTAAGCATACCCTCCTGTGCACCGATTTGCAGTGGCGATCAGCGCGATGTTTGCACGTCTAATGAAAGAAGACATTTGCGTATTTGGAGCTCGCCGGTCTTTTGTACATTAGGATCAGTATTGTAAGTTGTCGCGAACAAATTTGCAAGTGATTGAAGATCCATCTGTGCATCATCCATAACATTGATCAGATTAGCATTTTTTCACGTTAAAATTCATCTATAGATCAGCGATAAAATACAGACCTCGGGCAGGTATATTATGAAGAGAAAGAGACAAAGGATACTAAATGGTCGTGAAAGCCGTTTACCCATTGGGGTGCACGAGAGCTTGGTAGAAAAATATTGGGATGAAACAGGTTTAGTTAGCGTTGACCTACTAATTGATCACCATAATGCTTACATAATCGGTAGCGGCGCCAGCGCCAGTCCCCGACTCGCTGAAATCAATTTCGCGCACCTGTGCCTTTAAGTAAACCCTTTATGTATTGCTTTCTCCTCAAACAGTGCATTCGTGATATGCTTCATGCTCTCGACATTGCCGTCGACGCTCGTTTTCTTTACTGCCACAGTCGCCTATGCTACTATCCCCTACGGTCACTTCGTGACCCACCACTACTTCGTGATTTTCAACTACAGACCTCAAATTTACACCAATCACTTAGCTACTTCACTGAATACATTCAACGTATTCCCATATCCTATTCCAAGTGAAACGAAGCAATTTCATAAAGAAATGATAGAGATAGCATTTTCTACGTGACACCAGGAAAAGTCACGAACTAGTGTCACCTGCCGAGGTCCTTCGTGATTGTTACAAGCTGGGATTCATTGCTATGCCATGGGATGTCGCCGGGGGAAGCTAGCAGCATCTACAGACCCCGAGTATGAGTCACGGATCCAGGCGGCACTTGCAGATGTTGCAAATGGCACGCACAAGAATATCACAAGGGCTGCAAAGGCATACAAGGTAAAATCAATGTGGTTTTGAGTCCCTACACTTGAATGCTAAACTCATTTTACAGGTTGCACGGCAGACTCTTAAAGATCGCAGTAGTGGTCTTCATATGTCTGTGAAGGATTACAGCACCTCACCACAGATCCTTAACCCACATCCATATTTCACTCAGCATTGAGCAATATCCCCCTTAACATTAATCATTGCTTATACACATACAAATCCATCTAACCCGGACATACTGTAACTCGCGACATAGTATTAGCATCTGATATCTAATAATTGCATGGTATATTCGAGTTTCGATGTTGTCGAGCACGCCGAGCGGACTCTGAATTTGGCCAGAGTGACCGTCAGTGACTCTATGTGACATCTGCGTGACTCACGAAGTCACCTGGGTTGCCCAATAAGTAAGGCTTAGTTAGACGGACTAGCAGTCTAGCACATGCATAGGGGGAACCAAAAGCAAGTTTTCTAACCTCATAAAGTGCGTCAAGGAAATCTCGTGTCTAGACTAGAAACTGTTGCCCGATAGCATGATCCACCAGTTCACCTCAAACAAGTCAAACGATAAAAAGTAGTCTAACTGAATATGTTTCCTCGTTCATATTCTTGCCTCCCACCTAACACCAAATTCCAGGTGTCATGACAAGTGATGAGAGAAGACACCAACCTTGTCTGGGTATTTCCATTTCCATCTCTGTTTATTTATTTTTCTATTGCATTCAGTTTGAGCGTGTGACAGTGATGTGGCACAACTAGAGCGCTTACCCTTCGAGTGGCTGGTCGCGTTGACACCTCGCCATCAAGAGACATCATACGCTTCACTGGCACGCGAATATCAGAATCCAGGTGCGATAGTGGTTTGAGTGCCGGATGTTGGTTCCGGGACGACACATCTTGCTTATTGTCTCTCGAGCTCCCAGATGGTGGCTGCGAACGATTAAGATTGACTGCGCATTGATAACAAGGGCATGTTCCTTACAGCTTCCCTGAGGCGATTTGCTAGACATGTTTCTAGTTGCAGTATTTTATCTTCATGCTGCTTGATGAGATTGTTTTTCTAATGCCACAGTAGATCAGCGACGACTTGTGGGAGGCGAAAACAAACCCTTTTTATCTCATTGTCCTTTTCTATGAGTGTTCTCTCATAAGCTTTTTTGGCTCGATCATTAAGGTCATGGACCAACATCCATTCATTCTCGTTCTAAAGCAAACAAGGTGAACAACCATTAATCACATATATCCGTCTTACCATGTCATTTTGCTTATAGCGCACAGTGATGTTCGCCGCTCTATCAACATGTCGTTGTTCAGATTGTTCAAGGGCTTCGACACGCGTCTTCAGCACCGAGATCTCCCGTTGTAATTGCGCGTTCTCCTGAACCAGGGATTTCTCGAGATGGTTCGAGACTTCCTTGCGCACCTCATCATTATGCGATCTATTGTGCACCAACTCCGCCTCGGCCTTCTGTAACCTGTGATCGAGATTTAGTAAGCGCTATCAGGAAATTTTGGCGAGGCTCACCCGTCTTTGTCTCGTTGTTCCTTGAAGATTGCAGTGTTCTTCATATTCTGGCTTGCTTTGTGATCATTCATAACTGCCTGAAACCCGGAATTTCTAAGAATGTACTGTCATCAGCGCGTGAATGGCAAGAGACGCAAAGACCATACTCCTGTCTCATTAATTCCATTTCTTGCTGCATGGGATTTATTTTTTCCTGAAAGCTGTTGCACATAGAGTTGGGTAAAAAAAAATAACCTGGACGATTGAACGTATTCATTACCCTGACTGGCTGTTAGCCAACCTAGACTCGACTTGGGCAAGTTTGCGGAGAGCGCCACTCGTTTCATTCTTCTGGAGCTTCAAATCCCGGGACATGTCCGCAACGCGTTCGGCTGGATGGCCATAAGAGTCACTATCCAAAAAGATGACAAAAGCCGAACTCACAGATCTGCTGAAGATCTGACATTGTTGACTTTCTATAATTCCCGAAGTGCTCCTCTAGTTCTATGATGCGTATCCGGGCATCTAGCAGCTCAGACTCCATATCCTGCAGTTTGTCGCGCAGGAGACCGGTCAGTGATGACATTCTGTGTCCTCTATGAAGCCTACTAAGGGGTAAGTATGATTCAGGAATATTATTAACCGGCATTTGCCGGTTGACTTTGAAAAATCATGCGAAAAATTAACTTCATCAGAATCTGGCGTTGGCCAAACATCAGGCTGCAGCACTCTGTAGTGCATTTGCCTGATGAACGTCTAACGTTAGGCCTCACCGGTGCACCGCCCAGTGAAAAACGGTCCAAGCCATATCTACGGCAAACGACGGAAATATTAGTTATATACCAATAATATTGCGATAATTACGCAAATCAATAAATTGAAAGTGCGGTTGATCCATTGAGCAAAGATCCGTTGAAGATTGGTTGAACATGGAAATTCTGAGGGCATCTGGGAATCGTTAATTCCGGGAGCTGAAAGTCCGGCCGGACAGTACAGTGATCACGTGCACACGGACGCTTGTTATTTCCCACACTGTTGTCAGCCGCTGCACCCCATGATATGGCACTGTACTTCAAGTCTTCCAGCCTGTGCCCAACAACATAAGTACTCTGGTTACTGGTACTAAGTACACCGCTTGCAGTCTTGCACCCTTGCAGCCTCCAATTTTCTCGAATTCCCGGACTCCACGACTCTCAGACTTTCTGACTTGACTGTGCTCAACATTTGAATGTTTGAACATTCTTGCGCATCAGCTGTGCACGCACCATCACTTCATGCGATGACGTCGATATGCAGTGGACCAATTATGATATATATTGGGACATTCCATCCATACTCAGTTCACCTCAGCTTTCTTCTTCCCCTTCATCATCTTGTCCTCCCCTCAGCAAAATCTTGCTGTTGACCTCAACCATCCTGGTACCTAGGCTCGTGACCAGCCTGGCCTAATACTACCACGGTTGCACAAGTGGTGACTACGTCAATAAATTCTCACCATCTCAAATTGACGCATAGTCAGACTGGTTACGAGTCTAGGGGCCCCGTGCTAATAGACGACAGCTCAGACATCAGAGTTCACTGGATGATCACAGGGTCACCCTTATTCACTGCATACATCGTCGTCATTGCGCAGGAGATACTCGAGCTTGGACTGGCTACCGCGTTTGCTGTTAGCCTGAATGCTATCAGTCTTGTGAACTCGGCCAAGGGTACCATCTTGCTTTCGTGCGTACTTTTCACATGCCATCTTTGCATGAAGTCTTGATACCTTTCGCCCAGTCTTGGGGCGCCGTCCAGACTTTGCTTCGAGAAATTTATCGATGTAAGCGTACAATTGTCTATCAATGGATAGATATCGATTATTCAACTAGGCTATCATCGACCTGCTTATCCCCGGTTAACATACAGGATTTAAGGAACGCCTGAAGCTGACTTGTATGGCAAGCCAGAGTTTCTGTTCTTTGGCCCTGGTGGTAGGGTTACTACATGTCCGATATACCATGGAGGTGACTAACATCTTGTGTAGAGGGTACAACAAACATGGTAGGTTGGATGGCGCTACGTGCTCGCGATCGTGATGCCGAGACATAGTGGATGTCATTCATCACCGCTGAGCTTTTGGGTGGTAGTATTCCCCATTATACATACGGAATGACGTCGTTGTTTATTTGTCGACGTGTTTGGCATTCACAAGCAGCTTGGGTTGAGGGAGAAGGATATCGCAAAAGTTCAAACTGGTGGCCCTGGTGTGTTCGTATCCTCACTCTTAGGAAGTCGTCCTTGACATTTTTCAAACCCAGACCTTAGTTCAAATGAGATTCTCTTGAGTTCAGAAAAGACGACTGCTATTATCGATTGCAGTCACGGTGTCCTTGTCAACTCTGCAGGTATCAATGGGGAGGAGTTCATCCGACTCACCAAACATCGTCTGAAGCCCAATTAGTCACGTTGAACTACGGAGAGCGGCTCTTGTCCATCTTTAGTAAGTCGCAAAAAAGTATACTTCATATCATCACCTTCAATGTTTAACATGACAGTTTTTAGGGTAGTCACAGATCTGGGCGGCCCACCAGCATATAAAGTGGATGCTGGTTGAATTCGTTTTCCTTGTCTTTACCTCTCATTTTTCATCTACTGTTTTTCGAGCTTCCCTTCAAGTTCCTCCTTCTCTTATCGATGTCGTACTGTGAGGGCAGCACGGCGCACGGCGCTGAGGGTAGCACAGCGCACTCTGAGGGCAGCCTGACTCGCCACAGTACATCCATCGTCGAGAACAGACGGAACAACCACGATCTTCAACTACCCGAGCTAGATCCATCTCAAGCAACGTTTGTGCAAGCTCGGCAGCGACGCAAAATTGCCAAATTGGAGGGGATGATAGAGAATCTCGAGTCGGGGTGAGCTGTGAAAGAAAGGTATCATTCCGACCGCCGTTGCATACGTTGGATTGGGTTTGCTCACCGACACGATGCGTCAGGCAAACGAACTACTACCTAGCCCAAGGAAGAGCGTTCAGGCGTGTTGGCGCTCTATTCGATGGCATCGAGGATCTCGTGTCAGAAAATGACAGAAGATATGATATCGATGGGGATGAGGATGGTGAGGCTGCTACTGTTGAGTCAGTTTTTTTTCTCGTAACGAGTATCCTCGTTGACTTTTTTATGCAGCCAAGATAGGCTGCATGTAGGGTACCACGTCCTAGCGATGACCTTGCCGTGGTTTGTTAAGGAGGTCTCGAACATGGAGAGCGATGACTACGTGCGCATGTTAAAATTGGTATGTTATATCCCTATCAACGATTGGCTTTATCACGTCAAGCTTTTGTTTAGCTCATGCAGGGGGCTGACGGTGCTCGAGGAGATGATACATCTAAACTCAAGACTCTTATTTCAGATTGGGTTAATCGCGAACTGAAACCAGACCCTGCTGTTGACCCCGACGATAAGAATTGCCGTGGATTCGTCAATGATGCGTGTGGTCCGCTACTCTGCCCGGCCGAGCTTGACTGGAAAAACCCAGCGTAAGTGATGCACTCCGGATCCTGAACAGTGCTAACGGTTTACTAGCATAAAGGCAGGGATTCGCGGAGGGTCATGTTGTTACGGAGCTCTCCTTCCCGACATTTTTGTATGAAAAGTACAGCGCCAATTCGGACGATTTGGAGGACGGACTTTTCAAGGGCAAAATCCTTGTGCAGGTTTGTCTTACACGAGTTGCCCAGGAATAACTCTTACTTCATTTGCAGGGCTATAAAGCCGTATTTACCTCACCATCTTCAGCGAAGGTCATCGAGGGTGACGGCGATGGTGCCGATGTCATCGAGAACGACAGGCGGGCGAAGAAAGCACTCTCAGGAATCAAGGTCAAGAAACACGTAGCGCAAATTATCAAGATGAATGAAGTCACTCCGCGGTCTATTGCATATATCGCCTGTCAGGTAAGCCGTGATAGTTTTGTTATGATCAACGGTAAATAATGAGTGTACGGCAGGTACGATTCGTGCTATCTTCTGTTACTTCGTGGCGGTCGGTCGACGGAGATTTCGACTATATACAATTTTGGCAAACCATAGTGGATTTCTTCGAACGGCCACCTGGCCGAGAAGCACGGCGCAGAGTCAACAGACTACTGGAGTGGTGGAATAGGTGCGCTATCTATCCTTTCAACAGGTCTCAATTGATGATCTCAAATTGTTTAGGAAGGTTTTTGGTAGGAGTTGCCGTGAGGACCTTACCAGCGCGGCAAAGGCCAACGTGTCTGTAAACGCTCTCGCGAGGCAGAGGGCACACCGCGACGACACTGCTCTCGATTCAAACTAGAGACCTATTATTATCTCAGCATACTGTTTTCACATAACTTCTTTTGCCGTAGTTTAATGATGTCATGACTTAATGATAATCTTACTTAACATCATGTAACTGGATGAGATTACCACTTGCCTAGTATGAAACGCCCGCTTGCAAGGCTGCAATTGGGCTGAAAGCGTCTCGTAAAGTTTGCACGCCGTTGCAGCATCAACTCAGAACATGCAGAACTCAAGTCATAGTCTCTAGATCTGCCTGTTTCTTTCCAGACACATGAATTCAGAACACACAGGGCAATATTTGGGTGGAGAATTGATTACCTGTGTCCCGTTGACTTGGTCCGTTGGAATTGCACAATAACGAGGAGAAATATATAGTACCCACGAGTCGTGAACTTTGTAGAATGAGCTGCACAAAGAGTTACCTGAGAACAATATCAAAGGTCTGTGGAGCTTGGCCGTACATCCCATAAATATCATTCACCCCATTTGTGTTGAACAAAGGCGTGTTCTGTAGGTAAATCGCTAAATGAGCGTATTGAACAATCAATATCAGTCGGAACTTCGCTGCGCTGATCTTAGAAAACACAATCGATACGAGCTGATAGACAAAATGTGTATTCCAGATCTATTAGGAAGTGGTATCTAGAGTTCTGGAATTTTACGTAGTTACACCAAATATTCTTAATGAAGTCGGGCATTAAGGAGAACCTCCCTCGTGCACAGCTCTCTGCGAACTCATCCTAGGAACAGAGAACTTCTCAAGTTGTACTGAATTAAGAGGAATAGCACGAGTTTTTCCAAAAACCTTCCTGTTGGGAATGAGACAGTGTGAGACATAAGAGACAGAGAATTTTACCTGTTCCACCACTTAAGCAACTCCTTGATTCGGGCGAGGGCATCAACACCAGGCACAACATCGAAAAAATCTACGATGTTGTTGTAGAAAGTATAATAATCGAAGTCTCCGTCCACACTCCTCCAGGAGTTGATATTCGAGAGGGAGAAACGAAGCTATTGGTAAAATTAGTCTCAAAGGTAAACACAACACGAAGGTGCTGGGACAAACCTGGCAGGCAGTATACGCAATGGATCGTGATGTAACTGTCTTCATGCCAATAATATGGGCCACATGGCTACGAGCAATCGCATCACTCTCCGTGGACCGATGTCGTGAGGCTGAGATAACACCAGCGCCGTGACCATCACCAACTTCTTTAGCAGATGACGGGGAGGTGAATAAATGCTTGAATGCCTGTATACCATATAAGTAGCGTCGACCCGTGAAACAATACAACTTACTTTAACTAGTATAGCTGAACGAAAAAGGCCTTTCTCGATGTTGCCCGAGTCGAAGGTATAGTTTTCATATAAGAAAGTCGGCCAAGAGTAAGCTGTGACGAGAAACTCCGGATCTCTGTCCCTGATCTTTGCTTTTGTCCTATTCTAACAGTGAATACACTCCCACCACATCATGTTGATGACGCTTACGAGTTAAGAGTCCATATATACTCAACAGGACACAACAGCATGCCAGTGCTATCATGCACAAACCCGCGATTATCTTTAATGGTGGTGCGAAGGGGCGGGTCCACTGGATGAAAATACTCTGTGAGCCAAGAGATAACCGCGTGTTTGAGATTTGCGGTGTCGTCCCCTCGGGCACTGTCTGCGCCTTTTCGCAGCTAATAAAATATAACAAACAAGTGAAAAAAAATTGCAAAAAGAACTCACCTCTTTCAAGATAGTATCAAGTTCATCGTTGTCCGATGAAAGTTTCTTCTTCAGCCATGGGAGATAGCAAATGAGTTCGCTGAAAGCGTTGAAGGTTCTGTCCTCGCTAGTCCGATTTAAGATACAGAAACTACGGTCTGAACAGGGAGAGCACTTACTCCTGAGTGGTCACAAGCTGATCAGGCGAATTCAGTGCCTCTAACAAATCTTCCCGTCGGTCATTTTCAGCTATGAGGTCCTCAAGTCCATCAAATAGAGATACAAGCCGACGAATTGCTCGTCCTTTGTGAATATTAGAGTCGGTCCTGTACACATTAGAGTGAGAGCACCAAGTCAAAGGAAGCTGGAGAACTTACGGCTTAATTCGCTTGTTACTGGCCTTGAGAGTGTCGAGTTCCTGTTCTAAAGCGGTTATGCGTCGTTTGGCACGAACAACAGCAAGATCGTTTTCGTGGTCAGAGTCACAGTCGTCATGAAGGGGTGATAATGCCATGAGGGAGAGTTAGAAAAGTGGAACTAGGGGTATACAGCCTCTTCACACAGCTTGAAGATCAGCTTGAAGAAGCTTTATTATATAACAAAACCGCACTTAATTCTTCCAAACTAGGATACGCACAAAGATCTGAATCTGCATGTGAAGAGTATGTTACCAAACTGAAATGGTGGAGGATGCTCGCTTGCACGACACCGCGTATTGTGAAGAGTAGATGTGGGGGTGCTTAAGCTTAAGGACCGAGTAAGAAATATAATCAATGAAATTTCACAAAGCAAAATTAGTGTTGCCGTCGAAGTGAAGTGACTTCAAAGTAACTTCGGTTCGCTTCGAAAACGTGAGACTTCGGTTAACTTCGTTCACTTCGAGAGATGAATCGAAGTTACCGCATAGATCAATCATAATCACTACAAGTCTAAAGTCCTATATGTGCCTCCTGTTTCTCTCATATTTCAATGGTAAAACATCACTGTACATTTAAGTACATTCAATATGAGCCTCTCCTACATGATCTCGTACATACGCTAAGTTACTTCCGCCATTGAATTAAAATTTTCCACTACTTTTCCACAGTGCACACGCATTATAATAACCTCAGGCTCACTGTCTGTGTCTCGAAAGAAATTTTTTGCTACTCTCCATGTACCATCCAACAGTCGTTTTTTTTGTTCATTCATTAAATCAGCTATTTGCAGCAAAAAGAACTTATATTCCCGCTGCTTTTCCGCGTCGCAATGGATGTCCTTCCCGCGCAGGCTTCATCTGTTCCTTCCGAACGAGTCTTCTCATCCAGCAAAGTGACATGCACGGATCGGCGTGCTAACCTCTCACCACCAGTTCTCGAAGCATTACAGATTCTCTTACAAACAAGACCGGCTGGATTTCACGTCACATTTGGTTGCAGAAGAAATGGATTACAATATTTCGGGGCCTGTGTCTAGGAACACCATAGACGAGCTCGTGGTGGCAGGCAGGCTCGACGAACTTGCTCAGCTACTCACAAATGAAAATGAGGAAGCTTAGTCTTAGATTATACTGTAGGCTGTAGCTACATTTGATTGATCTATTATTGCTGAAAGTTTTCCTGCCTGCTGCCGAATTCGCGAAGTGTAACGAAGTGTGTCCAATTTCTACTTCAGTTCGATTCAGTTCGCTTCGCGGCAACACTAAAAATCGAGTTAAAATCGGCAGGCTCCGAATCGGCATCATTTGGCTGGTGTGTATTCTATCTGACTTGTACCCAAGATGCGACATTCATGGCTAAATCGACACTCTGAATTCATTGCAATGTACATAGACATATGAGATATAATGGGCAGCCATCCACTAGTTACAGATGAAAGGGAAGACCAGACATGGATGAATGGATAGCTTACCAGGTTGACTGTCCATCATTGGCTCCGGCAGCCAGAGCACCAACACAGTCAAACTGAGCATCTGTTTGCGTTTCCAACACCAGAGACAAAAGTTTGTCCTGCCCAAGTTGTTCACCTGCCTGACATGACATAAGCTCCTGGGGCTGTCATCATCTTGACCATTACTTCTCGAGTCTTCTTTGGCAAATACGCAGATATGTCGATCGTGATATTAAGACGAGGGTACGGATCTGTGGTTTTGTATAGCTCAAGGTTTAGAAGCGCGAGCTTAGTTGGGTAATCATAGCTGTTGGTGGAATTTTCGTCCCAGAAACCGTATACCGGAATCCGACCAGCAGAAGGATCACCACCCGCGGTTGTAACTGACGATCCATTGGCCTGTCGCCCTGGGAAGATGTTTGGAGGGCGCAGTGTCCTCGGGTGACCAATGGCCTCGGTCATGAAGAGGTAAGCTAAATATGGCGGAAACGCTTGGATAGCACCGTTCTTGCTACCAACAGGGTACCCGTGTCAGTCCCACCGCCGTAAGGTCATGTATTCTGAGATGACATACCAGAGGTGGTAGTATGAAGTAAGAGGTGCACCTTGATGCACATACATACTGGAGATGAGATTAAGCTGCAAATTCATCGATGTACCCTGGTCACGTACCGTGATACATTGATTGAAGCCGCGTAGATACTACAAGAGGGTCGTGTCTAACTACAAAAATGCTCGGATGTCATGAAATGCATTCTTTTCGTCAATGTACCAGCCACATGGCTTGACCGAATGTATTGCTGACATTAAACCGTCCACCACAGGAGACAGAATTGAATTCACCTTCATTATGGGTCAACATATATTCAATATTCAATCTTACGATCTGCCTTACCAATAACAAAGGAATCAGGTCCGAGTTGAGCGCGAACGCTGTGGATACGGGGCTGCCAAAGATCCAGATATCTAGTGAATATTAGTGCGCTGTGAGCATAGCAACAGATATGACTTACTTAGCCAAGTGTGTGTGATGAAGCTTGCGAGGGTGGAGGATGGATGAAGTAGGTTGTTATCTTTCCCGAACACATTTACGTGTCTTGATATTTCTCCCTCTGATAGCATGGAGAACTTCGTTTCTGGAAACCCAGGCTGCGAATTCCAAATCCGTAATGCTCTCACAGAGGTCATAGGACCTATTAAATCAGAGACAAGGTGAGTTGATCGTTGTCTGTAGCATTGTTCCCGCTTCTGATGGGCAAGCCAAGTTCCTGGAATACTTCTTCCAGGAGGAAGACGCCAAGTTCTTCAAGAGTCTCGGACTCAACTGCATTCAGCTACATTTCGATTACAGACACTTCGAATGTATGTACATACCTTGAGCTTTGCATTGCGTCGGACTTATCCATAGGCGTCGATCAGGTGACTTGAATCTCCGTGTTCTGAAATGATTGATCTCTGCGCCCAATAAAAAAATTACGCCATCCTCGATCTGCATGCCGCTGCAGGCGGTCAAAACGCCAGCTGGCACTGTGATGTTGGCACACAGATCGCAAATTCCTGGTTACACAGAACCGCTAGTCCAGAGGACTATCTCTGTTGAACAACGACAGAAGAAGAAAACCTAATCCCATTTCCGGCATCTTACTAATGTAGCCTAAGAATTGAAATGAAACCAAAACGGTTCGGACTCCAGAAGGATCGCAGTACCCTTGCACCAGTTGTTAATTTCTAATTCTACTGAGGCGTCTGCCATCTGCACATCTAAACAGGCCATAATAATTACTCTTAACGCATCATTTCTGTCAACTCCGCTACAAAGTTGGACTGAAGCCCTTTTACACTACCACCACATTTTAGTGAATCCAGACAGTCATGTCGTCCTCCCCAACCCTTGTACGCACACCTATACTAGGTTCCCCTAGTCTATCGCAGTCGTCCTATCTTCAACCCCAAGGCCAGACATCAACGACGAGCCTTAGACTCCTTATCTCACCTTCAACAACTAGTCCATTACCCAGTGGACATGGCGCGCGGAGAGTTAATTATGAATATTTCCGAAATATGGTAGTGTACAAGCCTCTTTACCTGGTTCTAACATGTCACTTACTTTACCTATAGTATTCGATGGCTGGCTTCACTAGGTCTGACCGTGGCACGAGATCAGCCATGAAGATAGCAAAGACTGCACAGCGCAATGTTCGCGGTGGTCGACTTGCTGCTCAGGCTCGCATTGACCAGTGTTTACTGTTGCTAAGAGTGCTGAATGCTGAGCTGGAAGACTGGAAGTGGAAGGAGCTTGAGGCAGAACAAACACTGCTGTCGTTGGAACATCAAGAAGAGGACTTCTAAGCTATTTCAGACGGCAGTAATTTCACATCAATTATCAACTCATTTTTTTCGTGCATGTCAAGCACCAATTTGATAGGCTTCCTTGTACTGTATTACGGTGGACATACATACTTCTGTGCATCGTTGACGTCCTTTCAATGATACGTTTTGGCATCTACGAGTCGTAGTATCCCCAGTGCGAGTTTGAGGCACTTGCTTGTGTGTAAAAATCTCTGCAATGACAGAGGTCGGACTCTGAACACTCTCATCATCGAAATCAACTTCAAATGTACACATTGATTTCGCGATTGTATTCTTTCCATCGTCCCGCATGCAGCCGAGGTTAACTTAGAATGGCTCAAGGTTTTCGGCCCTTGGTGGCATGCAGTATACCAATTGGCGAGATTTGTATTAACCTTCGCTATCATAGGCCCGCCTGACAAGGTTTTCGAGGTCTCGTCATATGTTACACTGCAAGCGAGTACCATATTTTCAGGTGCTTGCTAGCCGGTCTCGACTCTCGCCATTACATTCTTACACTGCACATAGTAAGTTACGTTGTTTTCAGGTGCTTGCCGGTCGCCGACCAGCAATTCGAGTTTGTCTCAAAAGTGCTCATGGCCTGTTTCTTTTGGTTTTAGATATGTTCGTAATTGCACATCTTTAGTTGGTTGGTTATGTACATTGCATCTAGGCCCATCTCCACCAATCGCATGGGCTCGCTGCTGAAGTCGTAACTTAAGCGTTCGTACGTGTCCGTGACGCACTCAGTCAAGTGTTCATTTCAATGATTTTGCAGATAAGTTTGTCATGGTGAGTCGACGTACTATTTCGGATAGACCAGAAATATATTTTAATTACTTCGAGTTAGGCCAAAGTTAAGCTAAGCGTGTAAGACCTCGCACATACAGGGGAAAACCAAGGCAGTGGCAGGGGTGGTATTTGCTGGGGATGAACTGGAAGGCACTATTGGAAGAAAACGCGCCCGGCACTGATGGTGCTGACCTTTTTTCTTCGACTTGTCTTGTCTCACGGATAGTAGCCATATACCTTGGACTGCTGGCAGCCTGCTATTCAATATGCTCTGGACTCACTTTTCGCTGGACCCGGGACCCTCGATGCCTTTGTATTTACGCGTCGTCTAAGCAAAGATGAGGAGAAAGAGAAATAATATTCGTTAGCTTGAGTCTGTGAGAGGCATAGCCATTGTTAAGAGAAAGACATCTGAGGGAGAGAACGTGGGTAGTGAATTCTAAACGAATATTATTTTCGGGGCGAGGAGAGGAGACATTGAATGTCGAAGTCTTAGAAGAAACGAATCAAGGGGAGATTGTTTAGTTTAATTCGTTGTGTGTGGGAAGGTCTGGCTTTGCTAGACCAGTGCAGGAAGGCAGGGGTCTGGGCGAGGCGCGTGGATCCCGCGAAGTCCGAAAAGGCAGCTTGTGCTCGGAGAGGATTTGGGATCGACAACTGAATAAGGACGGTTTCGAACTGGTCGTGTATTTTGGCCATTGAGAACTCTCAAGGTGAACTTGATGAAAAATGACACGTGAAGGCACGATCTTCGTCGAGGAAGACCGTCTAGATCTATACCATGTCTCGCCTGTCTACAGGCCTCTATGTGACCCGTGAAGAACTCAGCCTTTGCCGAGAAAGTTATTCAAAACATTACAACATTGTCTGGTATGTAATTACAAGGTATGGGACTGCTGAGCATGACGGCGAAACAGTGAGACAGGGCGGCAGATTACGGTCCGTACATGGGATATAGGTATGCACAACTTGAAGCTGGTGGCAATTCATCGTAAAGCAGAAGAATTGGAAGTTTAATTACGGTAGCGCACTAGCATATCATGATCGTGTTGTTTTAATATAGGCCCTAATCCTTGCACCCCCTCCGGCCAGTCAATTGCGGGAGAGATGGATACAGGGTATGTAACCTTGCCTTCGCGTCCAGCCCAGTCGAAATCGATCAATTGCACTTTGCCGTCCTTTGTGATCATGATGTTCGGCTTCCGAAGGTCACCAAACACAAAACCCTTCCCGTGACAGTACTCGATCGCCTTCGTGAGCTCTTGGTGAAAGCTAGGAGGCAGTTGCGGTGAACTATAGGCCGTCATTCCGTCCACATATTCCATCACTACCATCCGCAGCCCGCCATACGATGGCATCCCCTCCATGACATCAATTTTTCCGTAATACAAAAGCTTTGGCGCGAATTCAGCTTCTGCCATCGCCTTATGGACGTCCTCGCTGTATCTGGTGACGAACTTGACAACGACATTGATCGGGTTGTCCTCCTTCGTCTTCGCCAGGTAAGTCACACAGGAAGCATCGCATTCCAGGGACCGCTCATATTTGAATCGCACGGAAATCTTGTCACGTAGATAGGTATCTGGGGTTGGGTAAAAGCGAGGGTGTATAGTAGGATGTGATGCATTGTACGGCCGCTCGTTACTTTCCAAGACATTTTTATACCAGTCTCTGAGCCGTGCGACTGATTCCCCAAGTGCATACAGGACGCGCCCAATTCGAAGAAGCTGGTCATCATCGAGTGCAGAGCGGGCTGGTATCCAGATGAAATCCATAAGCCGTTGGACTATATACTTCTCCGTGAAGATGGCGCCCAGAACTGCTAGCCAAGGTCCAGCATGAGCAACCAAGAAGGTAGGACAATTACACTTTGAGCGAAGTTCCGCATGCTATGTGGCGAGCATCAGTGAGGAGAGTGACGCGCATTAGAGTGCTGAAACATTGCACCTCGCGAATTAAATGTACAAAGGAGAATGATGCCTGGACTGAAGGGTCTGAACCTCCATCTCCAAACTCATTCTTCTCCTCAACTACAATGAGGTGTATCTGATTATGGTTATGAGAATAGACGGCTACAGCATCGGGAATACATTTTCCACGACGACTTTTCGTGTGAAGCAAAAGATGTTGAATCACCTTCTCCAGCAGAGAAGCAACATTTTGTCGGCGGTCATTCTCGCTGGCATGGATAGCCGCAAATTTAGTCATGAGCTCCTGAATGTCACGCAGTGTCTCATCGGGTACAATGTATTCAGGATCGAACGCTTTGCTTGAGAAGTAAGCAAATGCCGGGTTGAACAACTGTATTGGCGGTGCAGTCGTATCGGCTGGTTTTTTGTGAGCGTAGCAACCATCGTATATTTTGGTAGGCCCGCCCTGTATCGTGCAATATTCTTTGGATTTAGCGGCCACTGACGCGGGAGGATAGCTTAAGTGAAGAGCGTTCTCGAACTCTTCATGTGGAATACACTTTGAGCGGCGAGTCAAATATCAGGTGGTGTAGCCTCACCTTTGTTGAGCTCCACCATATGATCGGTTGGGTCTTCCATACGTCTGCCTTGTGCAATGGCAGGATGACGTACGATGACATGAATACATCCACGCTCTACTCCATCCGTGAACACTTCGGACAGTTCGGTTAACGGCTTCAACTCCACGCCTTCATCTCCGATCGCGTTGAGTAAGTGTGGGTCATTCAAATTGATCTTGACCTTCTAAAATATCAGACTATCAACATGCAATTGTAGGTATCAGCTCACTCACCTTCCATAGCTTGAGACTGTCAGCAGGAACATGGTCAAAATGTGGCTTCTTCTTGTCTTTAATGACCTCTCTGAGGGCGCTGACACTCTCTGTTGGTGCAATCTTGATCTCAAATGCATGGCTAGGATCATCGCCCAGGACAATGCAGTTAAGTTTGAGGTGGAGCGGTCCAGAAGACAATAAGTCAGACCGCGATCAGTAAGGAGGAAAGGGTGTCAATATCGAAAGACAACTCACCAGCAGGTGGGCCTTCAATAACAATATGCAGGTGTTCATCCTCAGGTATTTTGGAGAAAACTTTCTGCAATTTCGTCACAGGTGATAGGGATTTCTTTGTGTCAAGTGTAAGATTGTTAAGATTGTGCTCGATTGTCTCGTCAACAGGCAGGTCGACCTTCCAAAATATCAGATTATCAAGACCCAATCGTAGGCATCAGATCACTCACCTTCCATAGCTTGAGACTGTCAGCAGGAACATGGTCAAAATGTGGCTTCTTCTTGTCTTTAATGACCTCTCTGAGGGCGCTGACACTCTCTGTTGGTGCAATCTTGATCTCAAATGCATGGCTAGGATCATCGCCCAAGATAATACAGTTGATTTTGTACATCTGATGTTGAGAACAAGAGTAATAGTGTCTCGAGTGGTGACCGCAGTAAGCGGCGAAGCCAAGCAGCCACACCACGTGACCATGGCGCAGCCGTGATCGGTTGACCAGGTTTAAGTTATGTAGTCCCAGTTTCAATTACCTTGAATTTCGCCCAGTGCAAGCACGTTAACATACAATTTACATAAGCTATCCTGAAATTCTATTATGATTGTGCCGAGATCAAGCTCGTATGTTCTTCCTTCAAGTGGACTCACGAAGTGTTGACCGTTCCATCATGATGCAGCTAGACTCTCTTCTATCTAAGTCAACTTTTACTGTGTGAAGACTCCACGAGTGCCACAGTATCCCTCTTATAACACTGCATTGACTCAAATATTTCTATTCATTCTCCGCACTAAATCAACCAACCAATCAGGGAATGGTGAGTTGTCCGTGCTCTGGGGATGATTCGCACCATGACATTGCAAAACCAGGGACCTCTTGACCTTCGCTTCACAACAAATAGCCTATCACTCACAGCTGGACTTGTATGGCTGTTCAATGGTCTCCTCCCGCCCAGGTGACGGATTTGCAGCCCGTGATCTCATGTGCACTATTCTTCCCCTCGCAGCTGATTATGATCAGGATGGTTTGCAAATGGTTCCTAGACAAGCTAACCGCGACAATGGAGATCAGCTCCCTGTTTGTGCGTATGGTGCCTTCTTTCTGAGAGATTTAATCTGGCCTCCGACTGCTGATGTTCCATGGATGCAATACGGTCATGTCATGCACGCTAACTCCTACAAATACTTTTTCGGCCTCGACTTCCATACCCTTCGCAACAAGTATAATCCTACTGCTTATATCCCCCGTGCAAGGATTCCCGCATCTCACATCAAAACCCAAAAAGGCATGTCCAAACGCCACAAGCCTGAGGCCGATGCACCTGGCATAGCGGCCATCTTCCAAGACTTAGATTTTCCAGTCCCCCAGCTCCCACGAGATGTAGGAGAGGATTTACCATTTGATGAACGACTGGACTTTCCCCCTAATCTCAACGAGGCCTTTCCGGTCACCATCACAGAGCACTGCAATCAATTTTGCTGTGACATTCTCCAAAAATGCGGTACAGTACACTTTTTCATAATGCATACGTTAGTAATGTATAAATCTCATCTTGTATCAAGTTTTGGCAGCTCCCATCGTGGTATGCGGGTAAGCGCCCGAAAAATTGTATAATGTATAATGTATAGCCTTTGGAGGTCCAATATACACTGAGATATAGTTTGTACCGAGTAGAACTACTGCTGAGTTGCCGAAAGTTGACACATAAATATTCTAAAATGAATGATTTTTATAATAGTCAGTCTAGTCCTAATGGTGCGCAACCCTAAAAATGCCAGCCACGTCCCAAACCCGCCCCATACAAGCGGAAACCAAATACACCTCGCAAGAGGGACAGTATCTATAAAGCTTTCTGACACTAGGCTCAGGAGTCTTACCTTGAATGACTGGTTGATGGTGTTGATGAATATCCAGACTTACTACGTATACCTCATGATCATAATATTGTTCAGCATTTCAAGACATGGGGTGCTTGAATTTGCCCAATTGGCGACAGTTGGCGACCCTATCAGGAAAATTAAAGCACCTTGCGCATCGACACCCCCCAGTTTGGTTGACCCCTCGACCGTGGGAATCATTTGGTAGTGTATATTTCTCATATTGTATAGCGAAAAGGCAGCTCCCGTCGCTATACATTATTAGGGTATAGCACGGGTGTACCCGCGGGTCGGAAGATCAACACCGTACC
>Ga0310811_10001294_pt1 | contig 31790 bp, 32 predicted proteins | sample YCmetagenome_FD_207642 | JGI IMG/M metagenome (GOLD analysis project Ga0310811, IMG submission 207642) | Soil microbial communities from experimental microcosm in Duke University, North Carolina, United States - YC | ecosystem: Engineered > Artificial ecosystem > Soil microcosm > Unclassified ...
TGTTGCGTGGCGAGCTGCAGGATCGTTTCGTTCAGATCGGTCTTCGTGAATGCGCGCGGCTTCTTCGTGCCGGGCGAGGCTGCCGGTTTGCGTACCGCCGCACCGCGATTCGTGCGTGACGGCGAGCCCGATACACGACGGTTATCGCGTTGGGCCTGCATCGCCTGCGCGACCTGCAGCGTATAACCGAGCCGCTTGTGCTCAACGACCGCCCCCTGGTCGATCTCCGCGAGCTTGTCGTACGGCACACAGGGCAGCGCCACGCCACCGGCACGCAGTTCGATGCGACCGTCCGGGTACTCCCAGACGTCGATGTAGTGGCCGATCAGCCGGCGCGTAGCCGGTGTGTCCTCCAGCAGCCAGATCATGAGGTCATTCAGCACCGTCAGCGATTCCGACACCTTGCGCATCACCCGCCAGGTCAGGATCGCGTCGAGATCCTCATCGTCACGCAGCGGCCGGTGCGCGTCGAACGTGCTCCGCGGCGGCTTCGCGAAGTGCGCGTTGTAGGCGGCCATGAAGGCGGGCGCCCAGGCATTTGCCGCTTCCATGGTCTGGATGCCGCGCAGCCGCAGCTCCTTCACCAGCCGGTCCTGCAGCGTCAGGTTGGCGCGTTCCACGCGCCCCTTGGCGGGGCTTGAGTTCGCGCAGAAGGTGTCGATATTGAGCTCGTACATCGCGCGGCCAAACTGCGTGACGCCCCGCGCGCCGTTGCGGCTGTACGTTGGCCGGAATACGCTGGCCCGATCGCTGTAGAACGCCACCGGCTTGCCATGGCGTTCGAGGTACGCCCGCGTCGCCTCAAAGTAGCTGAAGGTCGATTCCGTGGCCGTGAAATGCAGCGCCATCAGCCGGCTCGTGGCGTCGTCGACATACACCAGCAGCGTGCACGCGGGCGCCCGGTCCTCGAACCACCGGTGGTCGCTGCCGTCGATCTGCACCAGTTCGCCGAGGCACGCGCGCCGGGCACGCGGCTGGTGGATCTTCGGTGGCCGTTGCCGGCGCGGCACCCACAGCCCGGCATCGCGCATCCAGCGCCGCACGGTTTCCTTCGCCAGCACCAGGCCATGACATTCGGCCAGCTTCTCGCACGCGAGTGTCGGTCCGAAATCGGCGTAGCGCTCACGCACGAGTGCCATGGCCCGTGCACGCAGATCGATGGGCAACTCACGGTTGCTCGGCTTGCCACGCTTGCCCGAAGTGCGCCGGAGACAAACTATGTACACACGTCTCTATGTCTGACGGGCCTTTCCGACCATATCACGCCGCAGTACACACAACCTACCTGACGGAAAAGTGTGTGCCCAAAAGCGTAAGGTGCGGGTCGGGGAGTAAGAGTATGTGCTTTGTGTGCGACCGGATGTCGCCCTGGTAAAAGTATGTGCTCGTGATGTACGACGCGGAAACAGCCTGCAAGAGCGTGCCAGTGTGCGCGTTCGGAGCCGGATGAGCGCAGGGACCGCAATAGTGACCGGGCGATGAGATCTCAGCCGCCGGCGCGCTCGACATGCGAACTCGCCACTCGTAGTAGCCGCTGCATGACACGCTCGGCGCCCGATACATACGACTGACAGCAGCACTGCCAAGTGGGTATTGATCCACGCGTGCTTCAGCGCGCCCCATACGCAAAGTGCGCCACCGCACTTGGGAGAATTTCATCGTCGAGCTTCGCGCGGGCCAATTCCTTGCGAAGCCAGTCGACTTGCGCCTATGTTGTCGTTGGCGACGGCTTGGCTCGCTGTTACGCTGAGAGTTCGCGCCGCAACGGCCGCACCGTTTCGCGACGCGAGTTCCATCAGCCGTTTTCCGATCGCGGTGATCGGGACACCCGGACGATGCGTTGCCTCGTGTGTCTCACGGATTTCGCTGGCCGCGCCGCCACGCCGCGGAATTCTTCGGGTTAGCATCGCGTTGGTACTTTCTACTTACTCATGCGTTCTCCGTTCAGCAGATTTACCCGCTTCTCTACGGTAAGTCATTTCGAGGCAGAGTTAGCATACAGAGCCTGATAGAATTCGCTCACGTCCGCCGTCTTCCTCATGTAGTCAATCTGCTCCTCTAGCAATTGCTCCCGGAAGCGAAACTGCGCCTCTGACAATTGTTTCGTGGAGCGAATCTGCTCCTCTAACAATTGCTCCCTGAAGCGAATCTGCTCCTCTAACAACTGCTCCCTGAAGCGCATCTGCTCCGCTAACAGCTTCGTTTCGTACGTCCATCGAATGGCATCTCTTTCGGATACTGCGGCGGCCAATTGCCTGTCGCGATCTTTCAGTGCAGCTTCCAGCATGAAGCTACGCTCGTCAGATATTGCGAGCTTGCTCAAGATACTCGAAAGTTCTGAATCGCGTTCAGCAACAAGTCTGCGAAGCTCGTTGATCTCCGACTTCTTCAGTTTCGTTCGCGTCGCAGCGTCGGCCTCCGGAATATTCTGCTCTGCATTTTCACCCAGGCAACGGACGCCCTTAGTCTTTGAGGTGACTGCGGTATTCCATACGATCTTCGTAACAGCAGGCGCCAAGCCAGAAATATTAACGTCGAGCTCGCCCTCGCTCTCAGTAAGTTCTGGCTCAAGCGCATTTAGTTCGCGAGCAAGCGCTGCCGGATCCCCGCCGCCGAGCTTGTCGCGCACTTTACGTACCGAAACCAGTTGTCTGAAGCGTGCCGTCGAAATGGAAGCCGTCTCACCGGGTGCAGTCAGCATCTCGAGGGCAACGGAGCGAATATTTTTCCGAGACTCGGAACGCGGATAGGCCATGAAGACTCCTTGGAAGCGGGACCATCAGGACGGCGCGTATTACTCGTTCCATCTCACCCAAATCAATCGAGATTCAGACCGGAGGCGAGTGGAACAATGCGATCCGAACACATTCTAGGCTACAGTTTGCTGTTGGAGTGTCAAGCGGAGCCAAGATGTGCGGATGCAGTGTAAGCGTGAAATCCACACGCTTTTACTACCAAGAACGCAATAGAGTCGACGCGCTGCTTTAATGATATGCGGGCAAGTCCATTCGCGATGGCGGTCAAGCGTTGTCTCCCAAGGCAAGAAATCGGCTCGAGACATCCTCGGCCGCATTCGTCGCCGGCTGGTGCGCGTTGCGCGGTTTGCTTGCCGACCCGGATGTGGGCGCCATGCTCAAGCATGTGGACGGTGAGCATTTCCGGGAGGTGAAGTCAGTTATGAGCATACGTGATCGCGATTTCCGCGATTGCGGTGAAGTGTTGGCCCAGTTGCTCCAGTGCGAGAGAAAGTATGTGCTCGTGATGCGATCATGGAACCGCCAGTCATTTTCGCGAACAGGATCTCGTCGGTCTGATCGGGAAGCGAAAAGCAGACTCAAATACGTAGCTAAGCTGCCTGCAGATCGGTAGCCGAGCAGTTGACTCCGGCCCGCTCTCGCATTACTGGCGAGACTGGCATATGGCCGACTGACAGGACGAGGACTCTTGCGAAGTCAGCGCCCACGGGAGAAATGCGCAAAGATGCGATTTTGCGATGCGCGTCAGGCACGAAACACTCGAACCGGGTCTAGCGTGTCGAGATAACGCCTTGCTGACTGACGGTCTTTCCACCCGACGTATTCCGCGAGCATCTTCTCGTCCCACGCGTTCGATCGAGCCCAGATCGCGAAGCCCTGGCGCAACGAATGACTACTATAGGCATCCGCATCCGCTACACCTGACGATCTTAATATCCCGCGCAATAGTGGAGTGATGCTTCCGCTAGCGAGAGCGTTATCCTTGATCGTTCCCCACCGGTCGATGCTGCGAAAAGCAGGGCCGCTGGTTAGGCCGGATGCGGCAATCCAGGCTTCGTAAGCGGCCACGGGACAGAGCTTTGCGAGCGCAGCGGTCCGGAACGTCATATCACTACTATTGGCGGAATCGCAGTCTACACGAGGAATGTAGATAGTGATGCTGCGTCCACTATCCACCGTCACCTTTTCGACTTTCAGGCGGGTGAGTTCGTCGGACCGGAATCCCCGCCAGAAACCGACTAGCACCAATGCTCGGTTTCTCAGATGTGGGAGTTTGCTCGAGCCACTCTCCCTTGCGATTTGCTGACCCAGCCACGAGTCGACCATTTCCAACTGTTCGACGTGCAACGGTCGGGCCTGTCCGCGCACTGTCTGTTGCATGTGCTCTATCTCTTTAAGCACGCTTTTTACGTGCGCGGACCTTGCCGGATCGGGAAACTGGTGAGTCTGATGCCACAGGCTGATGGCAGCCAACCTGAGTTTCAATGTTGCAACAGGTAGGACATTCCCGTGCTCCCGAAGATAGCGGGCAATTTCGCGAGGATTGCTGGGCAACCGTCCTCCCCACCTGGACTGGTAGTCTTGCATCACGTCTTCGTAGGTCAGTTGCCTGTCCTCTTGAGGCGATGTGTTGTCGTCGCGATCGGAGGGGTTGTCAGTCACTGGTCACCTACGATAGTAATGGACGACCTTCCGAACATCAGGCTTGTTGAATGCATACTTGCAGGACTGCCCCGATCCACATCGCTTGCACTTGGCACCCGGAAATGCTCCACAAGTTTTCCCACCGTATTGGACGTACCTTAATGGCGGTCGTTATCATCAGCACGGTAACTTACCCGCGCCCCCGGATTCGCTGTCCAGTTTCTCGTACGCCACCTACCGCATGCGGGCCTTCGTCAGCGATGGGGGCCGGAAGTGTCGGGCAGCGACCCACTTCGCCGCGTCCTTCGGGAAGAATTGCAAGTAGTAAACAAATTCAATGAGGCGGCGCTGCATTCCGGTCAGCCTGAAAATACAATAAATCAATTCCATTCTATCAGCAAACAATATTCTACACCCTATTCACGGCGACCTTCAGAAGGCGGTCTCGGATCGTTAAAATACATTTAGTTTAATTTTAAATGCATAACACGTAAAGATAAAATCATGGAATAGCCTGAGAATTTCCATTTCTCACATACAATTTTATGGAGAATTTGGGAAATTTGATATTGTAAAATTATTTGCTTTCGCCTAATAATATAAAATCTGAAAATAAAAAAGCCGACTGGCGGGTCGGCTTTCTTGAGAGGTGCTATCGAGTACGCAACTACCGTGCAATCCACTACTAACTGGGGCCAGGCGATCTTTACGGTGATCCTGGCCACCCGCGTCACTTTGATTCTCTACCATTCACGGGGAAAGTCAAGGGGATTCTTTTTCCGACGCGGGCATGTGCAAGGAGATGATTTTTCATGCCTCGTCTTTTTAGCATGTCCCCCGGGTTTTCGAAGGCAGGGGAAAGCGCGGCTCGGCTAATCGAGCATCGCGCTGACCCCCGGGCCAATTATTGGATTTTCCACTCCAATAAAATAAACCATCTGATGGTGGCGGAGACAGATGTTGTTTTTGCTTGCTCAATTTTTTTTGAAATGGATCCGCAAGTCGTCTGGTACGGCGCCGCGCCGCCACAGACTCCCGATGCAGATCAGGAAGCGGATGGTTTTAAGCCCGATCTGATAGCCCGCTATGCAGATGGCAGACAGGAACTTGTCTGCTGCAGAAGGGAGCCGGGGACGTCAAAAAAGTCGATGTTGAAACGAATTCCGCTTGGGGTGCGCCTGGTCACTGGTCGCGACGTCGTGGAGCGGCAGATCGAATTCGACAATTGTTTGTCGCTGTCGACCTGGCTCACGGCAACGCTTGACTACACATCGCCGGCAGCGAGACTCGCGATCCTGGATCGAATCGGTCCGGGGACCCAAGGCACTATCCGGCAGATATTCGATATTCCCGGTATTGATCCTGGCCTATTAAGGGGTGCTCTGGCATCCCTCGTAGCCGAGGGCACATTGGTGACCGACCTGACGGGATTACTGTCTCTTGAAACGGTAATGGCCAACATTACAGGCAGTAGCGCAAGCAAGTTCTCGGCCCTTAAGCGGTCGGAGAATTCCTCGGGCGACGGTGCGATACCTGGCGCTCACAATCTATCTGCCGACGGGCGCGGTCTGGATGAGACGACGCTCGATACCGCAAAATCATTCGGCACCGCGAGATCGCGGCGGTGGCTGATTCCGCCGGAGCATCGCTTTGACGAATGGCCGACCCCGGAAGAGTCCAACATGCCAGACGACGACCGCGAAAAATTCCGCGCGAAGAAAGAGGGGATCGTTGCATACCGTAGGGGGGCCGAATTCTCGGAAATTAAAGAAAAACATCTGCTGTCCAAGAATGAGGTGCTTCGTCTGGTAAAGCGATGCATCACACCCGCCGGACCCGGCTCGATTCACGGCTATTTCGCCCTCCAAGACTACTACCGTATCGCTCAGCCGGGGGAAGGGGCTACCACGACGCGAAGAAAGGTTAAGGAACAGGACGGTGACGAGGACGAAAAGAGTCGTAACGGCCCATGGGCATGGACGCGGCTGCTTCAGGGCGTTGTCGGCCTCGAGGAGCTCATCACGGATCTCGTGCTTGGTCACGAGCCTACGGAAAACGGGAAAAGGATTGATCTGGACGACTGCTGGGCGAAGATGAAAGACTTCCTGCGAACGAAAGGACTCGGGGACAGTGATTATCCCTTTACCAACACTGACCTCGGTCGCAATGCGCTCCAGAATTATATCAAGACGATTTGCGACCGCCACGCGGGCCGTTACATAGGAATTTATCATGGGGAGACTTCGAGCAAGCGCGCCCGGCAGATTGGCGGGACCCCCGTGCGTATCATTCGCCCGATCCGTCCCGGGTCCTTCCTTCAACTGGATTATTACAGGATAGACCGGCCCACAGAGGTCATGCGACGTAACCCGGCGGGCGAGCTCTTCAAACAGACACTGCCCCGCTGGTACTACGCCCTTCTCGTGGACGCGTACCACTGGTCCGTCTTATCGCGATATCCCACGCTCGAGATCAACCCAAGTACGGCAAGTGCGATTGAAACTTTGGATCGCTATGTGCATCCCGAAGCCTACCGTCTGGAAAATGACCCTGATGGAGAGGACCGGTTGTTCTATGAACAGTTTGAGGGGATGACTGGCAATGGCTTCAACGTGTTGTCTGCGGACAATGCCAAGTGCAACCTGAACGATAGCTTCATCAGGGCGAGCATCTACACATTTGGCTGTGCAGTCAATTTTGGACCGACTTATAACTGGGTGACGCGCGCTGTTTGTGAGAGGGCGATCGGTGATGTTTCGAGGCGAGTGAACGCCTTGCATGACGGCGAGTCAGCGATCGATCTCGATTCGTTTATCCTTGACCTGGCGCGAGCCTGCAATCAGCATAACACCGAGCGTACAGAACGGCTTTGGCAAACTTCGCCGCTCATCGCGTTCCGAAATGCATTGAACAATGTGAGCGCCGGTCTCATCGCTGCGCCGCTTCCTCGCGCCACTATCGTCGACAGCAAATACCTTGATCATTACTTTGAAGCGGTAGTGCGGGGCAACCTGGCCAAAGGCGTGATGCCTTACTGCAACTCGCTGGGACGACGTTATACAAATGACACGTTAAGGAGTCGCCCGGATCTGATCCAGCCTCACGGGTCGAACGAAACGAACCTGGTTGGCCGGGTGAAGCGCTGGGACATCCGCCAGGCGTCCGGCGCTGTGAATAATATTCCCATAGGCAAACTCAAACCAGACAGACAGCGTGACGCCAAAATATCGGTGTCGGATTGGAAATTCTTCGACAAAACGGGAGGGAACTTGAAGACGCGTGAGCGCCTGGAACAGGCGGCCTCGTCGGTCAAAGAGGAGGCGCTGGACCAAGGTTCTCGAAAAGCAAAAAGCAAAAAGCCAGGAAAGGCGAGTGCTCCTACGCTAGAAGAGGAGAGGCAGCGTCGCAGGGGGACCTATCATGGCCAGCAGGCGGATGCTGAGAATGCCACCGCTAATGTTGACGCGGAGTCGATTGAAACGGTGCAACCCGTGGAATCACGGGGACAGCCGGATAAGACTATCTGGGAAGGCGGGGTAGACCGGTTCCGCCTGCGTGTTATCAGGGGTGGCAGGAGGTTCGGATGAGCGACATCCAGCCGGTTACAGTGCCGCAAGGATCTTCTGATCAGCAGTCGCAGCAGCTAGATATCCTGGCGCCGAATCAGCGCACGGAGCAGGAGTTGCTGATCAGGATTCCTTTTTATTCTTCGCCAGTGATCCAAACCGAGCCAGCTATTCAGGCATATCTGGAATTCAAAGACGAGTTTCTGTTTGGCGCATCTGGCTTCACGCTGCTCGGACAGCGCGGCGACGGCCGAAAGACCGCGTTACTGGTCATGAGGAATTTGCTTCGGCAGGAGTTTCCAGAGGTTGAAACTGTGACTTGGGCTCCGCTAGGTAAGGAACTGACAACGCCCACGGCAAGATGGGGTTCGCTGCTGGCCGCAGCAGGTTATCGTTTCTGGCGCGGAACTCCCGAAGAAATCAAATGGCGACTACTGAATCTGATCGACGAACGAACAGCAATCACCGGTGTGTATAGATTTGTGCTCTTTGTGCAGAGCGTTGAAAAACTGGAATGGGAAATGATACAGGCGCTGGCCGCTCTCAAAACCAATCTGCAGGTAAAGGGGATTCAGCTCTTCCTCGTGGGCACCGCCGAGATTAACGCGTTCAAGGCGATGGTCGAAGACACGACAGCTCTCGATCGATTGGCAACGATCCGCTCACTTCTGGGTTCAGGTCGCGTTCTGCGGCCACTCACTTCGGCTCTCGATCTTGATTCGGTACTGCGCGAGATCGACACCTCTGTTTATACGGAGGCGGGCTCTGTGACATGGGTGCAATTTCTCCTTCCGAAGGCGTGCAAGGCGGGTTTCAAACTTTCAGATCAAGCGGGGGCGTTTAAAGTAGCTGTGGATGAGTATGCGGCAAACGGACGCGTGACAGCCGAATTCATATTTAGGACTATCAAGCGCTCGCTGGGAGAGGCTTCAAAGAATGACCAACCGGGGCTGACGATTGGTGTCGACCAGTGGAAAAAAGCCATGGGGCTCGTTCTGGACGGCATTGTTTATCTGCCCGAGCCAAAGGAGGGGAATTGATTCGACAAACAAATGGACGCGTGACAGGAGAGACGCTTACGCGCTTGCCGCATGAGTCAACCTTCTCGGTCGCCGCAAGGATTATGTGGCTCAACACCCTTCCGTTTGGTCAATTTGCAAAACTGTGCGGTGTGTCGTCTGTGCGTAAAAGCTTTTGGACAGATAGCAGCTGGATCGATCTTCACATTGATTTGCTGATGGGATGGAGCAAGGGGGAAGCTTCTGGAAGAAGCGATGCAAGATGGTTGTCCGCGTTTTCTCCAAACGTGTGGTTTATCGACAGACTCCGAATATGCCCGGAGTGTGCGGGCGCGCTCTATCACAGCATATGGTACCAGTGGAAGGCACTCGACTGTTGCCCGCTTCATGGATGCGCACTTGTCGAGACCTGCTGGCGTTGCGGACACGAATTTGGGATGTATGAGTTTGATAGAGCGATACTTCGCTTGCCATATGAGTGCGTGCACTGCAGTGCTTCACTCACTCCCGGAAATTTGCCATCTGTACGTGCACATGTTGAACTGAGGAAGTCAACAGACCTCGGTCGGATTTTTGCATCGTGCCTCAAACGTCACAAGAGGGCCGTACACCGCATGATTCCGCTTGGTCCGTTTGCTGAACTTGTAAATAAGCGTGCGATCGACCAATGGTGGGGAACATCGGAGATGATTTTTCAGATTGCCCGATCATTGAGCGCGGATGCACAAGACGGAATCATGCCAAAGCCGAAACTGTCGTGGCTATTATGGGCGGACGAGAATAACGCCTCGGCGTCCGTTGTCGATGGTTCCACGAACCGGTATCGGAATCGCCATCTGGAGGAAGCGGACCTCATATATATGGAGACGCTCTCGGATCTCAAGTTATGGCTGACAGGAGCCTACGGGCACATGGTTCCAGATGAGCCGTATCCGTCGCTGATTGGCGAGGACGGCTTGCTGTTGCGCGACGCGGCTCCTCCGGCCGTAATGGCATACATGTTGTTGCGTGGGGCATGGGAGGGCGACAAGCCCAAGGGGTTACACTCACCAATCGGCAACGCTCGTGTTGTCCGCTGGAGGTCCGCTTCAGCCCGAATCTGGCCCACAACTCTGTCCGGGCGAGGTTGGGAGGCCGTTTTCCTTAGTACGTTTGCTGCGTTCTACTGGAGATTGAACGGCACCCGGCCCAAATATGCAGACTTTTCCGCGGAGGCGGGGTTCGACACATATTTTCAGTATCAGGTCTCGCCTGTGCTGCGTATCTCTGCAACCGTTTTTCCGGAAGTTGAGGGTCTCCCACTTCGTCACTTCGATCCGCCTCGTCTGCGGCTAAGGGACGCCCTGGTACTCTTGCGGAACGCGCACCGTCATAACAGGAAGTTAGAGACGGATTTCCGTGCCTTGCTTAACCCTGGCTTCGATGAGTATGGGGGCGGGCGAATATAGCCTGAGGGCAACTCAAGCGGTGCGAAGTTCACTCTGTTGCGTGCCGGCGATCCTTGCGGCGGGGTGGAAACATTGGGTGCTTCACGAGTGGAACGGCAGGATGTCCGGAATCTCAGTCACGTAGCATCCTGGTTTGGTCCCGCCATCGACAAGGACCTGTCCGCGTGGCGATACGATGGTGCTACCTCCACAATCATGATTGGCAGAAAATACTCCCTCACGGACGGCGAACCGGGCCACCATCCTGTAAGCGTTCAACCGATGTGACGATCGGAGATCCATCTGACCCGAATCGGCTTCGACTCGCGCCTCCCGGTGAGAGGCCGATACCATCAGTATCTGCGCGTCCTCCAGTCGGAACATCTGCAAATGGTCGTCTGCTAAAAGTAGCCCCTCATCCGGCGCAACATCCTGGAACACGCCGGCCCTCACGGACTCCGTGGCGACGTAGCATGGCCGCCAGTCGTTGATCATCCTGGCCTCGGATGAAGTTACGGGGCTTGTATAAAACCTGCCGTCGTATGCAGCATGGACGGCGCAGGAGACTTCACGTCCAACGTACGTCCTGATCCCAAAACCGATGAGGGCGTGCTTCCTCCTGCTCAATTCCATGAAATACGAAGCGATTTGTGTGGAAGTATCTGTTTCAGCCCCACGGGCACATGCAATCGACGGGGTGGGTAAAACCAGCACATCGAATTCTGCGCGGCAAACGGCCTGCTCGACGAGCGCTGTGAAAGTTGAAGGATCGTCGGAGAACCAATGGAACTCGGGCTGTAGTACTGCGAGGAGCATGGGAGTCTCCAGAGCCGCCACACCGGGCGACGCTAGCCGCTTACGATGTCGTACTTCTCAAGTCCGGCAATCTCAGCGCGAACAACGTGGCCCAGCTCACGAACTTCTTGCGGCGTCAGGCCAACTGCGTACGCATAGTAGAGAACACTGAGGGGATGAACGCCTATGGCTCGCGCGATTTCGTCGAGCTTGTCTAGCGTAGGCGTCTGCTTTCCAAGCTCGAGCGCACTTAGATATGTCCTGCTGGATACGCCGAGACCGTCTTGAGAAACGCCGCGCATTTTGCGAGCAGCTCTCAATCCGCGTGCCAGGCCAAGACGAATCGACATCAGTCATGTGGATAAATTTTGAAGATGTCACTGTCGTCGGACGCACACGATTGCGCTACAATTGATAATGTGCAAAATGTAACGAACGATCCCTTGCGCACCATACATCACCCGAACCACAGGGCTGGATCTCGCAAGCCCCTGCGCTTTGGGCAATGACGCCGATGACTTCAGCCCATTGATTTTTCTCGAAAAGATGCTGTTTACAAAATCTCCTTGGGAGACGCCGTATCGGATCAGACATGACCCGTTTAACCGTTGGCGCCTCGCCGGCATCAATCACGTAGCCACGACGTTCCTGATTCGGGCTGCTGAGGTGCGCCCCGATGATCCTGACGGCTATTCCTTTATCGTCGCGGATCCATCAATTCTTGTTTCGGTTCTCGAGGGATACGGAGACGCCAAGCCTCGTTTGTTGGCGATCGATTGGGAAACGTTGGTTCCTGTTTCGAGCGTGTGGTCGTACACGTATGCTGAAGATGGCCGGAATTATCTTGCCTATCGGGATGCACACGGTCGTCTGCGAGCCTGCGAACCTCAGCAACCCGATCCTGTTGAAGCTCGTAGCAAGATGCTTGTTTGGGCGCATGCAGATTCGGACGCGGCGTGCCTGTCTTGACTCAAAAACTTATGGATAAGCGTAGACGGCCAATCTTCCAGATATCTCTGTACGAATATCTGCTGATGTGATGTCGGCCGGCGTTCCTTTACTGGACTGTCCGCGCCGTCTCCATGCGCGAATCGGCGCACCGCTGCTTTTCGGCGCCGACTACGTGACTCGGTACATCGGCTAACAAGAACATGTTGAACCCCACTCAAATCGTGCAGTTCCTGATGGACTTCGCGCCACGATCGCAGCCGCTTAGTCTGCGCTACTTCGTGGCACTTGGAATTGACGCGCAGCAGGTGAGCGAACTCGTGCAACAGGGATGGTTGCGACGGTTGTCCGAGGATGCTTATCTGCTTCGCGGCGACCAGCCGGGCGTCGATGGAACGATTGCCTATCTGGGGGCGTTTATCCCAAATCTGCATGTAGGTGGAAGAACGGCGCTAGAGTGGCACCGGATGATGCATCATCTTCGTTTCTGCAACCGTATTGATTTATGGGGGCGCGGCTATTGCAGCATTCCTTCCTGGGCGGCGGATAGGCTTGTCTGTTCCTACTATTCCCACTCCTTGTTCGACACGGGGATGGACGAAGGCTACGGGTTGAAGCCGCTTGCGTGGCGCCATCCACAGGTGCTGGTTTCGGTTCCGGAACGCGCAATTCTCGAATACGTCAGTGTCTCGCTGGAGTTGGTCCTGATAGAAGGTGTGAGAGACATCATCGGCAGCCTGAGGAACATTCGGCTGAACGTTCTGCAGGAGTTGGTCGATTGCTGTCCCCGCAGGGACGTAGTGTGGGGGCTGAAGTTTCTCGCGGAGGATGAGGGCGTGGATTGGGCTCAGCAGTTGCGCGCCTGAAAAGACCTTGGTGTGACGACGCCGATTCCCTCACGGATGTGACGTAAATGATCGCCTCTTCCATTCCTGAGAATTCGTCTGAGGCTGACCTAAGCCGCTTGGCTCAGATGGTCATGTCGTTGTTCGATCGCTGGAGTCTGTCCAGCGAAGATCAGGCATTCCTGCTCGGCTTGGCGCCGGGAAACCGGGATGCCTTGGATCGTTACCGGGAAGGCGCCCGTATCGGTACGACGCGAGAGGAGTACGAACGTGTCGGGCATCTTCTCGGCATTCACAGGAGGCTTCGTCTGCTGTTTCCGCACAACCGGGACGTGGGGTATGGCTGGATGAAGATGTGCAATCGCGCCTTCGGCGGCATGACGCCTGTTGATGCGATCAAGGAGTACGGGTTCGCCGGGTTGCTGATGGTGCGCGCATATCTGGATCGCGTTGATCCCGTCAGGTTCGTTGGCGAAGTGAGCTGTTCATTGCGTTTCGTCACTACAATCGTGTCTTGCCCCGTGTTTCTGGAGCAGAGGCGGTGACCAGTTATTGTGGTGAACGATTTTCGCGCCCGCGAAAATTCCTTCGCGAACTGGCGACCCCGGCGGCTAAACTGGCAGCCATGAAATTCCGTTCAGAGGAGCGGGTACATGGGCATTGAGAAAACCGGCACAGATTCAATGACCAGCATCTCCAGCAGCACCATCCGCGGTCGCATGCGTAGAGGGTATGCAACGCAGTACTCCCAGCACGCTTGGCTGTCGCTGACCCAAGCGCTGCGCGACGCCGCGCAGGTTGGCATTGCGGATGTGAGGGCCGGAAGAGCCCAGGGTTTTGGTTCACCCCTTGAACTGGACCAACACTTTGACGCAATTGCGGAGAGCGCAATCGCGTCCGTCCGATGAGTCCAAGGTTGTAACCAGAATGGGGTGTCCCTGTCAGGTGATGGAGGAGGGAGTATCGATGCGCCGCTGGCTCACCGGGTGAGCTACCGGACCTGTTTATGCACGACCCACATCACCGGGGCACACGCGTATGGCCGCGGTGAACACCGAGGAAAGCCCACCGAGGAACTGATTCAATGGCCAGCATTGCCCGCACCATCCGCCGGCGTGCGCAGCGGCGCCGGCTTGGCCCGGAAACCCTTTGCCGGCTTGGGTCAGTGGCCAATGTCGCGCACCTGGCCACTTCTATTGGCCAGATCCGACTCGCTGACGAGGAGACCTTCATGCCCCAGGCAGTCCCGGGGAGGGCGGTGCAGGACAACGCGGACCTGCCGGTGGCCGTCATCGCCGATACCCTGGCTGCGATGGGCGAAGCGCGCGCACGTGCATCCATTGCCGTGGCCCGCCTCGCCGGCCTGGGCAGCAGCGAGCCGGGTGTCACGGCCGGCCGGCGCCGTCGATGAGATTTGCCGCGTTGGGGGCGAGGTCTGAAGTTGCCGCCTACCCTGATAATTCTGCCCGGCCGCACGAGTGATGGCTTCCATGCCGGCCATCACGTGGCCATGTGGCATGTTGGGACGCGGGTCGTCGAGCTAGGCCTGAACCTTGATCTGAAACCAGCGCTCATACGTCCCGGCGTCTTCGACCGTGGCGAACTCAGACTCTATGGGGAAAGGACGTGTGCCATGAGTGCAGCATGGTCGTCTGGAGGGGGATGCAGTGGTAACGAAGAATAAATTGCCTGGCACCGTGTTCGCTATCGAGTTCCGTGACGAACTGCTTGCGAAGGAGTGGCCCGACGATCACCGGGTTGCCGGGCTGGCCGGCAACGCGTCCAGCCCGGAAGCCACAACGTACGCGATCCGGGCGCAAGCGAGCGGTGACCTGCTGGGAGTGTGGTCTGCGTCCCGGCATTGCTTCCTTTACCCGGACTTCCAGTTCGACCGCTCAGGCGCCATACGGAAGGACGTTGCCGGACTCCTCGCTGTCCTGCCCGGCGAAGACGATCGCGGCGGCTGGAGACGGACGTTCTGGCTGTATTCGCCGCATGCGTTGCTCGATGACCGGACGCCGGCGGAGATCTTTATTGACGATCCGACGCGGGTGATCGCTGTTGCGCGAGAGGAATTTCTGGGCGATCTCGATGCGACCTGGTGAATCGTCTATCGGCCCCTGCCGTCCCGTGCGGGCGGTAGGATTTCGGCCTCGCGTATGCCTGCGACTCTGCGGACTGGGTTCGCGGCACGTCGAGGTATTAATGAACTGCAGACGGCCTGCTGGCCGGTGCACTGGCAGCATATTTCCCGGGAGCGAACCATGACCGCGCGACTCATTCAGAATAGCCAGGAGTATCGCGAAGCTCGACAGACGATTCGCGATCTGTTGGGACTCGACAAGGCGCCCGGCACGCCGAAGGACGATCGGCTGTTGACACTGGCAAGCGACGTCGAACGCTACGAGGTGCAGCATGTTCTGGATCTGCCCGCTGACGCCCGACGGACGCTGGTGGCTAAGCACGGCTGGAGCGCTGACGCTCTCGGGTCCCGCTGGTTTCTGCGCCCGGCATGGGAGCGACGGCGGCTACGATTCGCGCTGGGCCTGCATACCCCTCTGACCCGGGACGACCGTCAGGTTCTGCAGCGAGTCGTGCCTCTGATTGAGGACGCAGGCGAGCCGTGCGCCGTGCGGATCGCGGACGTGCCCCAGCCCTTGCAGGACGAACTAAGGGAGTGGTGGAGGATGTGGTGGTTGCCACTGTTCAACCCGGACGGCTGCGGCGACTGCATTTATGCGTAGGACTGGTCGGACTGGCTCGACGGGCGGATTCCGGATCTCCCGTAAGCCGCGACCGCCGCAGGACAGCGGCAGCCTTTTCCCGAGGGGGCAGCCATGACCGTGCAGCGCATCCGGGATGAACAGGCGTACCGCGAAGCGCTCCGGACCGTCTCGGCGCTGGTTGACCTTGATCCGGCTCCAGGCTCCCGGCTCGCCGGCTCGCCGGCTAGAGGCGCTGGCCAGCCTAGTGGAACAGTACGAGGCGCAGTTCATGCCCGAAGTCGTATCGGGCAAGCTACCCGGACCCTCGACATGACGGACTACGACGCCGATTTCGCCTTGTGGGCAACCGAACAGGCCACGCTGCTGCGCGCGGGCCGGCTCGCCGAACTCGATCGCGGGAATCTTGCCGAGGAGCTTGACACGCTTGCGCGGGCGCTGCACCGCGAGCTATCCGATCGACTGACCCGGCTGTTGCAGAACCTGCTGCAATGGGAGTACCGGTTCCTCGTGCGGCTGCCGGCCTAATACATCGCGATCCAGGAAGAGCGTGGCGCGGGGCGCGCCGCGGACCGGTCAGGGTCCTGTTCGATCTTTCTGGGCAGACATGTGAAAGCGAACGGATGGTGCCGTTTCTACGAAAAGGCAACGACTGATCGGGCGAGCATGCTGTAGAAAAACAGGCTTGCAATTAGAAGTCCTGCCGTATGTCCGGACGGCGGTGGACTAGCGTATCGCCCCAGATCATAAAGTAACTCGATGACTGGAATCCGGTGGACGACCGATTGCGTACCAGCGCACGCACAATATGATCACGTCGCGGTTGAAGCGTCGGCCTGAGAACAGTTCGTCCATGCGCTTCAGTTTGCTCATTGTCGAATGATGAGTTCGGGGAGCAACACTTTAATCGATTCACCCTCACTATTTGCACCGGAGCCATCATGCCGACGTCGTCGTTTTCGATGCGGCGACCGTCAACGATCGCGCCACCTACGACGCGCCGACCGAAGCGGCGGACGGTATCGAACGGCGCGTTGACCTGGTGGCAGGGCGCACATTGCGGCGCGCGCACCGGAGCAGTGATTGCGAGGCAGGGTTAGGTGAGGCAATCCGAAGTACCCGCGTAATTGCGCTCGAATATGGAGTTGTCGGCATTCGTGAGGGGTTGATCTCCACTGAGATGGCTCCATTCGGTGACGTCAAGAAGAGCGGGCTTGGACGCAAGGGATCGAAGTACGGGATTGGTGATTATCTTGAACTGAAACACGTCTGCATTGGTGGCGTCGCCTGATGCATGCCGCCGGGCTGTAAGCGGGGCTTATAAGCCTGTGTTGTGCTCAGGCCTTACCATTGAGGTCGCATGCCGTTAGTCTCATCCTCTGACTGACTGACTGACTGACTGACTGACTGACTGACTGACTGACTGACATGACGGGCGAGCGGGCCCAGCGGCAAAATGGACACGATAACGTACTTAATGTTTTTGTTACGATTTCTCGAGTAAGGAGTTTCACGCGAGCGGCGAACGTGCTGGGTCAAACGACGTTGGTCATGAGCCGTTCCGTCACGCAGATCGAAGAACATATTGGCGTGCGTCTTTTCCATCGCGCAACTCACAACGTCAGGAAGTCGAACACAGAGACATGGATGTCAAGGTAGACCCCCTACCGACTGTGGCAGCCCCCAAACCAGATTCTGAATAATCATGAAAGTAGACTATCCGCGTATCTTTGATGTCCGGAAGCCGGACGGTTTCGTGCCTGCGGTTCAGCGCTGGTCCATCAAATTTCCCGAGACTACGACGGCGGTACACGTCGCATTCTTCGCAGCGCAAGGTGACGGAGAAGAGGATGTTCGGGCATCGGGCTTTCTCGATTGGGCTTCGAGTGCGATGAAAGGGGACTTTGCACCGATCTCGGTGGATCACTCCCGGTTCATTGACGCGGCGGGTAAACTCAATCGCGTCGTTACGGCGTACTGGGTGCAATCGACGGCGTTCGATGCATGGTGCCGAGTGGAAAGGCGCGACGGATGGTGGGAGTCGGATGAGCGACTGACCGGAGCCTGCGGGTTCTGGCGCGAGATGCTGACTGTACCTATCGAACGGTTCGAATCGATCTATTGGGAAGACTATCCCGCTGCGCTCAGCAAGGCCTTGCCGATCGAGCCGACGCCGTATTGCGGCTATTTCGGCGCAATGCGGGATCGCGTTCCACTTGCCGCATGCGATCCGCTGATGTCCGGCGATCCATCGGCGCTGTCCAGACCTGGCGGCCCGAGGTCCTCACGGGGAAAGCGATGGATGATATATCCGCCCCACAATATGACGATGATTCGATCAGCCAGTTTCTGGGGACGCTGCGACGAGGAACAGAAGGCCGATTACGATCGGAACCTTCGCGACCCTCTGGCAAAGGGCATGGACTTTCTTGGAAGCCATCCGGAAGAAACCGGTTGCTGCACGCTGCGCTTTCAGCAGACGCTGGGCACAGACGGCGAGCCCGTACCGGAAACGCATGCGCATGGTTATTTTCTGAGCCTGAAGCAAATGGAAGACTGGGCAGAGAGTCACGCGTCTCACACGGCGATATTTGGTGCTGCGATTTCTCGGTACAAGAAGTATGGTGCAGTCAATCAACTGCGAACGTGGCACGAGGTATATGTTTTGCCTGCACATGGTCAGCACTTCGAATACATCAATTGTCACGAACGCACGGGCTTGCTCGAATGGTTCACGGGGCTGACTTTATAACAGTGCCAAGTGGAGTGTTCCTACCCGTTGACCAATAGATGGTTGCAGGATCCGGACAAACACGAATTCCACGAGCAGCATATCGACCAGAACTTACATGGTTGTCCGCGTGCACGTACGAAGCGCCGTTCCGCGGAGCGTTACCCAGAACGATGCTTGCCGCAAACATGTCTTAACGCAGGCGCAATCGCGCGAGGTGCTCGTCATCGAGGTCGATTGAGATAACGAGCCTTACTACGATCGCCAGCCGTAGCCCGCGTCGACAGCGAGCGGCGCGACGGAATGCGATTGCGTAGCGGCGTAGCGAGCGGGTAAGTGTTTTCCCTGATATCAAGTCATCCGTCATATAGTCGTTATATGGTTAGAAAAACCATTATATGATCTTCCCATGACGCTGAACAGAAAGCTAACCTTATTGATTGCGGTGCTTTGGGCCGGGCTGTTGTTGATCGGATGCTTCGGCGCGTGGCATAGCCGTACGCAAATGCTGGCCGCGCGCGAGGAGACGCTCAAACAACTCGTGCAGGAAGCCGGCAGCATCGCTCGGCACTACTACGATGTGTCGCAGACGGGTGCGATCGGCGAGGAAGCGGCGAAGCAGCAGGCGCTGCTCGTGATGTCGAAACTGCGGTTCGGCTCGGATGGCTATGTGACCGTCAGCGATTCGCGGTACCGCAACATCATGCATCCGCTGAAGCCCGAACTGAAAGACCGCGACATGTCGGCGTTCGTGGATGCGGCCGGCAATCATATGTTCGCGGATATCGTGAAGGCGGGCAGTGAACCTGGCGGAGGCTATTTCAGCTATAGGTGGGTGCGGCCGGGCGGCGACACGCCGGTTGCCAAGACCGCTTACTCGCTGCACTTCGTGCCGTGGGACTGGTTCGTCGTCACTGGGATGTACATGGACGACATTCAGCAGGCGTTCTATTGGGACCTGCTTGGCTGGTTCGGGATCACGCTTGCTTTGGGCGGTGTGGCCACGTTCATCATGGCACTCGTGCTGCGCAGCGTGCGCGGCAGTCTCGGCGGCGAGCTCGAAGCGACACTCGGCCACGCGCGGCGCATGGCAGCCGGTGATCTGGTGGGCGAGATGACGGTGAACGCGGCTGATCGGCACAGCCTGCTGTCCGCTCTGCGCGAAATGCAGGCGCGACTCGTCGATATGATCGGCCAGGTGCGTGCGGGGGCGGATAACATCAACGTCGGTGCGAACGAGATCGCTGCCGGCAATACGGATCTCTCGCAACGAACTGAAGAGCAGGCGGCGGCGCTCATCGAGACCGCGTCGAGCATGGAGCACATGACGGCGAGCGTGCGCACGAACGCGGACAGTGCACGGCACGCGGCGCAACTTGCGGAACACGCGGCAAATGTCGCCGCGCGAGGTAGCGAAGTCGTGGGCGACGTGGTCAGGACCATGGGGGAGATTTCGAGCCGGTCAAGCCAGATTGGCGACATTCTCGGCGTCATCGACGGTATCGCGTTCCAGACCAATATTCTCGCGCTCAACGCCGCGGTCGAAGCGGCGCGCGCGGGCGAGCAGGGCCGGGGATTCGCCGTCGTCGCCGCGGAAGTGCGCAGCCTTGCGCAGCGCTCGGCCAGTGCAGCAAGGGAGGTCAAGGCGCTCATCGACGCATCAAGTGCCGCGGTCGATGCGGGCGCGTCGCTGGTCGGCAATGCGGGTACCACCATGGACGAGATTCTGCAGGCCGCGAGAAGCGTGGCGTCGATTCTCGACGAGATCAGCGCGGCGTCGGACGAACAGAGTGCGGGAATCGAACAGGTGAATCGCGCCGTGGGTCAGATGGATCAGGCCACGCAGCAGAATGCCGCGTTGGTCGAACAGGCAGCCGCCGCCGCGACTTCATTGCGTGACCAGGCAGGTGCGTTGCGTCAGACCATCTCGATCTTTACGTTACCTGGGACGTACTCGTGACTGCGATGCCGAAGCGCGTGTTGGCCGGGTCACCAGCTAAGCCGGTCGATGAGACCGGTGGCAGCTCGTACAGGCCAATGCTCTCAAGAAGGCGGCCGCGAGCATGGATGGACCGCATCAGGCCAGGTGATAGTGCGGGAGCGGCGTGATGATCGGTCGGCCTCACCCTTGACCTACCCGACCAACGGCAACCTTACGAGAAATCCGTTCCCCGCGAAATCGCCTCCCAAGCCGCGATCTCACTCTCGAGCGACACCAGCTTGTCGCGAATCATCTGGACCGCGTCGTTGCCGAGCGGAAGATGCATCGGCGGATTGTCCGATGCGACGAGCTTGAGCATCGCCTGTGCAGCCTTGGCAGGGTCGCCCGGTTGATTGCCGTTGATGTTTCTACGTCGCTCCCGGATCGGATCGAACACGGTATCGTAATCGGCGATGGTGCGCTCGGCACGGACCATCGATCGGCCCGCCCAATCGGTCCGGAAAGCGCCCGGCTCGACCGCCGTCACCGCGATCCCAAGACCCTTGACCTCTTTGGCCAAGCTTTCCGAAATGCCTTCTAGCGCGAACTTGCTGCCGTGGTAGAGGCTCAGGCCCGGCATCGTGATGATGCCACCCATTGACGTGACGTTGATGATATGGCCACGACGGCGCTGGCGCATATAGGGCAGCACGGCCTGGATCATGGCTACAGCGCCGAACACGTTGACCTCGAACTGTTGACGCAGTTCGTCGAGCGTGGACTCTTCCAGGATGCCTTCGTGACCGTAGCCGGCGTTGTTGACAAGCACGTCGATCGGACCGACCTGTGCTTCGACTTCGGCGACGACGCGCTCGATCGCCGTCGCTTCGGTGACGTCGAGCAGCTTGCCGATCGCGCGCTCCGCGTGCAGCGCATTGAATGTTTCGAGCGCCACTTGATTGCGAAGCGTGCCGACGACACGGTGGCCATCTGCGAGTGCAGCGTCTGCTAGCGCGCGGCCGAAGCCGGAACTGGCGCCCGTGATGAAAAACGTTTTGGCGTGAACAGCGGACATGGAAAGGACCCTGGGATAAGTATCGACAGATACTACGGCCGCACGGATTGTCTGGAAACGGCCCGGCGGTTATCGAGCTTTGAAGTAAAACTAACAACCAAGGGTCGCACCCGTGCCGTAGCATCCTGGATACGATCCGCGCTGTGTGGGCAACAGGTGGTTTCGGCAAAAGATAGCGTAGGTAAGAAAAGGAATAGTGAAATGAAATACGTGAAATTTGGTTCGACGGGACTGGACGTGTCCCGGCTTTGCCTCGGCTGCATGACTTACGGCGCACCGGAGCGCGGCACGCATCCGTGGACGCTCGCAGAAGATAGGAGTCGGCCGTTGATCAAGCAGGCCATCGAGGCGGGCATCACCTTCTTCGATACAGCCAACTCGTATTCGGACGGTACGTCCGAGGAGATTGTCGGCCGCGCGCTGCGCGATTTCGCCAGGCGCGACGAGATCGTGCTGGCCACCAAGGTTTTCAATCGGATGCGTCCGGGGCCGAATGGGGCGGGCCTGTCGCGCAAAGCGATCTTCAGTGAGATCGACAACAGCCTGCGTCGTCTCGGCACCGACTATGTGGACCTCTATCAGATCCATCGTTGGGATTACGGCACGCCGATCGAGGAAACGCTCGAAGCGCTGAACGACGTCGTGAAGGCAGGCAAGGCACGCTATATCGGCGCATCGTCGATGTTCGCCTGGCAATTCAGCAAGGCGTTGAACGTCTCGCGTAGGTACGGCTGGAGTCGCTTCGTCAGCATGCAGAATCACTTGAACCTTCTCTATCGCGAGGAGGAGCATGAGATGCTACCGCTGTGCGAGGATGAAGGCGTTGCGGTGATTCCCTGGAGTCCACTTGCACGAGGCCGCCTGACGCGTGACTGGAACGACACAAGCGAGCGCCAGGAATCCGATGCGTACGGACAAAGCCTCTACGAGTCGACGCTGCAAGCGGACAAGGCCGTGACTGAAGCGGTCGCCGTCATTGCGGCGAGCCGCAACGTGCCGCGGGCGCAGGTCGCGCTCGCCTGGGTGCTGCAGAAGTCCCCTGTGACGGCGCCAATCATAGGCGCATCGAAGCCGAGGCATATCGAGGACGCAGTGTCTGCGTTGTCACTCGTTTTGACTCCTGACGAAGTCGCCGCGCTGGAAGCGCCGTACGTGCCTCATCGAATGGCGGGCTTTGGTTTGCCGCCGAGCCGCGTCAGGGCATGACCATGCGATATGACGAACTCGGACGCTTGAAAAGTCGGGTTGCCCGACTTTAATGGCGCGCGTGTTAAGAACCGATCCATCTCGAATTCGGCCGCGCTGAGTTTCAACGGGCGCTGATCGTAACCGTCATCATAAAAGACGCGTTCAGGCAGCGCTAACAACGATCGAGTGGATTTCGTTTCGGGCAGATTCCGGCGGTTGACCCAAACCATTCGCGTCAATGCATCGGCAAGAGATGTGGTGTTCCCCCGCCCCGAAAGTCCACAGGAGCCGGAACTGCTGCCAACCGAAATTGCGACGCGCTTCAAGCATGGCCTCCATCCAGCTTCTCCTGCCGTCCACGCTGATTTCGACTCGTTTGACGCCGGATTCGGCCCACGCCCATCCCTCGATGTAGATTTCCTTGCCCGCGGCCGCTAAGGTGTCGGGCGCGGGGGACACAACTACGCATTCTGGCGCGATGCCCCATACTGGTCGTGGACCGATCGGGGAGGGATCATTGTAAAACCGTGTCGTGTAAGGGCCCGGTGCACGTGCGTCAGCGGCCGTAATTTTGCCGACCCATTTCACGGAGTTAGTGCCGTACCATCCGGGGACGACGAGACGAACGGGGCCACCTCGCTCAGCGCGCAGTGGACGTCCGTTCATCGCAACGGCGAGGAGTACCTCCGGAGCCAGGGCCTTTTCGAGAGGAAGGTCCTTGATGTACGGTTGATCCTTGATGTCTGCGAAATTGCCGCGTTCAAGACCCTCGACCCAGACATGTGACGCTCCAGATTCGACGCCACACACAGAGAGAACGTCGGATAGACGGACGCCTGTCCAAACCACGTTGCCGACTCGCCGCTTAGCCTCTCTGGGTGTCAACGGGCTTCCTGCGCACTCGTGCACGGATGTCACATCGTGTTGTGGCAACGCAAGAATCTTTTCGAGATTGATCGCACAAGGCTGCCGAACCATACCGTCGATTCGCATCGACCACTGCTGGGCGTCGACGTCGATCAATGCCATGTGCGTCACGACAAATAGCTTGTCGTCCTCCGTGACGTACTCGGTCAGGTCATGCACGCCCCGTTGGGATACCCGCAGTAAGTATCCTGAGTGGGTAAGACGCACTGCATCGCTGGGTTTCATGATTCTTGTGAATGCGAGAGTTGTCAAATCCGGGTCTGGACGATTCGTACTTCAACAGGATGTTGCCGACTCGAGGTCGGACGGCGGTGGCGCAACGACGCGTTCGCGCCACGTGATCGGCTCCTGACGCACGCGATTAACGCTTAACGAAAACACGTCGTAGCGGTTGTAATAACCGACCACGTCGTGAAACTGCTTCGGCTCAACGCAGCGGTTCAGGTCGAAGTCCGCATAGGCGATGCCCTCTTCCTCGCACAGCAAATCGCCGAGCGGTGCGCCGGTTGGATCGACGAACATCGTCGCGGCGCGAGGCGAGCTGTCCAGCACGGCCGCAGCGGTTGCGTCGCGGTCGACGAGAAGATCGCGCATCGGTGCGTCCATATACCCCGCGCAGACGATGCCGAACGCTTTCGCTTCGAACGAGTGTGCACCCGCGCGCAGGCGGTTTGCCGCGACGTTGTCGTAGTTGACGCCCTGGGCGGGCCGCCGGGTTGGCCAGAGCGCCGGCCAACTTGAGATGTGGATCTGCTCGCCTTGTGCGATAAGCGTGTAGCGAGCCAGCGGATTGGTGTTCTCGCCACAGATCAGGCCGCCGATGCGGCCAACGCGTGTGTCAGCGACCTGTAACCCCGCGCCGTCGCCTGGAGCCCAAACCAGCTTTTCGTAGAACGTCGGCACAAGTTTGCGGTGGTGATTGATGACCGTTCCGTGATCGTCGATCAGCACGTTGGAGTTCCACAGGCAGCCGAGGCTCGCGTGCGAACGTTCGCTGCATCCGAGCGAAACGAATACGCCGCAGCGCTCCGCTTCAGCCGCGATTTGTGCGATCTCCGGGCCGTCGGCGTAGAGACTTTCGGCGGCGAAGCGTTCGAATAGGTCGTGATTGTCGATGGGCGCCCACAGCGAAGCCCAAACAGGGAACGCGGGCACGAACGATTCTGGAAACGCAATGAGTTGCGCGCCGTGCAGGCTCGCCTCGCGGATCAGCGAGATCGCCTTCGCGACGCTCGCGCGACGATCGAGAAAGACGGGGGCGGCGTGGACTGCCGCGACTTTGACAACGGGAAGATTGGACATGATGACGCTCGCAAAAAGCTTGCTATCGGGTAGCGATGAGTTCGAGAAGATGGCAGCGAATTCAATGACTGGTGGCCGGTGCGGCGTTCAACGCAATCTCTCGCCGCACCACGAGTTCGGCCCAGCGCGACGAAGCCACTGGATCGCGGGTGAAAAGCGAAACCAGTATGACGAGCAGAAACCCGATGGGAATTGAAACGATACCGGGATTGCGAAGTGCGATGAGTGGCCTGCGCAGGCCGACCAGGCTCGTCGCGTTCGCAGCGGTGCCGCGCACCGTGGCTTGCGCGGCGGCTTGTTCGGCGGCCAGTGCGCGGCGGCGCGCAGCATTCTGCTCACCCGGCAGCTGCACCGCGATGGCTGCCGCGCGCTGCTGTGCGGCCTCGCGCACGAGCGCGGGATAGGTCATGTTCGGCGAGACGAGCACGAGTGCGACAGCGATCAGCGTCCCACCCACGATGCCGGCGATCACGCCCTGGGTCGTGCAGCGTCGCCAGTAAAGCGTCATGACGAGCGCCGGCAAATTCGCGGACGCGGCCACGGCATAACCCAAGCCGACGAGCTGCGCGACGTTCTGGCCGCGCGCGAGAATGCTCACGGAAATCGCGGCAGCGCCGACAAAGAGCGTCGCGCCGCGCGCCGCCACGACCTGCTGACTTTCGCTCGCGTGGCCACCGCGCAGCGCACCCACGTAGACATCGTGCGCGAGCGACGAGGCTGCAGCGAGCGTCAGTCCGGCGACCACCGCGACGATCGTGGCGAACGCAACCGCGGCGATGAAGGCGAGCATCAGGTCGCCGCCCACGCTCGCCGTGCCGCCGGCCAACGCCTGGGCCAGCAGCGGCGCGGCGAGATTGCCACCTTTGTCAACGGACGTGATGAGCGGCGCGCCGACGAAATACGCGGCTGCAAAGCCAATCACGATGATGAACAGATGGCACGCGCCGATAGCAAGCATCGCCCACATCACGGAATGACGTGCGGCCTTCGCGTCTTTCACGGTGAAAAAGCGCATCAGGATGTGGGGCATCGCAGCGGTGCCGAGCACGAGCGCGAGCCCGAGTGAGAGAAGCTCGAGCGGCTTGTTCAAATAGAGGCCTGGTTCGAGAAAGCGCCAGCCAAGCGCGTCGCCCGACAAGGAAGCGCCAGCGGGCATCGACGCCACGTGCGCCTGTACGAACGGGCTCGAGACGACGGCCTGCATGAACGCCGGCACGCGAAAGCCGAACGGTACCCACGCGAGCACGACGAGCGCGAACGACGCGCCGATAAGCAGGGCAGCTTTGATGAGCTGGACCCACGTCGTCGCACGCATGCCGCCGCATGCAACATAGACCAGCATCAGCAAGCCGACACCGATTACCGACACCGTATAGTCGATGCCGACGAGCGCGCGCACAATGACAGCCCCGCCGACCACCTGGGGAATCATGTAGGCCAGCGCGACGACCACGCTCGACAGCGCGGATACGGCCTTGGTGGCGCGGAAGCTGTTGCGCACGGCGAGCACGTCGCCCAAGGTGTATCGGCCCAGATTGCGGCAAGGCTCGGCGATGAACAGCAGCACCGGAATGAATGCCGCGAAGAAGCCCACGAGATAGATGATGCCATCGAAGCCATACAGCGCGATCAGGCCCGAGGCGCCGAGAAAGGCCGCCGCGGAAAGGTAGTCGCCCGCGATCGCGAGGCCGTTTTTCGCGGGACCGATCGCGCCGCCCGCCGTGTAGAAGTCTCCTGCTGTGCGGTTGCTGCGCGAGGCGTAGTACGTGATGAGCAGGGTCGATGCGATTACGAGGCCGAAGACGAGAAACGTCAGGCCACGATGCTGGATCACGCCGGTGTCGGCCTGCGCATGTGCGGGGACGGCGGCGGCCAGCGTGCAGGCAGCGGCCGCGAAACGAGCCTCAATACGCATGGCATTGCTCCCTCGCAGGCACGGCCACAGCTTCGGATCCTGCGAGCGATTGGGCTTCGCGGTCCAGCGCGGCGGTCTGCCGCAGAAAGGTCCACGCGATCAGCGCGCCGAACGGGTACTGCGAAACGGCAAACAGCGTGCCGAGATTGACGCCGTCAGTCACGCGGATACGGAACCAGCCCGGCGCCCAGGCGATCAGTGCCGGGATGGCGAAGTAATAGGCGGCGGCGAGCGCACCCAGCACGAGCACCAGGTTACGGCGGCAGTGCGCGAGGCGCTGGAAACGCTCGCTTTGGAGCACGCTGTGCCAGTCAATATCGGTGTTCGACATGCGATTTGCTCCGGTAGTTAGTGGGTGGCGGCGTCACAGCCTCCTGCTGACCGCGCAAACACAGTGTACGGACAGCGAAGCGCGCGTCGAACACGAAAACAATCACTGGCGTGTGCAAATTTGCACAGCCAGAATATCGCTTCGATTACGGCGTTGGGACGCAACATGAACATCAACCGACTAAGCTGGGACGACCTGCGCGTGTTTTTGGCGGTGGCGCGAAGTGGGAATCTCTCTGCTGCGGGACGAAGCCTCGGTATGGACCATGCGACGGCCGGTCGGCGTATTTCGGCGCTCGAATTTGCTCTGGGAACGCCCGTGTTTGAGCGAGACCATACGGGCTGTCGCCTCAATGCACAGGGGCGCGAGATGCTGATACACGTCGAGGCGGTCGAGGCAAGTCTGCTTACGCTCGCTGACACCCTCGAGAACGGCGCGCCGGGGCCCGTCGGGCAGGTGCGTATCGCAACCATGGAGGGTATTGCATCGCTATACCTGAGCGGGAGGTTTGCGCGCTTCAGTCAGGCGAAACCGGGCATTTCCATTGAGCTCGTGACGTCCTCACACGACGTTCGCATCTCGCAGCGTGAAGCGGATATCTTCCTTGGCTTTTTTGAGCCGCGCGGCATCAACCTTGAAGCTCGCCGGATCGGACGCTTTCCGCTGCATCTTTATGCGAGCGCCGACTATTTGTTACGGCGCGGCACGCCCGGCTCGCTCGCCGCGCTACGGGATCACGCGTTTGTCGGGTATATCGACGATCTCATTCAGCTGGATGCTGTTCGCTGGCTCGACGAAGCTATCGTAGAGCCGACGATGAGCTTCTATTCCAGCAGCATGCTGGCGCAGATGTTCGCTGCGGCGGACGGGGCGGGAATCGTGATGTTACCTGCGTTCGCACGCGCCGAACGGTTCGGGCTCGTTCGCGTGCTCGCGCCGGATATCGACGTGCACCGCGACGTCTGGGTGAGTACCCATCAATACTTGAGAAGGGTGCCGCGCATCAAGGCCGTGCTCAGCTTCCTTACGGAAATCTTCAACGCGGATTTTCCGGTGTAGATTGGTCGTCGTGGCTCGATTGGCGTCGAACTGGCGCCAACGGTACAGCCAACTGCGGGCGAACTTGGTAAAGCAACATTGCCGGTTTTGCATATGGAACCGTCTCCGTCGCGCGGGATGTATCGTACGGTCGGACATCCGCTTACAAGGTATCATCCGGCCTCGCCACCGCGTCCGTGCGGAAACGAGTGGCAGTAGTCGTGGTTGCTCGACAGTGCGACGCTGATCCAACTGGCGTTGATCTGCGCACGTCTCGGTACTAGGAAACGGGCAACGCGCAATGTCGGCTGATCGCAACGTAGGCGGTACGTGTATGGTCGGTGGGCTCGGCTACATTTGCGACCGTCGTGTGCCCGTGCGGGTCGATATGGACTGTTCCGGAAGAGAACGCGACCCGGCGCTATCGATGAAGGTATCGTCGCTAATGAGTCGGCAAAAGAGCCGTCCCTACAAGGGCTTGACTCACCGATTGACGATCGAGTGGGTTGCAGAGCGATCGCTTTCCCACGGCCCGGAGATCCGTGACGGGTTGATTAGCACCTTTCATTAAATCTCGATCGCTCGGACTTTGTCGACCGGGTCGCACAACGGTCCATTACGTTCGCTCAGCGGAATCGGCTCATACGCGTCACCGATTGCGTGGAGCCAGCGCCGGGAAAATGATGGACGCGACTCAATCAGAAGTTGTGTTTTTGATTACGGCGGCTATGGTGTCGGCAAGCCGGCGAATTGCTTCGTCCATGAACTGAGGATCGGCGCTCGAAAAGCTCAGACGAAGATTCGACGAGCCATGCGCGTCATGGTGAAATTCCGAACCTGGGACATACGCAACCCCGTTCTCAATCGCCTTGTCCAGTAGTTCGCGTGCGTCGATGGAACCACTTAGTTTTACCCATACAAAGAATCCGCCCTCTGGCACGTTCCACGTCGCGTACGGAAACAGGTGTGTTTGCAATGCGTCGAGCATTGCATCGCGCCGTTCCTGGTATCGCCGTCGAACACGCGCCACGTGCCCATCTATCCCGTGCTTGAGCAGATTGACCACAATCTCCTGCGAGAGCGTGCCGGGCTGGAGATCGCTGCCCTGTCGCAGGAGCGTCAGCAGCGAGATGACGTTTGCCGGGCCAACAATCCAACCGACCCGAAGTCCCGGGGCAATGATTTTGGAAAATGAACCGACAAACAATGTCCTTCCTGTATCCGGTAATGCGTTACCGCAATCCATTTCGAGAAGTGTAGGCGGAAGGTCACGGTCGGAAAATTTGATCTCGTGATACGGGCTGTCTTCAACCAGAAATGTGTCACGCTGACGCGCAGTCGCCAGGAGCGTCGCACGCTCGTCCGCGCTGAGAACCTTCCCAGTGGGATTCTGGAAATCCGTCATGGCGTAAATGAATTTCGTCTTGCTCTCTCGCATCGAATCATTTTGATCAGCAAGCGATGCGACTTTCGCGCCACGGGCCCGAAACACCTGCAATGCACCCGGATAGGTATTGGGCTGCACCAGCACGGAATCTCCTTCATCGACCAGCAACTGGGTGATCAGGTCGATTGCCTGTTGGGCGCCCGCGGTAACAAGGATGTTGGACGCGTCACATGCGACACCCCGGTTGAGCATGTGCTGCGTCAAAAGCGCCAGGAGCTCCGGATTGCCCTGAGATTGGCCGTACTGCAAAGCGCGTGCGGCCGCGTCCGGATTATCTAACACAAAGCTCAACGCGCTGAAAATCTCGATGGAAGGGAACAGCGTGCCATCGGGTTGTCCTGGCCCTAACGAAATGAGACCGGGCGTGTCTTTGGCTAGTTGCTCGAGTTTCCGGATGCCCGACGGTTCCAGACGGGTAGACAGGCGCGACAGCAGATTCGGGTGCGACATTATTTGGTCTCGCATAGATCGGTTCGCAATTTGTTTGAATTCTCTGAAAATTATCGTAAATCCATTTGTTATCATGGATGGATGGTCAATTTTGTGATTAAAATCGGAAAAAAACTAAAATTGCCGATAAATCTGCAGGAAATCCACCATGATCGACGACCGTGACCGACGAATCCTCACCGCTCTTGCTGGAAACAGCCGGATAAGCTTCCGTGAACTTGGCGAAGTGGCGAGCCTGAGTGCCAACGCGACGGCCGAACGGGTGCAACGACTGGTGGAAACCGGCGTGATCTCCAAGTTCTCAATCGAAATTCCTGCGGCCGCGATGGGCCTCGGTCTGCAAGCCTTCATCGACGTGCGGTTGCAGCCTGGAACCACCATGGCGGCCTTCGAGAAAGCGATTCAGCGCATGGACAGTGTTCTCGAGGGGACGGTCCTGACTGGGACGTTCGACGCGAGACTTCGCGTTGCGTGTTTGGACCCGGGACACCTCAACCGGATCATCGAGGAATTGCGTGGTGCCTGCGGCATTCTGGAGACCAGCAGCGCAATCATATGTCGGCAGATGCAGTTGGCTTCACATAGTCAAGGGGGTAGCCGGCTTCCATTGAGATAGCAGACAGTGTTGACCGATCGTTTAAAGCAATCCTGCAGGCTTCATGGGGCAAAGTTGCACGATAGCTGCGGATGACTACTTGAGGGAGACGAAACGATAAAAGGAACTGCGGAAAGCCAGCCAAGGATCACGATCGAAGGAAGATCTGAAATCGTTAGCGATGAGCGGACAATGATGCGATTGGCTGTCGAGCAGGCAGCCAAGTGCGTAAGCGAAGCAGGTAAGGTATCCCCCAAGGTCGGCGCAGTTGTTGCCCGCGATGGAATTGTCATGGCTGCCGCATTCCGTGGCGAACTGAAGGCTGGCGAGCATGCAGAATATACGTTACTCGAACGAAAGCTACGAGGTGTAGACCTTGAGGGCGCTACGCTTTACTCAACGCTTGAGTCGTGTACTCACAGGAACCATCCAAAGGTGTCGTGTGTCGTGCACTCGATAGAGTCATTGACCGAAAATTGAAACGCGTCGTTATCCGCACGCTTGACCCCAACCAGATGATTCGCGGGCTTGGGGAGCTTCGCTTGCAAGAGGCTGGCGTTGAAATTACCCGGTTCGATCTCGACCTCGTTCGCGAGTTGCGTGAACTAAACCGAGAATTCGCGGCGCTTCATCCGGTTCGCGGGATTCAGCGTGACGCGATGCAAACACGCGAACCGTTGAAGTCAGAAGTTGGTCCGAACGGCCATCGAATCGGTTACAACAGTGATGGCGACAAGGTTGAATGGATTCCGTCCGATGAGCAAGAGGGTGAGCTTTGGCCGATGCTCCTTCGCCGGAATGTTGCAGCAATCCTCAAAGAATATAACGACCACTGGGATAAGGTATGGCGGAACCGTCACCAAAACTGGATTTATAGGCTCGAAAATGGAATTGAGAAACTCCGTCCTGGACAAGAGGAGATACTGGCGACGGCGAAGAAGGCCGCAAGGCGAATCGAACGAAAATTTGGGAAAAAGAACTTAGGTTGGGACGATTTCGAATGGGGATTGCTAAGCGGGCGCATGTCAGCGCTGAGCTGGGTGCTCGGGGCTGAATGGAACGAGTCGCTTGACACGTAGTTTGTACGGAGTTCGGATAGATTTTGCCGGACAGGTTTACTGCTCCGCCTGTGCTATCTAGTGGGTAC
>Ga0310811_10001295_pt1 | contig 31774 bp, 28 predicted proteins | sample YCmetagenome_FD_207642 | JGI IMG/M metagenome (GOLD analysis project Ga0310811, IMG submission 207642) | Soil microbial communities from experimental microcosm in Duke University, North Carolina, United States - YC | ecosystem: Engineered > Artificial ecosystem > Soil microcosm > Unclassified ...
GCTGGCCGGACTGGTGGTGACCTGGATGCGCGCGCCGTGGATGATCTATGACCATGCGCTGGCGGCCGCCCTTGGCTATGCCGTGTTTCGGCTGCTGGATACGCTGTATTGGCGTTTGCGCGGCCGTCATGGGCTGGGGCAGGGGGATGCCAAGCTGCTGGCTGCCGCCGGGGCCTGGACGGGATTGGCGGCCGTCCCAACGATCGTGCTGGCGGCTGGGCTGCTGGGGCTGGCGATGGCGCTGCCCCTGGCGGCGCGGCGCGGCCAGGGCGGGCAGACCATGATCCCCTTCGGCCCAGCTTTGGCGTTGGCCTGTTTCGGCATGGTGCTGCTGGGTGGCTGAGACTTCATGCCGCCCGCCGCAGTCCTCGTGTTCATGCTCGTTGCGCCTTCCAGGGGCTGCGGAGGCGCCTGGATCGATCGCAGAGAAGCTCTTTCATGGGGGTTAGGTGTTACGATATGCAAACTGACGAATGGCATCGAAGCCAATTGGTCCGGCCGTCGAGCTGTACCAATTTAAACAATTGTTTGTTTACCTAAGGATGCAGAAAGCCCACAGTGTCGCCCGAAGATTTGGTGGCGTTGTTTCATAATGGACCAGTGAGTGATCGCTTTGCGCGCGTTTGTCGTACGGTAACAGTATCTGCACAGCTCTTGGATGATCTCGATCTTCCGCGTGCCCGCACGATTGTCGGCCTTGCAGGGAAAAAGGGTGAGGCTAGGGATCGCATTGTCCAAACTGCTTACAGCGCTGTCATCCGCAAAGTGGCTTGAGCGCGATTTCGTGCTGATCGACTTTGAATATTTGTATTTCGCGGTCACTAACCATAAAATCATTGTCCAGACAGCTACCCGCTAAGTAGAAAATCAAGTTGATTGCCGTCTCATCAAGGAACTTTTGGCCCTCCAGGAAAATCGGATTGCGGTGCGTTTTGCCGACGAGTGGCACGACGACAGCGGGAATTGGTTTCGCTAATGCGTCGGCGCTTTGCTTCCTTCAATGATGCACCGATCCGCGAGAGCGAACGCAAATACCACTGGCCTCACGGTCTGCGACCAGACGATCACCCGTCGCTGAGCGACCTCGGACTATAAGCGAATAACGTGGCCTACGTCTTTCTTATGTAAAAGCCAGATGGTGGACGGTGGGCGAGCCGACATATGGCTTTTCGAGTTGTCTTCTTGCCGCGCCAATAACCGGATTGGGAAGGGCCGCGCCGTTGAGGCAAACGTCCGTGACTGGCGTCCGATGCACAAAGTTGCTCGACTGCTTTGCACTGGATCTCGCCTTAAGCGGAGAAACCAATCTCTTGGCCTCCCGGGCACATGTCCCGGGAGGTCGGCTTGCATTTCGCGACTATTTGGTCTAAATATAAAGTATGGCAGAAAAGACCTTATCGCGGATGCCGCGTGGCCGGCCCCGGGAGTTCGATGCGGACGTCGCTGTCGAGCGTGCCATGGGCGTCTTCTGGTCGTGCGGCTATCACGGCACATCACTCCCTGATCTGCTTGAGGCGACGAATCTATCGCGCGGGAGTCTCTATGCGGCCTTTGGTGACAAGCATGGACTCTTTCTGCGCGCCCTTGACCGCTATATCGATGAGGCCCTGGCGCGGCTCGATAGCGAACTCAATCCGCAGGACAATGCCTTGGCGGGCCTGCGGACCTGCTTGGCTGGTTATGTCGGCCGCACGAGTGGCGCTGCCGGCAGACGCGGATGCCTGGTGGTGGCGGCTGCCATGGAATTGGCCGCGCACGACACCGAGGTGGAGCAACGCATTCGGCGTTTCTTCAAGAGGATGGAGACGCGACTGAGAGAGGCGTTAGCGCGCGCGCAGGCGGCTGGAGAGCTGGCCGATGGCGTCGAGCCCGCGATTGCGGCCCGCTTGCTGCTTTGCCTGCTCGAAGGCATGCGCGTCGTCGGCAAGACTGAGTCCGACCGCACCATGTCGCAGGCCGTGGTCAAAACTCTCATCGACCGATTCGCGAAATAGGGTGCCGCATAACCAAACCCGCGTGCAAGTGTCTATATTTGGACTGATTGGTCGTGAAAGACAATTTCCATGTCCCCACTCCAAACCGCTTGCGCTGTGCTCGTCTCCCTGTTTTGGGGCTTGCAGTTCGTCGTTATCAAGATCGGCCTGGCGGCGTTTCTGCCATTGTTCTTCGTGGCTTTGCGCTTCGCCGCCGTTGCAGCGATTTTGCTGCCCTTCGTTGGGCGGCCAACCCGGCGCGAACTCGGACCGATGATCGTCATCTCAGCCTTCTTCGGAGGTCTGAACTTCGCGCTGTTTTTTGCCGGACTCGGGCAGGGACTCGCGAGTGTTTTGGCCGTCGCCAACCAGCTTTCAGACAAGAAGACGATCGCCCGGTGTCCACGGGATTTCGTAAAGGCGCTTGGCCTGTCACGCGTCGCGCTCGTCGGCCATGATCTGGGTGGGCATGTCGCCTATGCTTATGCCGCGCAATGGCCGCAAGAGGTCAGCCACCTCGTTTTCATCGAGAGCAGTCTGCCGAGCTTCGGTCAGGAAGAAGCAATGGATGTCTCGAGGGGCGGAAGTTGGCATTTCGGTTTCAACATGGCCGGCGATATTTCCGAAGACCTCGTGCGAGGCCGGGAATACCTCTTCGTCGACCACTGGCTGCCCGAGGAGCGTCCGGTCGAGACGGCGGACGCGATGCTAAAGTTCCTAGCCGGTTGAAGCGTCCAAGAGGATATTTTCGTGAGTGGCACCGTACACTCAGTCAGAATGAAAGGAAAATACACGGATGGCGAAGTTCGTTTTAGTCCACGGGGCATTTCAGGGCGGTTGGGTTTATGCGCGGGTCGCGCATTTGCTTCGGGAGGCGGGGCATGAGGTCTACACTCCGACGTTGACGGGGCTCGGTGAGCGTTCCCACCTGGCGCATCATGCAATCAATTTGGATACGCATATTCAGGACATCGTAAATGTCTTCAAGCACGAGAATATCGACGATGCCATTCTGTGCGGCCATTCCTATGGAGGCATGGTCATTACCGGCGTAGCCGGCGAAATCGGGGAGCGTATTCGTACGCTGTTCTATATCGACGCCTACGCACCCGCTGACGGGCAGTCGCTGATGGACATCACCGGGGCGCAGACCGCCCTAGCTTTCCTGGATCAAGCGAGCCGCAACGGCGGCATGATCCCGCCCATTCCCGCCGCAACGTTCAACGTGAACGAGCAAGATGCCGCGTGTATCGATTCGATGTCGGTGGTACAGCCATTGGCGACCTTTGTCCAAGGTGTGCGAACCGGCGTGGAATCGACTTCGGTTGCGAATCGCACATACGTCTTCGCAACTGCGAACGGCGGCGACTGGTTCGTCTCGACTCATGCGAGACTCAAAGAGCATCCACACTGGAAGGTTCATACGATAGCATGTGGACACAGCATCATGCTCGACCGCCCGAAGGAATTAACCGCTCTATTAAAGGAAGAAGCGACCCGGTAAGAACAAGAGTTGTCGGCCGAACTTCAAGACTTAGATGGGCGCTCATCGCAGCTTGCTAGCGCCCGCCGGCTTACTTTATTCGTGGCCTCGCTTTCGCCGGTCTCGTCGGTGGCGACGGCACAGAAGACTCGTTGGACAGGTCGATGCTTTTCGAGGTGGCCGCGTGCCTGGCTCCAATTTCTCCCCAATAACCTGGGCCAACAACGCGGCCAGTATCGGGCTGCGGCGACGACAATGTTGTCACCGCTTGATCGGATATGTCACTCGTCGCCGCAGGCATCGCATGTGTCGAGGCGGTTTTGGACCAGAAGGAGAGTGCGGAACCCTGTGTAAGCAGGGGCTTGATGTCCTTATCCACCAACAGTGACGCTGACTTCTTCTCTGGAAGAGGAAGCAGGCGTATCTTTTCTACGATGTATTTGAAGCGAGGATTCCAGTGTGAAGGTTGCTTCCGAAGGTGAGCGTCTTGGTCCAGGTTACTGCCAAGCGCCGACGCCCTCAATCCTGCCCGAATGGCATCCACATCGTGGTTGTGCTCGGCCCGGCGGTCGAGCTTGACCTTGTCTCCGACATGACGGCCATAGTTGCCGATGAGATCCCCCTTCGTGGTGAAGCAGATGCCGACGGCGTCCTGCGGGGATGTTCGCGTCCGGAGCGTACGCATTAGCTGGCGAGGATGTATAATGTTGAAGCGAGAGAGCCGCAGATGGTCGGCCATCCCCGGCCCATTGAGGCTGATGAAGGGCTTTCCGCTCCAGATGCCGGCAGTCTGGGCTAACGCCCCCCCCAAGGAATGACCGACGATCGAAATCGGCCTGGCAACTCGTCCCTCGCTTCGCGCCGCCTCGTCCTCGGCCCGTATTGCTTGCTGGACAAACTCGTAGGCCGACCCAGCCGCGTTCGGGATGATATGGAGGCTGAGCTTGAGATTGGAGACGTTCTGCGAGATAGGAGCCGTCAGAAGATTCCCATTGGTCCCGGAGAACGCGACGATGATCTCGGCGTCGTTCTCATAGACCTGCCCCCGGAACCCGTCACCGAAGACTTTCGGGTATCTACTCGCCGTAATTGAGAAGTTGCTGACCCCGTGACCGACGTACGAGGCCTCGGCAATCTCCAGATAGTCTTCCATTGTCGCCATGGTCGTTGATCCTAAGGATTAACTTGTATGGGGCCAAGTAAAAACCAATGAGCCTGCCGCAATCCGCAACCGAACACCGGGCTCAGTTTGGCCCTGAATGCTTAACTAACATTTAGCCTGAATCACCCGAATGGGGGTAGACCAGCCGGCTGTTTCTTGTAATCATTATGACATCTAGAAGCGCTATTATCTGACGCGCAGATTCATCGGAGCAACTCTGCTGAAACGAGCCCGCCTAAATCCGCTCCGCAGGCCGGTTGTTGCAACCACTCTATTTGTGAACTCGGGACAAACTCATGGGAATTATCCAAAGTTGCCTACAGGCTCTGACGGGGCGCAGAGACTCAGAAGAACCGGAGGTCATGAGACTTGACAGTTACGGAACGGGTCCCGCAAGGCCGCCCGAAGCGAGAGGGCGGGCCCCTAATCCCACCGTTCTGGATGCTCGCGACAAGGACATTCTCAATCAATGGGAAATTGAGGGGCGCAGGATAAATACCGAAATTGAAAGAGGCACGTATGACGCAACTGCCTTAGATAGAGCTTTATCAAAACTTCCCAGATACGACGGTAAGATCGCTTACAAAAACCAAGGGTACCGTGGGGGAACCGCGAATTTGTCGTCATTCACCCCGCAAGGTGCGGCAAACCGTTGGCGTCTTGGCAAAGAAACGCGCTACCAAGGCTACACGAGTGCGGCAACGAGTCCGGAAGCCGCCGCCGGGCCACTGACCAGATTTGGTACCGACGTCGCAGTGGCGATAAAAACAAGCCAATCGGCCGATCTTAGACCAGAAGCAACGATGCCGGAACAATTTGAGATCGTCATTGGGCGGAATGTGCCGCTGAAAACGACACATGTGGAAAGGAATCCCCTGTCCAACGGCCAAGAAGGCTCCCGCCTAATGGTGTTGGCGAATACCCGTAATTCTTCTCCCGTGCGGCAGGAGGAGCTGCATGAGGAATGGCTAAGATGGGCCCGCGGTGGTGCTCCCAGAACGGAAGGCAGATGGAGCTTCGAAGACGCCGAGCTGGCGTTTGCGAGGATAGAAGACAGCCCATCCCCGGAAAGAAGAACCTACTGGCGTGAGCAGATTGACCGATCTTCTTCCTCAGAAGAGCCGGCGGCATCAACGAGAGTAACGCGGGGACGCACGCGCGGACTCGCATAATAGGACTCGCTGAATAAGGATTGGTGGCACGCTTGTCGTGCCGCTGCCCCACCGCCCTTGGCCCGCGTTTTGTTGGATCAGCCTGAAGCCAAACGTTGGAAGGCGTTAAAGCCGTTCGACGGGAATCGCGAGGAGCGGCGCATTGCCGAGCTGCACATCGACAAAATCGCAGGCCGGTGCGGCCACACGATCCTGACCGCGCCGCGCCGAAGACAGCGGTAACGCTCAGTCGAGAGCTTCTGCCGGGCCGAAGAACTCGTAATAGGTTCGGTGACCTGGGAGGCCAAGCGCGGCTAGGCTGCGCTTGATGAATCCCATGAACGGTTTAGGCCCGAGAAAATAGACATCACAATCGAGATTTGCGGGCAACGAATGTTGCAAATGGCTGAGAGCCGGCCGGCCGAATGCGTGCGCGTGGCCGCCGTCTGCCGCATCGCCGTGTTCGTACACGATAAAGCGGCGGAACTGGGGGTAGCATGCGGCCCAGCCCGCCAGTGTTTCCCCGAAGGCATGCACCTCGCGACTGCGGGTGTAATGCAAGAATGTCACGTCCCGCTTGCCCTCGGCCAAAGCCACTTCCGCCATAGCGAGGGTGGGCGTGATGCCCACACCGCCGCTGATCAGCACCAGGGGGCTTGTGCTGTCGCGCAAAGTGAACCCGCCTGACGGCGGGAACACATCAAGCACACTACCTACGTCGATGTGGTCATGCAGGAAATTCGACGCGAGCCCACCCCTTTCACGCTTTACGCTGATCCGGTAGCTGCGCCCGTTAGCGGCAGCCGACAGCGAATAATTGCGTCGCACCTCCTGGCCGCCCACTTCCAGCCGCAGGCCGAGATACTGGCCGGGCACGAAATCAACGACCGGCTGGCCATCCACGGGCTCCAGGTGGAAAGAGGAGATCTCAGCACTCTCTTTTATCTTTTGCGTCAGGCTGAAGGGGCGAACGCCGCGCCAGCCGCCGGGTGCCGCGGCGAGCTTGTCATACACATTCTTCTCCGCGCCGATCAGCACATCCGCGAGTTGCTGGTAAGCCGCCGCCCAGGCGTTGATCACCGCATCCGTGGCCGTATCAGGTCCTAGAACCTCACGAATCGCCCGCAGCAGGCAGGCTCCGACGACAGGGTAATGCTCCGGTAATACCTGCAGCGACACATGCTTGTTCACGATTTGCGCCGCCAACGATCCAAGTTCCTGCAACTGGTCGATATTCTTGGCATACATAAGCACACCATTGGCCAACGCGCGGGGCTGGGTGCCGCTTGCTTGATGCGCCAGATTGAACAGCGGTCGTACCTGCGGATACTCGTCCAGCATGATCTTGTAGAAATGCATGGTCAGCGCCTCGCCGTCGGTTTCCAGTATGGGAACCGTGGCCTTGATAATGGCGGTCTCGTCAGCTGTGAGCATGAAATGGTCTCCTGTTCGCTGTGATGAGGGCGCATGTGCGGCCGGTGCCGCCTTTTGCAGCTCCGTTTCGGTCATTGAAAATGGAAATAGGCAGGTGCGCGCTGGGTATTGCCCGAATCAGCGGGTGGCGAGCGGACCAAGCGCGCGAGGGGGGACCGACGGCGGAATGAGAGGGAAGAGGACCATCTGCAAGCTGTCGGCGATGCGGTGAGCTTTGGCGATGACCGCCGCTGCGGCGTCCGGCGGCAAGCACTGCAGCGCGTTGTCTTCCCACAAGGCCAGCCAGCGCGCAAACATTTCTGGAGTGATCTCCGCCTGATGGCGCAGATGAGCGGGCAAGGGTTGGCCTTTGTACCGGCCTGTCGTGAGCATCACTGAGGACCAGAAAGCCGATAGGCGCTCAAGATGGGCGGGCCAATCGACGATCGCCCGGTTGAACAGCGGGCCAAGCAAGGCATCAGCGCGTACCTCGGCATAAAAGTGGCTGACAAGATGGCTTAGTCGGGCTTCGTCGAGACCTTCGATCATTTGCATGACATTCGACCAGAAAAGATGTATCCTGGAAGCATCATTAAACCGCGAAGCAAAAACATGCAAGTGGTATGCATATATGGAGTGACCGGTGCGGCTGACGCGATACACTGACTTTGCGATCCGGGTAATGCTGTATCTGGCGGCGCACGAGGATCGGCTTTGCTCGATTGGCGAGATCGCCGGAGCCCATGGCATCTCGCAAAACCACTTGATGAAAGTAGCGAGTGACCTGGCCGGGGCCGGCTATGTACAGAGCCTTCGAGGCCGCGGTGGCGGCCTTCGGCTCGCGCGAGACGCAAGCCAGATCAATATCGGCCACCTGGTTCGCCATACGGAAGGCAAGATTGATCTCGTGGGGTGCGGCGAATGCGCTCTGGCGCCCGCTTGCGGTATGGTGTGTATCTTCAAGGATGCCGTCGAGAGTTTTTTCAAAACCTTGGAGCGGCACAGTCTGTCGGACATCATGAAAAACGGTCGGCCTGACCAATTGCGGCAAATACTGGCCTTAACGGGGCAGTCATCAAGGCAACCCCGGTCGGCCAGAATGGCAGGAACCGCATGAGAGCCGCACGGCACGGCGCTGATCTCCATATCAAGCGGGTTTACGACACCCCCGAGCAAAGCGACGGCGCTCGCGTGCTGGTCGACCGGCTCTGGCCGCGTGGTCTGCGCAAAGAGAAGGCGGAGTTGAGCTTATGGCTCAAGGAAATCGCCCCGAGCGTGGAATTGCGCACCTGGTTCGGGCACGATCCGGCGCGATGGATCGAGTTTGGCCGCAGATATCGCGCCGAACTCGAGCGCAATGGCGCAGCGGTTCTGCGGCTCGTCGACCTGCTGAGGCGCGGGCCGGTAACATTGCTCTACGCCGCTCACGATACTGCTCACAATCACGCCCGCGTATTGGAAGCCTATCTGCGCGATCATCTGGAGAACGGTCATGGCGACCATCCTGCATAGACCCGTTTGCGATCTGCTTGGCTGCACCTATCCTATTGTGCAGGCTGGCATGGGTGGCGTCGCACGCTCGGAACTGGTTGTGGCGGTGACGAAGGCCGGAGGGTTCGGCTTTCTCGGCATGGTGCGCGAGCCAACGGACTTGATCCGCGCAGAAGTGGCAGCGCTGCGGTCGCGTGGGATCGAGCGCTTCGGCGTCAATCTCATTCCAGCGGCGACGGAGCGCGTGCTGCTTGATGCGCAGGTTCTGACGTGCATCGAAGTTGGTGTTCCGGTTGTGAGTCTGTTCTGGGATGTACCGCTTTCTCTGGTTCGCCGGCTGCGTGACGCCGGAATCGTCGTGGCCTGCCAGACGGGCTCACTCGCCGAGGCGCGGGCGATGGAAGACGCCGGCGCACAGATCCTGATTGCCCAGGGCATCGAAGCCGGTGGTCATGTTCGCGGTGATCTCCCGTTGAATGACCTTCTGCCTGGAATAGTCGAGCAGACAGAAGTGCCCGTGTTAGCAGCCGGCGGACTCACGAACGGCGCCGATCTGGCCACGATGTTGTCGCTTGGTGCCCAGGGCGGTGTTTTCGGCACGGCGCTGATTGCTACGCGAGAGGCCTTTGCCCATGACTATCACAAGCAACGCTTGGTCGATGCTGATGGCGAAGATACGATTCTGACCGATGCCTTCCATATCAATTGGCCGCGTGGTGCAAAGGTTCGCGTGCTGGCGAACAGCGTCACGCGCGGCAAGCGGGGAGATCCATTCTCCACCCCCCGCACGATCATCGGCGATGAGGCGGGGCGCCCGATTTATCTGTTCAGCACAGATTCGCCACTGCGGTCGATGACCGGAGATTTTGAAGCGATGGCGCTATATGCCGGCAAAGGCGTCGCGCGGGTGAGCGGCATTGCCAGCGCAACCGAGCGGGTGTGCACGATCGCAGCGGAAGCAATGTCCTTGCTCGATGCCGGTGTGCCCTCGCAAGGTGCGCCCATCGAACTGGCCTCGCCAGCTTGCTGCGCCCATGAAATGGACGATCGCTACATGGGTTTTGCAGGCTGCGATACGCTTCTGCCCGCCTTGAACGAATTACTGGAAGCAGAGCGGGCCGGCGCGCGCGTCATGCTGCGGACGGCGTCGGAAGCACCGGAGGCTTTGAAATCTCTGGTCATGGCGATTCATCGCGACAAGGTACGTTGGTGCGGTGTGCTCACCCGTGCGGTCCATAGGTTGGAAGGTGTGCCGTCGCGGAAGACCGGAGCGTTGCACGAACAGGCAATGACAATCGCAGACATCCCGGAGCGGCTCGCCTTTCTCAATCGCGGCCAGGGCTGGGTGGCGCGCAAGCTCAAGATGCTGCTTCCGACTATCCGCGACGAGACCATCCACGCTGATCTCGCCGTGATGCTCGCGTCGCACGAAAGCGACATCTCCCTTGTCACGGCGGAGCTACCCGTGCGCCCCTACGCGGATATCCAAGATTCAGCGCCCGGTGGATAATTGCTAGAGATTAGCACCGGTTCTAGCCGTTAGAGCACACGCATCCCGGGCGGTTTTTGCGTTTGTGCTTAAGATCAAAATTTCAAGCAAACCACATCATGGCGTGATGCAACGGCAAAATGCTGGCCATCGCTGCGGCGGGCCGGCATGATGGCGCGTATGAGCACCCCCCGAACGCCGTCAGGCCAGCTTACCGATCATGATTACCAGACCCTGGCGGCAATCCGCTATGCGCTGCGGCGCTTTGGTTATTTCAGCGAGGACGCCGCGCGTTCCGCGGGACTCACGCCACAGCAGCACCAGGCTCTGCTGGCCATTCGCGCCGCCGAAAAGTCCGCGCTGTCCGTCGGCGAGCTGGCGGAGTTTCTCATGGTCAAACCGCATAGCGCGAGCGAGCTGGCCGACCGGCTCGCGGCACTGGGCCTGGTGGGGCGCCAACCGGGCATGACGGACCGGCGCGTGATGAAGCTCCAACTTACCCCAGCCGGTGAAGCCGCGCTTTTATCGCTGTCCGTGACCCATCGTGACGAGCTGAGACGACTGCGCCCGCTTTTGAGCGAGCTTCTCGCCAAACTGGACTAACCTGTTGACTATATCGCAATGCGATATATATCCGCCTTGCGTTGAATTTGGCGGTGCAGATGGTGGGTTCTGGTGGCGGTTCCGGGCCGCTGAAAAAGCTCGGAGATTTCACGGCGGAGCCTCGGATACTGGCCATCACGGCGATGGGCATCGTAGCCGGAACTGGCGGCGTCGGCGCCGGCTGGGTGCTTCTGCATCTCATTGCCCTGGTGACGTCTCTCGCTTATCTGGGACATTTCACGATCAACGGGCCCACGACCGCGCACCTGCCGCTATGGACCATTGCGGTTCCGGTGCTTGGCGCTGTGATCATCGGCCTGATGGCCAGATATGGCAGCGAGAAGATCCGGGGCCACGGCATTCCCGAGGCGTTGGAAGCCATCATTCTTGGCGGCTCGCGCATGGGGCTGAAGGTCGCGATTTTGAAGCCGATTTCGTCGGCGATTTCGATCGGCACAGGCGGGCCGTTCGGCGCCGAGGGGCCGATCATCATGACCGGCGGTGCCATTGGCTCGCTGTTCGGGCAGTTGTTCGAGCTGACGGATATGGAGCGCAAGACGATGCTGGTCGCGGGGGCCTGCGCCGGCATGACGGCGGTGTTCGGCACCCCGGTCGCGGCGATGTTGCTCGCCGTCGAATTGCTGCTGTTCGAGCTCAAGCCGCGGAGCTTCCTCCCCGTGGCCGTGGCCTGCGTGACCTCGGCGATCGAACGGCGCTATATCCTCGCGCCCGCGCCCTTGTTCCCCTTCAACGGTGCCGTGATCATCGATCCGTTGCATGGGCTCGGCTGGGTGACGCTGGGGCTGGTTGCCGGCTTCGGGTCGGCATTGCTGACCGTCATGGTCTACGGCGCCGAAGATTGGTTTGCACGTCAGAAGCTGCACTGGATGTGGTGGCCGGCGCTCGGCGGGATTGTCGTCGGTGTCGGCGGGTTGATCGACCCGAGCGCTTTGGGGGTCGGTTATCCAAACATCGCGCACATGCTCGCCGGTGGGTTGGCCGGGGTGGCGGTGCTTCGGCTCCTGGTCGTGAAAGCCGTCATCTGGTCGGTCGCTCTGGGGTCGGGGACCTCTGGCGGCGTCCTCGCCCCGTTGCTGATCATCGGCGGTAGCCTCGGAGCGTTCCTGGCGCCGTGGCTGCCAGCCGCCGCTCCGGGCTTCTGGGCCTTGCTCGGCATGGCCGCGATGATGGGCGGGACCATGCGTGCGCCGCTCACCGCCGCCATTTTCGCGGTCGAACTGACCGGGAACCAGGCGGTCCTGCTGCCGGTCATCTCTGCCTGCATGGCGAGCTATGCTGTGACCGTGCTGGTGATGAAGCGCTCCATTCTGACCGAGAAACTGGCCCGACGCGGCCATCATGTCACCCGCGAATACAGCATCGATTTGGCATCGCTTGCGCGGGTGCAGGAGATTATGGCCAAGCAAGTCGAGACATTGCCCGCTTCGATCACCATTGGCGAGGCGATTGATTTCTTCCTCGACCCGACACATGGGCACCGCGCCTATCCGGTGGTGGACGGGGAAGAACGGCTCGCCGGCCTGGTTTCTCGTTCCGACATATTGGGCTGGATCGGCGCGAAAACGCCGCGTACGTGTCCGCTTGCGGAGGTTCTGGTAAGCACCACGGCGCCCACGGCCTCGCCTGATGAGACGATTTCGGCGATCGCCGTGCGGATGATGACGCGGCAGGCGCCCCGGTTGCCGGTCGTCGATCCGCACACCGGAAAGCTGATGGGCATCGTTTCCCGGGGCGATTTGATCAAGCTTCGCTGGCGGGAGTTCGAGGCCGAAACGCTCCGAGAGGCGCATTTTTCGCGACGCCGTAAGGAGCGCTCTGTCTCGGTGATCGAAGCTGACAGCTGAACGGAAGCGGGCCCCTTATCAGGCGAGAACAACTGCGCTTGACTATATCGTATTGCGATATATATCGCGCCTGGTTTTATATTGTGGGTAAACTAAAGCATGCATAACGAAGTTCTGAATGTCGTTTTTGACTCTTCAAAGTTTTGGCCTGTCGCCATCGGTTTCATCGGCCTCGCGACCGGGTATGTGGTGATGGGCGGCCAGGCGTTGTTCCAATACCCGCAGGGGGGAAGCGAGGCGGTTGAAAAAACGGTCGCCATGTGGGGCGCCTGGATGGCCGGCTTCATGCAGTTCATCACCGGCGTCTATCTCATCATTGGCCTGACCTGGTTTGGCGTTTTCAACAATGCCGCGCCGCTCTACATGGCGGCGGTGGCCTTCACCGCGTATGGCGTGCATTGGTTCGCGGTGTCGCACCGTCGGTTCATCGGCAGCAGCCCGGTTCCCGAGGGCTGGATGGCGATCGTCTTCACCATGCTCTCGATCCTCGGCATGATCGTCTTCGCCGGCGCCGGGGACACCCCGGTTGCGATCCTGTTTTTTGGGCTGACGCTGGTCTATATCACCGAAATTCCGGCGCGCCTCTGCCATTGGACGCTGGGCACGAGGCTGGTTGGCCTGTGGCAGTTCCTCACCGGTCTCTGGCTCATTTACCTGACCTATGGAGTCGTGCTCAATCTGGCGCTTGGCTACCATTGGTGGGTCTGAGCAGGCAGTAAAATTAACGGGTCAGCTCAGTATCGGTACTGAGCTGACCCGTTCAGTTTGATTGGGGAAGAGGGAGCTCGGTCGATCCGCTTCGCTCGCTCCCTCACACGGTAGCTGTACGATCTCCTCCCGCAAGGCTTCACCGACAAGGATGAGCGTTGGTCTGCTCGATGCAGCCTGTTCCAGCTTGAACGGGAGAGAGGCGATCGTGCCGCGAATGCGCCGCTCGTCCGGACGGCTGACATTCTCGATCGCGATCGCAGGGGTAGACGGGTTCATGCCCGCCTCGATGAAATGCGCGGCGAGGCAGGACAATGTTTCGGCGCCCATATACACGGCCAGCGTGCCGCCGGAATTGACGAGTGCCGCCCAGTCGTGCGGCGGCAGATTCCCGTCCGCGCCGTGGCCGGTAAGAATGTGCAGCGAGCGGGAGACGCGGCGTTGGGTGAGGGACAGGCGCAGGGAGGCGGCGGCGGCCGTGGCTGTGGTGACGCCGGCGACGATCTCATAGGCGATGCCGTGGGCGGCGAGCGCTTCCATCTCCTCCGTGGCGCGGCCGAAAATCATCGGGTCGCCGCCTTTCAGCCGCACGACCCTGTGGCCTTGCAGCGCCTCCGCGACCAGCAATCGGCAGATTTCGTTTTGGCTCATGCTGTGCCGGCCGCAACGTTTGCCGACATCGATCTGCCGCGCACCCGCGCGCGCGAGGCCGAGGATGCGGGGATCGATGAGGCTGTCGTGCAGGATCACGTCAGCGTCCTGCAGCAGCCGGAAAGCTTTCAGCGTGAGCAGTTCAGGATCGCCCGGCCCGGCGCCGACGAGAAAGACTTTTGCGCTGGTCATGAAACAAGCTCCGAGGTGAGTTGTGTCAGCAGCTGCGCGAGTTCGCCCTTGCAGGAGCCGCAATTTGTGCCCGCCTTGCAGGCCGCGCCGATCGCAGCGACCGAGGCGAGACGTTGCGCCTTGATGGCGCCTGTGATCGCGCGTTCCGTAACGTTGTGGCAAACGCAGACGACGCGGTCCCGCGGGCCCGAATCGCCGATCTTGCCACGCAGGATCGCCGCGCGGTTGGCCTGCTGCACCGGTGCGGCGAACAGGGCAGAGAGGGCCGCGCCGTCGGGCAGGGCCGGTCTGGCGGGGGCGATGAACAGGCAGGCCACGAGCCTGAAATGGCGGAAAATCCCGAGTCTGTAGATTTTTCGTGCGGAATCGTAAAACTCCACGCGTTCGTCGTCGGCGTCAGCGCCGCACAGCCGGGCGGCCCAGTCGGAAAGGGCGGCGTCACGGGGCAGGGGTTTCCAGCCCGAGAGTCTGAGACGGTGCATGCCGCCGGCTACCGGCACGCGCGCGGCGTGGAACTGGCCATGCGGCATCGTGCCCGCGCGGCTTTGCAGAATTCCATGCCAGGCCGCTTGCAGGCCTTCCACGGCGGCACGCTCGTGCTTCAATGCGGGCTGCCCGGAGAGCTTGTCGCAGAGCGGGCCGGTGAGCTGATTGACGTTGCCGGCGCCGCTATGCGCGCTGGTCCAGTGCATGGCGGCGAAGATCTCGCCCGGACGCTGGGCTTTCGTGATCGCGGCCGGGAGCACGCTGCGGCCATGGCGCGTGGTGACGCGCAGGAGGTCGCCTTCCACCACGCCGAGCTGCGCGGCGTCGGCAGGGGAAATCTCGAAATTCGCTTCGTCGGCGCTGGTCATCAAAGACGGCACGAAGCCCGTGCGCGTCATCATATGCCATTGGTCGCGCAGGCGTCCGGTGTTCATCGTGAACGGGAAGGAGGCATCGCGTTTCGCCGGCGCGGGAGCGGTCACGGGGACGAAGCGCGCTTTTCCATCCGGCGTGGGGAAACCGCCTTCCGCGAACAGGCGCTTGCGGTTCAGCGGCCATTGGACGGGGAGGAGCGCGTCATATTCCTCGTCAGTCATCGCGGCCAGCGGGGCGATGTTGAACAGCCGTGCTCCCTGATTGCGGAAACCGGAAAGTGCCGCGTGTTCGCGGAAAATATCGGCGGGGCTGGCATAGGAGAAGGCTTCCTGGAAGCCCATGCGGTGCGCGACTTCGGTGAAGATCCACCAATCGGGCCTGGCCATGCCGGGGGCGGCGCGGAACGGGCGCTGGCGGGAGATGCGGCGCTCGGAGTTGGTGACCGTGCCGTCTTTCTCGCCCCAGCCCGCGGCGGGCAGCACGACGTTGGCGAGATGGGTGGTGGCCGTGGGCCAGCAATCGGAGACGGCGACGAAGGGGCAGGCTTCCAGCGCCGCGCGCACGCGCGACGCGCGCGGCAGGCTCTCCGCGGGGTTGGTCGCGGCGATCCAGATGGCTTTTATCCGGCCGTTCAGCACGGCGTCGAACATGTCCACTGCTTTCAGGCCGGGCTTTTCGGCAAGGCGCGGGGCGTTCCAGAAATCGCGCAGCAGGGCGCGGTCGGATTCGGTCTCGAAGCGCAGATGCGCGGCAAGCTGGTTGGCGAGGCCGCCGACCTCGCGTCCGCCCATGGCGTTCGGCTGGCCGGTGAGGGAGAAGGGCCCCATGCCTGGGCGGCCGATGCGCCCGGTGGCAAGGTGCACGTTGGTGATGGCATTCACCTTGTCAGAGCCGCAGGCCGACTGGTTCACTCCTTGGGAGAAGAGCGTGACGGTGCGTTCGGTGTCGCAGAACCAGTCGAGGAAGGTTTGGAGCGCGGCCGGGTCGAGGCCGGTTTCGGCATCGTCATGCGCAGCCGCCAGCGTTTCCGCAAAGCCGGAGGTGTGCGCCGCGATAAAGCCGTTGTCTAGTTTACCGCGCTCACACAGGGCCACGAGAAGGCGCTGGAACAGCGCGACATCGCCCTCCGGCCTGATGGGCAGGTGCAGATCAGCGAGCGCCGCGGTGGCGGTATGACGCGGGTCGATGACGACGATTTTGGCCCCCCGTACGGTGCGGGCGGCCTGAGCGCGTTCGAACAATACCGGGTGGCACCAGGCGGCGTTGGCGCCGACAAAGACGAGGAGATCCGCTTCGTCGATGTCCTCGTAGCCGCCGGGCACGACGTCTTCGCCGAAGGCGCGGATATGGCCCGCGACGGTGGAAGCCATGCACAGGCGGGAATTGGTGTCGATGTTGGCGGCGCCGATGAAGCCCTTCATCAGCTTGTTGGCCACGTAATAATCTTCGGTCAGGAATTGGCCGGACCCGTAGATGGCGACCGATTCCGGCCCGTATTGTGCAATCGCTTCGGAGAAGCGCTGTGCGACCAGGCTCAGCGCGTCGTCCCAACTGGCCGAGGCACCGCCGATGATGGGCGTGGTCAGGCGCGCGGAATCGTCCAGCGTCTGCGCCAGGGCCGAGCCCTTGACGCAGAGTTTGCCGAAATTCGCGGGATGCGCGGCGTCGCCCGCGATGGCGCCGCCGTTCACGGTCACGCCGCAGCCCACCCCGCAATAAGGGCAGGTGGAGTTCATAGCGGCGCGGACACGGCGAGCAGCACCCGCCCGTTCTCGATTTTCACCGCGAAGTGCGGGGTGCATCCGACATCCGGCCCTTCTGCTGCGCCGGTGCGCAGCGAGATCACCCAGCCATGCAGCGGGCAGGTGACGGACTCGCCGTGCACGATGCCCTGGCTGAGCGGTCCGTTCTTGTGCGGGCATTTATCGCGCAGCGCAAAGACGGAATCGCGCGCCGTGCGGAAGATGGCGATGTCGCCCGCCGGGGTCTTCACGCAGCGCGCCCCGAGGCGGGGGATGTCCTCCAGCGCGCCGATATCCGCGAAAAAAACATCCTTCTGCAGCCCGTCCATCATGCCAGCTCCGCCATCGCGCCGAATTTCTGCGCCTGTTTGTCTTCCGTTTGTTCTGCCCATGGGTCTTTTTGCGCGTAGCTTTGCGCATGCAGGAATTTGGCGTAGAGGCTGCGGCGCAGCTCCGCGTTGTCCACCATCTTCTCTTGCACGTATTTCAGCCCCACGCGCTCGATCCAGTGCGCGGTGCGCTCGAGGTAGCGCGCCTCCTCGCGGTAAAGCTGTAGGAAGGCGCAGGCATATTCCATGACCTCCTCTTCCGTCGTGACCTTGCACAGAAGTTCGGTGGCGCGCACTTTGATCCCGCCATTGCCGCCGACATGCAGGTCCCACCCGGCCTCGGTCGCCACCACGCCGAAATCCTTGATCGTGGATTCGGCGCAGTTGCGCGGGCAGCCGGAAACGGCGAGCTTGACCTTGTGCGGATGCCAGGAGCCCCAGGTGGCTTTTTCGAGCGCGATGCCCATGGCAGTGGAATCCTGCACGCCGAAGCGGCACCATTCCGAACCGACGCATGTTTTTACCGTGCGCAACGCCTTGCCGTAGGCGTGGCCGGAGACGAACCCGGCCTCGTTGAGGTCTTTCCATACGGCGGGCAAATCTTCCTTTTTCACGCCGAGCATGTCCACGCGCTGGCCACCGGTGAGCTTGACCGCAGGGATGTTGTATTTGTCCACCACGTCGGCAATGGCGCGCAACTGCGCCGCGTCGGTCATGCCGCCCCACATGCGGGGCACGACCGAGTACGTGCCGTCTTTCTGGATGTTCCCGTGCATGCGTTCGTTCACGAAGCGCGACTGCGCGTCGTCCTGATATTCCCCGGGCCAGGCGCAGAGGAGGTAGAAATTCAGCGCCGGTCGGCAGGAGGCGCAGCCGTCCGGTGTCTGCCATTCGAGCGCCTGCATCACGGCCGGAATGGTCTTCAGCTCCGCGCTCACGATGCGGCGGCGGACCTCGTCATGCCCATGGCTCGTGCATTTGCACATAGGCTTCACGGCGGCGGGCGCGTAGCCGGCGCCCAGAGAGAGTTTCAGCAGCCCTTCCACGAGGCCGGTGCAGGAGCCGCAGGAGGCGGAGGCCTTGGTCCGCGCGCGCACGTCGTCGATGCTGCACAGGCCGTGCGCGGCGATGGCATCGAGGATCGCGCCTTTCTTCACGCCGTTGCAGCCGCAGATTTCGGCACTCTCCGGCGTCGCGGCCAACGCTTCGCTCGGGTCCGAAGCGGCGACCGGACCGAAGATCATCGTCTCGCGGAGATCCGCGAGATCTTGGGCATCCTTGAGAAGCTGGAAATACCATCCCGCGTCGCGCGCGTCGCCGAAGCAGACCACGCCCGCGAGCTTGTTGTCCCGCAGCACGAGGCGTTTATAGATGCCGCGCGCGGCGTCGCGCAGCACCACGTCCTCGGTCGTCTTGTCGCCGAGGAATTCGCCGGCGGAGAACATCTCTATCCCCGAGACCTTCAGCCGCGTGCCGGAGGCGACGGGCGTGAACGCGCTGCTTGCCACGCCGCAGATATGATCGGCGGCGACCTTCGCCATGTCCCAGATCGGCGCAACCAGGCCGTAGCATTGCTTGTTGTGTTCGATGCATTCGCCGATGGCATAAATCGCCGGGTCGGAGGTGCACATATGGTCGTCCACCACCACGCCGCGTTCGCAGGCCAGACCCACGGCGCGGGCGAGGCCGGAATTCGGGCGGATGCCAACGGCCATGACGACGAGGTCTGCCTCGATGCGCGTGCCGTCCTTCAGCACCACGGCGGTAACCGCGCCATCCTCGCCGTCGCCATCGAAGTGGTCCGTGTTGGCGCTGGTATAGATCGTCATGCCGCGCTGGGTGAGGGCGCGCTCCAGCAAATGCGCGGCGGAGGCGTCGAGCTGGCGTTCCATCAGCGTCGGCATCAGGTGCACGACGCTCACATCCATGCCGCGCAGGTTCAGCCCGTGCGCGGCCTCCAGCCCCAGCAGGCCGCCGCCGATGACGACGGCCTTCTTGCCAGGGGCGGCGACGGCGATCATATCCTCCACGTCCGCGACGGAGCGGAAGGTCATCACGCCCGGCCGGTTGACGCCCGGTAGCGGCAGCGTGAACGGGTTGGAGCCGGTGGCGAGCAGCAGCACGTCATAAGGCCGCACGGTGCCGTTCGCGCCGCGCACGGTCTTCGTCTCGCGGTCGATCCAGTCCACATGTTCCCCCGCGACCAGCTCGATGTTATTGTTTATGTACCATTCGTGCGAATTGATGACGATCTGCTCGAAGGTCTTTTCCCCCGCGAGCAGGGGCGAGAGCATGATGCGGTCGTAATTCGGGTGCGGCTCGGCGCCGAACACCGTGACGTCGAACCTGCCCGGCGCGCGCTGGAGGATTTCTTTTACCGTGCGCATGCCGGCCATGCCGTTGCCGACGACGACGAGTTTTTGTGCTTGGTGGACCACCATATCCATTTTCGTGATTCCCTGAGGTCAGATGCGGATCGAACTGCCGTCGGCGTAGCCGCGGCTAAAGCTGGCGCGCCATTCGCGCTTGACGATGTTGATGCCGATGAAGGCGACGAGCGCGAGTCCGGCGAAGATGAGGAACCCGGCCTGGTAAGAGCCCGTCCACTGTTTCGAGAAGCCGAGTGAGGAGGCGAGATAGAACCCGCCGATGCCGCCTGCGCAGCCGACCAGGCCGGTCATGACGCCGATCTCACGCCCGAAGCGCACGGGCACGAGCTGGAACACCGCGCCGTTGCCGGTGCCGAGCGCCAGCATGGCGATGACGAAAGCCCCAAGCGCCATCGGCAGGGTCGGCAAGCCGATGCTGACCGCCACCAGGGCCAGGGCGGCCACGACATAGAGGATGGAGAGCGTCAGGATGCCGCCGATCCGGTCGGCGATCCAACCGCCGATGGGGCGGAAGAGCGAGCCGGTGAACACGCACGCGGCGACGGCATTGCCTGCCTGCACGGGCGTGAGGCTGTACTGGGTATGGAAGTAGATGCTGAGCGAGGCGGAAAGCCCGACGAACCCGCCGAAGGTGACGGCGTAGAACAACATGAACCACCAGCAATCGGCGATTTTCAGCACCGCGAAATAGCCCGCGAGTGTCTGCTTCTTCGGCAGTGCCGGCGCGTCCTTGGCGAGGGCCAGGAAGACGACCAGCACGAGCGTCATGAAAATCGCCGTCATGCCCAGCAGGTTCATCCAGCCATAGCGCAGCCCCAGCGCGGGCGCGGCAAGGGCGGCGATGACGGTGCCGAAATTCCCGGCCCCCGCCAGCCCCAGCGCCTTGCCCTGGTGCTCGGGCGGATACCAGCGCGAGGCCATGGGCAGCGCGATGGCGAAGGAGGCGCCCGCCATGCCCAGCACCACGCCCAGCAGCAGCACGGCATCGAAGCTCGGCACCCCGACCAGCCACGCCACGGCAAGCCCCAGGATCACGACGAGCTGCGCGAAGATCGCCGCGCGCCTGGCGCCGACATGATCCACGAGGATGCCATTGAAGATGCGCAAGATGGCACCGGCCAGAACCGGCATCGCCACCATCAGCCCCTTGTGCGCGGGGTCGAGATGCAGCGCCGTGGCGATCTGAATCCCGAGCGGGCCGAGTATGACCCAGCACATGAAGCTGAAGTCAAAATACAGAAAGGCGGCCGCCAAAGTCGGCAGATGACCGGATTTGAGGAAGCTCTTGGGCTGGGTGCCGGACATGAAAAGCCTCGCCACGGCGCCGTGCGCCGCTTGCGAACCGGCCTTGGCCCGCGGGGAATTTTTCGATCTGAGCTGAAGCCGCCGCCTTTGGCCGCCACGCCGGCGGCCGGAGCCGCTTGTGGGTGATGCAGCAACTTCTATGCCAGACTTAAAAGCGCCTAAACGAGCGTCATTCCTGATGGGCTCGCATGTCTGTTTGGCTATAGTTTAATCAAATGATCAAAAAATAATTAAATCAGCCGAGTATTTTTGCAAAAAATCTCCTCGCGTGGCGCAGCGAAGCCTCCGCCGGAACGTTGGAACAGGTCCGGCCGGTAGAGCGTTTCCGCCGCGCCGATGGCGTCGGCTCCGGCCTTGTGCCAGCGGACCAATTGCTCCGCGAACCAACGCGCATGCGCCGGGTGAGGGTAGGGTTCGGCGAATTGCGGTCCGCCTTCCTCCGGTGCCAGGGCCTGGCCGAGCAGGTCCGCGGGCAGATCAAGATAGGCGGCGTGGGAGAGGAGAGAGGCGAGCGCGCCCCGGTTTTCGGGTTGCGCGCAGAAGGCGCAGGCTTGCCGCAGCGCCGCCAGCAGCGCCAGGACGGAACCCTCATGACGCGCGGCGAAATCCGCGCGCACGGCCAGGCATTTTTCGGGGTGGTTTTGCCAGATGTCCTGGGAAAAGGCGGCGATGACCCCAAGCCCCGCCCGCGCGGCCACATGGCCCCAGGGGGCGCCGGCGCAGAACCCGTCGATCGCGCCCGCGGCCAGGCCGCTGATGGTCTCTGCCGGGGGCAGCACGGTGATCTCGACATCGCGCTCGGGGTCCATGCCCTCCGCTGCGAGCCAGTAGCGCAGCAGCAGATCGTGTGTTGAGTAGCCGTGCACGACGGCGAGGCGGGGTTTCGGCGCACCGGCCGCCAGCGCCGCCTTCAGCCCGGCCGCGTCCGTCGCCTGCCAGTCTTTCCAGGCATTGGAGAGGACGATCGCGTTGCCGTTCGCGCTCAGCGACATCGGCACGGCGAGCGCCGTCTTGCGGCCGCGCAAGCCCATGGCGCAGGCCAGAGCCAAGGGCGGGAGCATGACCGCGGCATCCAGCAGCCCGTAGCCGAGCTTGTCCGCGATGTTCGCCCATGAGGGTTCGACGGAGATTTCCGCCCGCAGCCCGTGTGCCTCGAAAAACCCCTGGTCCTGGGCCACGATCACCGGCGCCGCGTCGCAGAGCCGGAGTATGCCGATTTTGAGCGGTTCAGCCATTCTTGGGGTCCTTTTGCGCCAGCAGCGCCTGCGCCACGTCCACCAGCCTTTTCTGCTGGTCCATGGCCCGGCGGCGCAGGAATTTATGGGCCGCGGGCTCGCTCATGCCGTCCTGCGTCATCAGCAGGCGTTTTGCCATGTCGATTGCCTCCCGTGCCGCGATCTGTTGCTCGGCCGCCGCGAGGCGCTGGTTCACGTCCACGGCGCGGCGGAAAAAGGCCATCGCGGTCGAGAGGATCGGCTTGATGGCCGGCAAGGTCATGCCATGGACATGATAGGAGATGACCCCGGCCGCGATGGCGTCTTCCATGAAGGCGGGGTCGTCATCGTCCACGAACATCACCACGGGCAGTTGCCGCACCGCGTTCAACTGGCGGACGGAATCGATGCCGTCGCGGTCGGGCCGGGCCATGTCGACGATGATGACGTCCGGGGCGCAGCGCTGAACGGCCTCGAGCAGATCCTGAGAGCCCGGGATGAGCGTGACCACCAAGCTGCCGTCTTGCACGCGCAACTGCGCCGCCAGGGCCTCGCCATGGCGCCCCTCATGGTCCGCGATCAGGATTTTCATGGTCTTGCGGGCCGCATGGAATGATTTTGAGCCAAATTCCCGCAGGTTTGTCCAGTTGGCGGAGAATGTTTAGCAAGGTCAATATGTTGGAGGGCGCGGCATCCGGTCGCTAACGGCCCCCCTGTTACCGCCGTGATAGGCCGGGAAGCCGGGTACTGGACTCAGGAGCATGGTATCACCCGGCATTACATCGCCTAGCGCGAGCCGCAGCAGAACGCCTTCTGCGAGAGCTTCAACGGCCGGCTGCGCGATGAGTGCGTCAACGAGATTTTGTTCACCCCCCTGCGTCACGCCCGGGTGGTGCTCAGCGACTGGCGGCGGGAGTACAACACGGTCAGGCCGCACACCTCTTCGCCTGAGTGCGAACAAATTGGGAAGCAGTCAGCGGAATTGCGCTCGACGGCCAGCCGGTTTCACTCCTTGGTAAATTCCGCGACGAATTCTCGGACGTCGTCCGGCGCCATTAGATCCTCGCGTAGGGACGCGATCATCGAGGCTTCAAGATGCCAACGTCGCAGGTCGCGGCGTCGACACAATCTTGCGCTTGCGCACCGCGCCGCACATCGAAACAGAAGCAACCGCCTGTCTTTTCAAATTGCAATCCGTCATATTAACTGTCATATCAACAATATAATCATATGCGCTTTATCCGGCGCGGGAGTTAATGCCATGGACGTTATTAAGACCACCCGGCCAGAGACTGTCGGCCTCTCTTCGGAGCGGCTCGGGCGTCTTGATGCGTGGGCGCAGCGCCTGGTGGAGGACGGCAAATTGCCGGGCTTGCTTTCCGTGGTTCTGCGCCGGGACCAGATTGCCCATGTCCATGCCTGTGGAAATGCCGATGTCGAGCGTGGCGTGCCGCTTCGCCAGGATACGATCTTCCGTATCTACTCAATGACGAAGCCCCTGACCTCGACCGCCATCATGATGTTGTATGAAGAGGGGCGCTTTCAGCTCGACGACCCCATCACGCGCTTTCTGCCATGTTTCGGAAACATGCGTGTGCTCACCGGCGGTGCGCGCGGCAAATGGGAAAGTGTGCCGGCGGAGCGCGACATCACTTTTCGCGATCTGCTGACGCACACTGCCGGCTTCACGAACGGTAATATGGCCGCGACTCTCGTCGACGCCATGTACCGGGAGGCCGGCATCGACTTCACCTTCGGTGAGTGCAGTCTTGGCGAGATGGTTGAAAGGCTCGCCAAGATGCCGCTGCTCGCCCAGCCTGGGGCCGAATGGAATTACAGCGTCGCCACTGACGTGCTGGGCCATCTCGTTGCTGTGATTTCCGGCCAGCCCTTCGATGAGTTCCTGGAGAAGCGCATCATTGGCCCGCTCGGCATGGTGGACACCGCGTTTGACGTTCCCGCGGCGAAGCTCTCCCGCCTCGCCGCCAATTACAAGCCCGGCGAAGGCGGCCGCCTTGAGGTGATCGACGATCCAACCAACAGCCGATACGCACGGAAACGTCCGATCGCCTCGGGTGGCGGCGGACTTGTTTCCACGGCAAGCGACTATATCCGCTTTTGCCGCATGATGTTGAAGAAGGGCGAACTGGACGGGGTGAGATTGCTGGGCCGCAAAACCGTCGAGCTCATGACACTCAACCATCTGCGCGGCGATATGGCGGATATGGGTCAGGCGCGCTTCAGCGAATCGACCTACGAAGGCATCGGCTTTGGCCTCGGCTACTCCGTGATGATCGACCCCGCAAAGGCGCAGATCCTGGGGACGCGGGGAGAATATGCTTGGGGCGGCGTCGCCAGCACCGCTTTCTGGATCGACCCGGTCGAGGACATGGCTGTGCTTCTGTTCACGCAACTTATGCCTTCCTGGACTTACCCAATCCGCCGCGAAGCGCGGATTCTGACCTATGCGGCTCTAACCGACTAACTGGGCAGACGTGGGGGCGCATCCGGCCGATGAAAGTTGCCGTCTCATCGGCGGTCGGACGATAGTCGCAAAGTCGAAACGAGCCGCGCCAGATGGAGGCCGTATCCTGCGACGCGGTAAAGGCAGATAAAGCAGAGCCTCCGATTCAAGCTCGATAAATTAAATCATAATCGCACGACAAAGTGCATTTTGCGGAGGAAAGCACGTGGTTGGGACAGGCCAAGGAGCACGATGGCTGCGGATCATTCCGATTGCCTTTTTGATGTACACGGTTGCCTTCATGGACCGCATCAACATCAGTTTCGCCGCTCAGGGAATGGCACATTCGTTCCATGTCAATGCGGCCGCGATCGGCCTCACGTTTGGCGCCTTCTTTGCCGGCTACACAGTTTTGCAGATTCCTGGCGGCTATATCGCTGACCGCTGGGGGGCAAAACTTTGGGTCACGCTACTGCTGATCGCGTGGGCGGCCTTTGCTGTCTGCAGCGGCCTGGCTCAGACCGAAAGGCAAGAACTTTGGGCGCGTTTCTTTTTGGGCGTCGCCGAAGGCGGGCTCTGGCCGGCGGTGTTGATACTCATCTCGAGATGGTTTCCACGAAACGAGCGAGCCACGGCGAACGCCTTGTTTCAGATCTGCCTGCCCGTAGGCGCGCTGCTCTCGGCCCCACTCTCCGGTTGGCTTGTCAGCGCCTTCAGCTGGCGGGACATGCTCGTCTTCGAAGGGCTGCCTCCGCTCGTTTGGGCGCTCATATGGTGGCTCGCAATTGACGACAGTCCCAGTGCTGCGAAATGGTTGGCCGCGGAAGAACGTGACGATTTGGAGAGGCGCTTGGCCGAAGAGCGGCGGACATTGGTTCCGCTCGCATTGAGCGTCGGGTGGAAAGCAATGATCCATCCGGTGGTCTGGCTTATTACGGCCACTTATTTTTTGGCGATCATGGGCGGATACGGGCTTATGTTGTGGATGCCCACAATCGTTAAGAATCTCGGCGTGGGGTCGACCGGTACCGGCCTGCTTCTGATGATCCCGAACTTCGTCGCTGTATTCGTTTTGATCTATGCAGGATGGATCTCAGATCGTCTGCAGAACCGCAAGATTGTCGTGTTCGCGTCAGCGGTTGGTGTTTTAATTGGCCTGCTCGGTCTTCTCTGGCTCGCGCACGCGCACATAACGTCGATTTGGCTCACCATCCTCTTCATGACGATTGCGACCGCCGCAGGCTTCGCCAAGCAGGCGCCGATCTGGGCGATTCCGACGCAGATCCTGCCAGCGGGGGCCGCCGGGCTGGGGCTGGCGGTTATCGGACTGGTCGGCAATCTCGGTGGCCTGACCGGCCCCTGGTTGATGGGCTACTTGCAGGCCAGGACGCATTCCTTCCTGATTGGCTTTCTGGCGCTGGCCGGCTGTGTGGCCTTGGGGGCTTTGCTGGCCCTGTGCATCCCGGAATCAAAACCGATCGATCTCCGGTCATTTAGGGTCGCCTTTTGGAAGGCGAAAGAGGCTGCACCGGAGGCTCGAACGCTCGCAGAATGAGAGACAATCCCGACCATCTGGACTCCAGCGAAACACGCAATGTCCGGTTTGGTCGCGTAAGGCGGCCGGCCCTGCCGGTCGAACCTGCGGTGGCCGCATGATCAGCATCGATGATATTTAACACCGTTGACAAACTTTGCGACGCAAATATCATTATGATATGGGCGTCTCACACAAGCACGTAACCATTGTTGATCCTGAAGGAAGGGGAGCGCGCGCCAGGACCATGCGTCTCATGCTCGAGACCGCAATCGGGCTGATGCAGGACGGGCAGAATCCTTCCGTGAGTGACGTTGCAGAGGCAGCCGGCGTCTCGCGGGCGACGTCCTATCGCTATTTTCCAAGTCAAGCCGCGCTAGTCGACGCTGTTATAGACGTGGCATTAGGGCCAATTCTCGATTGGGGGCCTCACTCCACAGATGTGAACGAGCGCGTGGCCAACCTGATGGAAGTTTCGCTGCAGAGGATCGGGGAGTTCGAGGCGACATTTCGTGCCGCTCTGAAGCTTTCCCTGGACCAATGGGCCAAGAGAAAAGCGGGTACGCTCGGCACAGAGGTGCCATTCAATCGCGGGCATCGCGTGGGTCTCCTACAAAATGTGGTGGCGCCGTTGCGCGGGATTGCAAGCGAGCAAGACCTTGATCGGCTGGCCAAGGGGCTATCACTCATTTTCGGCATTGAAGCTTTTGTTGTTCTCAAAGACATTTGGAAAATGGAGCAGGATGATGTCGAACAAACAATTAATTGGATCGCCCAAGCTTTGATCTCGGCCGTTGTCAACAAAGAAGAAACAATTGAGCGGGAACATTGAGGTGGTTTTGGTAAATATCAAAACGCCGCGTTCCTGAAACGTGTTGCTAAGATCCGTTGTAAGGCTTTACTCTCTGTAATTTATGACGCCTATTGTTCGAATGTTCTATAAATAACAAAGCCTAAAGGCTTGCTGTATATCTGCGTTAACCGCGGATCTGCAGGTAGTGGGGGGAACAGACGATGCAAAATCGCCTCGGCGGTGCCGTGAGTTCGACGGCGTCAGTGTGTCGGGTGGCACCGCGCCATCGGGACGGCTTTTTCCGTATGGAGAAGATCGAAATGGGCGACAGGAGGCTCGTTGTCCTCATCGGTAAATTATTGAAGAACGATAAAAGCCTCACGAGGCTTGCATGACTGACTTGTCGTTGCATCCTCATTCCGGTGGACAAATTTCGGCCGAAAGGGCGCCGCTCCAAGCAGTGGGCCTTTCAAAGTCCTTCGGACCGGTGAAGGTGTTGCACGACCTTTCGCTCGAGGTCCGGGCAGGTGAAGTTCATTCAATCATCGGCGAGAACGGCGCCGGAAAATCGACCCTGATGAAACTGTTCGCCGGCCATTTGCAGCCGTCTTCCGGCGAGATCAGGATGGACGGAAAACGGATCAATCTATCAAATCCCGTTGTTGCCGAGTCGTTGGGGATAGCCCTGGTTCATCAGGAAATTCTGCTGGCGCCGGATCTAACGGTGGCGCAGAATCTCTATTTGGGTCGAGAACTCCGTCGCGGCGTGATGCTGAACGATCGTGTCATGCGGGTCCGCACGCGCAAGGCTATGGAAGAGCTCGGCGCGCAGATTGACCCTGACGCGATTGTCAGGCGATTGTCGATTGCTCAACGCCAACTTGTGCAAATCGGACGCGTGCTTCTGGTTCCACATCGCGTGGTGATATTCGATGAACCGACGGCCTCGCTGACCCCCTTCGAAACCGACGCCCTGCTCCGGATCGTCGAGGATATCCGAGCCAAAGGGGTGGCGATTTTATACATCTCGCACCGACTTCCCGAGGTAAAGGCCATATCCGATCGCATCAGCGTCCTGCGAGATGGCCGACTTGTGACCACGCAGGAGGCAGGCGAGATGGAGCCGGTCGATATGGCGCGACGCATGGTCGGCAGGGATGTCGCCAAGCTCTATCCGGACCGGACCCACAAGACCGAAGAAAAAATGGTGTTGGAAGTCCAAGACTTTTCCGTCCCAGGCTATGTTCGCGGCGCAAGCTTTCAGCTGAAGCGGGGTGAAATCCTTGGGTTTGCCGGCCTTGTGGGCGCCGGACGAACTGAATTGATGGAGGGTGTCGTCGGCTTGCGATCCGCCAGGGGCACGCTAAGGCTGAACAACGAGACGGTACATTTTGCTTCGGTAGGCGCCAGTCTAAAAGCCGGTATTGTGTATCTAAGCGAAGACCGGAAAGGCAAAGGGCTTCTGCTCGATCGAAATCTCCAAGTGAATCTGACGCTGGCCTCACTGTCTCGGTTCGTTCGCGGTGTTGGGATCAATCACGCGGCCGAGGCCGCCGCGCTAGACAAGGCAATCGGCGATTTCGAGATTAGGGCAGGGCGCAAGGATCTTCTGGCCGGACAGCTCTCAGGAGGTAACCAGCAGAAGCTTCTTTTGGCCAAGATGATGTTGCTTGACCCGAAGATCGTCATCATCGACGAACCGACGCGTGGCATCGACATCGGTGCGAAGCAACAGATCTACAATTTCGTCGCCGGACTTGCCGAGGAAGGCCGATCGGTAATCGTTGTGTCGTCTGAGATGCCGGAACTGATTGGCATTTGCGACCGCATCCTTGTTATGCGCGCAGGGCAAATTGTCGGCGAGGTGACAGGAGAACGCATGACCGAAACGGATATCGTGGTTCTTGCGACCGGGGCGAACGCAAAGATGGCCGTTAGGATGACGACTGTGGGAGACGTTGCATGAGTTCGGAAAGCATTGCCGAGGAGAGGGGCGGACATAGAAAGATACGCCGATGGTCTGAGGTCGACATGAGAGCGGTGGCGCCCTTTGTTGCTTTGGCACTCCTTCTGGTCCTGGGGGCGCTATCGAGCGATCGTTTTCTGACTTTGGGAAACTTGCTAAATGTTCTTACCCAGAGTGCGTTTGTCGCAATCATAGCGGTTGGGGCGACCTTTGTGATTACCGCAGGTGGGCTTGACTTGTCTGTCGGATCGATGGTGGCTTTTGTCGCGAGCCTCGTGATTTTGTTCCTGAACACAGGTCTTATAGAGAATCCAATCCTTTTCCTCATGGTCGCGGTGATGATGTCGATCGTTGCCGGCGCTTTGTGCGGTTTTGCAAACGGTCTTATTATTACCAAAGGAAGAATTGAACCCTTCATTGCAACGCTCGGAACCATGGGTGTCTTTCGTGGCCTGACAACCTGGCTGTCGCAGGGTGGGTCCATTTCCCTGAATTCGACGGATTTGCAGACTATTTCCAGGCCAGTGTATTTCGGAAATGTATTAACGATCCCGGTTCCCATCATCATTATCTTCATCGTTGCTGGAATTGGCGCGTTCCTTCTGTTTCGAACCGGATACGGTCGTCACGTTGCTGCAGTTGGTTCAAATGAGGACGTGGCTCGGTATTCTGGCATCTCTGTCAGCCGCGTACGAATCATCACTTATGTTCTGCAAGGTTTGTGTGTCTCTATCGCCGTTGTTTTATATGTGCCGCGGCTCGGATCAACCACAGCTATGACGGGAATCATGTGGGAGTTGCAGGCGATCACCGCGGTGATCATTGGGGGTACTGCCCTCACCGGTGGTGTCGGGCGCATCTGGGGATCGATTTGTGGAGCGTTCATCCTCGAGATTGTCGGCAACATCATGATCCTGTCGAATTACGCGAGCGAATATTTAATCAGCGCAATCCAGGGTGCAATCATTATCATTGCGATGCTCGTTCAGCGTTCTCTGATTCGAAAATCGTAAACAGGACGCCGGGCGGAGCAGGTCTCCCGGGTCACGAAAAATAACCTGCGCAAGGGGAGAGAAAGAGTGAAAAAGAAACTTCTGACGTTCGCCGTCGCGGCACTTATCGTCGTAGGCGCAGAGAGCCGCGCGCAAGCCGAGAACTATACAATCGGCGTGTCAGTTCCGACCGCGGATCATGGATGGGCCGGTGGGATCATCTACCAAGCTGAACGAGTGGCCAAATTATTGGAGGCTGAACATCCAGGACTGAAGGTCATTATCAGGACCTCGTCGGATCCGGTCAGCCAAGCCAACGCACTCGAAGACCTGACCACGGAGGGCATGAACGCGCTTGTTATCCTTCCGATTGACCCCAACCCGTTGGTGAACGCGATCAAGCAGGTGAAGTCCCAGGGAGTGTTCGTCACGCTCGTCGATCGATCGCCTTCTGTTAACGACGGTTCCGTGCGTGACTTCTATATTGCAGGAAACAATTACGGCCTCGGTTTTGTTGCCGGAGACTATATCAAGAAGCATACGCCGGATGCCAAGGTCGTCGTGATCCGCGGGTTGCCGATTCCGATCGATCAAGAACGTCAGAACGGCTTCGATAACGCCATCAAAGGCAGTAACGTCACGGTGCTCGCAAAGCAGTACGGAAATTGGAATCGTGACGATGCTTTCAAAGTGATGCAGGATTTCCTGACCAAATACAATCATATCGATGTCGTCTGGTGTCAGGATGATGACATGGGAGTCGGCGTTCTGCAGGCAATCAAGCAGGCAAAGCGAACTGATATTAAGTATATCATTGGTGGCGCGGGATCGAAGCAATTCATCAAGAAAGTCATGGATGGCGACAAGATGGTCCCGGTGGATGTGCTTTATCCGGATACGATGGTCGCAACTGCCATGGAGATCACTGCAGCCCATCTCTACGACGGCGTGGTCGTGTCGGGAACCTATGCGCTAGACGCCACCTTGGTGACCAAAGAAAACGCGAAAGACTACTACTTCCCGAACTCACCGTTCTGAGCCGGTCAAGAAAGCCTCCGCGCAAGCGGGGGCATTGGCAGATCCGACCCATTTCTGCGTTGATTTTGGCCGGTGCCGTTTCAGTGCCACTGGCGTCCAATAAGAAAAAACCTTTGCGCCGCTTTTGCAAAATGCCGCGTTCTTTTTTTGAATTAGGAAGGACAGTCTCATGAAGACGATACGAGGCCCCGGAATTTATCTCGCACAATTCGTCGGCGATCGAGCCCCATTCGATACGCTGGAGCATCTCGCCCGCTGGGCCGCGGGACTTGGTTATGCCGGCATCCAGGTGCCGGCCAGCGCAGGTCTGTTCGACCTCGCGCTGGCCGCTGAATCGCGCGCCTATTGCGACGAGCTGCGCGGCAAGCTTGCCGAGATCGGGGTACAGATTACCGAACTCGCCACTCATATCGAGGGGCAGTTGGTCGCCGTTCATCCGGCCTATGATGCGTTGTTCGACGGCTTTGCCCCCGAAGCCGTGCGCGGTAAGCCGGCCGCGCGTACCGATTGGGCGACCGCGCAGCTCAGGCTCGCGGCACGTGCCTCGGCCAATCTCGGTCTTACCGTGCATGCGAGCTTTTCCGGCGCGCTCGCCTGGCCTTTCATCTATCCATGGCCACAGCGTCCGGCGGGGCTGGTCGACGAGGCTTTTGCCGAACTCGGCCGGCGTTGGCAGCCGATTCTGGATGCGTTCGACGCGGCAGGCGTGGATCTCGCTTTCGAGCTTCATCCGGGCGAGGATCTTCATGACGGCATCAGTTTCGAACGGTTTCTCGAAGCCGTCGGCGGGCATCCGCGGGCGAATATCCTCTACGATCCGTCACATTTCGTGCTGCAAGCGCTCGACTACCTCGCCTTTATCGATATTTATCACGAGCGGATCAAAGCCTTCCATGTGAAGGACGCGGAATTGAATCCGACCGGACGCAGCGGCGTCTATGGCGGGTATCAGGGCTGGGTGGAAC
>Ga0310811_10001296_pt1 | contig 31742 bp, 25 predicted proteins | sample YCmetagenome_FD_207642 | JGI IMG/M metagenome (GOLD analysis project Ga0310811, IMG submission 207642) | Soil microbial communities from experimental microcosm in Duke University, North Carolina, United States - YC | ecosystem: Engineered > Artificial ecosystem > Soil microcosm > Unclassified ...
CAGCACGCGAAGGGTCTGTGCCAGGGAGTCGGCCTGCGCCCGCGCGAGATTGACCTGATAGACGCGGTGATCGAAATCGCTGGCGTTGCGCTTTGGCTTGACCGGAATGAACGGGCCGCCGACGGCGTCGTTGGCGGAATGAATCTTGTCCGGGTTGAGGCCGAGACTGCCGATCAGGCTGCGAATGCGCTTGCTCTTGCCGTCTTCCTTGGCCTTGGCCGCATCCAGTGTTTTGTCCTGGACCTGTGCGAGACGCGTCATCGAGGCATCGAGCTTGGCGAAGGTCGACTCCAGATTTCCGCCTTTGTGACCCTTGCCGATCTTGTGGCCGAACAGCGAAAATCCGCCGGCGCTCGCGGTATGGACCTGGATTTCGAGCGAGGCACCATCGAGGGGCGAGGGCCGGCCGCGCGAGTGCCGCTTGGTGCGCGAGATCGACCCGGTCGGCGTGCCATCGGTGAGCGACAGCATCGCGCTGGATCGGCTTTCAAGTTCCGACTGCTTGCGGATCAACTGCTCGAGACGCCCTTCGAACTGGTTCTGGTCGAGAAGTTGCCGGCCGCTGATGCGGTCGATCTGCGCCCGCAGTTCCGCGATCCGGTCTTCATACGCGTATTGCATTTCGGTCTGATGACCGATGAGACGCGTCAGCACGTCGTCGCGGAAGGCAAAATAGGTTCCGGTTCCCACGGTCCACAGCGCCATGCTGACCAGGGTGCCGACCACGATCCAGAACGCCACCGGTCCCAGCCGCACCTGCCTGCCACGATGTCCCAGGGTGTAATCGGCAGGCGCCTGATGCCGGCGGACGGTCGCTGCGCGCTCCTGGGGGCGATGGTGGGCGGGGTGGTGATCCTGATGATGTTGGGCAGCACTGGTACGGTATGACATCGAAACTCTCGGGCCGCGCCGGACATCGGAATGCGGCTAACCCGGGGATTTCAGGCGAATATGGTTAAAATTTCGCAAAATTTGCTGGAATTTCTTGGGTTTTGCTTCAGTTTTGGCCTAGCCCTTGTGAAGCGCCTTATGGAGCACCTTGGCGGCGGCGAGCACCTCTTCTGCGTGTCCGTCGATCGAGACTTTTGGCCAGACGGCGGCGATCCGGCCCTCGCGGTCGATCAAGACGGTCTTGCGCAGGATGCCCCAGTATTTACGGCCCCACATCGATTTTTCGGCCCAGACCCCGTAGGCCTCGAGCATTGCGTGGGTCTCGTCGGAGGCCAGTGGAATGGTCAGGTCGTACTTGGCCTTGAACTTGTCCTGTTTTTTCACCGGATCGGCCGAGACGCCGAGAATGTCGGTGTCCAGTCGGGCGAACTGGGCCTTGAGCCCGGAGAAGGCAATCGATTCTCGCGTGCAGCCCGAGGTGTCGGCCTTGGGATAGAAATAGATCACGAGCTGGCGGCCTTTGAAGGCCGAGAGAGAGGCGGTGCCGCCTCCGTCGGTGGGAAGCGTGAAGGCGGGCGCCTTCATGCCCGGAGAGAGTTCAATGGTCATAAACGCCTTCCTTTCGTCGCTTTCAAAGTGCTTTTTAATGCGGTCACCGTAGGGTGGGGTGGGGAATCGCGGTAGGCTTGAATGACTCGCACAGCGGGCGCTGACCGTGCGTAGACGCAAATCGATGACACACGCATGGCAAGGCACACCGCACGGTAAGGCATGGCGGACAGCAAGCACAGTCCGAGTTCTTCGGCATTCCGTCGGCTTCTCGTCAGGCTGCGATTGCATTCGCAGGCGCGCAATATTCGACGTTTCAGTGCGTCGTCCATGAAATTCACGGCTCTCGGCGCGTCGACGCTGTGGCAACGGCTTCTTCCCATCCGCCGCAGTCGGCTGGCGAAACGATCGCTGATCGTGTCCACGGTCGCGGCGAGCCTCCTCGGTCTCGTATTCCTTGGCCTGTGGTGGCGTCTGTCGAATGGGCCGATTTCGCTCGATATCGCCACGCCGTGGATACAGTCGGCCATCGCGAAAAATTTCGGCGATCATCAGAGCGTCGAAATCGGCGGCACACAGCTTGAGCGCGACGAGCACGGCAACGCCGCCCTGCGTATTCTCGACATCAAGGTCAAGGACGACGACGGAAAGGTCGTCGCGACGGCGCCGAAGGCTGAAGTCGGTTTCACCGGTTCCGGGTTGCTGACCGGTAATTTCAGGGCCCAGAGCCTCAGCCTCGTTGGTGCAAAGGTCTCGGTCCGCATCGAGCCGGACGGCAAGATCGTGGTCTTTGCCGGCGGCAACGAAAAGCCGATCGCGTCGGCAGAACCGAAGCCGGGAGAAGCGCCCGGTGGACCCGTGCCCGCGCCCACGTCGTCCGCGCAACAGGTGCAGCCGGACACGCCCGCAAATACGCCAGCATTTCGCGCGGCAAAGGTCGCAGCCCTTCTCGCGTGGCTCGACGAACTCAATTCAAGTGGTCTCGATGGGCATGAGCTTAATGCGCTCGGCCTCAAGAGCGGCACCCTGGTCGTCGACGATCAACGTTCCGGCAAGACCTGGACCTATAACGACATCGACCTCAGTCTCACCCGCGACAAGTCGGGCGTCGCGACATTTTCGGTCGGCTCGCCGGCGCCGAAAAAACCCTGGCGCATCGTTGCTGCCGTCACCGCGGCGCGGGCGGGGCACCGCACGGTCACGCTCGAAGCGCGCAACGTCGCCGCCAACAATTTGCTGCTGGCGACACGTCTTGCTCCGAATGTCGATGCCGATGTGCCGATTTCGGCGAGCATGCATGCGGAGATCGGCGCCGACGGACAGGTGCAGACCGTCCGCGGACGGGTGGTGGTCGATGCCGGCGCCATCACCGACCGCGACGACAAGTCTCTGGATTTTCCGATCGGTCACGCCGAGGTCAACCTCGACTGGGATGCGACTCGCGGCATCCTCGCAGCGCCAATGCAGATCGTGTCCGGGAATAATCGCATTACGCTGTTGACCCAGATCACGCCGCCGGATGAGCGGGAGCCGGCATGGCGCGTCAACATCGCCGGCGGCACGGTGGTGCTCGGCAAGACGGACGAGAATCCGATCAGCCTTGTTCTCAACCGCATCGCGATCCTCGCCCGCGTGACGCCGGATCGCATTGCCATCGAACACGGTAACGTCGGCAACGAAGAAACCGGTCTGGCTCTCTCTGGATCCATCGACCTCAGTCAGGCGGAGCCGCGCATCGCTCTCGGATTTGCCACGGCGGGAATGAACGGGGATGTGCTCAAGAAGCTATGGCCGTTCTTCATCTCCCCTAAATTGCGCGCGTGGGTACAGGTCCATATTCACAAAGCCAACATCAGCCGTTTGCAGATTGCGACCAACGCAACGCTGCCTGAATTGTCTCCCGGCGGCCCACCCCTGAATGACGAAGGTCTTTCGGTCGAGGTTGCGGCGACAGGCGGCGAGTTGCAGCCGGTCGACGGATTGCCGGCGATCAAGAACGCGACGTTCGGCCTTCACGTCGCGGGCCGTAAGGCGACGGTGACGCTCGCCAACGGGACCGTGCAGCTTCCTTCGGGGCGTCGGCTCACTGTGAGCGACGCGACATTCGCCGTGCCCGATACCGCGCCCGACGAACCGGATTCGACCACGCGCTTTCGCGTCGCGGGCCCGATTGGAGCGGCAGTGGAGTTGATGTCGTTTGACAAGCTGCGCGGCATTGCGAAGACGCCGTTCGATCCAGCGACGGCGAAAGGCACGTTCACCGGACAGGTCACGCTGGCGCTTCCGCTCGCCGACACTATTCCGGACGGTGCGACGCACTACACGGTCGATCTCGATCTCGCGAATTTTTCCGCCGATCATATGGTCATGGATCACAAGGTCGAGGCGGCGGCGATGAAAGTCAGCGCCAACAATCTCGGCTTCCAGATCAAGGGCGACGTGAAGATCGCCGGTACGCCGGCCAGTCTCGACTACCGGAAATTGCGAACCGACGATCAGGCGGAAGTGCGCCTTCAGGCCAACCTCAACGCGGCCGGATGGAGCAAGCTCGGGATCGATGTCGGCCATACGCTCGTGGGCACCGTGCCGGTCAAGGTTTACGGGCACATCGGCGATGACGAAAAGGCGGCGCGTCTCGATGTGAATCTCGACCTGACGCCGGCGCGTGTCGACGACCTGTTTCCCGGTTGGAGCAAACCGGCCGGCAAGGCGGCACATCTGTCGTTCACGCTCGTCAACAAGGGCCAGAACCGTCGTCTCGAAGACATCAGCGTCGACGGCGGCGGCGCGCATGTAAAGGGCACGGCAGAAATCGATCCATCGGGAGACATCGTCTCCGCGAATTTCCCGACCTTCGCGCTCGGCGACGTCGACAAGGCCTCCCTCAAGATTGACCGCACAACCGCCGGCGTGTTGCGCGTACAGATGCGGGGTGACGTTTTTGACGGCCGTGGCTTCGTCAAATCGTCGATGGCCGGATCGTCTGACGACGACAAGAAATCGACGGACGTCGATCTCGATATTCGTCTCGGCGCCATCGTCGGATTCAACGGTGAGACGTTGCGCAAAGTCGATCTCAAAATGTCGCGCCGGTCGGGACACGTCCAGGCGTTCTCGTTGAAAGGCAAGCTTGGCAGTGACACGCCGCTTGTCGGAGAATTGCGCACGCGCGGACAACATCCGACGCTGGTGATTTCGACTGCTGATGCCGGCGCGCTTTTCCGCTATACCGATACTTACGCGAAGTTGTATGGAGGAAACATTGTTGTCGCGATGGATCCGCCATCGTCTGACGGCGAGCCGCTCAGCGGGACTGTCAATCTGAGCAACTTCGTCATTCGCGGCGAGACGGCTTTGCAGAACATCGCCGCTGGCGCACCCTCGGCCGTACACAATGGCGTTTCATTCACGCAAATGCAGACGCGGTTCGTCAAGGCGCCGGGTCAATTGTCGATCCGTGACGGCGTCGTGCGGGGTCCGATCCTTGGCGCCACGATCGCCGGCAAGATCAACTACACGTCGAACCGCATCGCCATGCAGGGCACGTTCATTCCGCTTTACGACCTCAACGTGTCGTTTGGGCGATTACCGTTTCTCGGTCCGCTCATGGGCGGCAAGGACGGTCTCATCGGCAGCATGACGTTCCAGGTCGCGGGCACGCCCGGCGCACCGATTCTGCGCGTCAATCCGGCCTCGATGGTCGCGCCCGGCATTTTCCGCAAGCTGTTCGAATTTCAAGGCAACGGTTCGCAGCCGCAGGATTACGAACAGGGCGCCCAGGAAAGATAGTCCGGAAGTCTTCGATGCCGCCGTGTCGCGCGGCGCCGCGTCGGGCCACGTCACTTGTCACGTTCAGTGTTATTTGGGCTTGAGCAGGACATGACGCTTGCGGCCGAGCGACAGTTTGATCACGCCGTCTGCAAGATTTTTGCTGGTGAGCGTCATCTTTTCGTCGGTCACGGCGTCGTCGTTGACTTTCAATCCTCCGCCCTTGACCTGACGTCGCGCCTCGCTGGTGGAGGCGACAAGCCCCGCCTGCACGAAGGCTGACAGAACACCGAGCCCCTGATCGAGCGCGGATGTCGCGATGTCAACGCTGGGCAGCGTTTGCGCGAGCGCGCCTTCCTCGAAGGTGCGGCGCGCCGTCTCCGCCGCCTGCGTTGCCGCGTCGCGTCCATGCACGAGGGCGGTGGCCTCCGTCGCCAGCACTTTCTTCGCTTCGTTGAGTTCTTGTCCGGCGAGTTGCGCCAGCCGTGCGATCTCGTCGAGCGGGAGTACCGTGAATAGTTTCAGGAAGCGGCCGACGTCGGCATCCTCGGTGTTGCGCCAGAACTGCCAGTAGTCGTAGGGCGAGAGCATGCTTGCATCGAGCCAGACGGCGCCGGCGGCGGTCTTGCCCATCTTCGCGCCGGACGACGTGGTCATCAGCGGCGCGGTGGCGGCGAAGAGTTGCGCATTGGCCATGCGGCGGCCGAGATCGATGCCGCTGACGATGTTGCCCCACTGGTCGGAGCCGCCCATCTGCAACACGCAGCCGGTGCGCTTGTGCAGTTCGACGAAATCGTAAGCCTGCAGGATCATGTAGTTGAATTCGAGGAACGACAATTCCTGCTGGCGTTCGAGCCGCATTTTTACGGAATCGAACGATAGCATCCGGTTGACCGAAAAATGCCGTCCGACGTCGCGCAGGAAATCGATGTAATTGAGCGTGTTGAGCCAGTCGGCATTGTTGACCATCACGGCGTCGGTCGGGCCGTCGCCGAAGGTCAGGAATTTCGAGAACACGGCACGGATGCCCGCGAGATTCTGCGCGATGATATCGTCGGTGAGCAGCCTGCGGCTTTCGTCCTTGCCAGACGGATCGCCGACGCGCGTCGTGCCGCCGCCCATCAGCGCGATCGGCCGGTGGCCGGTCTTCTGCAGCCAATGCAGCATCATGATCGGCAGCAGGGAGCCGACATGGAGCGAGGCTGCGGTGCAGTCGAATCCGATATAGGCGGTAATCGGCGGCTTCGCGGCCAGCGCATCGAGCGCCTCCGGCTCCGAGAGCTGGTGGATAAAGCCTCGTTCGGCCAGTATGTTAAGAAAATCGGATTTGTATTGGCTCATCACGTCGCCTCGTTCGCGCCGGTGGTGTAACAGGTTCGCAGGGTGATTCAATAAGGGCCGGAGCGGCGGGGGTGCCATGAAGGTGATCGGACTGATGAGCGGGACCTCGCTCGATGGCGTCGATATCGCGCTGATCGAGACCGACGGCGAGCACATCACCGCGTTCGGACCGACAGGATATCGCAATTATGCTCCCGAAGAGCGCGACCTGCTGCGCAAGGCGCTCGATGCGGGACAGACGCTGAACGAGCGCAGCGAGCGCCCCGGCGTGCTGCGCGCGGCCGAGGCTTTTGTCACCGCCGTCCATGGCGAGACGGTCGAGACCTTCCTGCGCACGCATGGGCTGGAGCGCGAAGACATTGATTTCGTCGGGTTCCACGGACAGACGGTGCTGCATCGGCCGGAACAGCGGCTGACGGTGCAGATCGGCGACGGCAATGCGCTTGCCAAGGCGCTGCGTATCCCGGTGGTCTATGATTTTCGGGCCGCCGACGTGGCCGCCGGCGGGCAGGGCGCGCCGATCGCATCGGTCTATCATCGGGCGCTGGTTGCAGGTCTCGTCAAGGAGGGGCCGGTCGCCGTGCTGAATATCGGCGGCGTTGCCAATGTGACCTATGTCGAGGACGGGCGCGATCCGATCGCCTGCGACACCGGGCCCGGCAACGCGCTGATCGACGATTTCATGCGGGCGCGAACCGGCCGTTCCTACGACGACAATGGCGATGAAGCGGCGCAGGGCAAAGTCGATGAGGACTTTGTCGAAGCGGCACTCCAGCACGACTTCTTCGACGCGAAGTGTCCAAAATCGCTGGACCGTGAAGCCTTCACATTCGTCCGTCTCGGACTGCCGGATGTCTCGATACCGGATGGAGCGGCCACGCTGTCGGCGTTGACGGCGGCGACCGTCGCGCATGTCGTGACGCATCTGCCGGAGCCGCCGCGCCGCTGGTTCATCTCTGGCGGCGGTGCGCGCAACAAGACGCTGATGCGGATGCTGTCCGACCGGCTGGCGCCGGCCGGTGTCGAGACGGCGGACGATGCCGGATGGTCGGCCGACGCCATCGAGGCGCAGGCCTTTGCCTATCTCGCGGCCCGCGCGGCCACCGGGCTGCCGCTGACCTTTCCGACGACCACAGGTGTCGACGTGCCGATGACCGGCGGCGTGATCGCGCGGCCCTGAAACATATTCTGGTTGGATTAAGCCGTCGCCTAAACCACAGCCGTCATTCCGGGATGCGCGCTCTTTACGCGCCACCTTTGTCATGCCCGCGAAAGCGGGTATCCAGCCCTTCACGCGCCAAATGCAGGCGTCGGAAAAAGAAAGTGCTGGGTACCCGCGTGCGCGGGTACGACACATTAAGGGTTAGGCTAAATTCGACCGATATTTTTAAGCCGCCGTCGTTTTGCGGCTTGTGCCGGGCAGGCGCTTGTCGAGATAATCGTTCACCGACGTCATCAGCGGCTCCAGCTTGCCGTCGAAGAAGTGGTTGGCGCCCGGCACGACCTTTTGCTCGATCACGATGCCCTTCTGCGTCTTCAGTTTCTCGACGAGGGTCGTCACGTCCTTCTGTGGCACGACGGCATCCTTGTCGCCATGGATGATGAGGCCGGAGGACGGGCAGGGCGCCAGAAACGAGAAGTCGTAAAGATTGGCCGGCGGGCAGATCGAGATAAAACCTTCGATCTCCGGACGGCGCATGAGAAGCTGCATGCCGATCCACGATCCGAACGAGAAGCCGGAAATCCAGCAGGCCCGCGCTTCCGGGTTGATCGACTGCGCCCAGTCGAGCGCCGAGGCTGCATCGGCGAGTTCGCCGGTGCCGTGGTCGAAATGGCCCTGGCTGCGGCCCACGCCGCGGAAGTTGAAGCGCAGCACCGAGAAGTTGCGATGCACGAAGGTGTAGTAGAGCTGGTACACGATCTGGTGGTTCATCGTGCCGCCGAATTGCGGGTGCGGGTGCAGGATCAGCGCGATCGGCGAATTCTTCTGCCGCGCAGGATGATAGCGACCCTCGATACGTCCGGCCGGGCCGGTGAAAATGACTTCAGGCATGGATTTTCAAAAACCTCATGTGACGCGCTGAGCAGGGCCGCCGGCCAACCAGAACCGCGATGGGTGCCCTGCGCGGGGCGAAAAGCTGCCTTGCCGCTCGGAGCATTCCGGATTTCGAACAGGGCTTCGAGTAAAGCCTTGAGAGTGTGCGGAATGTCCGGCGTGCGAACCCGGCCAAGCCGGCCTTTTGACGTGTCGGGCTTTTAACATGGCAGCGGGGGCAAAAAGCAAGGAAATTCAAGAGCCAATTCAACGCTGCATATGTCCTCGCCGGACATATCTATGACGCAGCCGCCGCATCCTGTGCGATAAACGGGATGACTGCCGAAGGGGCCGCGGAAGTAACACGATGGAAAAGCGCGTCTATCTCGACTGGAATGCGACGGCGCCGCTGCGTCCGCAGGCGCGCGCGGCCATGGTCGCGGCGCTCGACGCGGCTGGAAACCCGTCCTCCATTCATGCGGAAGGGCGGGCGGCGCGGCTTATTGTCGAAACCGCGCGGAGTGATGTCGCAGCACTGTTCGGCGCGGACCCGTCCCACGTGACCTTCACGTCTGGCGGCACGGAGGCCAATGCGCTGGCGCTGACACCGCGCTTTCGGCGCGGCGCGGCCGCCCTCATCTGCGAGCGCCTGCTGTTCTCCGGCGTGGAACATCCCTCGGTCAGAACGGGGGGCCGATTCGGCTCCGGGCAGGTCGAGGCCATTCCGGTGGATGGCAATGGCGTCATCGATCTTGGCTGGCTGAAAGACAGATTGAGCAACGACGAGGCAGCAGCGCCGGCGCTGGTTTCCGTTATGGCCGCCAATAATGAGACCGGCGTCGTTCAACCTATTTCCGAAGTGGCTGATGTCATCCATGACGCCGGTGGCGTCCTGCATGTGGACGCCGTCCAGGCGGCGGGAAGAATACTTCTCGATATCAATGCCTTGCACATTGATCTTATGACGGTTTCTGCGCACAAGATCGGCGGCCCCAAGGGAGTCGGAGCGCTCATTCGTGGCGCCTCTGATTTCCATCTGATGACGCCTCTCGTCACGGGCGGCGGCCAGGAACGCGGCCAGCGCGCGGGAACCGAGAATGTCGCCGGCATCGCTGGATTCGGCGCTGCAGCCACCGTGGTGCGCGGCGCTTTTGCGGCGGAAAATGCCCATGTCCAAGCGCTGCGGGACCGGCTCGAGGCCGGTCTGCGGGCGCGCACTCCGGACGTTGTCATTTTCGGTGAGTCGGCGCCAAGGCTCCCCAACACCACACTTTTCGCCCTTCCCGGGATCAAGGCGGAGACCGCCGTCATCGCCTTCGATCTTGACGGCGTAGCCGTCTCCTCGGGCGCGGCCTGCTCCTCGGGCAAGGTGCAGCCTTCGGCGGTGCTGCAGGCCATGGGCGTGGAGGAGGGCCTGACCCGCTCCGGCCTGCGGGTGAGCCTCGGCTGGGACACCACGGAAGCCGACATTGAATTGTTTCTAAGCGCTTGGCTTAAGGTCTCGCGATCATTACATAAAGGATCACGCGGCCAGGCGGCCTGAGCGTCCCGGAAACGTGGGCGCCGCGTTCCATTAAACGCGACCTCTGAAAAGGCGCCCGAGGGCTTTGCAAGGGCTTTGAATGAGACACGCGAGCCGACCATAGATACCGACAAATCCAACCCACGGTCCTTGAAACCGTGAGCGGAGGGAAAGATGCCGGCAGTACAAGAGACCGTCGATCAGGTCCGCCAGATCGACGTTGACCAATACAAGTATGGATTTGAGACCCTGATCGAATCCGACAAGGCCCCGAAGGGGCTGTCGGAAGACATCGTCCGCTTCATCTCCGCCAAGAAGAATGAACCGTCGTGGGTGCTCGACTGGCGTCTTGAGGCTTATCGCTATTGGCTGACGATGCGCGAGCCGACCTGGGCGCGCGTGCATTATCCGAAAATCGATTATCAGGACATCTATTACTACTCTGCGCCGAAGCGCGATCCGCTCGCCTCGCTCGACGAGGTCGATCCGGAAATCCTCGCGACCTATGAGAAGCTCGGCATTCCGCTGCGCGAGCAGGAATTGCTTGCCGGCGTCGTGCGGCCCGAAGGCGAGCGCCGCGTGGCGGTCGATGCCGTTTTCGACTCGGTTTCCGTCGCGACGACCTTTCAGGCGGAACTGAAGAAGGCCGGCGTGATCTTCATGCCGATTTCGGAAGCGCTGCGCGAGCACCCGGATCTCGTGCGCAAGTATCTCGGCACGGTTGTGCCGGCGACCGACAATTTTTATGCCACGCTCAATTCGGCGGTGTTCTCTGACGGCTCGTTCGTCTATGTGCCGCCGGGCGTGCGTTGTCCGATGGAGCTGTCGACCTATTTCCGTATCAACGAGCGCAACACCGGCCAGTTCGAGCGCACCCTGATCATCGCCGACAAGGGCTCCTACGTTTCCTACCTTGAAGGCTGCACGGCGCCGTCCCGCGACGAGAACCAGTTGCATTCCGCGGTCGTCGAACTCGTGGCGCTGGATGACGCCGAAATCAAATACTCGACGATCCAGAACTGGTATCCGGGCGACAAGAACGGCAAGGGCGGGGTTTATAACTTCGTGACCAAGCGCGGCGACTGCCGCGGCCGCAGCTCCAAGATTTCCTGGACGCAGCTGGAGACAGGCTCCGCCATCACCTGGAAATATCCGAGCTGCATCCTGCGCGGCGACAATTCGCGCGGCGAGTTCTACTCCATCGCCATTTCCAACGGCATGCAGCAGGTCGATTCCGGCACCAAGATGCTCCACATGGGCAAGAACACGACCAGCCGGATCATCTCCAAGGGCATTTCGGCCGGGCGCTCGAACAACACCTATCGCGGCCTGGTTTCGGCCTCGCGCAACGCCAAGAACGCGCGCAACTTTACCAATTGCGACTCGTTGCTCATCGGCGACAGATGCGGCGCCCACACGGTGCCGTATGTGGAGGCCAAGAACGCGTCGGCCGTGTTCGAGCACGAGGCGACGACCTCAAAAATTTCCGACGACATTCTGTTCTATTGCATGCAGCGCGGATTCAATCAGGAAGAAGCGGTGGCGTTGATCGTCAACGGCTTCGTCAAGGACGTGCTGCAGCAACTGCCGATGGAATTCGCAGTCGAGGCGCAGAAGCTGATCTCGATCAGTCTCGAGGGTAGCGTCGGCTGAGCCGGTTCGCAAAAATAAATGAGCGCGGCCGGATCGCCGCTGCTCCATACGACAGGACGTTTTGATGCCATTGCTTGAAGTGAAGAATCTGCACGTTTCGGTGGACAGTAAGGAAATCCTGCGTGGCCTCGACCTCACCGTGAATGCGGGTGAGGTGCACGCGATCATGGGCCCGAACGGATCGGGCAAGTCGACGCTGTCCTACGTGCTCGCGGGCAAGCCTGATTACCAGGTCACCCAGGGCGAGGTCCGTCTCGATGGCGAGGATTTGCTGTCGCTCCCGCCGGATGAACGGGCCGCCAAGGGCGTATTCCTGGCGTTTCAGTATCCGATGGAAATCCCCGGCGTTGCCACGATGACCTTCCTGCGCACGGCGCTCAACGCACAGCGCAAGAAGCGTGGTGAGGCCGAACTGTCCACGCCGGATTTCATCAAGCTTGTGCGCGCCAAGGCGGCGTCGCTCAGCATCAACCAGGACATGCTGCGCCGGCCGGTGAATGTCGGCTTCTCGGGCGGCGAAAAGAAGCGCAACGAAGTGCTGCAGATGGCGCTGCTTGAACCGCGCCTGGCGGTGCTCGACGAAACCGATTCCGGTCTCGACATCGATGCGCTCAAAATCGTCGCCGACGGCGTCAACAGTCTGCGTTCGCCGGACCGGGCGATGATCGTCATCACCCATTATCAGCGTCTTCTCGACTACATCGTGCCCGACGTCGTCCATGTCCTGTCGGCGGGGCGCGTCGTGCGCACGGGCGGCAAGGAACTGGCGCTCGAACTCGAGGCGCAGGGTTACGCGCAGTATCAGGAAGAGGCCGCGGCCGCGAGTTAGCGGCAGGCCGGAAGCACGCATAGTTATGAACGCCGAAATCAAATTGATGAAGACCGCCGCCGAACTCGGCCTCGCCGAGGTTTTTGCGCGCGCCAAGGCGGCGCTGCCGGGCCTTGCCGCCGAACGCAACGCGGCGTTTGAGAGCTTTGCCGCGACAGGCCTTCCGCATCGCCGCATCGAGGACTGGAAATATACCGACCTGCGCGCGCTGATGCGCGACGCCAAGCCGCTCGCTGCGCCGCCTGCGGAAGCGGACGTCACGCGCGCGAAAGGGCTCTCCGGCCTTGCGAAAGAACTCGAAGCGCGACAACTCGTTTTCGTCAACGGCATGCTGGTGCGCGAACTTTCCGACCTCGAAAAACTTGAGCCGGGTTTGAGCATCCGCTCGATGTCGGATGCACTGCGCGAAGGCGATCCTCTCATCGCCGGTCATCAGACGATCATGGCCGTTGCGCGCGACAATACGGCGGCGGCGCTCAATACCGCATTGATGGGCGATGGGGCGCTGATCCATGTCGCCGCCGGCGCCGTCATCGAGCGTCCGCTGCACCTGACCATCATCGCGCCGAACGAGGGCGCTGCGGTCTACATGCGCTCCGGCATGACCGTGGAGAAGGGCGCGCGCGTGATGCTGATCGAAAGCCATCGCGGCGAGAATGGCGCTGATTACCAGTTCAACGGCGCACTCGCGTTGCAGATCGCCGACGAGGCGCATGTCGATCACGTCAAGGTCATCCGCGAGGGCGCGGACGCCCTCCATCTCTCGACGCTGGTCGCCGAGATCGGCGCGCGCGTCCGTTTCAACAATTTCACATTCACCACCGGCGGCAAGGTGGTGCGTAACCAGATGTTCGTCACCTTCAAGGGCGCGGATACGGTAGCCGCGGTGCGTGGCGCGAGCCTGTTGCGCGGCCGTCAGCATGTCGACCATACGCTGGTCGTCGATCATGTCGCGCCCGGCTGCCAGAGTCGCGACTTGTTCAAGGCCGTGCTCGACGATCATGCGCGCTCCGTTTTCCAGGGCAAGATCACCGTCCGGCAGGCCGCGCAGCGGACCGACGGCCGGATGATGACGCGGGCGCTGCTGCTGTCCGAACACGCCGAGGCCGACAACAAGCCGGAACTGGAAATCTTTGCCGACAACGTGCAGTGCGGCCATGGCGCGACCACCGGCGCGCTCGACGAGGATCTGTTGTTTTATCTTCTGGCGCGTGGCATTCCGCGGAATCAGGCGGAAGCTCTGCTCATCGAATCTTTTTCCGGCGAAGCGATCGATGGCATCGAACATGCCGGTTTGCGTGATGCACTGATGCAGCGCGTCGGTAAATGGCTCGGGGAACGGGCATGAGTCAGCATCTCGCCGTGAGGAACGGCTCCTACGATGTGTCGCTTGTCCGCGCGGACTTTCCGATTCTTGGTATGGAAGTCTACGGCAAGCCGCTCGTCTATCTCGACAACGCGGCCTCCGCGCAGAAGCCGAAGGCGGTCCTCGACCGGCTGGAGAAGGCCTATACGGGCGAATATGCCAACGTGCATCGCGGCCTGCACTACCTCGCCAACGAAGCGACCGAAGCCTATGAGGGCGCGCGCGACAAGGTGAAGGATTTTCTCAACGCGCCGCGGCGCGAGGAGGTGATCTTCACGCGTAACGCCACCGAGGCGATCAACCTCGTCGCCTATTCGTATGGCCGCGACAATATCCACGAGGGCGACGAGATCGTGCTCTCGATCATGGAGCACCACTCCAACATCGTGCCGTGGCATTTCCTGCGTGAGCATCAGGGCGCTGTAATCAAGTGGGCGCCGATCGACGATGACGGCAATTTCCTCATCGATGAATTCGAGAAGCTGCTCACGGAGAAGACCAAACTCGTCGCCATCACGCAGATGTCGAATGTCACTGGCACTGTGGTGCCGGTGAAGGAGGTCGTGAAACTCGCCCACGCGCGCGGCATTCCGGTGCTGGTCGACGGCAGTCAGGGCGCGGTTCATCTGCCCAGCGACGTGCAGGACATCGGCTGCGATTTTTACGTCTTCACCGGTCACAAGCTCTACGGCCCGACAGGCATTGGCGTGCTATGGGCGAAATACGATCTTCTTGACGCCATGCGGCCGTTCAACGGCGGCGGCGAGATGATCAAGGAAGTGTTTGCCGACCGGGTGATCTATGGCGAGCCGCCGCACAAATTCGAGGCCGGAACCCCGCCGATCGTGCAGGCGATCGGCCTTGGTGCGGCGATCGACTACGTCAATTCCATCGGCAAGGAGCGCACCCGCGCCCACGAACTGGCGCTGATGCGTTACGCGCACGAGCGATTGGGCGAACTCAATTCCATACGCATTTTTGGCAACGCCAGGGACAAGGGCGCCATCGTGTCATTCGCGCTGGAAGGCGCGCATCCGCATGACGTTGCGACGGTGATCGACCGGTCGGGCGTGGCCGTGCGCGCCGGCACCCATTGTGTCATGCCTTTGTTGCAGCGATTTGGGGTCACGGCCACGTGCCGCGCGTCGTTTGCGATGTATAATACCCGCGAGGAAGTCGACACCCTCACTGAGGCCTTGAAGAAGGCACAGGAGATGTTCTCATGATGGACGAACATGACAGTGCCGCGGCCGTCGCGCCGCCGCCAGAACCCGAAAAGACTGACAAGCCCGCCAGCGCTTTGCCGCAGGCCGAACTCGACCGCATGTCGGACGAGATCGTGACCGCGATCAAAACCGTGTTCGACCCGGAAATCCCGGCGGATATTTACGAACTGGGCCTCATCTACAAGATCGATATCGAGGACGACCGCTCGGTGAAGATCGACATGACGCTGACCACGCCGAACTGCCCGTCGGCGGCGGAATTGCCCGGAATGGTGGAAAGTGCAGTCAACACCGTGCCCGGCGTGAGCGGGTCCGAGGTCAAGATCGTGTGGGATCCGCCGTGGGACCCGAGCCGGATGTCGGACGAGGCTCGCGCCGTCCTCGACATGTGGTGATTTGCGTTTCGCATACGAAATTCCCACATAATAGGGACAGGCCGACTCGAATCCCGAGCCGGAAGGAGAAGGCAGGATGGCAACGCCACGCCCGCGACCCCAAGTGATGACCCTGACCGATGCGGCGGCAACCCGCATCCGCGACGTCATGGCCAAATCAGCGAACCCCATTGCGGGGCTGCGCGTCGGCATTAAGAACGCCGGCTGCGCCGGCATGTCCTATACGATGGAATATGCGCCGGACGTCGGCCCGCATGACGAGATCGTCGAGGACAAGGGTGTCCGCATCCTGATCGATCCCAAGGCGGTCATGTTCCTCCTCGGCACGGAGATGGACTACAAGACCGAGAAGCTGTCCGCGCAATTCGTGTTCAATAATCCGAACCAGACATCTGCCTGCGGGTGTGGCGAATCCGTGCAACTCGCACCGGCGCCAGAAGAGGCGTAGGAACCCGCTGCCGGAGGGCAGGAATGGACGCAGATACGATCCGCGATCTGTTTGCGAAATTCCGCCCGGTCAGCGTCCGCCGCATGTTCGGCGGGCAGGGGATATATGCCGACGGCGTCATGTTCGCGCTGGTCCATGACGATCTCATCTATCTCAAGGCCGATGGAGAATATGTCCGCCGTTTCGAGACGGAGGGCTGTCGCGCCTTCGTCTATCGGCGAAAAGGCGGCGAACGCGCAGTGATGTCATATTGGCAGATGCCGGAACGGCTTTATGATGACCCGGACGAACTGGCGACGTGGGCCGAACGCGCGCATCTGATCGCGTCCCATGCCGCGCAGGCCAAAACCCGATCGAGCAAAGCTTCTTCGAGCAAGACTCCAGTCAAAATTGTGAACAAGCCACGATCGGCGGCGCGCCCGGCCGGCAAGTCGAAGCGTTAGGGCATGAGTCCGCTGCTGTCGGAATAATTTTTCAATCGTGCGCTGTCAGTCGCTTGCGACGGCACGCGCCGCGTCGACGACGTCGGGCGGCGTGGCATAGATATCGTCGAGGATTTTTGTGGCGTCCGTGCCCAAAGTCGGGCTCACGGGCTGATGCAGTCGTTCCGCGTCGGCCAGGAACGCAGGATCCTTGACGGTGGCGGCGAATCCCTCGCGCAGGATGGCGACGCGATCGTCCGGCACCGATAAGGGGACGACGAACGGTTTGCCGACTTCGCCCGAGGCCGTCAGCATGCGTATGATCTGCTGGGATTTCTTATCGGGCGCGATGTCGAGCGCGTTTGGGACCGACGCGGGCAGGTCCGGCGCTGTCGCCGACGACAGTTTCAGGATCGGCACGATCTTGTTCTGAGCCATCCAATTCGGCGGCAGACTGCTCCAGGTCAGGCAGCCCCCGTCCAGTTCGCCACGCTCGACGGCGAGAACGGCTTCGGAACTGCCCGCATAGCCGGCGACCGACTGCACCTTGACCTTGAAAATCTTGCTGAAAATCTTCTGCTCGAGATCGGACGAACTGCCGGGATTCGTACGCCCCATATGGACGACAGAAAGCTTTTGCACGTCGGCCAGCGTCTTGGCATTGCGCGTGTGCCAGACGTAACAGACCGCGAGATCCTTGGCGATGCTGCCGATCCATTTGAATTTTCGAAAATCCACGGGCACTTTTTGCGGCGTGAGCAGTGAGTTCGTAATCTGCGTGAAGTCGAACAGGCCGATCACGGTGCCGTCCTTGGGCGCGGTACGCTGGAGATATTCCAGCGCGCGCAGCGTGCCGGCGCCCGGCATATTCACCACCAGCACGGCGGGATGGCCGGGGATGTGTTCGCCGAGATGGCGGGACAACATGCGCGCATTGACATCGTAGCCACCGCCCGCCGCGTAGCCCACGAGGAGCGTGATTGTCTTGCCGGCGTAGAACTCGTGGGCCTGCGCTGTGGTGTTGCAGGCGGCTGCAACGGAGAACGCAAGCGCCAGCGCGCATGCAGGCATGGCTTGGACCCGGCGAACGACGTTCATTTGCACCCCCATAGCGCCGTCCCGTCCTTGGATCGTCCGTGTTCCTCTGTTATCCTTGGACAACAACCTCGAACGAGGAGGGATCATGACGGGCTCATTTCGCACATTCGACACTGCCAAGCGCATTCCTGCAACCCCGATGCAGCGGGTGGTCGATCCGGCTGACTGGCTTGCCGACGATCTCGGCGATGTCGAGACCTGGAGTTACCATCTGAGCGAAAGCGATATTGGCGAACTGGCCGATGGTGTCGACGCGTTTCGCCGTTCGGGAAAACCGATCGAGGAGGTCGACCGCGAGTCGTTTCCGCTGCCGCATTTCAAGAACGTCGTCCGGGATGTTTATCGCGAACTGACCGACGGCCGCGGAATGGTGATGATGCAGGGCTTTCCGATCGATCGGTTCGATCGTGCCGCGCAGGCCATCGCTTACCTCGGCATGGGGGCGTATCTCGGAGAGTTCAAAACGCAGAACCGGGAAGGACATATTCTCGGACACGTCAAGGACCTCGGCGGTGATTACAGGGATCCGACAACGCGCGGTTACATGACGCGCGCCGAAATGCTTTTCCATTCGGATGGCTGCGACTATGTCGGCCTGCTTTGCATCAATGGCGCCAAGAGCGGCGGCGAAAGCCGCGTTGCCAGTTCAGTTGCGGTCTACAACCGGATGCTGGAGCAGCGGCCCGACCTGGTGCAGGTGCTATGCGAGGATTTCTATCGGTCCCGTTCCGGCGATGTAGGCGAGGGGGATGCGCCTTATTTCAAGCAGCCGATTTTCTCGTTCACTGATGGCTATTTCAGCGCGACCGGTGCGGGCATTGCGATCGACAAGGCCTTGTCGCTTCAGGGCGTGCCGCCGTTCACCGCCGCGCAGGCGGAGGCCATCGATCTTTATCGCGCGACGGTCGAGGACTGCGCCGTCGATATCGGATTCCGTCCCGGCGACATTCAATTCCTCAACAATTTTGTGACCCTTCATACGCGCCGCGAATACGAAGATTGGCCCGAGCAGAGCCGCAAGCGTCACCTGCTGCGCTTATGGCTTTCGGATGCGGACGGCCGTCCAATTCCGAAGGAGCAGCGCGAGGGGCGCGCTGGTCGCGGCATTCAGATCGCGGGATTGAAGCTGAGTGCGCCACTCGATGTCAGCGTGGCGGCTTAGGGCTCCGCACGGGCAACGCGTTGCTGCGGATCGATGTGCTACGCAACGACCTTGAACGATGTGCTGCGCGTTTCGTCCGTCATTACACAGTTGCGCCCGTCGCGCTTGGCGGCGTAGAGGCACGCATCGGCGCGGCCGATCAGCGTTTGCAGCGTATCGTCGGCGCGCATTTCCGCAACGCCGACGGAAATCGTGATCCGCCCCAGCGTTTCGCGCGTCGATCGCTTCATCAAATGCTTGGTCATCACGGCGCGCCGGATATGATCGGCAACGGTCGCCGCCGAACGCAGCGTCGTGTTGGGAAGGATGATCGCGAATTCCTCGCCGCCGTAGCGCGCTGCGGTGTCTTGCCCCTTCACATTCGACTTGATCGCCATGGCCACGAGCCGCAGCACCTGATCGCCGGTGAGGTGACCGTAATTGTCGTTGAACGCTTTGAAATGGTCGATGTCCGCCATCAGCAGTGAAAGCGGTTCACGCTGGACCACAGAATGGTGGATCGCGTTGACCAGCGATTGATCGAAGAATTTCCGGTTTGACAGCGTGGTCAGCGGATCGGTGAGGCTCTCCTGGCGGACCGCCGCGAGATTTTCCTGAAGTTCTGCAATTTCCGTCCGCGAGTCGTTGAGCTTGGCTTCCAGTTCCCGGTTGGTGTCCTCCATCGCCTTCGCGGTCGCAACCAGGCCGTCCACGATCGCGCGCAAGTCTTCGTCGCTACGAGCAATGCCGAGCTGCTGGCCGACCTCGGTGAGATCTCTGTGGTAGGTCTGCGCGGAGCCGGCAGCAGTGTCGATCATCGAGATGACCGAGTCGATTTGTCCGGCGACCTTGGCACCAACGGAATCGATATGATCGGTGATGCGGTTGGACGAAAGGAATTCGTCGTAGATGATTTCGAGATCGGATTCGGTGATGGTGCCGTTGCGGGCAAGCGTCTCGTTGATCGCTGCGTTCAACGCTGGATGATAGCTCGTCGCGTAGGTGTACCAGACGCGATAGTTGCGCGGCGTTGCGGGCTGGCGCAGGGCGCGGATTTGCCCGAGCGCGACCTTGGCGAAGGCAACCGTTCTTTCGTGTTCGTCGTTTGCCAGGCCGTGCATGGTCAAGGCATCCCCACTCATCTCAAAAATCAGGGGGCGCCGGCAATCAGTCGAGGAGGCGCTCCTGCCGGTATTTTTATCGAAGGGGGATGAACGGGTGGTAAAGACGCATTCGTACGCATGCTTGAAAAAGCATGGATCAGATCGTGTTGGTGGGGCGTCCGTAAGGGGCGAATGTGCAGGAGCAGGCAGGTTGCGCAAGCTCATTTCCTCGCGCAAAACCTGAAAGATCAGCGCGGGAAAAGCTATCGCCCCTCAGGCCTTGAGCTTGACCGGCCGCAAGAGGAACGCCGGCAGGTGTGAGTGATCGGCTTCGTTTGCGGTATCAGGACGATTGCGCTCGTCATTCTGCTTACGCGCTGCCGGACGGTCATTGCGCGCCGGTGCTTCGGTCCGGGCGGATGCCTGATGCTTGCGCGACCGTGCCTCGTCAAGCCGTGCGACGGGGGCAGGCTTGCTGCGAGGGGCAGACCTGTTGGAGGCAGAGTCGGCGTCGCGCGGGTGCTGTTCATCAAGCTGCGCGACCGGAGCGGGCTTGCTGCCGCGCGACCGCTCGTTGCGTGACCGGCGCGGCGGACGGCTCTCGTTCGCCTGTTCGTTATCGGGCAGATGCGGGGTCTCGGAAATCCAGGGGATGGTCTGGCCTGTCAGACTCTCGATCGCGGAGACCGCCTTGCGATCGACCGGACTGACAAGGGTGATCGCCGTTCCCGAACGACCGGCGCGGCCCGTGCGGCCCACGCGATGCACGTAATCATCCGGATGATACGGCACGTCGAAATTGAAAACGTGACTGACCGCGGGGATGTCGAGACCACGCGCCGCCACATCGGAGGCGACGAGCAGGGTGGCTTCGCCCTTGCGGAATTGATCGAGCGCCGCCGTGCGGGCGGACTGGTCCATGTCGCCATGCAGCGCCACGGCATTGAATTCATGCTTGCGCAGCGAGCGGTGCAGCGTCGCGACCTCAGTCTTGCGATTGCAGAAGATGATCGCGTTTTGCAGTCCGTCGGCCGAACGGATCAGGCGGCGCAGCACGTCGCGCTTTTCGAACGGCTCCTTGCTCGTTCCGACCAGACCTTGCGTCACCGTCATGGCGGTGGTGGCGGGGCGCGAGACTTCCACACGCTGCGGGTTGTGCAGGAAGGTGTCGGCGATGCGCTGGATTTCCTTCGGCATCGTTGCCGTGAAGAAAAGAGTTTGACGCGTGAACGGCACCAGCTTTCCGATGCGCTCGATGTCGGGGATGAAACCCATGTCGAGCATGCGATCGGCTTCATCGATGACCAGCAATTCGACTCCGGTCATGAGCAGACGGCCGCGCTCGGAGTGATCGAGCAGGCGGCCCGGCGTCGCGATGAGGACATCAACGCCGCGCAGAAGTTTCGTGTCCTGATCGTCGAACGAGACGCCGCCGATCAGAAGCGCCACGGTCAGTTTGTGTTTGGCGCCGTATTTGATGAATGACTCGTGGACCTGCGCAGCGAGTTCGCGCGTCGGCTCGAGAATGAGGGTTCGCGGCATGCGCGCGCGGGCGCGGCCTTTTTCGAGCATTGTGAGCATCGGCAGGACGAAGGCGGCGGTCTTGCCGGTGCCTGTCTGGGCGATGCCGAGCACGTCGCGCCGGGCGAGGACGTGCGGAATAGCCTGTTCCTGGATAGGGGTGGGGGTCGTGTAACCGGCCGCGTCAATCGCGGCCATAACCTTGTCGGACAAGCCGAGATCGGAAAAAGTCATATATCCTCGTGATGGGACCGCTCTTCGAGAGGGTCCAGCTTGGCCCGCGCCGGCAGTTTGACACTTTTCACAATGCGCGGGGGACAGTCGACGGTCGAATCTTCGTTCACCGTTCGCCGGCAACATAGTGGCGAACCCCCAAAAGTCAATGCGCCGGCCTGCATGGGAGGCCTGTTAATCCTAATAAACAAGGCGTTTTGCCCCTCTGAGGACGCGCGTTGCGGGTTCCTGCGCGAGGCCGGGCATGCACCATTCGCGGCCTGTATCCCGATGACACCGTAGGCAGCTTCTGCTTTCACGATCTTCACCCGTATGCTAGATCAGTCACGTGAAGAACACGGCAGCCGTTTCAGACCTGCCAACTTGATCACGTTGTCGCAGGTAGCAAGAGCCCGGTTCGGACTCACAAATGAGCAAGGAAGATTTGTGCGTGTGGAGACGTCATGCCGCCTTCTGGTCGGCATGTCTGCGCGCCTTGTGTGTGATCTTCTGCCTTATCGCGGCTGACGATTCCTTCTCGCTTCCCAATCTCGATCAGAGCAGCATCGTCACTCTGTGGGATCACGACGGCGACAACGAGAACGACGCCGTTGGCGTTACGCGCGACAGCGACGCGTCCTTCTCGATTACAGCCTATCTCGGCGAACCAGATAGCGCGTCCGCCTGCGGCCCGGATGGGGCAGATGACGCGTGTCGCATGGGCCGAAGAGTCCGTGCCTTTCCGCCGACCGGTCCGCCCGCCATTCGGGCCTGACCAGCACCGCGCCTGCGCGCGGACGATTCCGATTTTCAAAGCAATGACACGTACGCACCCGCGATGGAGCGGGTCAGTTGCCGGCGCAAGCTCCGTATGTGGGCCGCGCGGCAACCGTCGACGATCTGGAGACTAAACCGTCATGGATGTTCTGCACGCGTTGAGTGAGGGATTCTTCATCCTCTTCGAGTGGCACCGCCTCGCTTTGCTTTGGGGAGGTGTTTTGTGCGGCCTCGCCTTGGGCATCATGCCCGGTATCGGCGGTGTCGCGGGGACTGCGCTGCTGTTGCCGTTCACCTACAACATGGACCCGCCGGCGGCGATGGCGCTGCTGCTCGGCCTCGCCGCGACGACGACCCATGGCGACCCGATCTCGGCCATCGTGCTCGGCGCCCCCGGTCATGCTGCATCCGCCGCGACGACGCTCGACGGCTACCCGATGACGAAGCGGGGCGAGGGCGCGCGCGCGCTCGGCGCCGCCTACATGTCGGCGCTCCTGGGCGGCCTGTTCGGCGCCGTCACCATGGCGATCATGCTGCCGGTCGTGCGGCCGCTGATCCTCTACATCGGCTCGCCGGAACTGCTGGCGCTGGCCGTGTTCGGCATCTCGATGGTGGCGGTCCTGTCGGGCAACAGCCCGCTGCGTGGCCTCACCATGGCTTGTTTCGGCCTGATGCTATCGATGATCGGTTCCGACCCGCAGACCGGAACCCAGCGCTGGACCATGGACAGCCTCTACCTCTGGGAAGGGCTGCCGCTGGTGCCGCTCACGCTGGGCGTCTTCGCGCTTCCGGAACTTTGCGACCTGCTTGTCGCCCGGTCGTCGGTGACAGGCGGCAAGACCAAGATCGATGAAAGCGCCAACAACTGGAAGGGACTTTGGCAGGGGTCTGTCGACTGCTTCGACCACTGGTGGCTGGTGCTGCGCTGTTCCTGGATCGGCTCCGTCATCGGCGCCATTCCCGGCATCAGCGCGTCGGTCATCGACTGGATCTCCTACGGTCACGCGCTCAAGACAGAGAAGGGCGCGCAGAAAACTTTTGGCCAGGGCGACGTGCGCGGCGTTATTGCGGCGGAAAGCGCGACCTGCTCGCGCGAGGGCGGGGCGCTGGTGCCGACGGTGGTGTTCGGCGTGCCGGGCAGTGCCGGCATGGCGATCCTGCTCGGCGCGTTCCTGATGCATGGTCTGGTCCCCGGACCGGACATGCTGACCAAGAACCTGTCCATCACTTACTCGATGGTGTGGTCGATCGCTGTCGCCAACATCCTTGGCTCGGGCCTGTGCTACTTGTTCTCGAGCCAGTTCGCCAAGCTCGCGAGCCTGCGTTACACGCTGATCCTGCCGGTGGTGTTGTCGCTGATCTATATCGGCGCCTACGAAGGCCACCGCGACTGGGGCGATCTGTATTCGCTGCTGGTCTTCGGCGTGTTCGCGTGGATCACCAAGCACTTCAAATGGCCGCGTCCGCCGCTCGTGCTCGGCTACATCCTCGGCTCGATCCTTGAGCGCTACATGTTCATCTCGATCGAACGCTATGGCGTTGATTGGATGCTGCGTCCGGTCGTGGTCGTGCTGTTCCTGATGGCGGGGCTTTCGCTGGTGCGTCCGTTCCTCCAGGACGTCAAGGCGCATGGCGGGATGAGGGGCATGTTGCTCGACTTTCACGCCCCACGCTTCCGCTGGTCGCAGGCCTTCCCCGCGGTCATGCTCGGCGTGGTGCTGGTAATGATGGCGGAGACGTTCTCGTGGCCCTACAAGGCGGCGATCATCCCGACCATTGTCGGCATCGGTGCGATCCTGTTCTGCTCGCTGTCGCTGCTCAACGATCTCTTCAAGTCGGAGATCCATGAGACCAAGGCGGCCGAGCGCAAGGCGGCGGGCGAATCGGACGAGAAGATCCACATGGATATCGCCAGCAACATCGCGCACATGGCCACCGGCGAGATCATCAAGCGAGGCCTGATCTTCTTCGGCTGGCTCATCGCCTTCATGATCTCGATGGCGCTTATCGGCCTGATCCCGACGGTGCCGCTGTTCGTTGTGCTGTTCATGCGGATCGAGGGGCCGGAGCCGTGGAGGATCGTCGGTCCGATGGCGCTCGGCATGACGCTTCTGGTTTACGTCGTCTTCGACCAGTTGCTGACGATCCCGTGGCCCGGCACCGTGCTCGGCGACTACCTGCCGTTCTGGAAGACGTACGTTCCGAGCGGGTAATATCGGGGAAGAAGAAAACAAAAGGGCGGCCCGCGGGCCGCCCTTTTTGTTCCACCTTCCTGACGATCTAGACGTCCAGCAATTCCTCGCCGGCGAATTCCGCACGCTCCTGGATGAAGGCGAAGCGCGCTTCGGCCTTGGTGCCCATCAGCCGTTCGACGCTGTCGGCGGTGTCGTCGCGATCGTCGGCGAGGAGCACGACGCGCAGCAGCGTGCGCTTGGCCGGGTCCATGGTCGTTTCCTTGAGCTGCGCCGCCATCATCTCGCCGAGGCCCTTGAAGCGGCCGATCTCGACCTTGGCGTTGGCGTGAAAATTCGCTTTCAGCAACTCGTCCTTATGCGCGTCGTCGCGCGCATAAAACGTCTTGCCGCCGTGGCTGAGCCGGTAGAGCGGGGGAATCGCGAGATAGAGATGCCCGTCGTCGATCAGCTTTGGCATCTGCCGGTAGAAGAAGGTGATCAGCAGCGAGGCGATATGCGCGCCGTCGACATCGGCGTCGGTCATGACGATGACGCGGTCGTAGCGCAAATCCTCTTCTCGATAATGCGCGGCGGTGCCGCAGCCGAGCGCCTGCACGAGGTCGGCCAGTTGCTGGTTCTGCGCCAGCTTGTCCTTGCCGGCCGACGCGACGTTGAGGATTTTTCCGCGTAACGGCAGCACGGCCTGTGTTGCGCGGTTGCGTGCCTGCTTGGCCGAACCGCCGGCGCTGTCGCCCTCGACGATGAACAGTTCGGAGCCCTGCGAGGCCGTGTTGGTGCAATCGGCGAGTTTGCCGGGCAGGCGCAGCTTGCGCACAGCGGTCTTGCGGGAAATCTCCTTTTCCTGGCGGCGGCGGATGCGCTCATCGGCGCGCTCCACGACGAAGTCCAGAAGCTTGTTCGCCTGGTTGGGATTGCCGGCAAGCCAGTGATCGAACGGATCGCGGATCGCCTGTTCGACGATGCGCTGGGCTTCCGCCGTCGCGAGCCGGTCCTTGGTCTGGCCCTGGAATTCCGGTTCGCGCACGAAGACGGAGAGCATGCAGGCGGCGCCCGCCATCACGTCCTCGCTGGTGATGCCAGTGGCACGTTTGCCCTGGCCGACGCGTTCGGCATGGTCCTTGAGGCCACGCAAAAGCGCAGTCCGCAGGCCGGACTCGTGCGTGCCGCCATCAGGCGTCGGGATGGTGTTGGTGTAGGACGACATGAACGCGTCGGCGTCCGCCGTCCAGGCTACCGCCCATTCGACTGCGCCATGGGTGCCGGTGCGGCCGGCCCGGCCGGTGAAAATGTCGGGATGCACCAGCGTGTCGCCGTGGATGGCGGCGGCGAGATAGTCTTTCAGCCCGTCTGGGAAGTGGAAGGTCTCCTTCTCCGGCACGTCGTCGATGCCGCGCAGCAGTTCGGGCGCACACGTCCAGCGGATCTCGACGCCGCCGTAGAGGTAGGCCTTCGAGCGCGCCATCTTGAACACGCGCTGTGGACGGAATTTGGCCTGCGGCCCAAAAATCTGCGGGTCGTGAACGAAGCGGATGGAGGTGCCGCGCCGGTTCGGCGCGCGGCCGAGATCCTCCAGCTTGGTCTTCGGGATGCCGCGCTCAAAAACCTGCCGGTAGAGCGTCTGGTTGCGCGCGACCTCCACTTCGAGCCGCTCCGACAAAGCATTGACGACCGAGACGCCGACACCGTGCAGGCCGCCCGAGGTCTCATAGACCTCAGAGTCGAATTTGCCGCCCGCATGCAGCGTGCACATGATGACTTCGAGCGCCGACTTTTTTGGAAATTTCGGATGCGGATCGATCGGGATGCCGCGTCCATTGTCGACGACGGTGATCGAGCCGTCCGCATCCATGGTGACGCTGATGAAGGTCGCGTGGCCGGCCAACGCCTCGTCCATGCTGTTGTCGATGACTTCGGCGAACAGGTGATGCAGCGCTTTCTCGTCGGTCCCGCCGATATACATACCGGGACGGCGGCGGACCGGCTCCAGGCCTTCCAGCACCTCGATGTGTTTGGCCGTGTAGCCACTCTCGCCGATGGATGCCGCCGAACGGCCAGTGGGTTTGGCGGCGGCGCGGGCCGGCGCTGCGCCTTGCCGCGGGGACGCGTCGAACGCAGTGAACAGGTCCGCCTTGTCCTGCGCCGGTCCCTTGCTCTTGTCCTTGCCTTTGTCGTTGCCTTGCGGCTGCGCCGATTTGGGGGCTTTCGCGGCCTTCGCCATGACCTGTCCTGAAATGGAATTCTTGAATAGATGTGGTGGGATGGGCGCAGTTCTTGATGCATCGTCCCATCGAATCGCCAAGCCTGACTATGGCACGATCCAGCCTGCTTGAATGCCACCGCCACGTGGGGATGGAAAGGGGCGGAAAACGGCCCGGAAACCGACCTTGAAACCTAGTGTTCGCGTGCAACCATTAGGATCGTCGGCCGTTGGTTCTCGTGGCCCGGACTCCCGGCGCCGGAGGGAGCCGACGGTGGAATATTTCAAGGCGAGTGCGCAGAAAGCGTATCCGCTCCGACTTACCGACCCGGAGCCGATCAAGAACACGGCCGCGATCTGGCGCGCCGTCGCGCAGTTTTCGACCATCGGGGTGTTCTTCCTGTTGCTGTGCACCGCATTGGTGCTGGCGCGGACGGTGCTCGTTCCCGTGGCGACCGGCATCATCATCGGAGCGATGCTCACGCCGGCTGCCGAGCGCTTCCACAAGTTCGGCGTTCCGCCAGTGCTGACCTCGTTCATTTTCCTGCTTCTCTCGGCTGCCGCGCTCTACCTGGTCGTGTCGATGCTGGCCACGACGTTCGCTGACTGGATCGGCAATGCCCAGCAGATCGCCGCCGGCGTCAAAGAAAAGCTGCATGTCCTGGATCGGCCGATCAATGCGTTGCGCAACCTGCAGCAGTCGATCGCCCCCGACAGTGCCGCCAAAGGCGGGGTCAATTTCGGGATGATGGATTTGTTGCAGCCGACGCTCACGTTCGTGACGCCGGCGATCGGGCAGGTCGTTGTGTTTTTCGGCACGCTGTTCTTCTTCCTGCTCGGACAGGAGAAGATGCGCCGCTCCCTCGTGATCCGATTCAAGGATCGTGACGATCGGTTGCGCGCGCTGCGCATCATGAACGACGTGGAGCACAATCTGACCGGCTATCTCGGCGTCGTCTCGATCATCTATGCGGTGATGGGCGTGCTGACCTCGGTCATCGCCTATGCCGTCGGCATGCCGAACTGGTGGACCTGGGGCGTTCTCGCCTTCGTCCTGAACTTCGTGCCGTATCTCGGCCCGCTGATCATGGTGGTCATCCTGTTCGTCGCAGGCCTTGTGAATTTTGCGACGCTTTCGGCGGCCTTCATCGCGCCGGTTTTGTATATCGGCCTCGCGACGCTTGAAGGGCATTTCGTGACCCCGTCGATTCTCGGCCGCAAGCTGACGCTGTCGCCGATGGCCGTGTTCCTTGCGCTCGTCGCCTGGACCTGGCTATGGGGACCGGTGGGGGCGTTCCTTGCCGTGCCGCTGCTGATCATCGCGATGACGGTGATCGTTCACATCTTCCCGAAATACGAGAGTAATATCCCGGGGTGATCGGCGAAGAAAACATGGCGGAGAAGCGGCCAACGGCCGTTGATCCGCCCGCTCAAATCCAGCAAAGCTTTGAGCCGGAATGATTGAACACGCACGCTGCGGTCTCGCGGCGTTTTCTTTGTCGAGGGATGGATGGCATTCGCGGAAATCGCCCATGAGGTCGTGGACTTCGTGCGGGCGCATCAAGTATGGGCGGCGCCGATCAGCTTTGCGCTCGCGTTCGGGGAGTCGCTGGCCTTCATTTCGCTGCTGGTCCCCGCGACTGTCGCGCTGGTCGGAATCGGCGCGCTGATTGGTGCCAGCCACATCCCCTTTATCCCGATCTGGATCGGGGCCGCGCTCGGCGCTGCGCTCGGCGACTGGCTCTCCTATTGGATCGGATTCCATTACAAGGGCAGCATTGCGCATGTCTGGCCGCTGTCGCGCTACCCGAACATGCTGCCGCGCGGCGAGGCGTTCCTCAAACGCTGGGGTGTGCTTGCCGTATTCATCGGCCGCTTTTTTGGTCCGGTGCGCGCCTCGATCCCGCTTGTCGCCGGAATTTTTGCGATGCCGATCTGGCAGTTCCAGTTCGCCAATTTCACCTCCGCTTTTCTCTGGGCGGCCGTACTGCTGGCGCCGGGCGCTTTTGGCCTGACGATGTTCAAGTTCATGGCTGATATCTGAACCCGGTGGCCTCAAAGGCAACCAAACGGGCCGGACAGGATTACTTGAACAAGCTTTAACCGGATCTGGTCGGTCGGATGTCGCACACCGAAATGCTTTCAGCCAATGGTCTCATCACGCGACAGAGCAAATACTCCGTCGATGAAACGATCGCGAGATTTGAAGCCGCCATCAAGGCGAAGGCCGATGCCGGTTGGGTCGTGTTCACGCGGATCGATCATGCCGCCGCCGCCAGGAAAGCCGGATTGGAATTACGTGCCCGCACGGTCATCGTCTTCGGCAATCCCAAAGGCGGCACGCCGGCGATGGCCAGGAGTGCGACCCTCGCCATCGACCTGCCGATGAAGGCGCTGGTCTGGCAGGACGATCAGGACAAAGTCTGGCTCAGCTATAATTCGAGCGAATACGGGTCGTCGTATGTGTTTCCGCGGCACGGCCTGTCCGCGTCGGACGAAGCAACCAAGAAGACCGAGACATTTTTGTCCGATATCGCCGACCAGAGCACTCGGTAGGCTGGCCGGGCGGCTTTGAGGCCGGTCGTCGCGATGAATGGGGTAGCCCGCTGGGACTTGACGGCGCGCGGCTCGCGCCAATATAGCAATGCCATGACCAGCACGACGACCCATTTCCTGTCGATCCGCCGACGCCGCAGGCGCGCGGCCAGTCAGACCGACTAAGTCGTCTGGCCGCTGGAGATCGTCCGCGGCCTTGTCTTTTCCCTTCATGTCCGCGGTTGTTTCGTCCAGGGATGTCCCGGGTCGCATCGTATGAGTGATCGAAGGCGTATTGAGGAACGGCAATGGCCAAGACGGCGAGGAAGACGGCGAACATCGCGATACTTGGAGCCTCCGGCTATACCGGCACGGAGCTGGTGCGGCTGCTGCTGCGCCATCCCCGCGTCACCATCGCGGCGCTGACCGCCGACCGCCGCGCCGGCAAGGAGATGCGCGATGTGTTTGCGCATTTCGCGCCCTACGACCTGCCGCGGCTGATTTCGGTCGACGATATCGACTGGGCCAATGCGGGAATCGATCTCGCCTTTTGCGCGCTGCCGCATGGCACGACGCAGACGGTGATCGACACTTTGCTCAAGGCTGCGCCGCAAACAAAAATCGTCGATCTTTCGGCCGACTTCCGGCTTGCCGATACCGCGGCTTATGCCACCTGGTACGGCCACGCGCATCACGCGCCGGCGTTGCAGGGTGAAGCCGTCTATGGCCTCACGGAAGTCTACAGGCGCGAGGTGCGCAAAGCCCGTCTCGTCGCCAATCCCGGCTGCTACACGACCTGCGCGCAGCTTCCGCTCGTGCCGCTCCTGAAGAAGCGCGCCATCGATCCCGACGAAATCGTCATCGACGCCAAGTCGGGCATGACCGGCGCCGGCCGTTCGGCCAAGGAGGAGATGCTGTTCTCCGAAGTGTCGGAGGGCTTTCACGCCTATGGCGTGGGCAAGCATCGGCACATGGCAGAGCTCGATCAGGAATTCTCCAAGGCCGCGGGCAGGGATGTGGTGGTGAGTTTCACGCCACATCTCGTGCCGATGAACCGGGGCATCCTGTCCACGATCTATGTGCGCGGCAAACGCGGGCGCACGGCGCAGGAACTGCACGCGATCCTCGATGAGACCTATTCGAAGGAAACTTTCGTGCACGTGCTGCCGTTTGGGCAGACGCCGCAGACGCGGCATGTGCGCGGTTCCAACATGACCTTCATCGGCGTCGCCGCCGATCGGCAGGAGGGGCGCGCCATCATCGTCTCGGCGCTCGACAATCTCGTGAAGGGCGCGTCGGGGCAGGCGATCCAGAACATGAATGTCATGCTCGGATTCCCCGAGGACGCCGGCATCGCGCAGATCGCACTGTTTCCGTGACGCACTGCGTTTCCCGACGATCGGCGTGGATGCGACGCAATGATTTCTAGCTGGCGATAATGATCAAATCATTGCATCAGCGATTCCGAGCCATTCGGTTCAGCGGTCGCGACGCTCTTATCTGTCTTCCTGCGCTTGTCCTGACGCAGGGTTATGGTGTGCTCACGGGGGACGTTACGGTGGCGAGCATTGCCACCGGCGGTGCGCTGTCGGTTGGATTTGGGTCCGTACATGCCTTCACCAAATGGCGGTCGGCAGCGATGGTGCTCGCGGCATTGGGAATGAGCGTTTCAGCCTTGGTAGGCTCCGTTGCCGGCAACTACGAGATTACTGCTCTTGCGGTTTTGGCTTTATGGGCCGGTGCGTGTGCGATGTTCGCGTCGATCGAGTTCGGCGCGTGGTGGATCATCCTGCAATGGTCCATCGCACTTTTTATCGCAGCATCGTACCCATCGGATTTAGCGGGCGCAGCGGAACGTGCGGGACTCGTTCTGGCCGGCGGAACGTTGCAGATCGCCTGTGTTTTCATCGGATGGCGGGTCACGGGCGGTCCGCCCTTCAAAGGAGCGCATCACAGCCTGAGACGGGTGCGAAAGAGCCTGCACCTTGCGCGTATCGGTAAATTGCCGACGCTCCGCCATGCATTGCGTGCGGCAATCTCCGTGGCTTTGGCTGCGGGCATCGTGCGTTGGACCGGATTGCCGAACGGCTATTGGGCGCCGATGACCGCGCTGATCGTGCTCAAGCCGCAGCTTCGTGCGACCCGAACGCGAGGGCTGGAACGGCTGATCGGTACACTCGCGGGTGCGGGGATCGCCAGCCTCATCAGTCTTGCCGCGCCCTCGGGACCAATTTTGTTAGGGCTGGCTGTCGTTTCCGCCTGGCTCGCTTACGGCTTGCAGCGCAGCGACTATGTATTCTTCACCATGGCAATTACGGCGACCATCGTGTTTGTGCTCGCACTCGATCACGAGCCGGAGCTTTCCACAGCGCTGCACCGGCTGTTGGCGACGCTCCTCGGAGGCGGGCTGGCGCTGTCGATCGCTTTCCTTACCAATGGCGCAGCGTGGAAGCGGCATCGCGACACGCCTGCGATCGAGACGCCGCAAGGATCCTAGAAATTTCAGATGACGCCGAA